>Ga0073934_10006244_pt1 | contig 17523 bp, 20 predicted proteins | sample LarsenN4metaG_FD_76834 | JGI IMG/M metagenome (GOLD analysis project Ga0073934, IMG submission 76834) | Hot spring sediment bacterial and archeal communities from British Columbia, Canada, to study Microbial Dark Matter (Phase II) - Larsen... ... | reverse complement strand
GAGTCCTCTATCTGGCGCCGGCGCCGCGGGCTCGCCAGCCCGCGGGAGGTGGTGGGGCCGCACCGCGCCCTGAAGGGCGCGGCATGAGGCCGGGCCCCGCTGCGGCGCTCCCCGCTAGCGGTGCCAATCGGCCATCACGCGGGGCGCCCTTGGCGTATGGGCTGCGGTCTCTGGGCGCGCTTAGCCTGGGGACGGAGCGTCCTGCCCGGGCGGCAGATAGGCCGCGCCCGCCCGCAGGCCTCCAGTTCGGACATAATGAGGCGCGGCGTGGCATCGCTGCCGTCGCCCGCCGCCTATCGAGACCGGAGGAGGAGAGAGGCCATGTACAAGTCGGTCCTGGTGCCGCTCGACGGCAGTGATTATGCGGAAAAGGCGCTCCCGCACGCGGCAAAGCTGACGCAGGAGGGCGGCAGGCTGACGCTGCTGCGCGTGGCCCACGGGATCGAGGAACTGGTAGGGGCCCGGCAACCCGACCTCTCGCGCGATCCGGCCATGACGGAGGACGTCCTGGCCCGGCAGCAGTACGACGAGGAGCGCGCCGCCGCTTCGAAGTATCTGGCCGCGGCCGGGCGGACCGTGGCCGGCGGCCCGTTTGAGCACGAGGCCGTGCTCGCCGAAGGCGATCCGGCTGCCCAGATCCTGCGCGTGGCGGAGGAGACGAAGGCGGACCTCATCGTCCTGACGGCGTTCGGTCTATCGGCATCGAAAAGCCCGACGAAGACAGGCGTGTTCGGCCGCGTGGCGGACGCCGTGCTCAAGGGCGCCAGGGCGCCCGTGCTCGTCGTCAAGCCCTGGGGTGACTGAGCGAGCCCTCCAAGGGTAGAAGAACGGTTGCGGTCGTGCCTTTGCCTTCCGCCGACTGCAGGCTGATGCTGCCGCCGTGCTGCTCCACGATCTGCTTCACGCCCGCCAGCCCGACGCCGGTCCCGGCGCTGACCGCGGCGGCGTTTCCGGCCCGAAAGAATCGCTCGAACACGTGAGGCAGGTCCGGCTCCGGAATGCCGATCCCCTGGTCGCGCACGGTCAAGCGCGCGCGGCCGCCGTCCTCGCCTGATTCGACGCCGACGGACACGACGACCTCGCTGCCGGCGGGGCTGTACTTCACCGCGTTATCGATGAGGTTGGAAAGCACGCGCCGGATGCGGATCGGGTCCCAATTGCCCACCAGGCGCTCTTCCTCCGTTTCCAGCCGCAGGCGATGGCGCCGCGCCGTCTTCCTGACGTCGCCGACGACGCCGCGGGCAAGGGCCACGAGGTCGGTCGGCTGGCGCTGGAGGACGAGTTCGCGCCCGATCTGCAGGCGGGCGAGGTCGGACAGCTCCGAGATCATGGCCGCGATTTGGTCGGCGGCTGACTCGACGCGCGCCAGGTCCTGGACCATGCGTTCCGGTTCCTGCGGCCCGTCGTCCGTCACCGAATGGCGCAGGAGCTCGGTCGTCAGCTTGAGGGCGGCGAGCGGCTGGCCGATGTCGTGCGTGATTTCGGAGAGGGATTCGTCGCGGACGCGCACGGCGTGCTGGGCCTGCGTCGCCATGAGCTCCAGCCTGTTCACCTGGTGCTGGAGGCTGAGGTAGAGGAAGCGGGTCTCCAGGAGGTTCTTCACGCGCAGGAGCAGCTCCGTGTGGTCGAAGGGCTTGGTCAGGAAGTCCCGGGCTCCCGCCGAAAGGGCGCGCCGCAGGGCCTCAGGCGTGACGTCCGCCGTGAGCACCAGGATGGGGACGTAGGCGTCTTCCGGGAGCTCGGCCTGGATTTGCTCCATGACGGCAAAGCCGTCCAGGTACGGCATCATCAGGTCCAGGACGACGAGGTCCGGGCGGCTTTCCCGGAAGAGGGGCAGGGCTTGGCGGCTGTCGGTGGTGCTGGTGACGAAGCTGTAGCCGGCGCGGGTGAGCATCCGCGTCAGGAGGATGACGTTGCTCTCCTCGTCGTCGACGACGAGGATGCGACCGCTCAGGTAAGCGTCGCCCGCCACGGCCGAACTCACCCCAGCCGCTCGCGCACCGCCTGGACGAACTTCGGTATGTCGAGCGGCTTGGTCACGTAATCGTCGGCGCCCGCGGCGAGGAGGCGGGAGATCTGGCCCGGCGTCGCGTCGGCGCTGGTGATGATCACGGGGATGTCCTTCGTCGCCGGGTCGGAGCGGAGGCGCTGCAGGACTTCCACGCCTTGGATATCGGGGAGGTGGAGGTCGAGCAGGATGAGGTCCGGCCGGTGCTGGCGCGCCAGCTCCAGCCCCAGCCGGCCCTGCATGGACGAGATCAGCCGCACGCTGGGCCAGCGCGAGAAGATGCGCTCCATCAGCTGGGCGCTGTCCAGGTTGTCTTCGATATAGAGGACCACGCGCTCCAAGGCGGGCTCCGGCGCCACGGCGTCCAAGCCGCCCGAGACGCGCTCCTCGCGCTCCAGGTAGCCTTCCGTCAGGGGAAGCTCGATCCAGAAGGTAGAACCGGCCCCGGTGGTGCTCTCGACCCCGATCGACCCGCCCATGGCCTCGACCAGCCGCTTCGAGAGCGTGAGGCCCAGGCCGGTCCCCTCGACGGAGGTCTGTTCCGCCCCCAGGCGGTCGAAGGGCGTGAACAGGCGGGCGACCTTGGCCGCGTCGATGCCGGGCCCGGTGTCGGAGACCGCCAGGCGCAGGTTCCCGTTCCCGGAGTACTTGCAGGACACCATCACGGACCCGGCGTGGCGGTTGTACTTGACGGCGTTGGTCAGCAGGTTCAGGAGCACCTGGCGCAAGCGCTGGCGATCGGCAAGGACGTGGAGGTCCGGCTCGCGGGGTTCTTCGCTCAGGCTGATGCCGCGTTCCATCGCCAGCGGCCGGACGAGGTCCAGCGTCTCCCGCAGGACTTCGTCGACCGCCGTCGGCTCCGGCGAGAGGCTCAGACGCCCGGACTCGATGCGGGAGATGTCCAGCACCTCGTTGATCAGCTCAAGCAGGTGTTTGCCCGCCTTGACGATGTGGTCCACGGAGTCCCTCTGCTCCGGGTTGAGGGGCTCCAGCGAGAGCAGCTGGCTGAAGCCGAGGATCGCGTTGAGGGGCGTGCGCAGCTCGTGGCTCATGCGGGAGAGGAACTCGCTCTTGGCCTGGTTGGCCTCCTCCGCCTCACGCCGCGCCGCCTCGATGAGCGCTTCGCTCTGCTTGCGCTCGGTGATGTCGCGGATGGCGCTGATCACCAGGAGGTCGCCGTCGACCTCCACAGGTCCAAGGCTGATCTCGACCGGGAATTCGGTGCCGTCCTTGCGGCGTCCCAGGAGCTCCAGGTTGGCGCCCATGGGCCGTATCCGAGGCGTCCCCGTGTAGTCGGCGCGGTGGCCGACGTGTATCTCGCGGAACCTCTCCGGCAGCAGCACTTCCACCGGCTGACCCAGCATTTCCTCGCGGCGGTAGCCGAACAGCACTTCGGCCTGGCCGTTGACGAGGACGATAGTGCCCGAGCGGTCGACGGTAACGATGGCGTCGGGGGCGACTTCGACCAGGCCACGGAACTTCGCCTCGGCTACGGCAGACTCGTGGAGGAGCCTGGTCTGCTCGTCGTCGTCCCGCTCGGGCTGTGCGGCCGGTACGTTTTCGCTCGTCGCCTATCCTCGATGACGGCGAAATATTCGTGCCGCGATCAGTATACGAAGTTCGGCTACCGGCGAGGAATCAGGCCGCGCGGCAGAGGCCCGATTCCGCCTTTAGAGGCCGCCGCCCGCGAAACGCCCGTCATGCCGGTTTGTTGCGGGTATCGGCGCCAAAGGGCCGAAAGGCACCCCCACCCCTAGACCGATTGGTAGTGCTCCAGCCATTGCCTTCGGCCTGACAATGGATGCGGGATGAGGACGGCCGCGCCTAGCGGGGGGGGCCGCGCAATGCGACTCCGCCCAACCTGCTGGGAGACCAGGGAAAGGAGACGGCCGTGGCGAACAGGAGAGCGGTCGAGGCCTCTGAAAAGCAGGAAACGCAGCCCTACCGCGAAGCGGCCTCCTTTCGGCCCGAGGGCTACACGTTCTACGTCCACTGCATCGGCGGCGAGGTCCTGGAGGTCGCGCCGGCGGACGCCGTCCGCGTCACGGACACCGAGCTTGTCTTCCTACTGGGCGAGGCGGTGGTCATGCGGCTGCCGCGGGCCGCGGTCTACTTTGCCGCCCGAAAGGAGATCCCCGTCCCCGTCCAGTTCTAGGGCTGTTTCGGCGCCCCCGAGGCAACGCCCGCGGCGGCGGTCGCGCTTCGGCCGCTCCCGGGCCCCGGGTGTGGACGGTTCTTTACGATTTCGCAACTCCCGCCGCTCTAGCATTTCAGGCAGCATGCGGGCGCGGGCCCGCCCAGTGACGATGGAGGTACAGCGATGGTCGAAGACTTCAGGGGAAAGGCCGCCCTTGTCACCGGGGCGGGTTCAGGGATCGGTGAGGCGTGCGCCCGCCGCCTCGCGGCCGGCGGCGCGCGGGTCGTCGTCGCCGACCTGAACGCTTCCGCGGCCGAGGAGGTGGCCCGTAGCCTGCCCGGTGAGCTGGGCCTTCCCTACACCGCGGACGTGACCGACCCCGTCCAGGTGGAGGCGATGGTGAAGTTCGTGGTGGAGCGCTGCGGCCGCCTCGACATCGCCGTCAACAATGCCGGCATCGGCGGCGAGATCGCCCGGACGGGCGAGTACGCGATCGATGCCTGGAAGCGCGTGATCGACGTCAACCTGAACAGCGTCTTCTACTGCATGCGGCACGAAATCCCGGCGATGCTCGCGAATGGCGGCGGCTCCATCGTCAACATGGCCTCCATCCTCGGGTCGGTCGGTTTCGCCTTCAGCCCGGCATACGTGGCGGCCAAGCACGGCGTCGTCGGCCTGACGAAGAACGCGGCCCTGGAGTACGCGGAGAGCGGCATCCGCGTAAACAGCGTCGGCCCGGCCTTCATCGCCACGCCCCTCCTTGCCGGGCTGGAGCCGCAGGTGCTGGAGCAGGTGAAGCAATCGCACCCGGTGAAGCGTCTGGGCAAGGCGGACGAAGTTGCGGCGCTCGTCTGCTTCCTTGCCTCCGACGACGCTTCGTTCATCACCGGCAGCTACCACCTGGTCGATGGTGGCTACACGGCGCAGTAGGCGGCTTGCCGGCCGGGCAGCCGCTAAGCGCCGAGCAGGGCGGCCAGGCGTTCGAGGACGATCTTCGGCCTCACAGGCTTCCGGATCACTTCGCGGAAGCCGAAGGCCTCCAGGACGTGCACCGGCACCCCCTCTTCGACGAGGAGGACCAGCGGGCCTTCGAACCCCGACTCGCGCGGGTTGAGGAAGAAGAGGTCCATCGGCTCCACGTGGTCGAAGACGATGACGTCCGGCCGGGCTTCCTCCAACGCCTCTTGGAGTGCCCGGGAATCGTTCGCCACCCTGACATGCATGCCCCCGGCCCTCAGCTCCGTGGCAAGCAGGCGCAGGAAGAAGCTGTCTTCGCCCACCAGCAGCAGGTCCATCTTCGCTCCATGCCCGAAACGTCGCGGCTAGCCGGCGATGGCCACCGCCGCGGCGGCCAGCGCGATCAGGAGCACGAAGGCGTCTATCGCCATCTCCTGCGCTGCGCTACGCGGCCTCGACTTTTTGCGGGGGTAGGGGTGGATGGTCATTACGGGTCCCTCCTGACCGGGATCGGCGCCAGCCGGGGAGCCGCCGGCCGAGCCGGGAGCTTGAGCTCGAGGCCGGCCCGCCAGAGGCGTGTCAACGCCCGCCAGGCCGCGCGCCGGACCCGCTTACGTCTCGCCTCAGCGTCTTCCATGACGTCTCCTCGCCGCCCGCTGTTACAGCTTTACTGTGGCGCGCGGCGGGCCTCGTCCGTCAGGGCCGCTCGGCTCCCGAAGCGTGGACAAACGGCTACATCCCGGGGTTTGTCGCCTTCCGAGGGGTGGGATGGGGGCTCGATGGCGCCAGACGGGCCGCCGTAACCGGCCTAGGATCGGCTTGGGATGGCGGCACTCTCAGCCGCCGGCCTCGAAAGGCAAGACCATGTCTCCAGCGGCAAAAGCAATCATCGCTGTCCTCGGCGCCCTCGTGATCGTCCTCTTGGCCGCCGTCCTGACGGCGGGCGACGGCGGCATGCCGATGCACCGCGACAACGGACCGGCCGGCGGTTACGCCGGCATGCTTCAGGCCATGGGCGACCGCGACACCGACCGGATGCTTGACCGAATGCGGGAGCTGCTGGGCGATGACGCCTATCAGCTGATGCTGGAGCACTTCGCCGAACACCGGCGCCGAGCCGCCACGGACGACCCGCGCATCGACAGCATGATGCATCGCATGATGGACGGCCTCATGGAGCAAATGCCTGCCGGCCGGGACGGCATGCCCATGCATCCGTACTAGGCGGCGGCCGCCGCCGTTACCACCAGAGCGTGTCGTCCAGCGACTCCTGGTCGGCGGGCAGCCGGCCCTGAAACACGGGCGAGTTCAGGTACTTCCAGCCGGAATCCGCGAACATCATGACGATGTTCGCCCGTTGCAGACGGCGGGCCCACTTCAGCGCGGCGTGGACGACGGCGCCCGAGGACGGGCCGGCCAGCAGGCCTTCGCGCGCCAGCACCTCCCTCGCCGCCCGAAATGCGTCCCCAGAGCGGACCAGGATCTTGCCGCTCAGGAGCGCAAGGTCGAGGACGGGCGGCACGAAACCCTCGTCAAGGCTCCTAAGCCCCTGCAGCTGGCTGCCCGGATACGGCTCCGCCGCCACCAGCTGCACGGCGGGATTGTGCTCCCGCAGGCGCCGCCCGACACCCGTGATCGTTCCGCCGGTGCCGAGGCCGCAGACGAAGACGTCCACCCCCGGGCAGCCGCCGACGATCTCCGCCCCGGTCGTCAGGTAGTGGCAGAGCGGGTTGTCGGCGGACGCGAACTGGTCTAGAAGATAGGCCCCGTCCGCGGCAGCTATCGCCTTCGCGGCCTCGACGGCGCTGGCGATGCCGCGCTCGGCGCCGACCTGCTCGACCCGGGCGCCGAAGGCCTGCAGCGCCGAAACCACGCCTGCGGCCGCGGTCTCCGGCACGACGACGCGGACGGGGCATCCGTGCCGCGGCGCCAGGACCGACAAGGCGATGCCCGTATTGCCGGTGGACGCCTCGACCACCTCCTGGCCCGGCCTCAGCCGCCCGTCCGTCAACGCCCGCTCGAGCATGAAGGCAACGATCCGGTCCTTGACCGAACCGGTCGGGTTCTGGCCCTCGAGCTTGGCGAACAGGCGCACGCCGGGCTTCGGCGAGCAGTTCTCGAGCTCCACGAGCGGAGTGCGGCCGACAAGGGAAGCCAGCGCCATCTGCCTGAAGCCTACCCTATCGAGGCGGGAAGGCGTCCCTTCAGTCTGGAGGGCAGGCGTCGGGAGGCTGCTCTGGGGGGAAGACGCGGAGGCCGTTCCGCACTTCGTCGAAGCCCACGTAGCGGGCCAGTTCCTCCGCCCGGCGCTTGTGGCCGTAGCTGGGCACGTGGCCCTCCAGGTAGATCGTGCCGTCAAAGGAATCCATCGCTACGAAGTCGAAGTCGCCGGTGCCGTCGGCGAGGAGCAGCGCGAGGCGTCTCAGCTTGGTCATGGGGCCGGTGGTCACGATCCACCTCCTGGCAGCGATTGCCCAGCCGGGCGCGCCGCCTGGCCGGACTGCGCGGCGCCGGCGGCGGGATTCGAGAACAAGGGCCGGAACAGGTACGCGGCGAGGCCGGCGAAGGCCGCGCCGAAGACCGCGAAGACGGCTGCCGAGCCTAGGGAGGCGTTCGGGTCGTCGTTGATCGACATGGCGAAGCCCATGGCCGCGACGGCCGGCCCCACGAGCGCAAACCAGGCCACGATCGCGTACATCGGCTTGCGCGCGCCCTCGGCGCCGGAGAGCAGCGCCCCGCCGCAGGCGAGGCCGCGGGCATGACGATGCCGAGGTCCATGAAGGCGATTAGCCAGAAGGCGACCGGGTCTTCCAGATACTCCTCGGAAGGCCGGTCCCGCCAGACGTCCATCAGCACCGGCAGGTAGCGCAACGCCAGGAAGGCGGCGACCGCCAGCATGAGGACGCCCGTCCACCGCCGCGAGCGTGCGCTCGCGGGCGGCAGCCGGCTGGCGTCCACCGATAGCCAGGCGGCCACGGCCACGGCCGCGCTCAGGATGAAGAGGCCCAGGTGCAGGAGGAAGAAGTCTTCGTTGTTGCCGGGCTGGGCGTTGTAATGGCCGCCCAGCACGTACTGGGGAAGCATGTAGGCCGCCATCAAGGACGGGCCCAGGGCCACGAACGCCGCCGCGACGTGGCCGCGGAGCGCCAGCGCGCCGGCCGCGAGCAGGAGGGGGCCGGCGATGGCGAGCGCGAACGCGTCGAGGCCGATGGCCTGGTTCTCGAACGTCTCCGTGTAGCGGTAGTCGATGACGCCGAACGCCAGCGGCCCGAGGAGCGAGTTCGCCGCCAGGCCCGCGGCAAGCAGGAAGCAGCCCGTGGCGAGCAGCCGCCACGCGCCGGCAGCTTCGCGTCGTTTCGGCATGGCGGATGCTTCTGCCTCACGCCTCCGTCTCGGCCTGACTACGGCTGTCGAACGGCGGCTCGCGCTCATCGGACGGCCACCGTCACGCGAAATGTCTGCAGGGGCGCCACGTCCGGCTCGAACGGCCGGCGGTATTCCAGCACGAGCTCGACTTTCGCGGTCTCGTCACCTTCATCGGACGAAGCAGCCTGGAACGTGAAGACCTCCGTCCCGCCCGCCCCCAGGACAGGGCCCGTCGAGCCCGCGGGGACGAACCGGGGCCCGTCCACGAGGTCCAGTCCGGGACCGGTCCGTTCGCCGACGGACCAGCCGTAGCCCGTCGTCGGGTTGCTGGGCAGGGCCACGATCAGCGTGCCGCCCCTGGCGAGGTCCACCGTGCGCCCCGCGTCCGCTTCGCCGAGCTGGACTTCGGCCGGGGCGCTGCCTTTCTCCTCCACGAACGTCTGAGGCGGGAGGAAGACGTCCGTTTCATAGGCGTGGACGACGGCAGTCACGTGCATGGAGCCGTGGGCGATCAGCGAGCCGAGCGGGTTGGCCGTGAGCAGGGCCGGTACCGAGATGATCGTGTTGCCGGCCTCCGGATTCGCGACGCCATCCTCGCGGTACTGCTCGTAACCGAGGTGGTACGTCGCGGTGATCGCGGCCACGAGGACGAGCGCAAGGGGCGCGTAGAGAGCGCGCCGGGCAAGGGTGTCCACACGGCCGTGCATGAGGCCGTGCGCGGCCGCCGCGGGGAAGGCCGTCAGCAGCAGGGCATCGACGACGCCGTAGGCGGCTCCTCGCCAGGCGATCTCGAAGACGAAGTACAGGCCGTCCGGGCGCGGCGTGGAGTCCTCCCGGTTGAGGACGTTGAAGACGACGAACGCCGCCGAGAGCAGCCCGAGGCCGAGGCTCCAGCGCCAGTTGCGCGTGAAGAGCACCACGATGTCCGTGGCCGTACTCAGCGCGTAGGCCGCGAGGAAGACGGCGGCCGAAGCGAAGTAGATCAGGTAGTAGAGATCGTGGTCCAGGTCCAGGGCGCTGGTAAACGCGAAGGGGATAAGAAAGGCGAAACCCGCCCCGGCCGCGTACCAGCAGAGGTGCGCGAAGGAGGAGGACGTGACTCCGGCGCGGACCCTGATGCGAAGGGCGGCGGTCAACATTGTGGAACCCCGTTTCGAGCCTGCCGAGAAGTTTGCGGCGCCCCGTCTTGCGCCCCGGTCAACATCCTCAGCGACACAGAAATCCTGTATCTAGCTTGAACCCACGCGGCGGGACGCGTCAGCGAGCAAACGGCCAGAGTTCGGGGGGCCGAAGGTATGTGGAAAGGCGGCATGCCAAGCCCGGCTCGGCATGCCGCCTTTGTCCGAAAACCGGCGCGGCGCTAGGAAGCGGCGAGGATCCCCACGGCGCCCAACTCCGTGTAGGCGAAGTTGTGGCTCACGAAGGGATACTTCCCCGCCTCCGGGAAGACGATTTCGAAGGTGCAGCCCTGGCCGGGGGCGATGGGATAGGTGGAAACGCCGCGCAGCAGGTTCGCGGGGTTGCCGTCCACGTAGACCTTGTCGAAAATGCCGCCTACGACGTGGAACGCGGACGAAAGCGTAGGGCCGGCGTTGACCACGTACATGCGGATGCGCTCGCCTGCCTTCACGGCCAGGGGCTGGTCCCGATACTGGAAAGCGGTGCCGTTGAAGGCCATCAGGTCCGGGCGCGCCAGCAGCATCTTCGTCATGTCCGCCTCCCAGGCGTCGGCGGCGCCCCGCCGCGCGTAGAACTCGCTCTGGACGAACGCGAACTCGGTCGCCGGCGGCAGCGGTTCGGCCGGGTCGACGATCACGGCGCCGTACATGCCGTTGGCGATGTGATGGAGCATGGGGGCCGTGCCGCAGTGGTACATGAACACGCCCGGGAAGTTCGCCGCCCAGCTGAAGGTCAGGCTTTCGCCGGGGAGGATCGTCTTGTAGTCGCGCTCCGCCGGCGTCTGCGCGGCGTGGAAGTCGATGGAGTGGCCGCCGCTGCCGTTGTTGACGAGCGTGAAGTTGACGCGGTCGCCCTGGCGCACGCGGATGAAGGGCCCCGGCACCTGGCCCCCGAAGGTCCAGGCGTCGTAACTGACTCCGGCCGCGATTTCCAGCGTCTTGTAGCTGATCTCCAGGCTGATGTCGTGGCTCGGACCGCCGGTGGCCGCGGGGAGGAGCGCCGGGCGCGCCGCCTTCACCAGGCCGGTTATCTCCGGCCCCGGCTCCACTTCCTGTGCGCTCGCGTGGCCCTTGAAGGCGGGCTTGTCGATCACCGCATAGGCTGAGCCGGCTATCGCGCCGGAGGCTACGAAGCCCGTGGCTAGCAGGAGCTTCTCCAGGAAGCCCCTGCGGCTGGTGGTCCCCTCATTTCCGCGCCGGTCACGCATATTGTTCTCCTTTCGGGTATGACGCCACCGCAGCGTCCAATGCATAGGTTCGTTGCCGCGGCGCCGGGAGCCATAGAGTCATCAGTGACCTCCTGGCCTGCCGAATGGAACCTTTCTATAAGGCCTCCCGGCACGTCCTCCCGCGCGGCCTCGGGCTTGCGGCCCCGGGCCGCCGGATTCGGTAAGGGGCCTTGGAGGGCGGGAGCCGAACCTCCAGCGGCAGCGTCCGGCCGGCGCAAGTTCCGTTAGACTGTGGCCTGGAGGGACCCGATGACTACGACCGTCGACGAGGTCGCGCCCGACATCTTCCGCATCGCCACTTCCGCGCCGGGGCAGCCGGTGACCTTCATCCAGTTCCTCATCCGCGACGAAAGCCCTCTCCTCTACCACACCGGGTTCAAGGCCGTCTTCCCGGACACCCTCGAAGCCGTGCGCCGCGTGATCGACCCGGCCCGCCTGCGCTACGTCAGCTGGTCGCACCTGGAGGGGGACGAGTGCGGCGCCGTCAACCAGTTCCTCGCCCACGCGCCCGCGGCCGAGCCCGTCCAGGGCCGGCTGGGGCTCCAGTCCGCCGCCGACTTCGTCGATCGGCCGATCAAGGTGATGGCGGACGAAGCCGTGCTCGACCTCGGGTCGAAGAAGCTGCGATTCCTCGTGACTCCCCAGGTCCCCCACTGCTGGGACGCGATCATGGCCTTCGAGGAGACGACGGGGACGCTGTTCTGCAGCGACCTCTTCGCCGTCTCGGGCGAGACGCCCGCCGTCACCGACCAGGACATCGTCGACCAGGCGATGGCCCAGGTGCGCAGGTCCCCGGACGCCTTTCCCATCGGCCGCCACACGGCGGTGACGCTGCGCCGCCTGGAGGAGCTGCGGCCGAAGGTCCTGGCCGGTCACCATTCGCCGGCCTACCTCGGCGACGCCGCCCGGGCGCTGCGGGACTTGCGCGCGGGGATGCTCGACCTCGGCGGGCTCCCGGCCTAGCGCCGCCGGGTACTCTCGGCAGCCGCGCCCGGGCCTGAGGGCCTGGGCGCCGTCCGCCGATTTCCCGAGCGCCCCTAGTTGGACTACGGTCGCATCGTTGCTAAGGTTGGCATCGCCTGGACAGCGCAGGCCGTGCGCCGATGAACAAGGTCTTCGAAAGCCCTGCTGCCGCCATCCATGACGTCTTCGACGGCGCGACGATCATGTTCGGGGGGTTCGTGTCCGCGGGCAGCCCCACGAACCTGATCCTGGCGCTTTACGAGAAGGGGACGAAGGACCTCACGGGCGTGGCCAACAACATCGGCCTGGGCGACAAGCTGGACATCCTCTGCGAGAAGCGGCAGCTGCGCAAGATGATCGCCTCCTTCGCCATCCGGGCTTCGGCACGCCGTCAGAGCCTCTTCGAGCAGCTCTACGCCAAAGGCGAAGTGGAGTTGGAACTGGTGCCGCAGGGCACCCTGGCGGAGCGGATCCGCGCCGGCGGGGCGGGCATCCCGGCCTTCTACACCCCCACCGGCGCCGGCACCGTCGTCGCCGAGGGCAAGGAGACGCGCGTCTTCGACGGCCGCGAATACCTCCTGGAGCGCGCCCTAACCGCCGATTTCGCCTTCGTGCGGGCGTACAAGGCAGACCGGCTGGGCAACCTCGTCTACCGCAAGGCCTCCCGGAACTTCAACGAGCCGATGGCGATGGCCGCCAGGGTCACGATCGCAGAGGTCGAGGAGATCGTCGCGCCCGGCGAGCTGGACCCGGAGCACGTGGTGACGCCGGGCATCTTCGTCCACCGCCTGGTGAGGGCGCCCGCCCAAGACGTGCGGTGGTTTCAGTAAGCGCAGGGAAATGACGGAGGCCGAACGGCGGGAAGCAGGCGGCAGGAGCCTACGGACGGAGGTGAAGGCGTGACGGCGGGGGGCTTGACCCGGGAGCTGATTGCCCTGCGCGTGGCCAGGGAGCTGAGGGACGGCATGGTCGTGAACCTCGGCATCGGCTTGCCGACGCTGGTCGCGAACTTCCTGCCCGCGGACGCGACGATCGTGCTCCACGCCGAGAACGGCATCCTGGGCTACGGCGGCATCGTCAGCGATGAATCGGAGTTCGACCAGGACCTGATCAACGCCGGCGGCCAGCCCGTGACCCTGATCCCCGGCGCGGCGTTCTTCGACAGCGCCACCTCTTTCGCCATGATCCGCGGCGGCCACGTAGACGTCACCGTCCTCGGCGGGCTGCAGGTCTCGGCCAAGGGCGACCTGGCGAACTGGGCGGTGCCCGGCCGTGGCGGCGGCGCCATCGGCGGGGCGATGGACCTCGCCGCCGGGGCCCGAAGGGTCATCGTCGCCATGGAGCACACCACGCGCGACGGCGGGCCGCGCATCCTCGAAGAGTGCACGTATCCGCTCACCGCTCCCCGCTGCGTCGGCCTCATCGTCACGAACCTGGCCGTCATCGAAGTGACGCCCGAAGGCCTCGTCCTGCGGGAGGTCGCGCCGGGTGTTAGCGTTGAGGACGTGCAGGCCGCAACGGCTGCCCGCTTGCGGGCCGAAAACGTGAAAGTGATGGACCTCTGATGGGAGAAGTCGTAATCGTCAGCGGCGCAAGGACGGCCATCGGCCGGTTTCAGGGCGCGTTTGCGAACACGCCGGCGTCCGACCTGGCGGCCGTCGCCATCGAGGCCGCGGTCGGACGCGCGGGCATCGAGCCTGCGCAGGTCGACCAGGTCGTCCTCGGCTGCGTCGGGCAGGTAATGGAGGACGCCTACATCGCCCGCCACGCCGCCGTGAAGGCAGGCCTTCCCCTGGAGGTGCCCGCCTACACGGTCAACCGCATCTGCGGGTCCGGCCTGGAGGCGATCAACACGGCCGCGCGCTGGATCGAATGCGGCGATGCGGAGGTGGTGGTGGCCGGCGGGGCGGAGAACATGACGCTCCTGCCGCACTATCTGCGCCGCGCCCGCGGCGGCTACCGGCTCGGCGACGGGAGCCTGGAAGACGGCATCCTCCACGTCCTCCGGGACCCGTTTCACGGCTACCACATGGGCGTCACCGCCGAAAACCTGGCCGCTGAGCACGAAGTGTCGCGGCGCGCGCAGGACGCGTACGCACTGCGCAGCCAGCAGCGGGCCGCTGCCGCCGTCGCGGCCGGGCGCTTTCGGGACGAAATCGTCCCGGTGGAGGTGAAGAGCGGCCGCGAGACGGTGGTCGTCGACCGCGACGAGCACCCCCGGGAGACGTCGATGGAGGCGCTGGAGCGGCTGCCGCCGGCGTTCAAGGAGAACGGGACGGTCACGGCCGGAAACGCCAGCGGCATCAACGACGGCGCGGCGGCTGTCGTCCTGATGAGCGCCGAAAAGGCGGCCGCGCTGGGCCTGCGGCCGTGGCTTCGTGTCGTGTCCCGGGCGGAAGCCGGCGTGCGGCCCGAGGTCATGGGCTCGGGGCCGATCCCGGCCGTCGAGAAAGCGCTGGCGAAGGCCGGCCTTCGCGCCGCCGACATCGACGTCGTCGAGCTGAACGAGGCTTTCGCTTCGGTCGCGGCGGCGTGCAGCGTCGCCCTGGGCCTCGATGAGGAAAAGGTGAACCCCAACGGCGGCGCCATCGCCCTCGGCCATCCCGTCGGCGCCTCGGGCGCCATCCTCACCGTGAAGCTGATGTACGAAATGGAGCGCCGCCGGGCCCGCTACGGCCTCGTCTCGCTGTGCATCGGCGGCGGCCAGGGCATCGCGACGGTCTTCGAGCGGCCCGGCTGAGCCGGCCTCGCGGGCCGGCTTACTCCATGACCTTGAGGGTGCCCGGCACGTCCATGCGGGACAGCTTCCGCCAGGTCAGCAGCGGCGCCAGGGCCACGAAGCCCACGCCCAGCGCCACCGTGACGGCGAGCGTCGTCCCGGAGATGGCCGGCTTGACGTAGATGTCCGGCAGCGTGTCGGCGACGCGCGTGGCGATCGTCAGGCGCAGCAGGCCCCAGCCGGCCGCGATGCCGCCCGCGGTGGCGAGGATCCCCAGGAGGAAGTTCTCGATCACCGCCAGGCGCAGCACCGTCCCCACCGGCAGGCCGAAGGCGAACATCGTTGCGTGCTCGCGGGCGCGCTCGTCCATGTTGATGCTCGCTGCGTTGAAGGCAATGAGGGCGGCGATGAGCAGCATCGCCACCTCAACGACCCGCAGGAGGACCACGAACTCGTCCAGCAGGTCCCGGATCGCCTCCGCCAGGTCGCCGACGCTTTCGATGTAGGCGACGCCCGCCCGGCGTGAGAGGTCGCGCTTGAGGTCGGACTCCGCGGCGCCGTCCCGGGGCAGCACGTCCACGGTGTTGACCAGGCCTTCCAGGCCGAAGAGGCCTGCCTGCCGCACATCCATGTAGGCTACGAAGCGGAACGGGTGGGGGTGCACGCCGAGCACCCGCAGGCGGCTTTCGACGGCGGCCGCTTCCCCGGACGCCCCCAGGCGGCGGTGCCGCAGCGTCACGGTCGAACCCGGGCCCGCGCCCAGGTCCTTCGCCGCCTGCTCCGAAAGGTAGATGCCGGGCGTCTGCCTGTCGAAGGCGCCTTCGATCAGGCTCGGCCGCCAGAGCGCGCTCTCCAGGTTTCGCAGCTCCAGCTGCAGGTCGATGGTCTCGGCGCCGTCGACGAGGGCCGCGTCCAGGAGAAGGCCGGGTTCGGCCGCGGCGACGCCGGGCAGGGCGGCGATCTCGCTCACCTCCGGGCCGTTCGCTGCGTAGACGCCCGCGAGCCGCACCTGGAGGCGACCGGGCGTGTCCCCGAGGATCTCCTTGTCGCCGCGGTCGGTCGTCGCGATGAACGAATCGATCAGGCCCACGAAGCCCACGAGCGCCGCCAGCGCCGCGGCGATGCCGATGCCCGTCAGCAAGGTGCGCCGCGGCGACCGCACCAGGTTACGCAAGGGCGCCTGCTGGATCGTGTCTCCGGGCAGCCGCAGCCGCCGCACCAGCGGCGCCAGGCCGCCGCCGCGGGCGGCGCGGTACGCCGGCCGGATCGTCTCGATCGGCGGCACGCGGATCGCCCGCCACACGGGCCACGCCGTGGCCAGCAGCGGCAGGATGAAGCCGATGACCGCGACCTCCGCGAAGAGGCCGGGCTGAAACGCCGTCTTCCATTCCGGCAAAGGCTGCAGTTCCTTCAGCAGCGGCACCATCGCCCGGCCGATTGCGAAGCCGACGCCGACGCCGAAAACGACGCCGAGCAGCGCCACCTGCGCCCCGACGAGCAAAGGGCGCACGGCGATGCGCCATGGCTCCAGCCCCAGCGCCATGGCGATGCCGATCTCGCGCCGCTGCGCCTCCACGATCCGGGCCGAAAGGTTGAATGCCGCGCCCGCCGCTCCCGCGAAGATGAGGACCGCGAAGACCTGGTAGATCTGCTGGTCGCCGTCGATGTCGCGGTCGTTGAGGCGGAAGGCGGGGTCTTCGGCGCGGGTGGCCACCGTGGCCCCGAGCGCCGGGTCGAGCCGCGCCGCCAGGGCGGCCCGGATGGCTTCCAGGTCCCGGCCCGGCGCCAGCCGCAAGACCAGGTCGTTCACCTGGCCGGGCCGCCCGCTCAGCCGCTGCGCCGTCTCCAAAGAGGTGAACACCGCCGCGAAGTTCGCCTCCGCCAGGAGGCCGCCGCGCTCCGTGATCACGAGGAAGTACTCCGGAGTCTGCGCCTGGCCCGCATAGGGGACCGTCCGTCCGCCGCTCAGGACTATGCTGCCCTGGGGCGGCAGCCCGTAGTGACGGGCGAAGTTGTACTCCAGGAGCACGGTGTCCGCGCCGGCGTCGGCGGGGCCCAGGGGCCGTCCCTGCGCCACGTGGAACGCGTCCACGGCCGGGCTGCCTGCGGCCGCGCCGGTCCCGTAGAGGACGCCCGGCACCAGGACCGGCCTCCCCGGCATCGAAGCGTCCACCTGCACCTCGACCAGGAGGCGTTCTTCGGCCGCCGCGATCGCCCCGCCGCCGAGGGCGTCCTCGGCCGCCTTGCGCAGGGCGCCGGCCGGCAGGCTGACGCCGTCCGCCAGACGCACGCGAAGGTCGTGCATGCGCAGCTTTTCGTAGGCTGCGTCGGTGGAGGTCCGGCGCCAGACGGTCACGCTGGACAGGCCGGCGTAGCTGCCGGTGCCCAGGGCGATGACCATGGCGATGGCGATGACCTGCAGCCAGCGCGCCCGCAGGTCGCGCCACGACCAGCGCAGCCACAAGCCCGGACCGCCGGCCTTCCTACCAGAAGAGGCTTTCGACATCCACCTTGCCGCCTTCGGGCGGGCCGTCGCGCACCACGCGGCCGCCGCTCAGCTCGATGACGCGGTCGGCGGCGCGGGCGATCTCGCGGTTGTGCGTGACGACCAGAACCACGCGTCCGGGGCCGGCCTGCGCCTGCAGGAGCTGGAGGATGCGCACGCCGGTGTGGAAGTCCAGCTCGCCCGTGGGCTCGTCGGCGAGGAGCACCGGGTTGCCGGTCGCCAGGGCCCGGGCGATGGCGACGCGCTGCTGCTCGCCGCCGGAGAGCTGGTGCGGGAACTGGTGGAGCCTCTCGCCCAGGCCGACGCGCTCCAGCACCTCCTGGGCGGCGGCCGCGTCGCGGCGGCCGGCGGCGTCGATGCCGAACTGGACGTTCTCGAGGGCGGTAAGCCCGGGGAAGAGGTTGAAGCTCTGGAAGACGAAGCTCACCGTCTTCCGGCGCACGGCCGCGAGCTCGCGCCG
>Ga0073934_10006242_pt1 | contig 17531 bp, 17 predicted proteins | sample LarsenN4metaG_FD_76834 | JGI IMG/M metagenome (GOLD analysis project Ga0073934, IMG submission 76834) | Hot spring sediment bacterial and archeal communities from British Columbia, Canada, to study Microbial Dark Matter (Phase II) - Larsen... ... | reverse complement strand
GCGTTCAGCGTCTTCGTTGCGCTGTACAACGCGCTGAAGGCGCGGCAGGTGGACATCGCCGTGCTGCGCTGCCTCGGCGCCACCCGCTTCGATGTCCTCTGCCTGCTGCTGATCGAAGGCCTGCTGCTCGCCGCCGGCGGCATCCTTGTCGGCCTGTTGCTCGGTCACGGCGGCGTTGCGCTCGCCGGCCAGTGGCTGGCCGACAGCGGCTCGCTGCGTCCCGACCCCTGGGCGTTCTATCCGGCAGAGGCGCTGCTGCTGGCAACGACCATCGCCTTGTCGATGCTTGCCGCGTTGTTGCCGGCGATGCAGGCCTATCGCACCGACGTCGCCGACACGCTGTCGAGGGATGCGTGAGGCGGCTGGCCGATACACGATGGCATTTGCTTCGCGCCCTGCTCATCGCGTGGTTGCTGTTCAGCGTGGCCGGTTTCGCCCGCGGCGCACCAGCGACCGTTTCCATCGAACTCTCGTCGGAGAACGGCTACACCGATCCGCAGGGCCGCTGGATCGTCGATGTGATGGAAGGCGACTACGCGTGGCTGAACGTGGAAATCCGCGATGCGCGGAAACGGCCGCTGAAAGGCGTGCGCCCGCAGGTGAAGCTCGCAGGCGCAAGCCGCCTGGACCTGCAGGACGGCGGCAGTGACGAATCCGGCACCTACATCGTCGGCGTGCTGGCCGCGCGCATGGGCGAGGAACGCCTGACGGTCAGCCATGGTGGCGTCCGTCGCGAGGCGATCCTGAACATCATCAGCCGGAAGGCCGCCGGCTTCGACGGCTTTGATGCGCTCGATGGTGTCGTGCCCTGGCAGGCCTTGCAGCGAACTGAGGTGACCTTCACGGCGACCGGCGCGACGCTGGCGACGTTTCCCGCGCAGGTTTTAGTACTCAATGGGACGAAGGTTCGCCTGATCGGCTTCATGGTTCCGCTCGAGTCTGAAGAAAGGCAGAAGCACTTCCTGCTCACCTCGACACCACCGAGTTGTTACTTCCACGTGCCGGGCGGGCCAGCCGGTGCCGTCGAGGTCTTCGCCCCGGCCGGCATTCGCATCAGCTGGGACCCGATCCTGCTGGAAGGCACGCTGGAGACGCTGGAAAAGAGCGATGTCGGCGTGGTGTATCGCCTCAAGGGAGCCGTGCTCAAGCCGCTCAAATCGCGCTGACGTTGCCACGCTCCATGGTGTTCTGTGGCGCGCGCAGAACGGCAACGACATCAGGCGGCTTCGTACGCCTTGGCTCTTTCTGCGCAACTGATGCGCGAATTCTTCGGAAGCCCTGCGGTTCCAGCGCTTCCGTTCGCAAGCCGACGGATGTGACTGATCGCGACGATCCGGCAGCCCCCATTCAGTACGTCAGCACATGCAGGCGAACCGCGTCAGGCAGGTCCGCACCCTCGCCTTCGCTCCCGGCACAGCGCCGCTTTTCCAGGTGGCGACAGACCCGGCGCGAGACCCTGCCCGGCAGGCAAGCCCGTTGCGCCGATGTCCTGGCCCGGCGCCGACGCCCCCTGCAGGCCCTGCCTGTCCGGTTTCCCGGAGGTGTGGTCATCAAAGCGGTGACCATCTGATTGATGAACGCCTGTTGGTGGTAAAACCGTCCCTGTGCCATCAACAGGGTGTACCCCATGTCCTCGACGACCGAAGCGCTCAGCCCCGGAAAGAAGTACGCACAGAAGATGCTGGCCCTGATCGAAAGGGATCCGCAGATCGCGGCGCTGCAGCCGAAGGAAGAGATCGGGCAGGCCATCATCGACGCGACGTCGCTGCAGCAGGCCATCGACATCGCCTTGCTGGGTTACGCCGATCGGCCGGCACTCGGCGAGCGTCGTTATGACATCGCACGTGATCCCGTCACCGGAAAGCTGGCGCGCCGGTATCTGACGGATTTTTCAACGATCACCTACGCGGAACTGCGGTCGAAAATCGTCGGGCTGGCCAACGCCTGGCGTCACCATCCTGAACACGGTGTCGCCCCCGGCGAGATGGTCTGCATCATGGGGTTCACCAGTCGCGAATTTGCCGTGATCGATTTTGCCTGCGTCTACGCACAGGCCGTCGCCGTGCCGCTGCAGAGTGCAACCTCCGGTGCGGACTTGACCGAGATCTTTGCCAATGTCGCGCCGGTGACACTGGCAACCACCATCAGCGACCTCGAGGTCTGTACCCGTCATGCCATCGCGCAGGGCGGCATGCGCTCGCTGGTGGTGTTTGACTACGACGCGCGTGACGACCAGGAACGCGAGCGCTTTGAAGCCGCGCGCGAGGCGCTGGCGAAGAGCGGCGTTGCCACCCGGCTGACGACGATCGATGCGCTGATTGATTACGGCAGCCGTTACGACTGGACACCCTTGCCTGCTCACCCCGATGGCCTGCAGCGCATGGCGGCGATACTGCATTCCTCGGGCAGCACCGGCAAACCCAAGGGCGCGGTCATGCCCGAGGATGCACTCAAGCAGAATTGGGAGGTGCGTCCCCGCCAGTTGCCCATGCTCGGCGTTTGCATCGCGCCGCTCAATCACCTGCTCGGACGCAGCTCACTGACCAGTTACCTGCGCGTTGGCGGTACCGCCTACTTCACCCTCAAGCCGGACATGTCAACGCTGTTTGAAGACATCCGGATCGTGCGGCCGACCTACCTGATTTTCTTCCCGCGCATTTTCGAAATGATTTACCAGCATTTCCAGGGCGAAGTCGCGCGCCGCGTCCGCTCTGGCGAAGGCAGCGAGGAGACGGTGCGTGCGTTGGCGGCAGCGGAAATGGGCAAGACCTTTCTCGGCGACCGGCTTTATGCCGCGATGATCGGCGGCGCACCGACGTCCAAAGCCATCAAGGATTTCATGTGCTCAACCTTCGACTTCAAACTCAATGACGGTTATGGCAACACCGAATCCGGTGGTGGCGGATTGGTCTTTGACGGCGTGATCCAGCGCCCGCCGGTGATTGCCTGGCGGCTGCGTGACGTGCCCGAACTCGGTTACTACACCACGGACAAGCCGTATCCACGGGGCGAGTTCTGCTTCAAGGCGAGAGGCCAGATTGCCGGCTACTACAAGGCACCGGAAGTCACCGCCGAACTGTTTGACGAGGATGGCTACTCGCTGACCGGGGATATTGTCGAGGAACGCGGGCCAGACCGCATTGTCGTCATCGACCGTCGCAAGGACGTGCTGAAGCTGTCACAGGGAGAGTATGTTGCCGTCGGAACACTGGGCACCGTGTTTGAAGCAGGCAGCCCGGTCATCAAGCAGATCTATATCTATGGCAACTCCCATCGTGCCTACCTGCTGGCCGTGGTGGTTCCTGATCGGGTGGTCGCCGAGGCAATGCTTGGCCAGGACTATGACGAAGCGGAACTGAAACAGTACATCCGCGACGAAATGCGCCGGGTCGCACGCGAGCAGCAACTGAAGAGTTTCGAGGTTCCACGCGACTTTCTCATTGAGGAGGAGGCGTTCAGCCAGGAAAACGGCCTGCTGTCCAGCGTGCGCAAGCGCCTGCGGCCTGCACTCAAGCGCAAGTACGGTGAGCGTCTCGAAGCGCTGTACGAATCCCACGGCAAAGACAATGACGCCTTGCTGCGGGCACTGAAGGATCCCGATTCGTCGCTGACGGTTTCCGAGAAGCTGAAGATGCTGCTCGAGATCCAGTTTGATATCGACAACATCGACATCAGCAGGCCGCGTACATTTTCCGAGCTCGGCGGCGACTCCCTCGATTCGGTCTCGTTCTCGCTGTCGATCGAGGATGTCTTCGGCGTCACCGTGCCGGCCGACGCCATTCTCAGCCCGGCCGCCAACGTGCAGACCTGGGCCAGCACCATTGAGAAGGCCCTGAGCGGTGATTCGGATCGGCCGACCTTCAGCAGCATCCACGGCCGGGGCGCGAAACGCATTTTTGCCAGGGACCTGTCGCTCGAGCGCTTTATCGGTGCCGATGCGACTGCCGCAGCAGCCACCGCCCGGCCACCGGTTGCCGAGGTGAAAACGGTGTTGCTGACCGGTGCCAATGGCTTCCTCGGCCGGCTGGTCTGCCTGAACTGGATGGAAAAGCTGGCGCCGAGGGGAGGCAAAATCATTGCCTTGATACGCGCCGTCGATGATGCCGCCGCCCGCGCTCGCCTGGACCAGGCTTTCAAGGGCATCGACGCCGATTTCGAAGAGCGATACCAGGCGCTGGCAAAAAATCATCTCGAGGTGCTGGCCGGGGATGCCGGAGCTTTCCAGCTCGGTTTGACCGATGCGGTTTACGCACGCCTGACCGATGAGGTTGATCGCATCTGCCATGTGGCGGCGCTGGTAAACCACCGTTTCAGCTACCCGAATCTGTTCGGCCCGAACGTGGTCGGCACGGCCGAGATCATCCGGCTGGCGCTGGCCGCGCGCCTGAAGCCGGTGGACTTCGTGTCGAGCGAGGCGGTATTTCCGCTGCTGGATATTGCCGAACGTGCCGACGAGGACGCGCCACTGCTGTCCGCCATTGAACTGACGGACAACTATGCAGCGGGTTATGGCGCCAGCAAGTGGGCCGGCGAACACCTGCTGCAACAGGCCCATCGGCAGTTCGGCCTGCCCGTCAATACCTTCCGTGGCGACATGATGTTGCCGCACCGCCAGTTCAAGGGCGTGCTGAACCGCGAAGACATGTTTACGCGCCTGTTGTTCAGCATCATCAAGACCGGCATTGCGCCGTTGTCTTTCTACCGGCTGATGCCGAACGGCTCACTGGCCAGCGCCCACTACGACGGGACGCCGGTGGATGTCGTGGCGGCGACGGTGACCGGCGCGGATGACGTTGCCGGAGTCGATCCGGTTTCCGGAGGTCAGCGCACCGCAGCCGGTTACCGCAATTTCAACATCCAGAATTTCCATCACGATGACGGCAGTTCGCTGGACGCATTTGTCGACTGGATACGCAGCGCCGGTTATCCGGTGACCCGGATTACCGATTACAAGGACTGGTTCACCCGCTTCAGGGACCAGCTCAACGGCCTGCCGGACGCTGAGCGCCAGCAATCCGCGCTGGAGCTGCTGAAGGCATTCCGGAATCCGCTCTCCTACCGGCCCAAACCCGTGGCGTGTGATCGTTTCCGGGCATTGATTCCGAACCTGGCAGGCTGCCGGGAATTGCCCCATCTCGATGAAACCTATCTCCACAAATGCCTGGAAGACATGCGCTTGCTCGGGATCATCGGGCCACCGGATGCCAGCGAAGCGCAGAAGGTGCGTGCGGAACGCGCCGTGAAGGGCAAATCCGTGGCGGCCTGGGCAGCCCTGTCCGCGCAGTCACCGCTCGCACCGCTCCGGATCACGCGCCGCGATCCTGCGGCGGACGATGTCGCGATCGACATTCTCTACTGCGGTGTCTGTCACTCTGACCTGCACTCGGTGAAGAACGAGTGGGGCGTTTCCCTGTACCCGCTGGTGCCCGGTCACGAAATCATTGGCCGGGTCGCGGCGGTGGGCAAGGACGTCAGCCGTTATCGCGAAGGCGACCTGGTGGCCGTGGGCTGCATGGTGGACTCGTGCCGCCACTGCGCCTCCTGCGATGCGGGCCTGGAGCAGTATTGCGAGAAGGGCGTGGTCATGACCTACAACTCGCTCGATTACCGACACCATCGTGTGGCGACGCTGGGTGGGTATTCGAAGCACATCGTGGTGAATGAACGCTTCGTGTTGCGGGTTCCCGACACGCTGAACCCGGCCGGTGCGGCGCCACTGCTCTGCGCGGGCATCACCACCTGGTCACCCTTGCGTCAGTGGGGTGTCGGGCCGGGCACCAAAGTCGGGGTGATCGGCCTCGGTGGCCTTGGCCACATGGGCATCAAGTTCGCGCATGCGATGGGCGCCGAGGTCGTGATGATCACCACCTCCCCGGAGAAAGGCGCGGATGCCCGCCGCCTTGGTGCCTCCGATGTCCTGGTATCGAAAGACCGCGAGGCGATGCATGCACATCAGCAGAGTTTCGATTTTCTGCTCGATACCGTGCCGGTGGCGCACCCCTTGAACCCCTACCTGAGCCTGTTGCGGCGTGACGGAACCCTGGCGATGGTGGGGGCTCTCGAGCCGATGGAGGGAATTCACGGTGCACTGGTGGCCGCCCGGCGCTTGCGGGTGGTTGGCTCGATGATCGGCGGGTTGCCGGAAACCCAGGAAATGCTCGACTTCTGCGGCCAGCACGGCATTACGGCCGATGTGGAAGTCATCAGGATGCAGGCGATCAACGAGGCCTATGAGCGGATGCTGAGAAATGAAGTGAAGTACCGCTTCGTCATTGATATGGCGACGCTGCCGGGCTGAAGGTTGTTCAGCGGTTCCCATCAATGCGATCCGTGTGGGGAACCGCTGCTTGAAACAGGTGTGATCGCCAGCCGGCCGGCCTTGACGTCCTCGTAAGCCTGCAGGATTTCGTCATAGGTGTTCATCACGAACGGCCCGTGGCCGTTCAACGGCTCACCCAGCGGGGCGCCGCTCAGCACGAGGAAGCGGCTGCCCGCATGCGCGGTCACGGCCAGCCCGGCACCGCGCGCCGACATGACCGCCAGCGCCTGTTCTTCAAGCACGTCCTGTCCGGCCAGGGCCAGTTGCCCGGCGAGCAGATAGACCAGCGCGGTGTCGCCGTCCGCGGTGGCAAATTCAGCCTGCGCGCCGGCCGCCAGACGTACGTCCAGCACGTTCATGCGCGTATGCGTTGCGGCGGGGCCGCGGACGCCGTTCCACTCGCCGGCAATCACGCGCACTTCGCCGCCACGCGCGGGCAACTCGCACACGGGAATGTCGGTGCGCGCGAGGCTCTGGTAGCGCGCGGGCCGCATCTTGTCGGCGGCAGGCAGGTTCACCCAGAGCTGCACCATTTCAAATGCACCGCCGCGGGCGGCAAAAGCAGGGCTGAACAGTTCGCGGTGGATGATGCCGTGCGCGGCTGTCATCCACTGCACATCGCCGGGGCCGACCAGGCCGCCGCCACCGGTGGAGTCGCGATGCTCCAGTTCGCCGGCATAGACAATCGTCACCGTCTCGAAGCCGCGGTGCGGATGCTCGTGCACGCCACCGGGCGGCCTGCCCGGCAGCAGCCGGCCGGGGCCGATATGGTCGAGCAGCAGGAACGGCGAGGGTGTGGTGCCGAGCTCGTGATACGAAAACACCGACAGCACCGGCGAGAAATCGCCGACCGCAAAACGCGTGTCGTTGCGGTGCACGAAGGCGAGGGTCTTCGGCGGCGCCGTGGTGGCCGTGGGTGTTTTCATCGGGTCTCGCGCCGGGGATTGCCGGGCCTGCTGCAGGCGGACAGGTGTCGCCAGATAGTCGATCAGGCTGCGCGCCGCGGGCAATGGACCCTGCATCCACGACGTCCGGCAACAGGCGGGCGCCCTGCGAGCCGAGGGCCAGCACCACCCGAAAGTCGTCACGCATTCCCTTCCCGCGAAAACGAAATGCGGTCTCTGCTTCAATGGCAGGCGATGGACGCGCGACTGCAGCGGTCAGCTGGGCAGCGGACGCGAGGCGGCGCGGCGTGGAGCAGCGTCACTCGCGCCCCGTGGCGGAATGTCCGGGGCTGCAATCGGACGGGGTGTCGTAGCGGAGCCGGTTTCCGATGGACTCGATGCGGGCCACCGGCTGCACCGGCAACCCGCAGACGAGATCCTCACACTGGTATCAGGCAACGTCGGCATATCAAGAACCCGCATCCCCCGCCGCACGTCACTATTTGACGAATTCATGCCAGTTGTTGCGCTTACCGGCGAGCCGGGCGCGGGTGATCCTCGGGGCGGTCAAGAAACGGAGCCCACCCCATGCACACCAGCCCATCACTTCGCCACGTACCGGAACGGCCGAGCCCGCAGACGGGTTGCACCGGCATGCACTTCGTCCCGCAAGCCCCGTTGCCCCGGTTCCGCACCCCGGACCGGTGCGGGATTCCGCAGACCGCGGCGCGCACGGAGGCGGTATGAGTGACAAGGCCCCGCTTCTGGTCGAACGCGACGGCGCCGTCACCACGCTCGTCATCAACGACGCGCCCTGGAACCGGATGTCGGCGGCGTTCGTCGACACCCTGCTGACGGAAATCGAACGCATCGACGCCGACGACAGCGCGCGCGCGGTCGTGATCCGCGGCGCCGGCGACGAACACTTCTCCGTCGGCATGGACCTCAAGCAACTGGAGGCCGGGCTCGCCGCGGCCGGCGGGCTCGACGCGTTTTTCGACCAGCGCCTCGCCGTGCTGGAGCGCATCGAGCGCCTCGGCAAGCCGGTGATCGCGGTGCTGTGCGGCTATTGCCTCGGCGGCGGCCTGGAACTGCCGCTGGCATGCCACTTCCGGCTCGCGGCAGCGGAAGGCACCCGGCTCGGCCTGCCGGAACTGGATCTGGGCACGGTGCCCGCCTGGGGCGGTTCGGCACGGCTGGTGCGCCTGGTCGGTCGCGCGCATGCACTCGACATGATCCTGCGTTCACGCCTGGTCGACGCCCCGGAGGCGCATCGCATCGGGCTGGTCACCGAGGTGTGGCCAAGGGCCGAGTTGTTCGAGCGGGCGAACGCGCTGGCACGGCAACTCGCGGAGCGGCCGGCGCTGGCCGTGCGACAGATGCTGCAGTGCCTGGTGGAGCACGACACGACACCGCTGGCCGACGGCCTCGACGCGGAACGACGCGCCGTGAAGGCGACGTACCGCACGCCGGACATGCTCGAGGGCATGCGCGCCTTTGCGGAAAAACGGAAGCCCCGCTTCAACCCGGGTTGAACGGAATCCGGCGCGCGCCGGCCACCGACCTCACCGTTGCAGCAGGCTTTCCACCGCCTTCAGGCTGCCGGGATCCCCGGCGAGTTCTTTCACCGCAAAGGCCTCGAGCGCCTTTTCGTGCGCGTAGACGTAGGCAAAGAACTCTCGCTCGGCCTCGTCGCAGTTCTGCTTCAGGCGCAGGAACTTTTCCTGGAACGGGCCGGTGGCGTCGCGCACCAGCCGCATCGCCAGCCGCCACGGCATGAGGCCGAGCGCCGCGCCTTCGGCGTAGCCTTTCAGTTCCCAGATTTTTGGTTCAACCACGGTCTGGCCGGTACGGGCCATGTAGGCGAGGTAACGCGCCAGCGTTTCTTCCTCCAGCGCCTGCAGCGTCAGCCATTTCGACTTGCGCTCGGGATCGCGCGTGAGCCGCGCGGCGGTGGCGAACACGGCGCGCCCGTAGACTTCCGACTCGTGGATGCGCTGCAGGTCTGACTTGTACTGGGGGTAATGCATGGCGAACTCCTTCAGGCGGATGCCGGCGCGGGCCGGCCGTGGCGGCGGGACAGATCGTCAATCGCACTTTCCAGAGCACGCAAGCAGTCGTCCGTGCACTCGATGAAAGGCAGGTGGCCTGCGCCGGCGAACGCCACCACGCGGGCGCCCGGCACGCCCTCGGCGATGACGCGCGACTGGCTCGCGGGCACCACCGCGTCGTGGCTGCCGACAAGGACGTAACACGGGACGGCGATACGGCCGAGCGCGTGCCGGATGTCGAGCCGGGAAATGCCGTTGAACAATTCGAACAGCGCCGCCGGATCCTGGGCGCGGGTGTCCGGCGCGATGTTGTCGAGGAAGCGCTGCGCCATCGGACTGGCGAGAAATGCCTTGCGGTCATGCACCAGCAGGCTCGCAAACTGGCGCTGCACGAACGGGCTGTGGCGCGCGACGAGCACGTTGGCCATGAACGGGTATTTCGCCCAGCGGCCAAGGCTCGCCAGCCACAGCAACTGGCCCTCGACGCTGCCCCAGGTGCCCTGGTGGAAGCCGGCCACGCTGACGATGCCCGCGAGGTTCGGCAGGCCGTGGCTGGCAAGATTCAGCGCGCAGAAACCGCCGGTGGAATGGCCGACCACGATGACCGGCCTGCCTCCCACCAGCGCCCGCAACGCGCCGCTCATGACGCGGAAGAACCACGCCGCATCCACCTGCGAGGCATGGAAGCCCGCCGGCACGATGGAGGGATGGTGCGCAGGCAGGCCCAGGGCATACCAGGCGCGGCCCTCGCGGAACGACGGCGGCACCCAATCGCGCCAGCAGTTCACCGAGGCGAGCACGCCGTGGATGAACACCACGGCCGGCTCCTCGGCGCGCGCGAGGTGCTCGTTCACCGCCAGGAACGCCAGGCGATGGCCCTCCGCTTCGACACATCCTTCCCTGGTCTTCACGCCCTGCCCTCCGTGGAAATCAGCGGCCCGGGCATCCTATGCCCCGGCTTCCACGGGGCGCAACGAAGCCCCCGCTTTGCGCAGGTGATTGGGCGCGCCAGCACGCGCTGGCGACCGTAGCGGACGCGAGCGCGCGCGGAACAACGCTGCACACGGCGTCCGGCCGCTGCCGCACGCCGGTTTGCAGGCAGAATCCGCAAACCGCGCTGCACAAGCTGCCGTCAACATGCAACTCCAGACCACGTTCACCGGAACACCACTCAGGGATCACACCGTCACGGTGACGTCACGCGCGACGATGAACTACGCGGCGGCCATCGACGACGCCAACCCGCGCTACCTCGATGACGCCGGCGGCAAGGCGATCATCGCGCCACCGATGTTTGCGGTGGCGGCCACCTGGCCGGTGTCGGAACGCATCCATGCCTTTCTCGTCGGCACCGATTTTCCGCGCGAGGTCCTGCAGACCCAGGTGCATTACAGCGAACACCTGGCGTTTCACCGCCCGTTGCGGCCCGGTGACGCGCTGGTGATCCGGGGACGCATCGCGGCGATCGTGCCGCACCGCGCGGGCACGGTGACCGTTCTCCGCTTCGACGCCTGCGACCGCGACGGCGCGCCGGTATTCACCGAGCACACCGGCGCGCTGCTGCGCGGGGTGGCGTGCGTCGGCGAAGGGCGCGGTGCGGAGGATCTGCCGGTGACGCCCGCACCGCCTGCGCCCGATGCCGGCGCGTCGGCGTGCTGGGAGGAGTCCGTGCACATCGACCGGCTGAAACCCTTCGTCTACGACGGCTGCACGAACATCCACTTCCCCATCCACACCTCGGTCGGCTTCGCGCGCATGGTCGGCCTGCCGGACATCATCCTGCAGGGCACCGCGACCCTCGCTTACGCCGCGCGCGCCCTCACCGACCGCGAAGCCGGCGGCGACGCAACGCGACTGAAAGCGATCACGTGCCGGTTCAGCGGCATGCTGGTTCCGCCAGGCGACTTGCGCATCCGCCTGAGCTGCCGGCGCGAGCGGGCGGATGGCGCCGACCTGTTCTTCGCCGTCGACAGCGGCAGCGGACGCCTGCTCACCCACGGCTACGCGCTCGTCGGCGGCTGAGCCGGCGCGACCGCGCGACGGACACGCGTTGCGGTGCGTGTCCGCCGGGTGCGCGAACTCGCTCAGGCAACGTGCGCTTTCAGCACCGCCCGCGTCGCATCGTCCGCCGCGAACATGTGCTCGACGCGCAACGAGGCCAGCGTGATGTCGTTGGGCGTGCCGAACGTCGAGAACATGCTGAAGAACGCGAGTTCGCCGTGCGGAGACGTGAAGCGCGTGGTGAGCACCGGCGCGCGCGGGCGCGGTGGCGGAACCGCCGGCCGCGTTTTCCCGATGCGCGACACCAGGTAGGCCTCGTAGGCCGCCACGCGCGGCAGCAGCGCGGGGTGCGCCGTGGCGTCGTGGCGCAGCAGCGCCAGGAAGCGCGGACCGACGTCGTCGAGGTTGGTCACCCGGCTGGCCAGGCCGTCCGGGCGGGTGAGCAGGTCCAGCATGTTCACCTGCCCCTGCCCCTGCCCCTGCCCCTGCCCCAGCGCCGCGGCCGCCGCCGGCATCAGCGTGGCGGCGAGCCACAGCGCGCCACGGTTCATGCGCAGCACGTTCCAGTCGGCATCCAGCACCAGCGCGGGTGCCGGTTCGTGCGCGTCGAGCAGGCGTTCGAGCGCGTGCTGGGCCTCGGCCAGCGCCGGGTCGTCGAGACGGGCCTCGGAGTAGGCCGGTGCGTAGCCGGCCGCCAGCAACGCGGCGTTGCTCAGGGCCAGCGGCGTCTCCAGCGACTGCAGCCAGGCCAGCAGCAGTTCGCGGCTCGGGCGTGCGCGGCCGCTCTCGACGAAGCTGACGTGGCGCTGCGACACGCCCAGCTGCAACGCCAGCTCGAGCTGGCTGATGCGCCGCGCCTTGCGCGCGCGCTGCAGGGTGTCGCTCAGCGCTGGGGAGGAATCAGGCATGCCGCATTCAAGCACGGGCGAACGGCGGCGCAATAACCTGCGAGGTAATTGATCGCATTACCCGAAGGCCGGACAGTGCGGACTCCACCCCGGGAGGAAAACACATGAATGCATTCCGCCTCTATCTGGCCCTGGTGACGCTGGCACTGGGCAGCTACACGCTGATGGTCGGCGCCGACCATGGCTGGAACCTGCTGCCGCTGTTTTTCGCGGCGATCGCCGACGGCAGCTGGCAGGGCTAGTTCAACGCCGACTTCATGGCCTTCCTCAGCCTCTCGGCGGTCTGGGTCGCCTGGCGCCACACGTACAGCGCCGGCGGACTGGCGCTCGGCGTCGCCGCCTTCTTCGGCGGCATGATGTTCCTGGCGCCCTACCTGCTGTGGGCGAGCCGCGAATGCAACGGCAGCGCCGAGGCACTTCTGCTCGGCACCCAGCGCAACCGGGGGGCGTGACATGAACCTGCGTTCGCAGCAACTGCACCGGCGCTGGCTGCTGGTGACGGCGGTGATCGTCGGCGCGTTCGGCCCGGTGTTCTCGCTGGCGACGCTGCCGGCGTCAGACGAATTCGCGCGCTGGACGCTCGATTTGCTCGCCTGGCCGCTGGACGGGTCGCAGCAGTATTCGGACGGCGCGATGCGCTTCCTCTCCGCGCTGACCGGCGGCTTCCTGCTCGGCTGGGGCGTGATGATTCTCTGCCTGCGCCAGTGGGTCTACGACGCGGCACCGGAGCAGACGCGGCGTGCCGTCGTCTGCGGCCTGCTGGCCTGGTTCCTGCTGGATTCCACCGGCTCGCTGGCGGCGGGCGTGGCATCCAACGCGGTGTTCAACGTCATCGTGCTGTTGCTGGCCGTGGGCCCGCTCTGGTGGCCGGCGCGCGCCGACTGACGATCCGGGGCCGGCGCGAAGACCCCGTCTTCCCGTCGCGCAAATGATCGTCCTCGCAGGCACATGACGTTATCGGGATGTGGCCAACCTATCCGGCATGCCAGCAGACACAAATGGCACGGGAGCAACGGTCTTCAGGTGAAGGCAAACAACCTGCAAGACGGCCCCGGACAAGATGGCTGGCTCTTCAAGCAACCCAGGAACAGGTCCTCCTGCGCCCTCTCACCTTCGGGGAGATCACGGCCGCCGCCAACAGCGGCAAGCCGTGACACGAAAGCGGTCAGGCGTGCCGATTCGGACCTGACCTGTGTGGCTCGCTTTGCAAGCGACGGGCGATGGCCCTCACGTCGGCCCGCTTACTTTTTGCCGCCGCACTTTCCTTCGCCGCACTTGCCCTCGGCGGGTTTGCTATCCGCTTTCTTGCCGCCGCACTTGCCTTCACCGCACTTGCCCTCGGCAGGCTTGCCGCCCTCTTTCTCGCCACCGCACTTGCCTTCACCGCACTTGCCTTCGGCCTTGCCGGCATCTGCGAGCTGGTACCCGGCGACATCGACCGACTGAAACGGATTGCTCGCGGCATGCGCAGCCATGGGCAAGGCCAGTGCCGCGAGGACGGATGCGCCGGCGAGCGACTGGATACGGGACATCGATTTCATGCGTGTTCTCCTGGTTTTCACACCGCCACCATGGCGGTTGTCAGGGTTAGACGGCGTACCTTGAATTTCCTTACAGCGTCCCCGTGGGCACCGTTGCCAATGCCCGGTGTAAGGAGCAACGCTGCGGCCACGTCCAAGCAGAACAATCACCATGGAGGCCTCCATGTACCAACGCGCCGCTACCTGCTACTTCCGCCTGCACGACGCTGTATTCAAGCCATTGCGCCATGTCGATGGCCTCGCACCACTGGCACTGCGCCTCCTGCTCGCGCCGGTGCTCTGGATGGCCGGCACACACAAGCTCGCCGATTTCGAGGGCACGGTGGCGTGGTTCGGCAACAGCGACTGGGGGCTAGGCCTGCCGTTTCCCTGGCTGCTGGCGTTTCTAGCCACCGCCACTGAGCTCATCGGCGCGGTGCTGCTCGCACTTGGGCTGGCGACGCGCTGGATTGCCGCACCCTTGCTGGTGACGATGGTGGTCGCCGCGACAACCGTCCACCTGGAGAACGGCTGGCAGGCCATTGCCGACCCCGGCGCGCCGTTCGCGAACGAACGCGTCATCGAATCCACGGAAAAACTCGAGCGGGCCCGAAGCCTTTTGCGCGAATACGGCAACTACGACTGGCTGACCAGCAGCGGCAATTTCGTGGTGCTGAACAACGGGATCGAGTTTGCAGCCATCTATTTCGCCATGCTGCTCGTGCTCTTCTTCTCCGGCGGCGGACGTTATGTCAGCGTGGACTGGTGGCTCGCTCGCCGATTCAGGGCGCGCGCGAATCATCCTCAGTGCGCCTGACGTACTCGCGCGCCACTTTGCGCAAGCCCTGCAGCTGGGTACCGAAGTTCCGGCATCCCTTGCACATGGCCAGGTGGACGTTGAGGGACAGGCGATCCTTGACAGGCAGCGGGCGTTCCATGGCATCGGACATCAAGCGGGTTGCCTCGGCGCAACTCAGCATGTCTCGCACCCCCCGTTGAACCACTTGTTTTCCAGGCATTCGCGCAGGCGCATGCGTGCGCGATGCAACAGGACATGCAGGTTGGCCTGCGAGATCGCGACCGCGTTGCAGATCTCCGCAGCCTCGAGGCCGATGAACTCGCGCATCATGAATACGCGCCCCTGCCGCGGCGGCAACCCGTCGAGACACACGTCAAACACGCGCCAGAACTGTTCGTCCTGTAGTACCCGATCGGGCACGCCCCAGTCAGAGGGCTTCTCCTCGGGCTTCCAGTGGCCTCGCGCATCGAACAGATCCGGCAACGCGTCCTCGTCTTCGTCGTTCCGCACCAGACTGCCGGTGTAGACGATACGGCCGCGCTGACGGACAACATCGATGATCTTGTTCCTGAGGATGGCGAACACCCAGGTCTTGAGTGCCGAGCGCCCCGCAAACGTTCCCGCACTGCGCAAGGCAGACGCCAACGCTTCCTGTACAGCATCTTCGGCAAGGTGGGGGTCGTTCAACTGGAGGGTCGCGAAGCGGACCATCTGTGCCCGCAGGGCCTCGATGAACAAGCGATCTCGCAGCAGGAGATTGCCTGATTCGCTTGTTCGCTCACTGTCATCCACCTGCCCCTACCTCCTGAGACACCTCATGCGTCACGGTGCCACTCTAACCGGCCGCGGCACCGGGAACGATGTCATTCGGAAGCGGACGTTGGTGGTTTCGCGCGAGTTGACAAGTCATCGTGACGACCAGGTCAAGGCCGGCGCAGACGCGAGTTGCTAGCGGTCAGCTGCCGGCGGAAGCGTTGTCTGCCGCCGGCGTGGCAGCCGTGGTGTCCGTGGCCGGCAACACGCCCTCGCGCACCAACTGCGCACGCGCCTCCGGCGTCAGCCGGTAGAGGTGGCCGTCGCCGTCGAGCGATGACAACGCCGGCAGCCGGATCGCGCAGCAATGGCCCTCCACGCGGAAGGCTTCCGGATCGACGGCCGGGCCGCGCGGCTCAGCCACGCGCGCCTCGCCGGGCCGCGCCGCGCTCGTACCACGGCTTCGTCGCGTTCACCACGCGCACCACCAGCAGCATCAGCGGCACCTCGATCAGCACGCCCACCACGGTCGCCAGCGCGGCGCCGGAGTGGAACCCGAACAGGCCGATCGCCGTCGCCACCGCCAGTTCGAAGAAATTGGAGGCGCCGATCAGCGCCGACGGGCAGGCGATCGCGTGTTGCTCGCCGAGCGCGCGGTTGAGCCAGTAGGCGAGCCCCGAGTTGAACACCACCTGGATCAGGATCGGCACCGCCAGCAGCGCGATCACCAGCGGCTGCGCGAGGATCTGCTCGCCCTGGTAGCCGAACAGCAGCACCAGCGTCGCCAGCAGCGCGCCCATCGACCAGGGGCCGACCTTCGCCATCGCCGCATCGAACGCGGCCGGCCCCTGCGCCAGCAGCGACTTGCGCCACGCCTGCGCGATCAGCACCGGGATCACGATGTACAGCACCACCGAGGTCAGCAGCGTGTCCCAGGGCACGGTGATGGCGGCCATGCCGAGCAACAGCGCCACGATCGGCGCGAACGCGACGATCATGATGGCGTCGTTCAGCGCCACCTGCGTCAGCGTGAACAGCGGATCGCCGTGAGTGAGGCGGCTCCACACGAACACCATCGCCGTGCAGGGCGCCGCCGCCAGCAGGATCAGGCCGGCGACGTAGCTGTCGAGCTGTTCCGCCGGCAGGTAAGGCGCGAACAGGTGGCGGATGAACACCCACGCCAGCAGCGCCATCGAGAACGGCTTCACCAGCCAGTTCACGAACAGCGTGACGCCGATGCCGCGCGTGTGCTGCCGGATCTCGCGCACGGCGGAAAAATCCACCTTCACCAGCATCGGGATGATCATCACCCAGATCAGCAGGCCGACCGGGATGTTGACCTTCGCCACCTCGAGTTGGCCGAAGGTCTGGAAGAACGACGGCACCAGCTTGCCGAGCACGACGCCAGCGACGATGCACAGGAACACCCACAGCGTGAGTTGCCGCTCGAACAGCGACATCGGCGCGGCGGGGGCGTTGTTCGGGGTGGTCTCGGGCGCAGCGGACACGGGCGGGTCTCCGGGAGTGTCAGGAAGGGGTGGCCGGCGACGCGAGTTGCGCCAGCCCGTCGATGCCGACCGGTTCGATCGCCAGCAACGGCACCACCGCCACGCGCCTGGCGTGGCGCTCGCGCACGGCGGCGATCTGCGCCACCTCGGCACGCGCGCGGCGGCGCAGGAGGCGCGACGACGGCTGCGCCGCCGCCACGCTGTTGTTGATCACCCAGGCCCACGGCTCGATGCCGGCGCGGCGCAGGTCTTCCTGCAGGCCGGCGGCCTCCAGCACCGGCGTGGTCTCGGCCAGCGCAGCGATGATCACCTTGGTACGCCGCTCGTCCTGCAACTGCATCATCGGCGTGGTGAAGTGCATGCCGGTCTTGCCGAGCTGGCGCGCCATCTCGCGGTGGTAGGCGCCGGTAGCGTCCAGCAACAGCAGGGTGTGGCCGGTCGGCGCGGTGTCCATCACCACGAACTTCCTGCCGGCTTCGCGGATGATGCGCGAGAACGCCTGGAACACAGCGATCTCCTCGGTGCAGGGCGAGCGCAAGTCCTCTTCGAGCAGGGCGCGGCCCGCGTCGTCGAGGTCCTTGCCCTTGGTCCGCAGCACGTCCTGGCGGTAGCGCTCGGTTTCCACGTGCGGATCGATGCGGCTGACGGACAGGTTGTCCAGCGAACCGCTCAGCGTTTCCGCCAGGTGCGCCGCCGGGTCCGAGGTGGTCAGGTGCACGGCGTGCCCGCGGCGCGCGAGCGCCACTGCGACGGCCGCCGCAAGGGTGGTTTTGCCGACGCCGCCCTTG
>Ga0073934_10006241_pt1 | contig 17536 bp, 16 predicted proteins | sample LarsenN4metaG_FD_76834 | JGI IMG/M metagenome (GOLD analysis project Ga0073934, IMG submission 76834) | Hot spring sediment bacterial and archeal communities from British Columbia, Canada, to study Microbial Dark Matter (Phase II) - Larsen... ... | reverse complement strand
CAAGAACATTAAATCCGTTATTTTCAAGTAAAATCCTGAAATTATTTTTATTAAATCCCCATTGATGTTCCGGCGGATTAACAATATGCCATTGTGTTAGATTCAATCTCGCACGCAGGCTTGAGGAAGATGGAGTTTTTATGGCTAATATTCCGTCTTCCGATAAATATTTTCTGATAGAGTTCAGATATGATTTTATTTCAGTAATGTGTTCTATTGTATGTTTTAAAATTATACAACCTAAACTGCTTTCTTCGAGTCCTGCTTCGTCAAGCGTAGATGCTTTAATAAATTTTATGTTTTCTTTTTCGTAAAAACTTTTTTCTTCATCTGAATAGTCAATCCCTGTAACTTCCCATCCCCTCCCTTTTGCTATTATGAGTAAGTTATCATTTCCACAACCGTAATCAATCACTTTTTTTACTTTGAGATACTTTTCTATCGAATCTAAAAAAAAATTTTTTCTGAAATTTCTGAAACTGATAATTTCAATTAATCTTTTTTTAAACTTATTTTTGTCAACTGTGCTGTTCCTGACATAGTAGTATTTTTCATAGTGCTCATCTAATTCTTCTTTTGTTGGCATTGGCGATGACCACATTATCTTACACTCTGTGCATTGTATTACATTATATTTCGAATCAACACCTTGTAATATTGGTTTCCCGGTATCAATAATTTTTTCACTGTTACAGGCTGGGCATTTTTTGTAAGGCATATTTAATTATTCCAATAATTTTTTCTTTCCTGCCAAAAACTCCTCTTCAGTAATTACACCTTTTTCCCTTAACTGGTTTAGCTTTTCAATCTCAGTTCCGATATCATTGTCGTTCACATTTCCAATTGCATCGGCAAATTCTTTTGCCTGTTTTTTCATCTGCGAAGTTTTGTATTCTTCCTGCATTGTGGTTATTGCATCCTTTAGTTCTCCGGGTTTTTCTACATTTTCGTAAACCGTATCGCCTATTTCTGCCGCAGTTTGAATTTCAACTCTTCCGAATTTGAATATTTTTCCCCAGAAAGTCTGTGAATAGGATACGTTATTTATTTTATCAAGCGGGCTTTCTTTTGTATCAATTGAAAACACTCCCTCTTCATCTATTACCCTTAAATTTGTTACAGCCCATAAATTGCGATGTCTCTCGAAAACTTTATATGAAGTATATCCAAGCAAAATAACAGCAATAGGTAAACCTATAAAAAATAAACCCATTACAGAAAGAAAAATCCCAATTGCTAATCCGATTACACCTAAAAACAAAGGGAAAAAAATTGTAAGCCAGTGAGGCCTTGTAATCAAGACCACTTTTTCATTTGGTTTTAATTCTGTCCTCATAAGATTATTTTTTGTTTTCTGCATAATAATAAAAATATTTTAATTATTAAAGAGAGTAAAATAAAATTATATAGATTTTTCTTTCTTAAAGTCTTAAATTTGAGAATAAGTTTTTATGATTAAACCTTATAAAATAATATTAATATTTTTTATTACCGGATTTTTATATTCCTGCGATAATATTTTTTCGCCTAAAATTGACAATACTCCCCCGACGAATATTATAACAGATCAGAAAACAATTGAAGGTGTTTTTAAAAATTTTAAATATTCATATACTTTTAAAGATACCTCAGTTTACAGTAATCTCCTTACTGATGATTTTATTTTTACATACAGGGATTATGTTTCCGGATTTGATGTTTCATGGGATAAACCCACTGAAATCCGTACTACAAACGGACTTTTTACAAATGCACAAAAACTTGAAGTTGTCTGGAATAATATCATATTTCAGACCGGCGATTCCTCCGTTGTAAATTTAAAAAGAAGCTTTAATCTTGCTATAACCTTTAACCCAGGTGACGTAATAAGGTTAAATGGCTTTGCAGATATGACTCTCGAACGTTCGCCTGTAGATGAGAAATGGCGGATTAAGAAATGGAGAGATGAAAGTTTCTAATTATTCAACAAGCTTTTCAAGATCTTTAAAATAATACCTCTCATAAAAATCAAGATTTTCAATTGCGTAATCAATAATTTTGCTTAACTTCTCATCTGATAATCCACCTTTAATATACTTTCTGTATTCACTTATAATATTTTCCTTTGTAGATAATATAACATTATCAGGATTATTATATTTTGTTGAATAATTGCCTTTCCTGTAATTATATATATCCTTGTAAAATTCTATGAAAGGTCCTTCTCCTTCATCAAAAACAGTGAAAGTCCTGTATATAATTCTTACAGGAAATTTATCAATGTCTTTAAAATCATAACTAAGGGTTTTTTTGCTCGACAGCCAGCTGCTTAAATCGGCAGATTTGATTACTCTCTTAATTAAAAATTCCTTCATCTTTGCTATGTTGTTGTTATCATTTCTAACGCAACCATGTGAAAGACTTCTGTTTGCTGAATAAATAAGGTCTGGCTTATTAGTCCCGTGAAAATATCTTAGTGAATTTTCGTCATAATGTACAACGAATAGTCCTAATGGATTTTTTGGTCCCGGTGGTGTTGGAGTTGACTCCGGTTTTTCAGGATCTTTCCATGACGGATAATTCCTCACCCTGTATCCTTCGAAATTACCGGCGTATGTTTTATCCTTAATTGTTCCAATTACATTGTTCCAGGTATCTATATAAATAGTATCCGATTTATAAAGTGAATATAATCTCGATTTGAATTCAGGAATATTAAGTTCCCATAGAATTTTTGCAGTATCAACTAAAAAACATTCCGGTACCTGATAAGACGCTCCGATAAAAATATTTTCTGTTTTTCCTGATGTATCTGAAAATGAAGAAATCTTTGGATTTCTTGAAGAAATTATTCTTTTAAGCCATTTGTCCGAAATAATTGCATATCTGTCAGTTATGTATTCCTTTATTGAAGCATCTGCTTCATCTGAAGTTTCAGCATCTACAGATAATGACTCCGTTTCTATATATTTATTTCCAAGAATAATCGAATCGCTTCCCGTATATGCATTTGACCTTAATACGGCAACAAACAAAAATATTGTTATTAAAAATAATTTTTTCATTTAACTTAATAAAATAATTTTAAAAACTTAATATAAAATTTCTCTTGTTATTATATATCTTTCGATGCTTGCAGGTATATCCTGTGTGTTACCTTTCAAACTTAAATTATCTAACTCCCCGCTGATATTTATAGTTCCTTCAGGTATGTTACTTTTATACAATAACTTATAAAATTCTGAGAACTTTTCTCTGCTTAGAATATTATCCGGCACAGTAACAGCATTTCCGCTTACTAATGCAGGAAGAATTGAATTAATGAAATCCAGAAGACCAGCCCCCTTTTTCAGTCTGATTTTAATATTACCAATTGGTCTTTTAATGATTTTTTTTCTGTTGAATATATTATTTACATTTCCAGAGATTTCAAGCCATTTATCAGTTATACCTGCATAATATAAAATTATATCAGAGACAGTATTGCATTCTTTTTTTGAAAATACTCTGCCGCTGTAATTAAAAAAATTATCAGACAAGGAAAGCAAACAATCCCTTATCTTTTCAGGCGAATATTTATTCCATTCATCAGATGACATCAATAATATCTTTTAAAATTTTATTTAATTTTTCATTGGCTACTTTCAAATTTTTTTGCTTAAGTAATTCTTTTTCTTTTGAATCTGATTTATCCTCTCGCATTTTATCAGGAATTAATTCCCTGCAAAGCAATGAAATTCCGAGATATTTTACTTTTGCGTGAACAGCAGTTATATTTTCAGGTACAATGGAATATCCGCAAACATCAGAACCAATTTCCCTGTAAAAACCCGCCTCTGCATCTGTTTCGCTTTCAGGACCAATTACGCCAATATATACAGATTCGTTGATTTTAAGCTGATGTTTCTGGAATATTTTATATGCCTTTGCAAAAAGTTCTTTACTATATGCGTCACTCATATCAGGAAACCTTATTCCAAGTTCTTCGTCATTTTCGCCAATTAACGGATTGTCTCCCATTAAATTTATATGATCATAAAGCAAAGCTATATCTCCTGGTGAATAGCGGGGATTAAGTGTTGCTGCCTCATCTGTACCGATAATTTTTTTTATTCCAAGATATCTTAGTACATAAATAAAATGACCTATATCACGCATTGTATAGCCCTCATAAAAATGAATCCTGCCATGAATTATTATAATGTCTTTATTTCCGCTCTTCGCAAAGATAATTTTTCCTTCCGGATCTTCTTCAGGAGTGCTTATAAAAGGAGGAATTTCTGCAAGCTTTATTTTTTGAATTATCTTTAAATAAGACGGTAATTTATAATCTTTATCTGTAATAACTGCTATTGTAGGTTTAAAATTTTTCGGCGAAATTTTCTTTATATAGTCTGCCGATTCAAGAATTAATTTTCTTTGCTCTGTCATTTTTTTAATTTAATTTTTCAACGAACAATTTTATTAAGTTTGTCATATTTGGTTCTGCTATTGATGCCGACTCAAGTATATCTTCAAGCTTTGCTAATTTCAAAGTATCAGGAAATCCCTCATCTGTTATAATAGAAACCCCGAGAGTTTCCATTCCAAGTTTATTTGCCACTAAAATTTCCGGAACCGTTGACATACCTACTACATCTGCTCCGAACTTTCTTATAGCTCTGTATTCTGCTCTTGTTTCAAGGCATGGACCTTGTACTGTAGCATAGCATCCTTTTCTTATAAAAATCCCGTTTTCTATTGCAATCTTTTCTGCTAATTCAGTAAGTCTCTTTGAATAAAAATATTTTTCGTTTGAAAATGAATTATTAATAATTCCGGAAAGCGGAGAGGTAAAATGAAGATTAATATGGGAAGTTATAAGCATTAATTCTGTTTTTTGAAATTGCGGATTTAATGCTCCGCAGGCATTAGATACAATCAATACTTTTACACCGAGCTTGTTCATTACATAAACAGGAAATGTTATTTTTTTGTGACTATATCCCTCATAAAAATGAAATCTGCCTGACATGGCAATAACTTCCTGACCCGAAAGATTTCCGAATATAAGTTTTCCACTGTGTGATTCAACAGTGGATACAGGGAAATTTGGTATTTCACTGTAATCAATAATAATATCCTGTTTTATGTATTTTACCAGTCCGCCTAATCCTGTACCAAGAATAATCCCTATCGGGAAATCCCTGTTTGTCATTTGCCGGATATACCTTACAGCTTCGTCAATCCCGCTTTTCATAAATATTTATTTTACTTCGAAGCTGTCGTCAAAAGATTTTGAAGGCGAGTTGTAATTGTCGTTGTTGTTTATATATACTTTTTTTACAACTCTTTTCTCCTCTTCTTCCTTTTCTTGTTTTTCTTCTTCTTTTATATCATTTACATTTTCAAGAGTTGAGAGCTCCATCTTGAAAATTTTCTTTACTCTTACAAAATCTTCTATTTCTGCAAGTTTGTCGTTTAGAAATACTTTTAAATCTTCTATAATCTTGTCATTACGAAGTTTAATTTCTTCAAGCTCTTGTTTCTTATTCAATATTTCGTTTTCAAAATCCTGTCTTACTTTCCTTGCGTTAAGCTCTGCTTCTTTTATGATAATATCGGCTTTTTGTTTCGAATTATTAATAATTTCCTCCGCAATATCCTGAGATTTAATAATCGCTTTCTGGAGATTTGCCTCGTTTTCTTTGTAAATCTCTATATCCGACATAAGAGATTTAATTTTATCAGATAAAGTTCTGTTCTCGATTAAGAGTTTTTCGTAATGAGAACTGACTGTATCCAAAAAGGCATCAACTTCGCTGATGTCATATCCGCGAATTCCCTTTTTGAAATCTCTTTTTTTGATGTCTTTCGAAGTAATATTCATATTTTTGAATTTGTTTTTAGATTCATTAATTATAATTTCTGTAACCAAAAATTGCACTTCCTATTCTCAGTATATTTGCACCTTCTTCAATGGCTATCTCAAAATCCGATGTCATTCCCATAGATAAATAACTGAAATTATTAAAATCTGGTTTAATTTCGTCGAATAAATTTCTCAGAGTACGGAAATTTTCCCTTATAATTTCTGTCTCGTCTGTAAATTTTCCGATTGTCATTAATCCGCATAAATTAACATTTTCAAGCTCTTTTATTTCATAGCATAATTTTTTCGCATCGCTGACTTCAACACCTGATTTCTGCATTTCGTTGCTTGTATTAACCTGTACCAGTATATCAATCCTTCTTTTTGCTTTTTGTGCCTGTTTATCAATTTCCAAAGCAAGTTTAAAGCTATCAACAGAATGTATTAAATGAACAAAATCTGCAATATATTTAACCTTATTTGTCTGCAGGTGTCCGATTAAATGCCACTTAATAGGATACTCTGAAAGCTCATCGTGTTTCTTTACCATTTCCTGAACTTTATTCTCTCCAAAATTTATCTGCCCTGCATTAAATGCTTCGATAACATCTGAAGCTGGAAAAGTTTTACTGACCGCTACGAGAGTAATTTCTTCTGCTTTCCTTCCATAAGATTCACAAGTATTTGCAATTTTAGCCCAGAGGTTATTAATATTTTCTTCTATATTACTATTCATATTATCAAGAAATATATATTTATTAAATGGTTAATTCAATTTATTAAAGCCATTTAAAAATTTAGGTAAAAATAGTTGATTTCTCTTAAATTTGTGTTTGTAAAAATAACTTTTAATTTTTTAAAATTTCTTATAACTTACATAATAATATAAACTACCCTAAATATGCTCAATAAATTTGCAGAAGATTTAAAAAATTTCAGGGAGAAACAGGGAGTTTCTGTGCAAGATATTGCAAATGAAACAAAGCTCCATTCTTCGATATTTGAAAAGCTGGAAAGTGGTGATTTTAATTTTCAACCACAAACATACATAAGAGCTTTTCTTAAACAATATGCAAGGGTTGTTAAACTTGATCATATTCAGGTATTGAAAGATTACGATCTTGCACGTGCCGGGAAATATATTCCAAAGGTTGTTGAAAAACCAATTGAAAAACAAGACACACCAGCTGAAGATAAAACAAAAGAAGTAAAACAAAGTTTCCCGGAAGAACCTGTAAAAGAATCAATTGAAGAAGTATTTGTTGAAAAAGAGGATGCTGAAAATAAAATTAACACAAAAGATACAGCAACACAGCCGGTGTATTCAGGTCCTAAAAAAATTCAGGTGGAAAAAGAGAGTTTTATTGAACAGTCATCAGAAAACAAAGGGGATTTTCTCAAATCATTTAACGAATCCGATAATTCATACTTCAAATATATCGGAATTGTTCTTTTGATTTTGGCAATTGGAGCAGGAATTTATTTTTCGATTGATTTGCTTTTGCTTGATAAACCAGATAATCAGCAAATAGTCAGACAGACAAACTTTGATTCAATTGTAAAAGAAAACGAGAAAAACATTTCTACAACACCTGATCAGAAAAGAATTGATTCAATTAAAAACGCAAAGGAAAAACAGATAGCCGGAGAAGTTGACAGCGAATATAAGCTCACAATGAAAATAGTTGCCAAAGATGACGGTAAAATAACAGTTATCCCCGATGATCAAAGTACAAAAGATATTAAAACAAGGGAATTTAAGAAAGGTGATGAAATTGAATTCAAAGCAAAAAATAAGTTTATAGTTTCTTCCGGTAATTCAAATGCGTTTACTTTATCTGTCAATGAAAAGAAAATAAGATTTGACAAAAAAGACGTAAGAAGGGCAAAAATTTATCTTGACAAAGACAATAAAGTACAATTAGAAGAATAATTTTTGGCGGAGATTAATAAGGATATTCAGCAGAAAATTGAACAGCTGAGAGAGAAAATTCTTGATGCTGATTATAAGTATTATGTCCTGGCAGAGCCGGACATAGATGATTACACTTATGACTTGATGCTGAAAGAGCTTGAATCACTTGAAAAAAAATATCCTGAATTTGATTCTGATTTTTCTCCTACTAAAAGGGTATCAGGCAAACCGGTAAATAAATTCAATACTGTAAAGCATAGTGTTCCTATGCTTTCACTTTCTAATTCTTATAATTTCAATGACCTCGAAGATTTTCACTCAAGGATAAAAAATATTCTTGGTAACGAAAATTTTGAATATGTATGTGAACTAAAATTTGATGGACTGGCAGTTTCCTTGATATATGAAAACGGAAAACTAATAAGAGGTGCAACGCGTGGAGACGGACTTACAGGTGATGATGTAACTCAAAATCTCAGGACAATAAAATCAATACCACTTGTAGTAAATTCAAAGGAAATAAAAAATTTTGAAGTCAGGGGAGAAGTATTTATTAAAAAAGAAGATTTTGAAAGAATTAACCGTGAACAGGAAATAAGAGGAGAAAAAATTTTTGCAAATCCCCGCAATACCGCTGCAGGTACATTAAAATTAAAAGACTCAAAAGAAGTTGCAACCAGACCATTAAACATATATACCTACTATCTCAGAACAGATGATGTAAATCTGACAAGTCATTATGAAAATTTAAAAATTCTGGAAGGATTAAAATTTCCTGTAAACAAATATTACAGAAAAGTATCAGGTATTGATTCAGTGAAAAAATATATTGATGAAATCGAAGGCATACGCGATAAATTACCTTATGAGATTGATGGAATTGTAGTTAAAGTGAATTCACTCGCACAGCAGGAAATTGCAGGATATACAGCAAAATCACCGCGATGGGCAATTGCCTATAAATATAAACCACAGCAAAAAACAACAATAATCAAAAGCATAACATTACAGGTAGGAAGAGTCGGAACGATTACGCCGGTTGCAGAGCTCGAACCTGTTAATCTTGCGGGCTCTACAATATCAAGGGCAACACTTCATAATTTTGATGAAATTAAACGCAAAGATATACGTGAAGGTGACACTGTTATAATTGAGAAAGGAGGTGATGTAATTCCCAAAGTTGTTGAAGTTGTTCCAGAAAAAAGAAAACCCGGCTCAAAAGAATTTCATCCTGTGTCAAAATGCCCTGTCTGTAATTCTGCTCTTGAAAAACCAGAAGACGAAGTAAATTATTATTGCGTAAACTATTTCTGCCCTGCTCAGATACAGGGGCGCATTGAACATTTTGTAGGAAGAGATGCAATGGATATTCAGGGGCTTGGAGAAAACATAATTCAGGTTTTGACAGAAAAGGATTTATTAAAGATTATACAGATTTATTTTTGCTCAGAGAAAAAAGGGATGAACTTTTAAAAATAGAACGATTCGGCGAGAAAAGTATAGATAACCTTTTACAATCAATAGAAATATCAAAAGAAAAACCTTTTGAAAAAGTTCTCTTCGCTATTGGAATCAGACATATCGGGGAAAAAACTGCTAAAATAATTGCAAGGCATTTCAAATCAATAGAATCTATTATGTCTGCAACAGAAGATGAGTTAACAAAGGTTCACGAAATAGGTCCTAAAATTGCAAAGAGTATAAAAAACTTCTTTTCTGATCCAGAAAGCAAAGTACTTATTTCAAAACTAAAATCTGCAGGACTGAAATTTGAAATTGATAAATCTGAACAAATGACAATAAAAGATTCTTTTAAAGGAAAATCATTTGTCTTAACAGGAACTCTTTCGAAATATACTCGCACCGAAGCAACTGAACTCATAGAAAAATACGGAGGTAGAACAAGTTCATCAGTAAGCAAAAAAACAGATTTCGTACTTGCAGGTGAAGATGCAGGAAGTAAACTCGAAAAAGCAAAATCGCTCGGAGTAAAGATTATTTCAGAAGATGATTTCGAAGAAATGATTAAAGCTTAGACTTCCTTAAAAAATTCACTCCGAAATTCAATACTACACCTCCAACATCTTTAATATACTGATCTCTGATACTGCTGATTTCACGTCCTATTACAGGCAGATAAAAATATTTTACACCAATCACAAAGGATATAGTTTTGTTCTGCTCAAATTCCAAAGCTAGTCCGAGAAATCCTCCCAGAGTGAATGACGACTGAGCATATTTGAAAGATTCAAAAAAACCTTTATCGTATGGAGTAGTTACTATTAAGCCTGTTGTAACTCCGGCAGTCAGAACTGGCTTTAGTGAAGCATCGAGATCTTCCTTAAACATATGTCGCTGCAACCCGATGTTAAGAGGTATGAGATATATTCTGTTTACTTTATTAAATGTTATTGGGTTACCGTAAATATCGTATTGGTCGAATTCACGTGTATCGGTAACTCCAGAAATACTAAGGTTTGCATATATATCAAAGGTGTTTCCAATCTGTTTGAATATACCTCCGTTTATTCCGAAACCTCTCTCTCCATAAATAACAGCGAGATTCCAGCTGTTCCTCATTTCATATTCCGGAAATTTGGATTTTACGGATTTATTAGAATCCTGTGAAAATGAATTTACTGTCATTAAAGAGATAACAGTAAATATAAATAATGATATTTTTCTCAATTGTATAATCAATGTCTAATAATTAGTTTACAGAAATATTGTATAAAAAATTGACAGAAAAAAGGTTAAACAGAATTAAAGAAGTTGTAAATAACAGACAGAAATTTCTGACCGTTGTTATTGAAAATGTCCATGACCCTCATAATGTAAGTGCAATATTCAGAACTGCTGATTCAGTAGGTATTGATAAAATCTATCTTATCTATAATCAGGAGAAATTTCCGAAAATAAGCGTTGTCTCTTCTGCCAGTGCAAAAAAATGGATTGAAGTAGAAAAATTTGAAAGCGTGGAAGAGTGTTTCAAAAAACTTAAGCAACTTAAATATAATATTATATCAACACATATCAATAATGAAGGAAAAAATTATTCGCTATATGATTTTGACCTTACAAAAAAAACAGCTATCGTTTTTGGAAATGAACACCGCGGAGTTTCAGAAGAAGTAAAAAAACTAGCCGATAAAAATCTTGTAATTCCCATGAAAGGTATGGTGCAATCCCTTAATGTCTCTGTATCTGCCGCAGTTTGTCTTTATGAAGCCCTCAGGCAAAGAGAACTGAAAGGTTTGTATTCAAAATCTGCTTATACTAAAACTGAATTAAAGGAAAAACTTAATTATTATATTAATAAAGCAACCAAATGAAATTACCTGAATATTTAAAAAATATCGGGCTGAAAAACCCGAATAACTTTCTGCTTATAGCAGGACCTTGTGTAGTTGAGAATAAATCAGTTGTTTTCAGAACCTGCGGAAAACTAAAGGAAATAACATCCAAACTTAAACTACCATTTATTTTTAAAGCATCTTATGTAAAAGCAAACCGCACTTCAGGAGATTCTTTCAGGGGAATAGGTATTGATAAAGCACTTTCAATTTTATCAGATGCGAAAAAAGAATTTGATGTTCCTTTGTTAACTGATATACATTCAGAAATCGAGGCAGAAATAGCCGCAGAGGTTGTTGACGTACTTCAGATTCCTGCCTTTCTCTGCAGGCAAACAGAGTTAATAGAAACAGCCGCCGAAACAGGCAAAATTATTAACATAAAAAAAGGTCAGTTTATCGCTCCGGCAGATATGAAATACCAGGCAGAAAAAGCTGTAAAAGCCGGCAATAAAAAAGTAATTCTTACAGAAAGAGGTTCTACATTTGGATATAATAATCTTGTTGTTGATTTCAGAAGTATTCCGATAATGAAAAAATTCGGATTTCCGGTTGTATTTGATGCAACTCATTCTGTTCAAATGCCATCAGGAAATAAAGGCGTCTCCGGTGGTAATCCGGAATTTATCCCTTATCTCGCAAAAGCAGCAGCAGCAGTTGGAGTTGACGGCTTTTTCATTGAAACTCATCCTGAACCAGCTAAAGCATTAAGCGACGGCTCAAATATGCTGAAACTTGATAAAATTGAACCTCTTCTTTCAGAACTGAAAAAAATTATTAATTTATTTACATAATTAATTATGAATAAAATAATAAAAATTCTGTCATTTCTGATTTTGACTTTTATCTCCGTGTCTGTTTTTTCACAAGATGCAACTGATTCTGACACTCTGATTTCATTTACTCCTGAAGTTAAACCATGGGGAAGAATAAAATTTATGATGATTGGAGAGGAAGATAATATTGGAATTACTGATGCAGGTTCAAGACTTGGTATGCGATTAAATCAAAAAATTAATAACAAATTAAATATTTTCGGGGAAATTGAAATTGGTGTAAATCTTGGAGGAACTGAAGGATTTAAACTTTCTCCGGATAATTCAAGCAGTACAGGTTTTCTTAATCTTGCTTCCTTTTCAACAGGTAATCTTTTTAACCTAAGAAAAGGTTTTTTGGGAATAAATTTAAGCGAATACGGAAAAATATCTGTAGGAAAGCAATATGGTGCTTATTATGACGTTGCAGGTAAAACCGATGTTTCTGAAAACAACAGTGGCTATGCTTCTTTTGTTTTTTCTCCGGTGGGTACAGATGGTGGTTTTACCGGAACTGGTCGTATTTCAAATTCAATCGTTTACAGAAACAAAATTTCCGATTTTAATATTGCTTTATCTGCTCAGTTTCGTCTCGATGAAAGACAATTTGTAAATCTCGTAAATAGTTTCAGCAGTTCAGTAATATATAATACACCTTATAACTTTAATATCGGAATTGCATTTAACAGGATGTTTCTGAATCCTGAGATTGTTCCACATATAAGAGGCCTGATAGGTGACCCGGTTTATTATGCCCTGGGAATTAACTACGAAACAGAAAAATTATATCTCGGATTTACTTTTACAAATCAAACGTACGGAGATTTGGCTGTTGTTAATGATTCCACTATTGTTTATTCCGGTTTTGGCATAGAGCTTGCATCACAATGGAAACCAACACAAAAAATAAGTATAATTTTGGGTGCAAACTATAAACAACCCTATAACACTGATATTTCCGTAAATAAAGACTATAAAATCCTGATATTCTTTTATGGATTAAAATATCAGATTTTCAAAAATGCATCTGCATATATTGAAGGAGGAATAAATAATTCTTTCGATGAAAAGGGCAATAAACTTCCAAGTAATATATCTTTAGGTTCTACGTTAAGCTTCTGAAAATTATACTGAAATTTTACATTGAAGAAACGGTAACATTTTTCTATTTTGCATAAGTATTAATAAAAAAATCAGAGTTATTATCCAGATAAACAGAACAATAAAAAAATTTGTACAAATAAAAGATTAAATGCTCTCTATATCCTTATAAGAAAGCCCTAAAAAAATTTTCTTAAACAGGAGATAAAATGGAAACATCTGAAATTAGTAAAACTACAAAACGCACAGGTCCTGTACTTTTCGCTGATTATAAGAGAGGCGATGGTATAAAAAAAGCTCTTCAGATGGGAAGAGATAACGTCCTGCTCGAAGTAAGAGAATCAAAATTAAAAGGCAGAGGCGGTGCCGGCTTCCCGACTGCCACAAAATGGATGCTTACAGCAGCCGCAACCGGTCCTGAAAAATTCCTTGTTTGTAATGCAGACGAAGGAGAGCCGGGTACATTTAAAGACAGAGTATTATTACTCGAATATCCAGAACTTGTTTTTGACGGTATGGTAATAGGCGGATATACAATCGGAGCAAAACAAGGTATTGTTTATCTCCGCGGAGAATATGAATACATGCTGAAATCACTTGAAGATTATCTTGAACAAATGAGAAAAGATAACCTTCTTGGTAAAAATATTCTCGGTATAGAAGGGTTTGATTATGATATTACAATCAGACTTGGTGCCGGTGCTTATGTTTGTGGTGAAGAAACTGCATTAATTGAATCTCTTGAAGGACATAGAGGCGAGTCAAGAAATCGTCCTCCATATCCTGTTAATACCGGATACAATGGAAGACCGACATCAGTAAATAATGTTGAAACACTTGCATCTATACCACATATAATAATGAAAGGCGGGGAATGGTTTTCTAAAATGGGCACAGATAAATCTACCGGCTCAAAGCTTTTCTCTATTTCCGGTGACTGCTCTAAACCCGGTGTTTATGAATTAAGATGGGGCGCTACAATCAGAGATATTCTTAAACTTGTTGACGCAAAGGATGCAAAAGCCGTTCAGGTTGGAGGAGCATCAGGAGTTTGTATACCTGAATCACAATTTGACAGACAGCTTTCATACGAAGATACAGCAACAGGCGGTTCGATAATGATTTTCAACAAAAACAGAAATATGCTTAAAGTTCTTAAAAACTTTATGGAATTCTTTGTTGAAGAATCCTGCGGTCAGTGTACACCTTGCAGAATCGGAAATGTAAAACTTCTTGAGGGCATAGAAATGATTGAAAAGAATGAATTTACTTTTGAATACATAAGAAATCTTAAAGACCTTGGCAAGACTATACAAATTGCGTCAAAGTGCGGACTCGGTCAGTCAAGTCCGAATTCGTTCATCTCAATACTTGAGAATTTTAAAGATGAAATATTTAACACTAATAGAAATGGAGGTTCTAAATGAGTACTGAAAAAGATACAAGAGCACCAATAGCTCAGCAATCACATACAATAAAAAAACCTGAAAAAGAAGGTACAATAGGCGGTAATGTTACTATTGAAATAAACGAGAAAAAAATATCTGTACCTCTCGGAACCACCATTCTTGAAGCCTGTAAACAAAATCAAATTCACGTTCCTACCTTATGCCATCACGATGACCTATGTATCGCAGGTGTATGCCGCGTTTGTGTTGTTGAAGTAGAAGGAATGAGAACACTACAGGCATCTTGTGCGTATCCGATTACTTCACCTATAAAAGTAAGAACCTCCACTCCGGAAGTCAGAAAAGCACGCAGACATATAATAGACCTTATGCTAAGCGAACACTACGGCGAATGTTATTCATGTATCAGAAACGGAAATTGTGAATTACAGTCTCTTGCAAAGGAATATGGCGTTGACGGATATACATTTGGACATGTTGATAAACCAACTTATGAGGTAGATAAATCTTCATACTCTGTCATTAGAGATATGAGTAAATGTGTACTCTGTAAAAGATGCGTAAGGACATGTATTGACCTACAGGAAGTCGGAGTATTAGAAGCAATTGACAGAGGCGATAAAACTCACATTTCCACATTTCTTGATAAACCCCTTGCAGATGTAATTTGTATCAACTGTGGACAATGTATCAACCGCTGCCCGACTGCTGCACTCAGAGCCAATGACCCTTCAGATGAAATATGGAATGCAATTGATGATCCGAATAAACACGTTGTGATTCAAACAGCTCCATCACCAAGAGCCGCAATTGGTGAAGAATTCGGGCTTGAACCCGGACATTCAATGACTTATCAGCTAAATACTGCTCTGAAAAGAATAGGATTTGATGCTGTTTTTGATACCAATTTTACTGCTGACCTGACAATTATTGAAGAAGGAACAGAATTAATTATCAGACTTAAAAAAGCATTAGTTGATAAAGACCCATCAGTAAAGCTTCCTCAATTTACTTCCTGCTCGCCCGGATGGGTAAAATATCTCGAACATTTTTATCCGGAATATATTGATAATCTGTCCTCTGCTAAATCGCCACAGCAGATGTTTGGATCATTAATAAAAACATATTATGCACAAAAAATGGGTCTGGACCCTGCAAATATTGTTTCTGTTGCAGTTATGCCATGTTCGGCTAAAAAGTTTGAATGTAACAGACCTGAAATGACAGACTCCGGATATAAAGATGTTGATTTTGGATTAACGACACGCGAAGCCGCAAAGATGATTAAAGAAGCTGGTATATATCTGCCTGAAATGCCAAAAACCCATTTTGATTCTCCGTTTGGCGATGCATCAGGTGCAGGTTTGATTTTCGGTGCAACTGGTGGCGTAATGGAAGCAGCATTAAGATCAGTAGTAGAATTTATACTCGGAGTTAAAGTAGAGTCAGTATTTGAAAACGCAAATATAGTTCCTGTCAGAGGATTTGAAGGAATTAAATATGTAGAACTTCCTTTAGGCGATAAAGTAGGTCCTGTACCAGAACTTCTCAAACACCTCGTATCAGATTGGGAATGGCTGAAAGGAGCAACCCTGAAAGTTGCAGTTGTTCACGGCACTGCTAATGCAAAAAAAGTAATGGACGATATAAAAGCAGGTGGAAAATTCAGCGAATGCCACTTTATAGAGTTTATGGCTTGTCCGGGCGGATGTCTCGGAGGCGGTGGTCAACCTATTCCTACAAGTCTTGAAATCAGAAAACTCAGAGCAAAAGCTATTTACGATGAAGATATGGAACTCGATGTAAGGAAATCTCACGAAAATAAACATGTATTAAGAATCTATGAAGAATTCTTAAAAGAAGGACCTTGCAGTCATCTTTCTCATAAACTTCTTCATACTCACTACACAAAGAGAGGCAAGTATATAGCTTAATTATATCTATTATTACTAAAAAAATTAATTGGCGGACTTTTAAGTCCGCCTTTTTTATTTAAAGTAAAAATTGTAAATTCTTTAACATTAGAATTTATGATTAAAAAAATATTTATATTTTTTTTCTTCCTGATTTCTTATTCTTTATTTGCGCAGGAACAAGATTCTCTTGTTGACCAATCTAAAATTTATTTCGATGTAAAAAAATCCAGTTTTAAAGTTCTTTTCGATTCATGTTTCTTTTATTCTGAACAGAATCCCAGACTTTCCATATTTTTTGGACTTGAAGCTCTCAAAAAAATGGATGACAATATAGATGTTAATCAAAAAGGTTTATTACTTGCAAATATCGGAAGTTGCTATCTCGATATTGGTAATTACCCTAAAGCAATTCAATACTATTTCGAAGAACTTAAACTTTATCATGACAATAACGGTGAATTTAATAATCACGTTATTGCCGCTTCAATAAATATAGGCGAAGCTTACAGAGCTGCAGCTGACTTCAACAGCGCAACCGAACATCTAAATAATGCATTACAATTAATCAGCATATCAGGCAAAAAAGCCAACCTCCCGGTTGCATTAAACAGACTTTCCGCAGTGTATTATGAAATAGGTACAAGTAATAAAGATACTAATTCAATATTTAAAGCAATTTCACTTGCAGATAGTTCTATAAATTTTGCGCGCGCAAAAACAGATACAGGATTAATTGCAAACAACCTGAATATTTTAGGGGCTTGCCATACATACCTTGGCAATTACCAAAAAGCAATTCAATATTATTCTGAAGCAGAAAGTTTTTATCCCCGCGGTGATGTAAGCCGTTCAAATCTGCTTAATAATATTGCAAATAACTACCTTCTCTTAAACGACTTTGATAAAGCAATAAAATTTGCGACTGAAAGCTATAATCTTTCTAAACCAATTGGTATTCTCGCTTATATACGGGAAGCTACAGGAATTCTAAATAAAGCATATAGTAAAAAAGGCAATTACGAGAAGGCATTTTTATTTCTTGATGAATATAATTCCGTCAGTTACCATCTCTACAATGATGAAACTAGAAATAAACTCATGCTTGCGGAAAAAAAGTATGAAATTGATAAAAATAATAGAATACTCGAGGAAGAAAAAATAATTAAATTTATAACAATTTCAGGAATTTTTATTTTG
>Ga0073934_10006240_pt1 | contig 17539 bp, 13 predicted proteins | sample LarsenN4metaG_FD_76834 | JGI IMG/M metagenome (GOLD analysis project Ga0073934, IMG submission 76834) | Hot spring sediment bacterial and archeal communities from British Columbia, Canada, to study Microbial Dark Matter (Phase II) - Larsen... ... | reverse complement strand
TTGCATTAGAAGGAGTTGCCTACACTATCTGATCAGCGGAATATCCATTCGTAAAACAAAGGAAATTCTTTTCGCCAGGTTGCTTCGTTATGTTTCCCTTCATCCCGTATTACTGTTTCCAGTTTTGAGTGAGATACAGCTGCCAGTTCTCCAAAAGCTTTAATGGTAAATGGTACCATGGTTTCACCTTCAAGTTTACCGGCATAAAAGAAAACTTTACCCTTCACTTTACTTCCTTTTGATTTTATTTCTTCAAAAATTGATGGAGCTATCCAAAAAGCCGGTGAGAAAATTCCTGCACCACCAAAAACTTTGGGATACCTGAGAATAGCATACATGGAAATAAGACCTCCCATGGAACTCCCTGCAATGAAAGTATTGTCCCTACTTTTTAATGTTCTGAATTTTCTGTCAATGTATTTCTTGAGTTTCTTTGTCAAAAACTCAGTATATAATTTACCCTCACCCCTGCCATATCTTTCCATATCAAATGGCGAATATTCATTTAATCGTTTATCTCCACCATGATCAATGGCTACGACAATGCATTTCCTGGCTTTGCTTGTGTCCAAAAACTCATCTACCCCCCATTCCCCGGCATAGGCAGTAGTGTCTTCAAATACATTTTGCCCGTCATGCATATACAAAACCGGGTATCGTTGTTTTGAAATTGCATAATCTGGCGGGAGGTAAATCCAGACTCTTCTTGTTCGCTTTAGTTGAGGGATATAAAAAGAAGTATTAATAATGCGAACATTTGAGCTGGCTGTACTTCTCTTTTGTTTTACGGCAGACATGTCTTGCCAGACCTCTATTTCTATGGTGATGGAAGTGTCGCTTTCCAGCTTCAAAAACCGGTTGGCAATATTTTCTCCGCCTTTTTTGCATTCTACCTTATCCCAGCCACCCCGGGTAATCTTATACTCATACATGCCGGCTGGCAAATCCAGGCTTATGAAATAGTTACCCTTTTCATCCTGGTTAAACCGTGATCTTTCATCGTTTGGATTCCAGCCATTAAAATTGCCGGCTACATAAAGACGTTCGGATTGTTTACTGACGGCAGGAAATGAATGGATGTAAAATTGAACCTTGAACTGTGCAGATAGTGCCTGTACTAAGAATAAGAAAAAAGATATTGACAGGATTCGGTACATCAGTTAATAGCGAAGTTCAACTATTTGCATGTATCATCAGCTTTTTTATTTTTTCATACTGTTTATCACTAACTGGCACTACCGGAAGGCGAAATGCATTTTTACAAAGACCCATTTCGGACAAATAAGCTTTTACACCACTGGGACTTCCTTCTGCAAACATAGAAACAATAATATCAGTGTATTTATAGTGAAGTAGTTTTGCTTTTTCATACTCACCGTTCAGGCAAAGGCGCACCATCTCTGAAAATTCATACGGATACGCATTAGCCACCACTGAAATTAGACCTTCTGCACCCAATGCTATCATGGGTAAGGTAATCGGGTCATCTCCGCTGATAACCATAAAATCAGCCGGTTTATATTTCAGCAACTGGTTGATCTGGTCAAAATTGCCACTGGCCTCTTTGGTAGCAAATATGTTTTTGCACTCATGGGCAATCCGTAATTGTGTATCGGCTGTTACGTTCATCCCTGTACGACCAGGTACATTGTACATTATGATGGGAAGCGGAGTTGCTGCATTCAATGCTTTGTAATGCTGAAAAATACCTTCCTGGTTTGGTTTATTGTAATATGGAGACACAGAGAGTATCGCATCATAACCTTTCAGGTCAAATTTTTTAAACCCATGAATTACTTCATGAGTGTCGTTACCCCCAATGCCTGCCACTAATGGCACACGGCCTGCCACCTGCTTTTCCAGAAAAGAAAAAACCTCCTGCTTTTCTGAACCATGTACCGTAGCACTTTCCCCGGTGGTGCCTAATACCACCAGGTATTCAATTTTTCCCTGAATCCAGAACTCGATTAAATTGGTAAAACTTTCCCAATCAATTTTTCCGTCCTCCAGAAAAGGAGTGACAATGGCAATACCCGTTCCGGTGAACTTCTCTCTTAGTGACATTATTTGTTGATATTGAAAAGTGAAATACGAAACTTTAAAATTCCTCCCAAAATCCCATTTTGCCGAATTTTTCAATCCTAGTGCTGACTCTTTGCTCAGCAGGAATTTTCTTCAACTCCTGTAATACTGGTTTTAGGTAATTCTTTAGTATCTGCGCTGATTCATTATAATCCCAATGAGCTCCACCTGCCGGCTCAGGAATTATACCGTCTATCAGCCCAAAGCCAAGCATTTTATCAGCCGTCAATTTCAGCTGCTCTGCAGCCACTTCCTTCTTATCCCAGCTTCGCCAAAGAATGGATGAACAACTTTCAGGACTAATAACGGTATACCAGGCATTTTCCATCATAAACACTTTATCGCCTACACCAATACCTAAAGCTCCGCCACTAGCCCCCTCACCAATTATGACGCAAATAACAGGTACTTTCAGCCGGATCATTTCATATATATTTCGGGCAATGGCTTCACCCTGTCCCCTTTCTTCAGCTTCCAGGCCGGGAAAGGCACCAGGAGTGTCGATTAAGGTAATAATTGGTTTATTGAATTTTTCAGCTAGCTTCATCAGGCGCAGCGCTTTTCTGTAACCTTCGGGATTTGCCATACCAAAATTGCGGAGCTGCCTCATTTTAGTATTGATTCCTTTTTGCTGGCCAATGATCATAACCGTTTCACCATCTATTGAAGCGAATCCTCCTACCATTGCCTTATCATCCTTCACATTCCTGTCTCCATATAGCTCCACAAAGTTTTCAGTCATTTTATCAATATACTTCATCGTGTAAGGCCTGTCCGGATGACGACTCAGTTGCACCCTTTGCCAGCTGGTAAGGTTTTGGGTAATTTCTTTTCGCTTGTCAAAAATTCCTTGCTCAAGCTTTTGAATTGAATCGGTAAAATCAATCTTTGTTTTCTCCTGGCGATGCTTCATCGTCTGGATCTCATCAATCAGGTCTTTGATGGGCTTTTCGAAGTCTAAAAACTGTCTGTTAGCATCGGTTGGCATAGGCTGAAAATGTAGCGGCTAAATTAAGGATTAAATAATAATAAGGTGATGAGGTCAAATTGCTGAATTACAAGTGGATAATTAATCTAAAAACTTTTGGCTGAAAATAATTACAGGACTATCTTTGCCGTCCTGAAAAATGAAACCGGTAACGGTTGTTTTTGAAAGGTAACGGATCGGTAGTTCAGTTGGTTAGAATGCCGCCCTGTCACGGCGGAGGTCGCGGGTTCGAGTCCCGTCCGGTCCGCAAAAATTCATGAGTGATTTGATTCAAATCAACTCAGTACGAAACAAAAACTGCCCGGAGATTGATCTCGGGCATTTTTATTGGTAGTTAGCAAGTTTTTAACATCCCAGGCAGGCATTTTGCAAAAGAAGAGTAGGATTTCCCCGTTTAATGTGGTAAGGTTTTTATTGGTTAACGGTTAAATAGTAGCAATGAAGAAAAAGTTCAAGAGCTTTTATCTGCTGGCATCGTCTGTAATTATCAGTATCCTCCATCTGCCATTCGCATTTGCAAAATCCGCCAGCGGTTCCAAATTATTTTTTACTCCCCCTTCTGATTCTGCCGAAAAGAATATTGTTGATTCTATGCAGTTTTTACCTGCAATGAAATCAGCCTACGACAGCCTTCACCTGAATCTGCGTGGACTTAGTCTGCAGGCCTACGAGTATGCAAAAACGGGGTTTGACAAATTATTGCAGGAAGGCAGATTGGTGAATGATTCTATCATTTCCATTATTGATTTCAGCCTGCCAAGTAATAAAAAAAGACTTTTTGTGATTGACCTGAAAAATTACAAAGTACTTCATAACACATTGGTGGCACATGGAAAGAATACAGGTGCAGAATGGGCTACCTCTTTCTCTAACCAGCATTCTTCACACAAAAGCAGCCCCGGCTTTTATGTAACCCGTGAAACTTACCAGGGAAAACATGGTCTGTCACTCAGGCTTGAGGGACTTGAAGCAGGTATTAATGATCATGCTTATGAAAGAGGAATTGTAGTACATGGCGCCAACTATGTTTCAGAAAGCCTTGCTAATGCAAGAGGATTCATTGGCCGCAGCCATGGCTGTCCGGCTGTTCCCGACCAGGCATCAAGACCGATCATCAATACAATCAAAGAAGGCACCTGCCTGTTCATTTACCACCCTTCGTATGTAGATAAATCTGAAGTGCTTAACTAAGCGTTGTAAATATAATTGAGAACCTCCCGGTTTAGCAGTAAAAGCTTTCTCTAACCCGGGAGGTTTTCTTTTGCTGCAAATTTGTTTACATACCGGAATTAACTGCCTGACCAATCTTTATCTTTGAGAATTAATTATTTCTTATGCTCAAGATTGGTGTTTTTGGTGTAGGCCATCTCGGTAAATTCCATTTAAATAACTGGAAGGAAATAACTGGGACAGAACTGGTTGGCTTTTACGATCCAAGCGATGAAGTAGCTAAGGAAGTGGCAGACAAATATCAGTTACCCCGCTTCCTGGATGCAGATGTATTGATTGATGCCTGCGATGCTATTGATGTGGTGGCTCCTACCAATTACCATTTTGAACTTTGTGAAAAGGCTATCAAAAAAGGAAAACATGTCTTTGTAGAAAAACCTTTGGCCAACACAATGGATGAGGCAAGGCAATTGGTAAAGCTGGCTGCAGAATCAGGAATAAAATTCCAGGTAGGCCATGTGGAGCGATTTAATCCTGCATTTTTAGCTATTAAGGATATCCAGTTAAACCCTATGTTCATCGAAGTGCATCGCCTGGCACAGTTTAATCCGCGAGGCACGGAGGTAAGTGTAATACTTGACCTGATGATACATGATATTGACATTATCCTGAGCATTGTAAAAAGTGATGTAAAAAGCATCTCAGCCAGTGGTGTAGGAGTGATGACAGAGACACCAGACATCGCCAATGTACGCATTGAGTTTCACAATGGTTGTGTAGCCAATCTTACCAGCAGCCGTATTTCAATGAAAAAGATGAGGAAGATTCGGCTGTTCCAAAAAGACTCTTACATAGGGATTGATTTTCTTAATAAAAAAACAGAGATCATTAAACTAAAAGAACCACAGGACTCCAATGTTTTTGCTTTTGATATAGAAACACAAACAGGCAAAAAGACTATAGCTATTTCAAATCCAGCTATACCCGAAGTAAATGCGATAAAAAAGGAACTGGAAGAATTCCGGGATGCCATTCTGCAAAATACCAAAACAGTTGTTTCGGAAATGGACGGTCTGATGGCCATGGATGTAGCTCACCAGATATTGGAGAAGATAGGCAACAATATCATCACCCGTTGATGCGTTCCGACAAAAAAATATCAGTAGCATGGTATGCCGTGATTGATTTTTTCACCGCTATGCTGGCATGGATTTGTTTCTTTTTTGTTCGTAAATGGCTTTTACATGAGACAATCGCTGAAGCAGGAAAATTCCAGGTAGACTATCGTTTTTGGCTGGGCATATTCATTATCCCCGTTGCCTGGCTCTCACTATACACTTTAGTTGGCGCCTACAAACACCTTTATAAAAAATCAAGATTGTTTGAATTTACCAGCACATTTATTTGCAGCCTTATTGGCACTATTATCATTTTCTTCTTTCTTTTGCTCGATGATGCAAGAGACAATTATTCCTATTACTACCTTGCCTTCTTATCTCTTTTTACTATTCATTTCCTTCTCACTTTTACCGGCCGATGGCTATTATTGAATAAGATTAAGCGGCAATTGTTAAGCGGAGAAGTCTTTTTCAAGACACTGATGATCGGCAATCATGAAAATGCAGCCCGTATTTACAGGGAAACTGCCAAACTCCTGCATGATAGTGGCTACAGATATGCTGGTTTTGTTACACCAGATAGCAATAGTAAAAACGGTTTTCATAAAAATATTCCCAGGTTAGGCAGTATTCATGAATTAGAAAAAATAATTGATGGAAACCAAATCAAACTGGTTGTGTTAGCCCTGGAAAAAAATGAGCAGCCATTATCAGAGGATATTATTAACCAGCTAAGTGAAAAAGATGTTGAAATAAAGATTCAGCCAAATACATTGGACATTCTTTCTGGCTCAGTGAAGACAACTAATGTGATGGGAGCAGCTCTTATTGACCTGCAGACCGGTCTGATGCCTGAGTGGCAACAGAACATAAAACGCCTGGTTGATGTGGTACTTTCCGTAAGTGGTTTAATTATTTTATCGCCGCTATTGCTTTATATCGCCATTCGGGTAAAGCTATCTTCACCCGGAAAAATAATATTTGTACAGGAAAGAATTGGTTTTAAGGGAAAGCCGTTCAGGATGTATAAATTTCGATCTATGGTAGCTGATGCAGAAAAAGATGGCCCTGCACTTTCTTCCTCTGATGACACGAGAATAACCCGCTGGGGAAAAACGATGCGAAAATGGCGTTTGGATGAGTTACCACAACTATGGAATATACTTTCCGGTGAAATGAGCCTTGTTGGGCCAAGGCCAGAAAGACAATTCTATATTGACCAGATAATAAGCCGGTACCCATTTTATAAATACCTGTTGAAAGTAAAACCGGGTATTACCAGTTGGGGCATGGTACAATTTGGCTACGCTGAAAATACAGAGCAAATGATTGAACGAAGTAAATTTGATTTACTCTACCTTGAAAATATCTCGCTGGCCCTTGACTTCAAGATCATGATCCATACCCTCAGAATCATTCTCAAAGGGAAAGGCAAATAAAACTTTAGATTCTTGTTTACAGCCATAGCCTGCTGTCAATATTATTTTTGTTGTCATCAGGCAGGGATTCTATTTTTGATAAAACGAGTCCTGGTGAAAAAACTAACCGCTTCACTAATTTTTCTCTTAGCTCTCACAACCGGCTATTCTCAATCTGACTACTGGCAGCAACAGGTAAATTACTATATTGATGTTTCGCTGAATGATAAAGAACATACATTAGATGGTTTTGCAAACATAGAGTATATCAACAATTCTCCTGATACCTTGCGGTTTATCTGGTTTCACCTGTGGGCAAATGCTTATAAAAATGATAAAACAGCCTTTAGCGATCAATTACTGGAAAACGGCAATACAAAGTTTTATTTCTCTGGAAAAGAACAGAAGGGCTATATCAACCGCCTTGCCTTCAAGGTGAACAATGTTACAGCTGTTATTGAAGATCATCCCCAACATATTGATATTGGAAAATTGTTACTCCCCACTCCCCTTGCTCCCGGTCAACGAATAACTATAACCACTCCTTTTCATGTAAAACTGCCTTTTAATTTTTCCCGGGGCGGACATGATGGTCAAAGTTACCAGGCCACTCAATGGTATCCCAAACCGGCTGTATATGACAAAAAAGGCTGGCATCCTATGCCCTATCTTGACCAGGGAGAGTTTTATAGTGAGTTCGGTAATTACAAAGTAAATATCACTGTACCGGAGAATTATGTAGTGGCAGCGACAGGTGAATTACAAAATTCCACCGAAAAAGAATGGCTTAAGACAAGAGCATCATTTGACTGGCAAGCAGGTAAAGAAAAATCTGCTGATGGTAAACTCTTACCTGCTTCGAAGATATTTCCTCCTTCATCTGTTAATATTAAAAAGCTTGAATACCGGCAAGACAATGTTCATGACTTTGCCTGGTTTGCCGATAAACGGTTTATTGTAAACGAAGACACTTGCCTGCTGACATCCGGCAGAATCGTCAAAATAATGACTTACTATACACCCAGTCATAAAAAGACATGGAATGAAAGTATTTCGTTTACTAAAAAAGCTGTTCTTCACTATTCTTCACTTGTTGGTGAGTATCCTTATAATATTGCACAGGTAGTACAAGGCCCGCAGAGTTTTGGTGGTGGTATGGAATACCCAACGATTACAGTTATTTCACCTGCCAACGACAAATCTTCGCTTGATCAAACTATTGCACATGAAGTCGGACATAATTGGTTTTATGGCGTTCTGGGAACCAATGAAAGAGAATATCCCTGGCTCGACGAAGGAATAAATAGCTATTTTGAAAATAAATACGCTGCAAAACGATACGGCGAACCGGACAAATATCAGCAGATAGCCTTTGAATCAATGGCAGTTGAAAAAACTGACCAGCCGATCAGCACAGCTTCCGAAAAATTCAGTGAGATAAACTATGGCCTCATAGCTTATTACAAAACTGCTGAGTGGCTCCGTTACCTTGAATCGCAGATAGGAAAAGAAGTGTTCGAAAACGCTTTAAAAGAATATTACCGTCGTTGGCAGTTCAGGCACCCTCATCCGGAGGATTTCAGGAAAATAGTGGAAGAAGTAAGTGGTAAAAAACTTGAGGCGGAATTTGCTTTATTAAATGCGAAAGGAGTTTTGCCAAATCAACTGAGAAAAGGCACTAAATCATTATTGCTCTTCAATCCTAAAGGCCTTGATTCCTATCTGAAAAAGCCGTCAAAAGAGCTAATAACAATAGGGCCTGTAATTGGCGCTAACAGTTATGATAAATTTATGGTTGGGGCTTTTATAACCAATGTAAAACTGCCTTCCTCCAAGTTACAATACCTGCTGTCAGCCATGTATGCTACGGGTTCAAAAAAAATTGCCGCTATAGGTTTCATTTCACAGAGTTTTTATCCCAATGGTATATTCCGCAAAATCGATCTTGGCATCAGCGGCTCTTCCTTTACGGTTGATGAATTCACAAACTCAACAGGGGAAAAGCTATTTCTCGGTATGAATAAATTCGTACCCGGTATCCGCCTTACATTAAAAGAAAAAAATCCAAGAACCAGTTTTCACCGTTATATTCAGTTCAAAACTTACTTATTCAATGAAGACGGACTCCGATTCTACCGAGATACGATAATCAATGGAAACGATACGACCATTACAAACAAATTTGGCAAAACAAGCAATAACAGAACCCTGAACCAGCTAAAATTTGTTATCGAAAATAACAGGGCATTGTATCCCTACAGCGGCGAACTGAAAATTGAACAAGGAACAGATTTCGTACGTACGGCATTTACAGGAAACTACTTTTTCAACTATGTAAAAGGAGGTGGCTTAAATGTCCGTTTGTTTGCCGGTAAATTTTTCTATACATCATCCAAAACGTTTGCCCAACAGTTTGCTACTGACAGATACCATCTTAATCTTACCGGTGCAAATGGATATGAAGATTATACCTATAGTGATTATTTTATTGGCCGTAATAAATTTGAAGGGCTTGCCAGTCAACAGATCATGAACAGGGATGGCGGTTTCAAAGTAAGAACAGATCTGCTTGCAGATAAAATTGGGAAAACAGATGACTGGCTCATAGCTGCTAATTTCAGCACCTCTATTCCTTCAGCTATCAATCCGCTAAGTGTACTACCGGTAAAAATTCCGTTAAAGCTGTTTTTTGATATAGGCACCTTTGCAGAAAGCTGGAAAGAGGGTGCAGAAACTGACCGTTTTCTTTTTGATGCAGGACTTCATGTACCGCTTTTCAAAGAAACTATCAATATCTATGTGCCCCTTATCTATAGTAGTGTGTTCAAAGACTATATCCAGTCAACTATTCCTAAGAAAGGAAGGCTATGGAAAACAATTTCCTTTAGCATAGATATTTCTAATTTCAATTTTCGAAAAATAGACCGCAACCTGAGCTTCTGATGAGCGGCGTTAACCAAATACGATACCTTACCCACCGCCAAATTGATAAAGAAAAGTGGGATAAAAGAATCAGTGATTCTTCCAATGGTCTTATTTATGCCTACTCCTTCTACCTGGACTATATGGCGAAAAACTGGGACGCCTTAATTCTGAACGACTACGAATCGGTAATGCCCCTTCCATGGAATAAAAAATATGGAATCTATTATTTGTACCAGCCATTTCTTACCGCCCAGTTGGGTGTATTTGGCAACAATTTATCCCTTGCCCTACTTGATCTATTTTTAAGACAAATACCATCTCATTTTAAATACTGGGACTTTTATCTCAATCACCAGAATGTTTTTCCCGTCAATGGCTTTGATCTTTACCAACGTTCAAATTATGTACTTGCCCTGGACAATAGTTATGAGGCGTTATACAACAACTATCGGGAAAATATCAAACGAAATATCAGGAAATGTATCCAGTTGGATTGCACGGTCGAAAGAGGGTTTGATGCTGAAAAAGTAATTAGCCTGGCAATTCAGCAAATGAAAATCCGGGATAAGGAAACAGATGATAATATCAACCGTTTCAGAAAACTTTACAACTCACTCAGTGAAAAAAAGATGGCTGCTACCTACGGCGTTTTTTCCGGAAAAAAAGAATTATTGGCATCCGCAATTTTCTTCTACTCACACAACAGGGCATACTATATATTAGTTGGTAACCATCCTAATGGCAAAACCATAGGAGCCTCCCATACACTGATCGATGCCTTTATTAAAGATCATGCGGAAAAAAAAATCTTATTAGACTTTGAAGGGTCTGACATCCGTAACCTTGCTTTTTTTTACAGCAGTTTTGGATCTGTGGAAGAAAAGTATGCTGCGATCAGGCTAAACAAGTTACCCTTCTACCTGAAGTGGTTAAAAAAATAATCTAATTACCGCTCAGTATACTTTCTGCAATCAAAAGGTCAATTGGTCTTGTTATTTTGATATTATTCTCTTCTCCCTCTACCAATGACACTTTCATGCCATATGCTTCCACAACAGTGGCTTCGTCGGTAAACTTATCCTTGTAGTCAATTTGGAAAGCAGGAAGTAAAATTTTGCTATGAAAAGTTTGCGGCGTCTGCACCAGCATTACCCTATTTCTGTCAAAAGCCTCATTTCCATCCTCATTAATCAAACGTATACTGTCTTTAGAAGGAACTGCCGGAATAGCTGTACCTGTCTCCACAGCCTGTTGATAGCACCGCTGAATCAGATCTGTGGAAACCATGCATCTTACTCCATCATGTACAAAAATGATTGATTCTTCGTCAATAAGAGAAAGACCGTTTTTCACGGATTGAAAACGGGTGTCCCCACCAGCTGTTATCCTGATTCTTTCTTTATCAAAAAAAGCATCAATGATCTCTTGCCCCATATCAGTGTAATCAACCGGCAATACCAGCACTACCTGAAGATCATTATATGCCTCCAGAAAAACTTTTAAAGTGTAATAAAGCACCGGCTTGCCTTTAAGCAGCAAAAACTGTTTTGGGACACTGTTACCCATTCTTATCCCTGAGCCACCGGCAACAATTATAGCGTACTTTTTCATTTTTTATTTGTAGATCAAAATTTCTTTTCCCCCCTTGGCATTCATCATTCCCCGGTACATCCCTTCACTGTTAAATACCATAGCTGCATTTCCCTTCGCATCCACACCTATCATTCCACCTTCTCCATCAATTCTGAGCAGCTTTTCATGAACGACTATGTCCATAGCCTCTTGTAATGAAAGTCCTTTATATTCCATCAGGCAACTTACATCATAAGCAGTTACCGCACGGATAAAAGGTTCACCATGCCCCGTACAACTTATTGCACATGTCTTATTATTTGCATAGGTGCCTGCACCGATAATGGGGCTGTCGCCGATTCTTCCAAACTGTTTGTTGGTCATACCTCCTGTACTGGTAGCAGCCGCTATATTTCCATGTTTGTCCAATGCTACAGCCCCAACGGTTCCGAATTTTTTGTCTTTGATCTGTACATTGTGATCAAGTGCCGTGGCGTCAGTTCCCTGCATTTCTTTCCACTGCTCATATCTAAATTGTGAGAAAAAATAATCATCTGGTTCTGTAGCTAAACCCTGTTGCAAAGCAAATTCATAAGCTCCCTTTCCGTTCAACATTACATGATGGCTTTTTGTCATGATTGTATAGGACAGTTCTATGGGATTACGAACATTTCTAACCGCAGCTACAGCTCCCGCCATCAATGTTTTTCCATCCATGATCGAAGCATCCATCTCCAGGCTGCCATCTTTCCCAAAAACAGAGCCTCTTCCAGCATTGAATAATATACAATCCTCCAAAGAAACAGTGGCTGCCCTAACCGCATCCAGGGCTGTTCCATCATTTCTCAAACGGCTGAACCCTGTCTCCAAAGCTTCTTCTAGGGCAGTCAGGTAAGCCGACTCCTGTTCGGCAGTAATGTCTGATTTCGAAATAGTGCCGGCTCCTCCATGTATGACAAGAGTATAGTGAGACATATTGTATTGACGTTAATTAACGAACGAAATTAGGTATTTTACAGCCGAAACTTTTTACCTGATGCTGAGAAAAAAACTCACACTTGCTGACTGGATATTAATAGTCGCAAACCTGATTCCTGTATTCGGTGTTTGGTTCTTAGGCTGGGATCCGATAGAAGCATTTATTGTTTATGCCATGGAAACAATGATAGTAGGAATCCTGACTGTGGGAAAACTGCTGGTTGCCACATTTGCCAGGGGTGGAGACGAATGGCCGGCCAATGGCACAATTACAAGGCAAAGCGGTTTTGTATTTATTTTCTTTTTCATTTTTCATTTTGGAATATTTGCGCTAGTGCAAACCACTATTTTTTCACAAACAGCTGGTATAACACCACCGGGCAGTCACACACTACACTTCTTTTTCAAATGGTACACTTATATTAATGAGGATATAGCCAATATGCTTGCTGCATTTGTAATTAGCTACCTTGCCAAAAGCTTTATTCCATATATCCTGAATGAAGAGTACAAGACTACTTCGTTTATGATCATTATGTTTCAGCCTTATGGAAGGATATTTATTCAGCAATTCACCGTAATTCTTGGCAGTATGTTTTTGACGCTGGGAGCGGGGAAAATATTCGTACTTATTTTTTCTGTAATAAAAATAGCTTTTGAGCTATTCTTCAATTACGATAAGATGCTCGCAAAAACAATGGAAGACATGAAGAAAAGATCAACCAAGTAATGATTGACACTCTTTTAGAAATTTTTCTTTATTGATAGTAACTGTTCCCACCTCTTCACAAACCAATCCACCGGCAATATTCGCCATCCCGGCCATCAGTCTTACATCCTTAGTAACAGCGTAAACAAGTGATGCCACAGCTATAACGGTATCACCTGCACCAGAAACATCAGCAATGTTACGCATATGTGAAGGGATTATAGACCCTGTTTTGTCCTGTTGATAAAAAACTCCTTTCTCAGAAAGTGTGATTAATGAAATTTTGTGACCAAGATATCTCTCCATTTCTGAATGAATTTTCTCCAGCACAGGAATTGTTATTTCATCCACCAGGATATTTAAGCCCTCTTTCACCTCCTTTAAGTTGGGTTTAAAAATATCAACGCCTTTATAGGTAAGAAAATTCTTTCTTTTGGGATCCACTGAAGTAATGACACCCCTTTCTTTACATACCCTGATTATATCTGAGATCAGTTTTTCAGTTAATACGCCTTTATTGTAGTCCTCAAAAATGATTACATCAGGTTCTTCGTTGCTAATGTATAAGGTAATCTTTTCAATTAATTGTTCCTGCAGTTCCTTATCCAGGTCTTCCGTAGTTTCGGCATCCAGTCGCATCATCTGATGATTACGGCTTATTATCCTTGTTTTATTAGTTGTAATCCGGCTGGCAGAAAACAGCATGTAAGAAGTATCAATTTCGTTTTCGTCCAACAGATTTTTAAGAATTACCGCCTCCTCATCGTTGCCTGTTACGGTTAGCATGGTTACCTGCGCAGCTAAGGAGCGGCAATTTAATGCAACATTACCTGCCCCTCCTACTCTGTATTCTTTCCTCTGTAATGAAACAACCGGCACTGGTGCCTCGGGTGAAATCCTTTCAACCCGGCCCCACATGTAAGTATCCAGCATCACATCTCCGATGACGCCAACCTTCAGTGATGAAAAGGAAGAAAAAAGCTGCTGAAAATCTATCATACCCCAAAGAAAGAATTATTTCCTATGCTTACCAAACGAAAACGCCCCGTAAAGGGGCGTACTCTTTATGACTTACATTATTTTTTCTTCTCCGGTTTATATTTCTCATTTAGTCCTTTTACCAGCTCAGCTGTAATGTTATAGGCAGTATCTCTGTAAAAGAATAACCCCTGTTCGTAGGAAATGATATAAGTGTAATTATGCTTTGAATTGTACTCTTTACAAAAACCCTCAATTTTCATTTTGATATCTGTTTCCCTTCTTGTTTTAAGGTCAAAATAATCCTGATCAAGCTGTTGTTTGCGGGCTTTCATTTCATCATCCAGTTTCTTAATCTCGAGGCTGGCTGCTTCAGACTGTGTTTCGGAAAGATTGCCAGACTGTGCTAAATTTTGGTAGTAAGCATACTTATCCTGAATTTTTCTTGCAAGCCTGTCCATCTCAGTAGCTATTTCATCTTCCTTTTTGTTAAGCTCAGCTTTCACTTCTTTAACCAGCTCAAAATTGGCAGCAACTGAATCCATCTCAAAATAAGCCATTTTGAAAGCTGTATTTTCAGAACTGGTACTACCTGTTCCTGTATTTGATGACGGCTTCACTTTCTTTGAACCGAAATGGGTAAACAATAGATAACCGGCCGCCAGGCTCAGCACCACATTCCAGATTAAAATACCATTTTTCATTCAGTTATCTTTTTACAAAACTAAGTATGTACAGGCCGGCAAATATAACAATTCAGGTTACTTTATGAAAGCCTTAACAGCGCATTTGCCGAGTAAAAAAGGAGTAAGAAAATCTTACTCCTTTATATTAGCTTAAATTTCCGTTTCAGATTATTCTTCCTCATCAAAAGCCATTGCTTCACGGGTTGTTTGCAACAATTCATACTCTTCCTTGCTTCCAACGATCATGCTCTCAAATTCCCTGAGACCGGTACCGGCAGGAATCGGATGACCGGTGATCACATTCTCTTTCAGGCCGAGCATTTCATCAGTCTTACCGTTAATAGCTGCAGATGAAAGCACTTTTGTTGTTTCCTGGAATGAAGCTGCAGATATCCAGCTTTGTACACCAAGAGATGCCTTGGTTATACCCAGCAGCGTCGGTGAAGAAGTTGCAGGTTTTGCATCACGATACTCAACAGGCTTCTTGTCGTTTCTGCGTAGGATTGAGTTTTCCTCTCTTACCTCCCGCAATGTTACGATCTGACCTGCACGAAGCTTTGTACTGTCACCCACATCAGTTACCACTTTCTTATCGTAGATGTAGTCGTTCTCCTGAACAAAATCAAACCTGTCTTCCAGATCATCTTCAAGGAATCTTGTATCACCCGGATCAACAATATTTACCTTACGCATCATCTGGCGAACGATCACTTCAATATGCTTGTCATTGATCTTTACCCCCTGCAAGCGATATACTTCCTGGATTTCATTCACCACATACTCCTGAACAGCAAAAGGACCTTTGATAGAAAGAATATCGAATGGAGCTATTTGTCCGTCACTCAAAGAGGCTCCGGCTTTCACAAAGTCGCCATCCTGCGCAAGGATCTGTCTTGTCAGCGGAACGAGATATTTCTTCTGTACACCGTCTTTGGCTTCGATAATGATTTCACGGTTACCACGTTTAATGGCTCCCATCATCACCACACCATCAATCTCAGAAACCACAGCAGGATTGCTTGGGTTCCTTGCCTCAAACAACTCAGTTACACGAGGAAGACCTCCGGTGATATCTCTCAGTTTACCGAGCACCCTTGGGATTTTCACAATCACCTGACCTGCTCTTACATCATCACCTTCTTCCATGATGATATGGCTTCCGGTAGGCAGGTTATATGATTTTTTCTCTTTGCCTTCTACAACGATTGATGGAATTTTTGTCTTATCCCTTGTTTCAATAACTACCTTTTCACGGTGGCCGGTTTGTTCATCGGCTTCCTCCCGGTAAGTAACACCATCAATCACATTCTCAAACTTCACTGTACCGTTGATCTCTGCCATGATTACGTTGTTGAACGGATCCCATGTACAGATTACATCACCCTTATGTACTTTCTGACCATCTTTTACATTCAGCGTAGCTCCGTAAGGAATATTATTAGTGATAAGAAGACGGTCATTTTTAGTATCGATGATACGAACTTCACCAGTACGACCAATTACCACCTGAGTTTTCTCTCCCTCATTATTCTCAATCGTAACAGTACGCAGACCGTCGAATTGGATGGTACCATCAAACTTTGCCGCCAGCGTAGACTCAACAGATGCAGAACCAGCCACACCACCTACGTGGAATGTACGGAGTGTCAACTGTGTACCGGGTTCACCGATTGACTGTGCAGCAATAATACCTACTGCATCGCCTTTCTGAGCAAGATTACCAGATGCAAGATTCTTACCATAACATTTCACACAAACACCTCTCTTGCTTTCACAAGTAAGTACTGAACGTATCTCCACCGTTTCAATTCCGGCATCTTCAATTTTTTTCGCAATATCTACCGTTATTTCTTCGCCACCAGAAACAATCAACATATCGCTGATCGGGTCGTATACATCGTGTAAGGATGTACGGCCTGCTATCCTGTCGCTGAGCGGCTCAATGATATCCTCATTATCCTTTAACGCAGTTGTGGCAATACCACGCAATGTTCCGCAATCCTCTTCAGTGATAACAACATCCTGTGCTACGTCAACGAGACGACGGGTCAGGTAACCGGCATCAGCTGTTTTAAGGGCTGTGTCGGCCAAACCTTTACGGGCACCATGGGTGGAAATGAAGTAATCCAATACATTCAAACCTCCTTTAAAGTTTGAAAGAATAGGGTTCTCAATGATCTCTGATCCTGTGGAACCGGATTTTCTTGGTTTTGCCATCAATCCCCTGATACCAGCCAGCTGCTTGATCTGCTGCTTAGATCCCCTTGCACCTGAATCAAGCATCATATACACAGAATTGAAGCCTTGCTTATCACTGCTCAACTCTTTAATCAACGTTTCTGTGATCCTTGTGTCAACACGGCTCCAGATATCTACAATTTGATTATAACGTTCGTTATTAGTAATCAGACCCATGTTATAACTATCCCACACTTCATCTACTTCACCCTTGGCATTCTCCAGCAATTCTTCCTTTACATCCGGGATAATCAGGTCGTTAATATTGAACGAGAGACCACCCTGGAAGGCTGTACGGAATCCTAATTGCTTGATATCATCCAAAAACTTAGCGGTCTTAGGCACATTGGTGATTTTGATAATATCACCAATGATCTCCCGCAGGTTCTTTTTGGTCAGGAGTGCATTTACAAAACCTACTTCAGCAGGTACATGCTGATTGAAGATTACACGGCCTACCGTTGTTTCTATCAGCTTATGCTCCAATAAACCATCGGCATTGCGGATATTGGCTTTTACCTTTATCCATGCATGCAGGTCAACAACTCTCTCGTTATAGGCAATGATTACTTCTTCACTTGAATAGAATATTTTTCCTTCACCTCGTACGGTTTCAGTTGCTGTATTCCTTTTCCCCTTAGTAATGTAGTAAAGACCCAACACCATGTCCTGTGAAG
>Ga0073934_10006237_pt1 | contig 17548 bp, 14 predicted proteins | sample LarsenN4metaG_FD_76834 | JGI IMG/M metagenome (GOLD analysis project Ga0073934, IMG submission 76834) | Hot spring sediment bacterial and archeal communities from British Columbia, Canada, to study Microbial Dark Matter (Phase II) - Larsen... ... | reverse complement strand
TACGACCCAGTACGCTCCGGTACGGTTCTCACAGCGCCTTGCATCTGACCCCTTCTCAATGTTCAGGGTTTATTCAGATAATGGAACTTCCCCCTTGAAATTCGTCAGGTTTATCAAGCCTCCGCCAAAGGTGGATCAAGCGGAACAAACGGCGCAATACGGTATCCTGGTTTCCATTTCAGTCGGTGAGCAAATCCATTCGATCCAGGGAAACCCGTTAACCGAGTATGCCCTTCGCCCTGAAACCTTCAGGATGGAGGACGTGACCCTCTTGGCCCCTGTGCTTCCTTCCAAGATTGTGGCTGTGGGGGTCAATTATCGTGCCCATGCAGAAGAGTTTAAAAAGAGTCCGCCCAAAGAACCGCTTTTGTTTCTTAAACCCCCAACGGCCGTGATCGGTCCCGGAGAGGCGATCCAGTATCCATCCCAGGCTGGACAGGTGGACCTGGAGGCCGAACTGGCTGTCGTCATCAAGCACAAGGTGAAAAGGGTTAGCCCTCAAGAGGCCAAACAGGCTATCCTGGGCTACACCTGCTTTAATGATGTCACGGCCAGAGATCTTCAAAGATCGGATGGGCAGTGGACACGGGCCAAAGGCTTTGACACCTTTGCCCCGATAGGACCCTGTATCGTGACGGACCTTGATCCCACCGATCTTGCAATTCAGAGCACACTCAATGGTAAAATCATGCAGTCCGCCAGGACCTCCCAAATGATTTTTGATGTGTATACTCTGGTGAGTTTTATTTCCCAGGTCATGACCCTCCTGCCTGGTGATGTGGTCGCTACGGGAACTCCGGCCGGGGTCGGACCCATGCAGCGGGGCGACGTGGCGGAGATCTCCATTGAGGGAATTGGAACGCTACAAAATAAGGTTGTGTAACTAAAGGAGACTGGGTTTACCATGCCAACGACAAGAAAATATGAACTGGCGAAAAGGATTAAGGATCTGCCTCCCTATCTCTTCGCTGCGATTGACAAGATGAAGCAGGAGGCAATCCAAAAAGATGTGGATATTGTTAATCTGGGAGTAGGAGACCCGGATCTTCCCACTCCACCCGCTATTGTTAAAAGGCTCCAGGCGGCGGTGGAGGACAGCAGAAATCATCAGTATCCCTCTTATGAAGGATTGCTGACTTTCCGTCAGGCTGTGGCCAGATGGTATCAAAAACGGTTTGGTGTGAATTTAGATCCAACCACTGAAGTACTAACCCTGATTGGTTCAAAGGAGGGCATTGGTCACTTTCCCCTGGCCTTCATCAATCCGGGAGACGTGGTACTCATTCCTAACCCAGGCTATCCGGTGTACCATGCAGGGACCCTGTTTGCAGGAGGCCGATCCTATTTCATGCCACTTCTTAAAGAAAATGCTTTTCTCCCGGATCTTTCCAGAATCCCGAAGGGAATCTTAAAAAAGGCCAAAGTTATTTTTATCAATTATCCCAACAATCCCACCTCGGCCACGGCAGATCGGTCATTTTTTGAGGAGGTGGTGGCCTTCGCCAAGAAGCATCGCCTGGTGGTCTGCCATGATGCGGCTTATTCCGAGATCTTTTTTGACGGCCAACGGCCTCCCAGCTTTCTGGAGGCAAAAGGGGCCAAAGAGGTGGGAATCGAGTTTCACTCCCTCTCAAAGACCTTTAATATGACCGGCTGGAGGATCGGCTTTGCGGTGGGCAATCCAAAGATTCTGGCAGGTCTGGGAAAGGTCAAGAGCAACCTGGATTCAGGGGTATTTCAGGCAGTCCAGGAAGCAGGTATCGAGGCACTGGGCTGTGAGGATCATCTCCTTGAGGAAATCCGCAAAACCTATCAGGAGCGCCGCGACCTGTTGGTCCCCGGACTGAAGCAACTGGGGCTGGAGGTGGCACTTCCCAAGGCCGCATTCTATGTCTGGGTAGCGGTACCCAAGCGATACACTTCGGCAAAGTTTACGGCCCTCCTCTTATCCAAGGCTGGAATCGTCACCACACCAGGCAACGGCTTTGGAAATTCTGGTGAGGGATACATTCGGATGGCCCTCACCGTGAAAAAGGAGCAACTGGGCGAGGCCCTTCAGAGAATGGAGAAAGTACTTTGAAGCACAAAGGCAAAGCCACAGGCCGGGTCATCTGCTATATTGGGTTTGGCTCCAATCTTGGGGATCGCCTGGGCGATTGTAGAGCAGCCCTTAATGCGCTCGGCGGCCTTCCCAATACACAGATTACAACCGTTTCTTCCATCTATGAGACAGAACCTGTGTGTGCCCAAGGTCCTTGGTTTCTCAATGGTGTGGTAGAGCTTTCTACCGCCTTAGATCCAGAGGAACTGCTGGAGAGCTGCCAAGAGATCGAGGCCCGGCTTGGCCGGACTCAACACCTCACTCCAGACAGCTCTATAGCCTCTCCTCGCACAATAGATTTGGATCTTCTATTGTATGGAGAAGCAGTATTTAATACCCCCACGCTGAAGATCCCCCATCCACGAATGCATGAACGTGCTTTTGTGTTGATTCCTCTAGCCGAGATTGCACCCAAGGGCTGGCATCCCGTTTTACAAAAAAACATCTCGGAGTTGCTGGCCCAACTCAAAGACACCCACGAGGTGAAAAGGGCCAGTGGACGCGAAATATATCGTGATTGAGGGCCCTATTGGGGTGGGGAAAACCAGCCTGGCCCAGCTTTTAGCTAAGGAACTCAATGCCCGTCTGTTTTTCGAAAGAGTGAAGGATAACCCCTTTCTGGCCAGGTTCTATCAGGATCGCCACCAGTTTGCCTTCCAGACCCAGATCTTTTTCCTTTTATCCAGATACCGACAGCTGGAATCACTGAAGCAGCAGGACCTATTCTCCACCATCACGCTGAGCGACTATTTCATGCCCAAGGATCGTATCTTTGCTGCCTTAAACCTTCAGCCTGATGAGCTGGCTTTATATGATCAAATCTATACCTTACTGAATCCACGGCTCCCGAAGCCGGACCTGGTAATCTATCTCCAGGCCGAAACCGATGTCCTGATGCAGCGGATCAAGCACCGGGGAAGGGATTATGAAAAGCCTATGGAGTGGGACTACCTGGCGGCCCTGAACCAGGCCTACAATGACTTTTTCTTTTATTATAATGACAGCCCCCTGCTGGTGGTCCAGACCTCCGAGATTGATTTTGTGAAGAGCCGGGCAGATTTGGAGGACCTGTTGGAAAAGATGACCCAGATGAAAAAAGGGATTCAGTACTATATCCCGCGCAAGTAAGAACGCGCCTCTGGCTTGGCCAGACAAGCGCGAGAGGCGGCCCCCACACAGGATACTTCATGAAGATTATTTGGATGATTCGCCAAATGCAGCAGGCTGCTGACCGCCTCCGAAAGGAAGGAAGGGTCATTGGCCTTGTGCCCACCATGGGAGCCCTTCACGAGGGACATTTGTCGCTGATACAGGCGGCCCGTAAAAAAGCCGATCGTGTGGTGGTCAGCATCTTTGTCAATCCCACCCAATTTGGACCTGCCGAGGACTTTCATCAATACCCTCGGGATCCTAAAGGGGATCAAGAAAAGTGCAAGAAGGCCGGTGTAGACATTCTTTTTATGCCCTCTGTCTCTGAGATGTATCCAAAAGATCATGCCACTTTTGTGGTGACGGAACGACTGACGGATGTGCTGTGTGGGCCGTTTCGGCCAAGGCACTTCCGGGGAGTCACCACAGTGGTCACACAGCTTTTTAATATTGTCAAGCCTCATCTGGCCTTCTTTGGGCAAAAAGACTACCAGCAAGCTGTGGTTATTCAACAGATGGTGAAGGATCTGCACCTGGATGTCGAGATCGTAACTGCGCCGACTGTACGGGAGCGGGATGGGGTGGCCATGAGTTCAAGGAATGCCTACCTCTCTACCGAAGAACGCCAAGCTGCCAGGGGACTGTATCGGAGTCTCCTGTTGGGACAGGAGCTCATCAAAAAGGGCGAGAAAAATCCTTTAAAAATCAAGGCCCGAATGGAGGCCTTGATCCAAAAAGAGCCCTTAGCCAGGATTGAGTACATCTCCCTGTGCCACCCCAAGACTCTACAAGAGATCGAGAGGGTTAAAGGCCAAACCCTCATGGCCCTGGCCGTCTGGATCGGTCAGACCCGCCTCATCGACAATATCCTTGTAAAATAGGAAAAATATCCGAGATCGTTTTTATATTGACACTCAACCCATTTTTGTTAAAATTAATAAGTAATGGTGTGGGCTTTTTTATGAGATGGCTGGGTTGGGTGGGACTTGGTGTAGGAATTAGTGCTCTCCTGCTGGTGGAGCAGGGCTGCTCGATCACCCCAGTAGGGCTGAAGAGACAGACGATCTCTATAGAGCATGCAGAAAGACTGACCAGCGACCCAGGCGAGGAATATGCTCCTGCTTGGAGTCCTGACGGCCAATACATCGCTTATACCAGCAAAGACTCCCGGGGAAATTTTGATATTGCCCTCATCAAGGCAAGCGGAGGACAGGCTGCCCGCCTGACTCCTAACCCCACATATGATGGTCTTCCCTCCTGGAGCCCAGACAGTCAGCACATCGCCTTTGAGTCTTATCGGGATTTTCACGCCGATATCTGGGTCATGGACCTGGATGGCCAGAATCCACGCAAACTGACCTTTTCCAGAGAAGGAAATTTCACCCCGACCTGGAGTCCGGATGGGAGCCGGATCCTTTATGAATCGGTCCCCCTGAACAGCGATCCGTCTGGCAACCGGGAGCTGTGGGTGATGAATCGGGAAGGCAAGAATACCCGGAAATTGGCTTCCGGATTTAATCCGGAAGAGCGTGACCTGTTCTTTGCCTCTGGCCACTTCCATTCAACGGAATTGGAGGCGACACTTTCACAACCCACAAAGGTTCTGACCGTTTCTAAGCCTTACGAGATCTTCACGTGCGGACTTTCCTGGAGCCCGGATGGAAAAAGGATCGCATTTGAGTCCGTGCGTGGTGGCTCCATCTCCCTCTGGGTGATGAACAGCGACGGCACCAACCCCGTCCAGCTGACTCGCGATCTTTCCAACAACTGGCATCCGGCCTGGAGCCCGGATGGAAAAAGGATCGCATTTGCCTCGGACCGGAGTGGCAATTATGATATTTGGATTATGGATGCAGATGGAAGCAATCCGGCGCCATTGACCCAGGACCCGGCCAGCGACTTTCGCCCTTCCTGGAGTCCGGATGGAAAGAGGATTGTTTTTACCTCGCTTCGATCCGGCACGGCCGATCTGTGGGTGGTTAAACTATAGCAGTGAGTGATGGGTGAAAAAATGCGTGCTCGGAATTTTAAATGCCTTTTGATTATTTTGGCCGCAATTCTTGTTGGGGGATCAGGGTGCCGGAATGGTTACCAGTCCCACTTTTGGGGGCTGGCCTTATCCCCTAAGGTGGCTAAACTCACTCATGACTCCCATGACAATCTCAATCCTGCCTTAAGCCCTGATGGAAAGCAGATCGCCTTCGTATCGGACCGCTCAGGAAACTATGAAATCTGGCTGATGAATGCAGATGGCAGCGGGCTAAAGAATTTAACAAACCAGATCGCCGTGGATCGCTATCCCGCCTGGAGCCCGGATGGATCAAAGATTGTATTCGCCTCAACCCGCTCCGGAAACTGGGACATCTGGGTCATGAATGCAGATGGTAGCGGCCCGCAGCCCATCACAAACCACCGCATGGCGGACCTGTCGCCGGCCTGGAGTCGGGATGGCAGTAAAATTGCCTTTGTGTCCTATCGCGATCTAGAATACAGCATCTACATCATGGATGCGGAAGGTCAGAACCAGCGAAAGCTCACCACTGGGGGAAACGGAGACTGGGGGCCGGTCTTCAGCCCGGATGGAAAGCAGATTGCTTTCACCTCCAGCCGATCGGGTGGTGGAGACCTCTATCTGATTGATACAGAAACCGGAACGCAATATTGGCGCTTAACAGACAATCCCGCCCGGGACATGATTCCTGCCTGGAGCCCGGATGGAAGACAGATCGCCTTTGTGTCTGAGCGGGGCGGGGATCGGGATCTGTGGATCATTAACAGTGATGGTACTTCCCCGCAGCCCCTGACCCGGGGTATTTACAAACACAGACGGCCTCTTTATGATGTAGACCGCGAATTCGTTGAAGGGTTGGGATATTACGCCTTGTCCTGGAGTCCAGATGTGAAAAAAATTGTTTATACCAGTGTCCGAAAGGATGGAAAAGGGGATATTAGTATTCTCAGCATGGAATAAGTCCTTTAAAGTGCTGCAACCTTCACCAATCCTCATTCATCTACCCCAATCAACTCGATGAAGCAACCCAAAATACGCCCTTTTATGCTGATGCTTGGCCTTTTCTTGTTTGCCGGATGTTCCAGCATCATGAAAGGTGTAACTACACCGCTGCCTCTAGAAACCCTGCGAGTCACCACTGATCCCGCCAGGGACTACTATCCCTCTTGGAGTCCAGACGGCAACTGGATCGCCTTTACATCTGATCGCTCAGGGAATGGAGATGTCTGGGTAATGGATCAGAACGGAGGACACCTCCAACAGCTCACGACCGATGTGGCCTATGACGGTTTTCCAGTTTGGAGCCCGGATGGTAAAAAGATCGCCTTTTATTCGACCCGCAGGGGGAATTATGACATCTGGATAATGGATAGAGATGGAAGCAACCAAAAAGCCTTAACAACCGACTCCGGACTGGACCTTCATCCCTCCTGGAGCCCGGATGGTAAAAAGATCGCTTTTCTTTCAGACCGCTCTGGGAAAAATGCTTTATGGGTCATGGAGAGCGATGGAACACAACAGACACTGCTGACCAGTGGGCAGGGTGGCATCTGGACCACAAGCTGGAGCCCGGATGGCCGCTGGATCGTCTTCGAATCCGGCAGCGGGCCAGGCACACTTTTAAAGGAGTACAATGATCCACAATTTGCCTTCTTTCAATCCCCGTATCACGGACAACTTTGGATGTTTGATCTGAAGCAAGAAACCTTGAATCCATTGACCACAGGAACGGCGCACGATTGGTATCCTTCTTGGAGTCCTGATGGGAATTGGGTTGCTTTTGTTTCAGATCGCTCTGGAAATCTGGATCTCTGGATGATGAAACGCAACGGGAAAGAGCTTGTGCAGCTCACAATGGACAAAGCCTCGGATGCACTGCCGTCCTGGAGTCCGGATGAGAAAAAGATCGTCTTTGTCTCAAACCGGTCTGGAAACCTGGATATCTGGGTCACCAGATTAACTCCCTAGTCAGGCATTCGCGATGGCCTTCTGGACCTTTACACTTTTTGGAGTCATGCTGGCAATCCAGGCCTGCTCAGGAAGGCTGCCCTTCCCCCCAGTAGAAGGGCTTGGCTTGCGGCAAATTACCTATGACCTCACAGAAGAGTTCTATGCGGATTGGAGTCCGGATGGCCAACGATTGTCTATCATCTCGGATCGGACAGGTGCCTGGAATGTCTGGGTCATCCATGCGGATGGCTCCAGTCCACAAGTCCTTGCCTCGGATCACCAAGTCACATCCCCCGCCTGGAGCCCGGATGGAAGAGTGATCGCTTATGCCACGGACAGGGCCACGGGTATGCGTTTCTGGACAGATCTGTGGATCATGAGAAGCGACGGCCGCCTTCCTGAACCCTTGATCCAGACTCCCACCATGAAAGAGATGGTTCCAGCGTGGAGTCCAGACGGGCAGCAGATTGCCTTTCTGATGTTGGATATGAATACTCCACCCGCTTGGCGGATGATGCTTATGGAAGTGGAAAGCAGACAACCTCATGAGATCTCAAGGGACAAGGTACTCTTCTCTCGGTTGGTCTGGAGTCCGGACGGAAAAGAAATTGCCTTTATCTCAGATCGGTCAGGCAAGCCTGAGCTTTGGATCATGGATCGGGATGGAAAACAGGCCAGGCCTGTGACCCATGATGGGGCAGAAAAAGAACACCCTGACTGGAGTCCGGATGGAAAATGGATTGCCTTTGCATCAAGACTGTCAGGGAATTGGGACCTCTGGGTTGTTCACCCTGATGGGACCGGCCTCAAAAGACTAACCACCTCACCCGCCATGGATACCCTGCCGGACTGGAGCCCAGATAGCCAAAAAATTGCTTTCACATCAGACCGGTCAGGCAATCAAGACATCTGGGTGATGAATGTCACTTCAAAACTATTTTAAGGGGTCTTGGCACAGCGAAAGCCTACGTCAAAGCCGGTGTGCCAGTTGGAATCCCGCAACTCCATCGGTAGGAGATCGGGGGCATAACGGTGGGTCACTCGTGCAAATGGCTGAACAGGAGTGAGATAGGATCCACCCCGCAGGACACGATATTTCTCCCCAAAAGCCGCCCGCTTCAGCGTGTTCCCTGGATAGGCCTGATACCATGAGGCGGTCCATTCCCAGACATTGCCGATTAGATCATGAACGCCATAAGGACTAACCCCATCAGGATAACTACCGACAGCCGTGCTCCAGTTCTTTCCTGATTCCAGGGTATTTGTCTTTGCAGGATCAAAGCGATTCCCCCAGGGCCAGATCCGACCATCGGTCCATCTGGCGGCTTTCTCCCATTCCACCTCAGTGGGAAGGCGTTTGCCAGCCCAACGACAGTAGGCCTCAGCGTCATACCAGTCCACGTCGGTCACAGGATGATCTTCTTCACCGGGAGGCGGCATATCCAAAGGCCATACCTGCCCTGAGGGATGTTGCCTGTAGTCCCAGGTGGCTGGGGTGTAACCTCCGGTGGCCTTCACGTATTCGTAATACTCGGCATTGGTGACTTCATAGCGGTCGATATAAAAGCCTTTCACGTAAACTCGATGCTGTGGCATCTCATCCAGACCTACTTCTACACCCACCACTCCATCTCGCTCTGTGCTGCCCATCAGAAAATAGCCCGCCGGAATATAAACCATGTCAGGAGGTGGTGCTTTGTAAGTGATAAATTGCGACAAGCCGCACCCTATGAGCAGTGAACACGCTATCACTTGCATGGTGAGTACGGTTCCTTTAAGTAAAATTTTCATCCTTGTCTCTCTTTAAAGCACCTCAGTTGGCATCCTTGGCACACCTGAATCCGTGGTTGGGGTGGTCCCACTGAGGTGCAACGGCATGGCGATTGGCCGCATGGGAAAAGGGTATGGCTGGGGTGTTCCAGGCCCCCCCTTTCATCACCCGGTATTTCTCACCAAAGGCCACCCGCTGTAATGTACTGCCCGGATAGGGCTGGTACCAGGAGGCGGTCCACTCCATGGCATTACCGGCCATATCATGGACCCCGTACAGGCTGATGTCTCCTTCAAGACTCCCAACAGGCAGGGTCCATCCCTTTTTGGAATCCATCGTATTGGCCTTTGCAGGATCGAATGTGTTGCCCCACGGCCAGATCCGCCCGTCTGTACCCCGGGCAGCCTTCTCCCACTCTGCCTCGGTGGGCAACCGCTTTCCTGCCCAGCGGCAATAGGCCTCGGCATCATCCCAAGACACATCGATCACGGGGTGTAAGGGCGTTGGCGCCGGGTAAGCCGGATCCATCCAGATCGGAGGATGCCGATGGCCTGTGGCTCGAACGAATTGTTTGTATTGCTCTGTCGTCACCTCGTGTTGGTCAATCCAAAAAGCCTTCAGAGAAACACTCTGTTGTGGAAATTCATCCACCCCTGCCTCCATCATCGTGAGCCCACCTTGTGGAGCACTCCCCATCAGAAAATAACCCGCCGAGATGTAGACCATACCCGAAGCTCCTGAGTTCTGAGCCGTGAGTTGTGGATGGTGAGCAGCACAGCTCAAGAGCGAAAAGGACAGCAGGAGCAGTTGTAAGCCAAACCATTTGACTCCTTGGGTTATATCCATTGATCCTCTCTCTTACACTCTATTTCAGTCACAACTCAATGCTCAGAACTCACAACACTCCCTACATCTTTGGCGCACCGAAATCCTAGAGAGCGGTGGCGATATTCCAGGGGCTGGGCTAGGTTTCGATTCGTGGTCCTGGACCAGGGCTCATAAGGGAGCACCCAGGCCCCACCCCGGGCTATTTTGAAGTGCTGGCCGAAAGAGGCCCGCTTTAACTGATTATCCGGATATGGCTCATACCATGAGGCGGTCCATTCCGCCACATTACCGCACATATCATGCACTCCATAAGGGCTACCTCCCTCCGGGTAGCTGCCCACAGGGGCGGTCCAGAGAGGTGAGGATTCATACACATTGCACTTTTTACCGTCAAATGTGTCTCCCCATGGCCAGGCCCGACCATCTGTACCGCGCGCCGCTTTTTCCCATTCTTCCTCGGTGGGAAGACGCTTGCTATCCCATCTGCAGTAGGCATCAGCATCATGCCAACTGACATACACAACAGGGTGATTCTCCTGACCAGCCGGAGGTTTATCTTTGATCCATGAATAAAATAGGGAATCGTGGGGATCCGATGGGGCAGGCCGACCGGTTGCTTCTATGAAATGCTGATACTGGGCATTAGTAACTTCGTAGCGGTCAACATAGTATGGCTTGAGATGGACCTTATGCTGGGGCATCTCATCTACCCCGATCTGAAAGCCGACTTTTCCTTCCTGGCCTGTACTGCCCATCAGGAAGTCTCCACCCGGGATCAATACCATCCCCTCTGGAACTGGGACCTGTCGCTCTTGTGGTTGGCCCTTGCCCGAGACCTCTGTCCCCAGCCAGGTGAAGAGTAAACCCAACCCAACTAATACGAGAATGCCAGGGACCAGGGACCAGGGGCTTAAAAGTTGCGTCCGCCCGAGACGGATATGGGTTGGGGGTTGTGGATACGCAATTTTACTTCTTCTTAAGATTGTCCACATAGGCCTTGAGTTTTTCTGGGAGATGGTCATGACCCGATTGTCCTGGATCAGCCTTTGCCACCAGTTCCTTGATCTCTGGAGGAAGGCTGCCAAAATTGATCCTAGCCCGCTGTTCCTGTCCGCCCGCGCACCACGCCGAGGCCGGGCTATTAGGGCTACCTAGGTTCATGCTAAAGTTAGGATCAAATGCCGGATATCCTGGTGTTGTCGTTGTCACATAAAAACAGGTGGACATCACCACACCATGGCAACGCAGATTGCACCGGAACCGGGGCGGGTTGAAACTGGCATCAAAGTACCAGACCGGCCTATCGGCCGTCACTCCCTCCACACCCTCAAAGATATTACGGCTTGAGCCCACCCCGGGATTGGGATCACCGCTCAGCGTCTCATCCTGTGGGCAAGGGTTACCAACAACCTGATTAAAAAAATCCGCATTTCTGTCTGAAGGCTCTGGACCCTCTTCGCATCGCCGCTCACCAGTATAAGTGGTGGGTCCACCTGGGGCAAAATTGATCAGATGGGTATCGCTGACTCCATCGACCACCCCGTCCTCCTCATCAGGAGGCAGCCCTGCGGGACATCCTGGTGTGCCCCCGATGCAGCCGGACCCATCCCCATAAATGGTGTTGTTTGCCTGGACATTGCTGTGGACGTTGTAGTGGCATTCATGACAGTAGGCCCCTGTCCGTACGAGGTGATACATATGGAGATTCGATTCCCAGCTTAATTGCCCAGGCCCTGCAGGATCCTCCGGGTTAGGAGGGTAACCGAAGAAGTTCGTCCAGGAGGGATCATTGACCGCTGCTCCCGACACATTGGGATCAAAGGCCCGGCGGTCATGACATTGAAAGCACAGCAGGAAATTATTAAAATGGGTGGGGATAAAGCCATCTTCGGCATACCTCCTGGAGGGGTTCGCAATATCGGTGTTGTAGTTGGCCCTCAAAATTCGGATATGCTTTGAACCATGAGGTCCTATAGGCCCCGGATTATTTGGGTCCTCCTGTGTCCGGGGATTATAGACATCCAATGTCACAGGATTCTGTGCATCTGTTCCCCGCAGATTGGACTCCGTAAGCGGACCTACAAATCTCAGATCAGCCTGCGTAGTTGTACCATTATTGTAGGCATCATACCGGTCATTATTATGGCAATCCGTACAGTGAATGGTGGAGTTCACCGTCAATCGCTGGTTGGTTCCTTCCCTAAGCTGTTTATCCAATGCGGCTGTTCGATTCCTCCCAGAGGCAACCACCGGGTGAAAAGCCTTGTGAACCCCAGGGCCGACCCTTCGCCTTCCAGCATCCGGGTCCGGCGTCCCGTCCGACTTGAGTCCTGTCCCCCAAGGATCGCCTTCCACATAACTTCCCCTCTGTGGGTCAGATGTTGCCGAGGTCTCGGCCATGGCGTTCCCATAGGTGGCAAACTCCAGCCGCTTATTGCTGAACCCCTCCATGCTTAGGCTGGAATGGGTGACCGGCCTCAGTGGATTGGATCGATATTGTGTATCCTCAGGGAACCGATCTCCCCGGAAGAGATCACTCACACTATTACCATGACAACGGAAGCAAACCTCATAAACATAAGGCTCCCGGTTACAGGGACCGGGCATACACTCAGCTTCTTGGCTGTCATGCCCGACCACCAGCCCATTGAAGGTAATACCCCGCATACCCTTGAGACGATTAGAGGCCACCACTTGGTGGGGATTATGACAATCCACACACTCCACGTGCCTTTGGTCTGGGGAGATGTCAGGAGAAGGAGGAGATCCCCCTGGGCCGCTTCCTGGCGCAAACTTATTGAACGGTGGTGGAAAGGGACTATTCAGTTCCACCCCCTCTCTAGGATAGCTGGTGAAGACCGGCTCATGACCCTGGGCCAACCTGAGATTCATGGCGCTACCGCTTCCGCCCAGGGACCTGTCCTTGGCAAACTGGGTATAGATGTCCGGGGCAGGGCGGCCAGTACCTGCTAAAAACCGGGGATTACTGCCCGTCGTGGGATCACCTGCCGGGGCAAAGGTGAAAGGAATTGCCTGGGTATTTGGGGCGTGACAAAGATAGCAGGTGTTTTCAATGGCATCCAGTCCCCCGGGTGTATCGATTCCCTCCCGGTGCAGCCGCTTGGCTCCCTGTGCCGTGTGGGGATCATGACAGTTGCGGCAGGCATACTGGCCCACACTGTGGCTCCCATCAAAGTCATAGCCGCTGGCCGGATCATCACGACTATTCACAATCGGATATTTATTCCGAATGGCGGTAGCCACAGAATGTGTGCTTTCAATCCATCCTGGCTTGTCATGGCAAAAAAGGCAGATGATCTGCTCTCCGGAATGCTCCGGGGCATTATGAAGCCAGTTGGCTCTCAAAAACTTGGGATAATTCACTTGATGAGGATTATGGCAGGAGGTGCACTGGATCGAGTCATTCGCTGGAGTGCTGCCATTAAAGTTAGTACCAGGATACCGGCGCATGGGTCCAATCCCGGTTGGGTATAATGGCTCTGAGGCCGGTCTGATCGGGAAATTGCCTGGAACGGTCAGCTCCCTGTCTACACTGGCCAGAGCATTGTCATAAACAAAGGAGATGGGGTGATCATTTCGAAGGTCGGTGCCCAGCCTGCGGGTATTTCCCGTAGCCGTCCCGCTTCCTTCTGGGATACTGCCAAAAGGAAATGGAGGAGTCACCCCTGAGGCATACTGCATTTGTAGAGGTGGGCTTGTTTCTGGATTTGGGTTGAACCCGCCCGAGCCAGGGGCATTTCGGATCGCCCCCAGGGCAATAGTTCCATCATGGCAGGACAGGCAAAGCCTGGAATAACCTGTAGGTGCACCCGGATTTAACTTTCCTTCAAACGAGCGGCTCCACACCTGATCATAGAGCTGGTAGCTGGCCTCGGAGAGGCTACGGTTCCAGAGGGGTGCACGCAACTGAGAGGTGGCTGTGGGGTTCGCCCCGTGGGGTGTGTGGCAGAAGACACAGATCTCGGCAGTCTCGGGGGAAAAGACATCCCGACTTGTGCCCGCTATGCCTGAAGAGAGTATCTCGCGTGGCTCGACAGCAGAGAGGTTATGCTTTGTACGGGTCACATCCTCTAGGATCTGGACCTGGGAAGGAGGCGGAGGGGCCTGGGACACGGCCGACACGGGCCACAACAAGGCGATCATCAGGATTAAGACCCTCCTCATTGCTTCTCCTCTCCCAATCCCAAATACTGGAATACCTGGACTCGGTGATTGTAAGTGTCCGCCACGTAGATCCGGTCCTTCGCATCTGCAAAGACTCCGGCCGGCAGCCAGAACTGTCCCTCTTCCACCCCGGAATTCCCAAAATGAATCAGAAGCTCTCCCTGCGCATTAAATACCTGTACAGTATCATAAAGTCCGTCCACCACGTAGATGTGGCCTTCCCGATCCACCGCCACCCCTTTGGGCTTGGAAAAAGTTCCGATCATATTACCCACTCCCCCAAACTTATTCACAAACTGACCTTCCGCACTGAAGATCTGGATACGAAAGTTCAGGGAGTCTGTTACATACACCTGCCCCTTTGGATCCACTGCAATATGGGTAGGAAAGTTAAAATATCCCTCCCCGCTACCCCTTTGCCCAAACTCAAACTTTTTCTGGCCATCCTGGTCAAAGGCTATTACCCTGTGACCACCTGAATCCACTACATACAGAAGGTTATTGATGGGAGAGATGGCGATCCCGGCCACACGGACGAAATCACCCGGCTGGCCGATTACCCGGAAGAACTTCCCTTTGGCATCAAACACCAAGATCCGGTTGATCTCCGAATCCGAGACATACAGACGGCCCTTCCCATCCACCACCACTCCTACAGGCGAAAGTAGGCGGCTGAAAGGAAGCCTGAACACCTGTTGGTATTTCTTTTTTTCGAAATCAAAGACATGGACCACCTGAAGCCCGGTGTCGGTGATGTACACCTTGCCCTTGCCATCTGAGTAAATGGCATGGGGCTGAATCAGCCTAGGGGGATATTCTTTTCCAAGGATAAATTCGACGGCCCTGCGAAAAAATCCTTTTCGCTCCCCCAGATCCTTAGGCTCGGTCAGGCTCATGACATAACTAATTTTGGGAGGATCTGGGGGTAATGGCCAAAAAAGGTCGGTCCTTGTTTGGACCTGAGGAGTGGCACAGGCACCCAGCAACAGGAAGGTGAGAACAAAGGTAAGAACGATCCGGTATCTTGAGGGCTGACCAGTCACGATTTATTAATGTTATCACAAAGCTAAATAAATTGTAAACACGCCATCTTTGGCATAAACTTAAGGTACCAAAAAACAGGTATCTGTCAAGGAAAGATCCTGCCCAGGTTCCAGTAAACAAAGGCGGCTATTCATTGGCCATTTTTGAAGTGCTCGTAACCACGGGCGGGGAAAGGAACTACTCTGCCTCGATCGTCTTTCAATTTTATCCCGGCGGCCCTGGGCAGGATCTTTCCGATTCTGCTGAGCCTGAGCCTTTTGTGGCGGGTAAGCCTCATAAGATGGGAGATACGCCCTTCCGGTACGGTGAAGAGGAGCTCAAAGTCCTCTCCCCCTGTAAGGGCGAACATCAAGGGGTCTTTTCTTATATTCCGGGCATACTTCATCAAGGTATCGGACAGTGGAAGGGCAGCAGCCTCCACCACCGCTCCGACCCGGCTTTCATTGCAGATATGCCTGAGGTCAGAGGCCAGCCCATCCGAAAGGTCGATCATGGCACTGGCGATTCTGTTAGTCAAAAAGAGTCTGCCCTCCTCAATCCGCGGGACAGGATAGAACTGGCGCTGGGTAAGGGGTAATAAGGACTTTCGCAGGAGGAGGGAAGATCTAGCAGTCAGTCCCTGTGAGCGGGTCTTAACAAGCTCCAGCCCGGCTGCCGCATCCCCCAGGTTCCCCGTCACAAAAATATGGTCTCCCACTCTAGCCCCAGACCTGACCAGCGCCCGGCCTTTTTCCACTTCTCCCAGGATCGTGATGCCCACAAAAAGCCCATTCCGAGTGGCTGAGGTGTCTCCACCTATCAATCTCACTTTATAATTGTGGGCCAAATCGGCCATGCCCTCGTAAAGCTGGTCAAGCTGATCAAGGGAAATATCTCCTGATAGCCCTAATGTGACCAAATAGAACCTGGGAACTCCTCCCATTGCAGCAATATCACTCAAATTGGCCGCCATGGCCTTGAATCCCACCTGGTGAAATGAACAATAACGGAAATCAAAATCCACACCTTCTACCAGGACATCTGTGGTCAATAGGAGGTCTTTTGTACCAGCCGGACCTAAGGCCGAGGCCTTCAGAATAGCAGTGTCATCCCCAATGCCGGTGAAAAGGCGTTGACCCTCCTGAGCAAACCGCCTGCGGATGTGCTGAATGATTTTTCGCTCTCCCACCTGGAATAATTTCATACGGGGGGCTTGGTCACGGTCATGGCGGGAACCAATTGGGGCGATCGCTTGGGCTTGTGTTTTACACTGGGTTTCTTCTCCTGGGCCTTGCTACTGAGTTTGTCAGGACGTTTGAGAGCCACGGGCAGAACCTCATCCATGGTCTCGACGAACACAAATTGAAGGTCCTTTCGAACCTGTTTGGGAACCTCTTCCAGATCCTTTTCATTCTTCTTCGGTAGAATGACGATCTTCACCCCTGCCCGTTTTGCGGCCAGGATCTTTTCTTTTAATCCTCCCACCGGGAGGACTCTGCCCCGCAGGGTCACCTCCCCGGTCATGGCCACATCCCTTCGCACGGGGCTGTTGGTAAAAACAGAGGTGAGGGCGGTGGCCATGGTGATCCCGGCCGATGGTCCATCCTTGGGAATCGCGCCTGCGGGCACATGGATGTGGACATCATGTTTGGCAAACAGGTCCGGCTTGATCATGAGCTTTTTTTCCTGGGAGCGGATATACGAAAGGGCCGCCTGGGCCGACTCCTTCATCACATCCCCCAGGTGCCCGGTCAGGATAATGTTGCTTTTACCCTTCATTAAGGTGGCCTCCACATAGATCACATCCCCCCCGGTTTCTGTCCAGGCCAGACCGGTGGCCACACCCACCTCGTCCTTTTCCTGCTCCAGTTCAGGCTGATATTTGGGGACGCCCAGATACTTATGTAAGTTACGGTGGGTGATGATATATCTTTTTTCCTTTCCTTCAGCAATTTTTCGGGCCACTTTTCTTAAGACATTGGCAATCTCCCGCTCCAGGTTCCTAACCCCCGCCTCCCGGGTGTACTGGGTAATGATCGTGTTAATCGCCGAATCCATAATATGGACGTGTCGATCCGTAATCCCATGCTCCTTGAGCTGACGGGGAATGACAAAGTCCTTAGCGATTCCCACTTTTTCATCATTGGTATACCCGGAGATTTCGATCACTTCCATCCGGTCCCGCAGGGCTGAGGGGATGGGGTCGATCAGGTTGGCCGTGGTAATAAACATGACGTTGGAAAGATCAAAGGGAACCCCCAGATAATGATCCGAAAAGCTATTATTCTGCTCCGGGTCTAGGACCTCCAGCAGGGCCGCGGCAGGATCTCCACGGAAGTCCATACCGATCTTGTCCACCTCATCCATCATGAAGACCGGGTTGTTCGAACCCGCCTGCTTGATCCCCTGAATAATGCGGCCGGGGAGAGCCCCCACATAAGTCCGTCGGTGCCCCCGGATCTCGGCCTCATCTCTGATACCACCCAGAGATATTCTGACGAATTCTCGGCCCAGGGCCCGGGCGATGGAC
>Ga0073934_10006236_pt1 | contig 17550 bp, 13 predicted proteins | sample LarsenN4metaG_FD_76834 | JGI IMG/M metagenome (GOLD analysis project Ga0073934, IMG submission 76834) | Hot spring sediment bacterial and archeal communities from British Columbia, Canada, to study Microbial Dark Matter (Phase II) - Larsen... ... | reverse complement strand
TCCCATACGTTGAAATACGCTTACTATCCAGGTTGTGTTGCTCAAGGAGCTTGCCGGGAACTTCATCAATCCACAGTAATCCTCAGCAAAGCATTGGGCATTGAACTTATTGAACTAAAAAAAGCTGCTTGCTGCGGTTCCGGTACTTTTAAGGAAGATTCCCAACTTTTGGAAGATACTGTCAATGCTCGCAATATTTCTTTAGCAGAAGAATTAAGTTTGCCCCTGCTGACTCATTGTAGTACTTGTCAAGGTGTAATTGGTCATGTTGATGAACACCTCAAAGAATGTCAGAAAACAAATCCCACTTATGTTGGACAAGTTAACAGCTTGCTGCAAAAAGAAGGGTGTTCACCTTACCGAGGAAGCACAGAAGTTAAACATCTGCTTTATGCTCTCGCAAAAGATTATGGCTTAGAAGAGATTCAAAAACGAGTTAGCCGTAAATTAGCTGGACTCAAGTGTGCTGCTTTTTACGGCTGCTATCTCCTGCGCGCCCAAAAATTCATGCTTTATGATGACCCCTTCCAGCCAGAGACGATGGAAAATCTATTTAGGGCAGTGGGAGCTACACCCATTTATTACAGAGGTCGTACGCAATGTTGCGGTTGGCCTATTGCTAGTTATGCTACCAGCGAGTCCTTCAAAATGGCTGGTAAGCATATTCAAGAAGCCATAGAAGCGGGTGCTGATTGTATGGTAACGCCTTGTCCTTTGTGTCACCTTAACCTCGATTCTCGTCAACCAGAGGTAGAAAAGGTAATTGGACATAAGCTAAGTTTACCAGTCTTGCATCTACCGCAGTTGGTTGCTTTAGCGATCGGCATTAGTCCGAAAGAACTAGGTTTAGAAAGGCACATTGTTTCTACTCGCCCAGTGTTGGAGAAGTTAGGACTTTGACTAGCAATTTTGGATTTTAACTGGGGAGTGGGGAGGTGGGGGAAGTATGAGGAGTATGAGGAGTGTGAGGAGTGTGAGGAGTGTGTAGACGCGCAAGCGGCTTTCCGTAAAGGTGGAGTGGAGGAATAACCACTAACCACTAACAACCAACCATCAACAACCAACCATCAACAACTAACAACCAACCACCAAAAATTAATTTTGATTAAATGCTTCTTCAATTGGCGTCACTGTCACTTCTGGGGTAGAAGGTATGGTGATTGATTTTGATGTTGGCTCTTGACCAGGCGACGGAGTAAAAGTGGAAGGTATGGTTATAGAACTTGATGTTGGTTCTTGAGTCGGTGGCGGGGTAAAAATAGGTTCAGATGTACTTTCTGGTGATGGTGGCTCAAAAGTTGGTATTGGCGAAGTTGTCGGAGATGGTAGACCGAATGCCGGACTGGGTACTGGTGTAAAATTAAAGCCTGGCTCGGTTTCTACTGTCGGTGTTGGTTCTGGAGTGGTAGTGGGTGAGTACGTTGGTGCTGGTGCAGATGTAGGTTTGCTTTTTGACTGCTGTGGTTTGATGAATGTTGGTTCGGGAAATGTTGGTGGTGTTAATGCTGGATCTATTCTGGGTTTAGTTTCTTTTAAGGGTTTTAAGGGTGACAGTGTGGGTATTTCTGAGTTTGTGGGTTTAGCAATGGGCGATGGTGTGAATGTTGCTTCGATTTCTGGCCGGGCTGATGGTATGGTTGTTGCTTGAGGCTTGCTGGTATCTGGTTGAATGGGTTGGGGTGCGGTACGATCCCAATAAAACCAAGCTAATAATCCACCAGAAGCCAAAATTCCGGTAGTAATAACCCCTTGTGGTGAAAGTAAAAAGTTTTGCCGCAAAGGCTGAACTGGAGGTAAAGTTTGTCCTTCTACTATATTCATCCGAGTTAGGGGTGACACTGAGGAAGGGGGCAAAGGTTTGGCTTCTTTTGCCTGAATACTGTTGACAACTCGGTGATTAACTACAGGTTGATGACTATTTTTTGGCGAGTTAACTTTTGATTTTTGAACATGATTACTAAAGTTGGGGTTTTTCTCAATTTTCGGGAGAGTGTGGGATTCACTGCTACCATTGTGTATATTTTGAAGCTGGGAATTTAATAAAGATGAGGGAAGTAAATTGAAATTTTGGCGAGTGAGGGCTAGTCCTGTGAAATCACTCAACGATTCTTGTATTTCTAAGGCTCTGGTAAAGTATCTAAAGGCAACAGTATTTTCTTCTAAACACAAGGCGCGAGTACCAAGTTGGTGTAAAGCCCAAGCTTCCGAGGCTTTGTCTCGTTCGGCTTGAGATGCTTGTAGTCCACGTTGTAGCACATGTTCCCACAAACCCCAGCGCTTACTCAAAGCTAGTAAACTTTCCACTGCTTTTGCTAAGTGTAAGACTACTTGCCAACGGCTAGCTCTGACTGCTACTTCTAAAATCTGTACGATCGCATCAATTTTTGCTAATAAATTTTGTGGCTGCTGGAGATACAACTGTGTCCAGTTAATAAAGTAAGCGATCGCGTTTTCTGATGGTGTTCCTAATTTCCACGCTGGTGGTAACACTTCTGTGATGGTCTTGTTGATGAGATAACGAGAATCTTCCTGTTGTATGAGATAACGCTGTTGCAAATTCTTTAAAATTTCAGAGGTGTCTGGTTGTTGTGTGATCGCTGCAACTTCTTCCTGTAATAACCCTACTTCACCCATCACTGCTAAAGTTTCCAAAATGTTTCTGTGGGTGTGTGGTAGTGACTCAATGATTTGTTGAATGAGATAAATACTAGCTTGAGAATTTGGTAGTTGACTGACAACTTCCGCTAGCGATCGCCCTTCTGCTAAGATGTAGGCGATCGCTAATTGCAGATGCAGCGGGTTTCCATTGAGGATGATACACAGTGATCTAGCAGCAGGTAGTTCCTCAGTTTTCAGGGAACGTCGCATTTTTGTTTCTACAAAAACTAAGGCGTCCTGAATAGACAATCCAGAAAGTGCAGTGGAGTATGCTGGTTTTGGCAGACGCTGTTTTGTAGAAGCAACCAGAAAAGTACAGTTGCTAGCAGCATTTCTCAGCTTTTGCACTTCATCTTGAATAAGTTGATCGCCGTCATCGAGTATAACTAGTGCGTGTTTATCCTGAATTTGCTGGCGTATTTGCTCATCTGTAGGTTTATAAGGGGTATCACTTTCATATCCATAGAAAGCTTCCCAAATTATTTGCAGTAAATCACTCACATAGGGGTGATGGCAAGATAGACTGATAACACCATCACTAAACACAGAATCAGCCTGGAGTTCTTGCGCGCAGTAACGCAATAAAAAGCTTTTGCCAAAACCTACGGGACTATAAAATTCTACCGATTGTCCAGATTTTAAAGCTGCGATCGCTTCATTGATTGGTTTTTCACGCTCTAGAAGTTTCTCCTTAGGAGGTTGACGAATCAACACTGGCGTAGAGCGTTCTAGCAAAGTCGGTTCTACTGGTATGGTTGCTAATTCTGCGATCGCACCTTGGCTAGAACTGATTTTGAGTACATGCTTACCTACAGCCAGTCTACTATTGCTGTCTGTGCGTATATTTGCTGTCAAATTGCTATGCGGCATAGATTTTTATTTCAATCATTAACTCGAGTTTTACTCTATTTACCGCAATTTTGCTACTCAAATAGGGGTATATCCTACATTGCCTATCTTATTCTTAGCAAATTTGTCAGTATTTTTATTTAAGTAGTACTTAGGTAAGTTAAAAACAAAACTTATATCTACCCTGCTAATAGTTATACATTTTTAATTTGTAATTGAGCGAAGCGTTTACACCCTTGTCTTCAGTGAGGGATTTTCACTGTAAATATAGTGCCAACTCCTACTTCACTTTCCACAAAAATTTCTCCTTGATGGAGTTCTACACATTTTTTTACAACTGATAAACCTAACCCACTACCAACTATATTTTCAACATTTTGTCCTCGATAAAACGGTTCATAAATCTTCTGCTGTTCATGTTGGGGAATACCAATTCCTTCATCTTTAACTTGGAAAATAGTAGTTTCTACTTCACACTTTAATAATAAATATATATTCCCTCCTGGGGATGAATACTTGATGGCATTCAAAAGTAAATTACTGAGAATAGAATATAGCAGTTTCTCATCCATGCTCACCCGATAACAGCGACCATATTTAATAAAATGTATTGCAGTTTGTTTAGTATCCAAAAGCTGAAAATCTTCTAATAAATTTAAGCAAAAACTTTCTAGATTAATCAATTGAGGATTGAAATCTAATTTTCCTGCCTCTGCCCTTGTGAAAGTCAACAAATCAGTAATTAATTGATTCATTAATTTAGCCGAGGATTGAATTCGATATAAATTTTTTAATTTATTCTCATCAACAGATTCCTGAAGAATTTCCCTTAATAATTGAGTCAATATGTAGTAGATATTGCCCAAGATGGAGAAGCAGCCTGGAACTCGGTTGAGTCCATTAAGTACGATTTGCTATTGTTGGATGTGACATTGCCAAAATTAGATGGTATTCGCTTTTGCCAACGTTTACGCACCATCCAAGCCAATAATCCAGCACATCGTAACTCTGCTGCACCTGTGTTGATGCTAACGGCTCGTGATACTGTAGCAGACAAAATTACCGGATTAGATGCAGGAGCAGATGATTATGTGGCAAAGCCATTTGACTTAGAAGAGTTAATGGCTCGTATACGTGCTTTGCTCAGAAGGGGTAGTTCTGCAACCACATTAAGTTTATGTTGGGGGAGCCTGCTTCTCAATCCTAGTACTTACGAGGCTACTTACGATGATAAACCTCTGGCGTTGACACCGAAAGAATATGCGATTTTGGAATTATTGGTAGCCAATGGCAGACGAGTGTTGAGCCGTTCTAGCATTATAGAGCAAGTGTGGTCTATGGACGACTCGCCTGTAGAAGAAACTGTTAGATCTCACATCAAATCTCTCAGGCAAAAGCTCAAATTTTCAGGTGCTGCTGAAGATTTTATAGAAACTGTACATGGGTTAGGCTATCGTCTCAAGTAGGGACACACGGCTGTCATTTACCCTAACGACTCCACAATTTCTGCACAATTTCTACACGGAAATTGCATATGTAGGTTTTATATTCTTCAGATATTGGAGGGGTATTGGAGGGGAACATTAAGCAGAAAATCTATTGTTCCAATCAATCTGCGATCAAAAAAGCTCAGAAGGAAATTGTGGATGAAATGGAAGCAGTCTTATCATGGCTGGTTGATTGAAATAATACCAATGCCCAAAGGATATTTATTTCAGTGTTGGCTTCCAGATGAAAAGACTGGATTCAGCGATCGCCAAATTTATCCCACTTTCACTCAAGCCTTTGCAGCAGCGAAAAAACGGGCTGATTTAGAAGCTGTTAGTCTGGCGCTAATCCGTTTTCTCAGCCAATCTTACGAGCCGTGCAATCTTAGCTCTAATGAATATAAGGCTTTGGAAACATCTATAGTCAACTTTGTTCAACAAGCCAGTAGAACTCAAATGCACAACTCTCCAACATTGCTGACACAAAACCAAATTCTGTGTTTCTACAAAAACACAACTAGTCAGATTCAAATCCTTCGCATCTCCCACAGCACTAACTGTGACTTCGAGCAAATAGTTTTTCCTGGAGAACAAATGCTATTTGAGGCTTTTCCCCAAGCAGAGCTAGAAATCCATATGGATAGTACAACAGGTACAACTTTAATCAATAAAATTCTGTGTTCTAATCTACAAGTTTATGGCTGATTTTATACATTCTTGTCATGGGTTATATAGCAATCCGAAATTATTTGTGAAATTATCTGCAAATCAGATAGAACTGCTATATAGGTGGAGCGATCGCGGCTCCGGAAGAGCTATACATTTGCTGTTATCATCAGCACTGTAAATTTGAATTAAATCTGCGTAAATCCTGGACGCGATAAAAACCAATCTACAGCATTTTGCAGAGCCACACTTAGGGGAGACTGAGGTAAACCCAATTCTCGCACAGCCTTGGAAGCGTCATAATACATCGTTTGCGTTGCCATACGTACACCATCTAAAGGAACAGATGGTGTTTTGCCAAAGTGAGTTAGAATTTTTTCATCAAACCAGGCAACACTAAGAGGTAAGCAAGCAGGTATAGACCTTTTCGGGGGTTGCAAACCTGTAATCTCGGCAAGTTGATCGAGTAGTTGTTTGAGCGTCAGATTTTGATGTCCTAAAATGTAGCGATCGCCTGATTTACCTTTTTGTAAAGCTAGTAAATGCCCCTTCGCCACATCCCGCACATCAATAAAATTCAGTCCCGTGTGCGTATAAAAAGGCATTTGTCGTCGCAGAAACCGCACAATAATATCTCCTGTCGGCGTTGGCTTAATATCCCAAGCCCCAATTGGACTACTGGGGTTGACTATAACCACATCCTGACCATCGCCAGCCGCTTGCATGGCTTCTTGTTCAGCCCAAAACTTAGACTTTTTGTAGTGACCAATTAGTTTCTCTACAGGACTTTGATAAGTTTCATCTACAATCGTACCACCAGGGCCGACTCCAATAGCCGCTACAGAACTGGTATAAACTGTTCTAGCAATATCAGCTTTTCTAGCAGCAGCTAGGACATTGCGCGTACCTAAAACATTATGCTGGTAAAGAGCTTCCCGGTCTTTTTGCCAAAGAGAATAGTGAGCAGCGACGTGAAAAAGGTACTGGCAACCACGCATCTGCTGCCATAATTCTGGGTGATTTAAATCACTCTTGACTATTTCTACATCTAGATTTTGGAGGTTATCTAATTGGCTATTAGGACGTACCAATGCTCTAACGGTGTATCCTTCTGCTAGAAGTAACCGCACTAAGTTTGCACCAACAAAACCAGTACCACCTGTAACAAATACACGCATTATCAGTTATCAGTTACGTAAGACTGTGAATTGAGGAAATAATATAAGGTTTTTGGCAATTGTCCAGAGTTTGATTTTGGTTAACGAACACCGATGAACACAGATGAACACAGATAGATTATCGGTATGCATCGGTGTACCCTACGGGAAGCCGCCCTTGGGGCGTCTACGATTTCAAAAACAAGATTTTTGCCATAGTTTTAATTCACATTAGGCGTCAGTTATCATTATGATGCCCGATTAATTGCTTACGATATAAAGCTTGGGCATTGAGGAGTCAGTGCGGTGGACTCCTTTCCCGGCATCAAGCAGCCACTACGCCCTTGGGGGTTCCAACAGTTGTAGCACATGGCGTCACCTGGCGTTATTGGGCATAGTGAAAAAATAACCAATGATCACCAATTACCAATTACCCATTACCAATTACCGACCCCAACGGATAATATAACTGTTTAAGCGGAATCATATCAGTCTATCTTGTGGATTTGGTGTCCCTACGTCTGGGAAACCAATCATCAAGAACGGCGTATACGACTGGGACAACAATTAAACTCAAGATGGTGGAACTTACTAACCCACCAGCAATAGCAACAGCCATAGGCGATCGCAATTCCGAACCTGCTCCCAAACCCAAGGCGATGGGAAGCATACCTAAAATTGTCGAAACAGTTGTCATCATAATCGGGCGCAGGCGTATTGGTCCGGCTTGGAGAATAGCCTCTTTCTGGCTTAAGCCGCCATCTCGCAACTGATTAATACAATCCACAAGCAGAATTGCATTTTTGTTAGCCAGCCCCAGCAAAAACACAAAACCAATCAGCGAAATCATGCCAAAGTCACTTTTAGTGACTACCAGCGCTAACATTGCCCCCACTAGTGCTAAAGGCAAAGAAATACAAATCACCACCGGATCTACCCAGCTGTGGAACAGGGCAATGAGTACAAGAATAATACACAATGCCGATAACGCCAGAGTAGTGCCGAAACTGGCGAAAACTTCACCACTGCGTTCAGAGTCACCTCCTAAATTCAAAGTCACACCAGCAGGTATCACAGCCTGAGCTTCAGATACTAATTTATCAGTAGCATCACCTAGGGGTAAATTCTGACCGAGATTGGCGCTAATATAAGCGACCCGTTGATTATTCAAACGTTCGATTTGCGAGACTTGATCTTGGGCATTTGTTGTACCTTTGACTGTAATATCAGCAAACCCCGGCAATTTTTGCAGACGTTGTTTGATTGTCTCGGCGGTTTGACTGAGGGTGTTGAGGTCATTACCCTGTAATGCTACTTCTAAAGGTTTTTGCGCGCCAGAATCAACAAACTGGATGTCTTCAACACTAATACTTACACCCTCAAGTTTAGGCAAAGAGGCACGAAACTGATCTTGTAATTCTGAGGTTTTGATGTTGCGATCGCTTTTAAGTTTGACGTAAAGTTTGCCTTTGTTCGATTGTCCCTCACGCGTACCTGCAACAGTAAATACTGTTTCGACTGTTGGTGATTTTCTCACTACCTCCTCCAGTTTCTTACCTACCTCAGCAGATTTATTCAAGATAGTTGTGATTGGAGATTCATCAGGGAAAAGAGATGAGACAGAATCAGAAACAGGTAGACCTGGAGATGGGGAAAATTCTGGAACAAAATTTACTGTGTCCTCTGCTCCCTGTCCTAACTCTGCGAAATTTGGTAAGGCAGTTGTATAAACTATATTAAATTCCCCCCGTTCTAACTTCGGTATAAACCCTTTGGGAACTAGTGGAATCAAAGCTATACCCGCTACAAAACTCAGCACAGCTAAACCGATGACTATGGCACGATGATTCAGCGACCAACCCAGCAAATTCTGGTAATATTGGGCAAAACTCAACCATCTCCTTCCTTGGCGACATCTAGAACCTGGAGGCTTGGGTTTGAGCCAGTAAATAGCCAAAACTGGCGATAAAGTCCGGGCAACTAGCAAAGAAGCTAGCATTGCTGCGGAAACAGTGATGCCAAAGGGTTTAAAAAATTGACCAATTACTCCACCCATCAAGCCTATAGGTAGAAACACGGCGACTGCTGTAAAAGTTGCTGCTGTGACTGTCAGCCCAATCTCATCAGTAGCTAAAAAGGCAGCTTGTCGGGGGTGTTCTCCGTCCTCGACGTGCCGCATAATATTTTCGACATCAACGATCGCATCATCAACAATACTGCCAATCACCAAAGCTAGAGCCAATAGTGTAATTGTCTCGAGGTTGAAGCCAAACAAGGCCATGACAATAAAAGTTGCTAACAAAGATATAGGAATTGCCAGTGCAGAAATTGCAGTCGCTCGCCAATTCCACAAAAACGGAAAAATCACGATTACCGCCAAAATTATGGCTTCAATTAAAGCATCAATAGTGGCATCGGTGGCTTTGCGGATGTACTCTGCTTGCGTAGCAGCTAGGGTGAGTTGAACATCACCCAACGTAGAACGTAGCTGTTGCACCTGGTTCTCTACTCGAGAAACCACTTCCAAAGTGTTCGCATCACCACGTTTAATTACCTGAACAGCGAGCGCATCTTTGCCATTGAATCTGACTAATGTTGCTCCTTGTTGGGTAGCAGCAGCGCCTAATAAATCTACTCTTAACACTCCTGGCTGTTTGGCGATCGCAGGTATAATTTGCTCGTTAGTTAACTTTGTCAGCTCTGTTAAATTTCGCGACTGACTCTCAATGGCGTAACTAACAGCACCAGACTCATTCAATCTAATCGGAATAATCTTAAAAGAGGAACCCTCAGGTAGAGATGCTTGTTTGAGTTCTGTTTCTACCTTTGCCGTAGACTTTTCTAGGTTAGTACCAACAAAAAAAGACAAACTCACAACTGTTTGTCCAGGATATGTAGAAGAGCGGATTTTATCAAGTCCTTCTAAAGAATTGAGGCGCTGTTCTATGGGTTGAGTGAGCTTTGCTTCCGTATCTAAAGCTGTCGAAAGTGGAGCTGTAGCATTTACCACTACTACAGGAAAAGTAATATCTGGAAACAAAGCATACTTGAGGGAACTAAAAGCAAGTATTCCCGCTATCATCACAGCTAACCAAAAACTCACCGTCAGTCGGGGATGCTGAATCGCTAATTTAGAAATATTGAAGCGCTCACGGAGAGACTTAGAGTGATGAGGTTTTACCATGATGACTGAGATTTTTGCTGACTGCTGATCTTAAGTTTAATCACACAGGCATACAACTAGATGTTATATCAAATTCGTTGGTAGCTAATTTTCCATAGAAAAACTCTGCGTTCCTTTGCGTTTAAAAATAAAAACGCTACGATTTTACGCAGCCATACTAAAAAAGCAAAATTCCTCTTTTGTTGCCCCTAGTTTCCTATTTTTATAAAAGTGTTCCATTCAACAACTATCCAAGCAATCCTAGTCTGTCAAGGTACAGAGTACCAAGCTGTGTGTCGGGGTTTAAGCCGCATCATTAGCTCTACACCATCTGTAATACCCATACCTATGGCAGGAGAGGCTGTGTACACATATTTGCAAAAAAGTCAAGCGTTAAAAAATATCCTGAATCATCCCCAACCAAGAGTATTGGTAATGGGTTTGTGTGGCAGTCTCCAACCCCAGTATAAAGTAGGGGACGTTGTAGTGTATGCAGATTGCATTTATCAGGAAAATACTGGTGATACTTTGGTGTATAAGTGCGATGCAACTTTGACAGGATGTTTGCAGCAGTGTCTCCCTCAGGCTGCTGTTGTCAAAGCATTAACAAGCGATCGCATGATTTGGTTGAGTAAAGAAAAACGCCAGCTTGGTCAAATGTTAGCAGCCGATGTTGTGGACATGGAAGGATATGCCGTGCTGAAATTTTTCAACTCAACTGGGATAGCAGTAGCAATGGTGCGGGTTGTAAGTGATGGATGCGATCGCAATTTACCAAACCTCAATTCCACACTGAATTCTGATGGTTCCCTTCAGCCTTTATCTTTGGCTGTAGCAATGCTAAAACAACCCATTGCTGCAACCAGACTTATTCGAGGTGCTTTGCAGGGACTGAAAGTATTAGAGGAGGTGACAACAGGTTTGTTTCATACCTGATGAAAATTAAAGCTATGACCAATATTTTTGATAAATCGACCACCGATACACACCGATAAACACCGATGTAGAAGTTAATAGTGGTCTATCGCATTAATTATGAGATTTAATTGCGTTTGTAGTGAGGACTTTAGTTCTCTAATATTGAAGCACGCTTCCTGCTGACTACAAACCTCTCAAAGCTTTTGCGATAGACCAATAACTTTAACTATTAGCCTCTAGCTGATTCTTCTGGGATGATATCTATTACTAGCTTGCGATTGTTACGCAAAATAGTCAGTTGCGATCGCACTCCGACACGTTCTGGTGTTAAAAACTTCTGCAAGTCTTCAATTCCACCCAGCGGTAAATTATTAAAACCAACGATCACATCCCCTTGCAGTAAACCAGCTTTTTTAGCCGGACTGTTTGGTTCAACGTGCATAACAAAAATGCCTGTATCCACAGCCAATTCGTTGAATAACATGATCCGGCGGGAAATTTGCACATTTTGTCCACCAATACCAATGTAACCACGTCGAACTTGACCATACCTCATTAAAGTCGGGATGACCATTTTGGCTGTGTTGATAGGTACGGCAAAACAAATCCCTTGTGCTGCCATCACAATAGCAGTATTTATACCAATCACTTCAGCGTGGGATGTAACTAACGGTCCGCCTGAATTACCAGGATTTAAAGCAGCGTCAGTTTGGATAATATTTTCAATCAGCTTACCAGATCGGGATTGGAAAGAACGTCCTAATGCGCTAATCACTCCAGTTGTAACAGTAGTCTGGAAACCGTAGGGATGACCGATCGCGATCGCCAACTGACCGACTTTCAATGCTTGAGAATCACCAAAACGCGCAGCTACTAAATTGGGCGCATAAATTCTAATCACAGCCAAATCCGTATCCGGATCATCCCCAATCATTTCAGCATCGTAACTGCGACCATCAGACAGTGTTACCTGAATTTTTGATGCACCGTGTATGACATGACTGTTGGTGAGAATGTAGCCATCTTGAGTGAAAATAAATCCAGAACCATTACCACGTACCTCTTGTGTAAACGGTTGATAACTGCGGCTACGTCCCGTCAGCCATTTTTTCACATCAATATTAACAACCGTAGGACTAACTTTTTCCACTACATTGATGACAGCCTGGGAATAAGCATCAAGAAGTTGTTCATCAGCTTTTGGGTTGTTTTGTGGCGATCGCGAATTATCGGGAGCAAAATTATCGTTTGATACCCATCCCAAATTTCTGAACATAATTTGTCAATCCTAATATCAGTTATCAGTTATCAGTTAACAGTTATCAGTTATCAAATTTTATTAGTTACTGTTAACTGATTTGGAACCATCAACTATGTCCTTATTTCCTGATTCTGACAAAAATTTTGTAGTTTTGACAAAGGGGATGCTTCTGGAAATGATTTGCGATCGCTAAATAAATCTTAAGTGTCTTAGTGTCTTTGTGGTTCAAAAATCATTGTATTCACCACCAAGTCACAAAGACACCAAGCAAATCAAAATCTCAAACCAACACCACCTTGTAAGGAGAAAGTTGTACCGCCATCACGCAAAGCGTCAAAGCCAATAATGGCATTACCAAACAACACAGTATTGCTATTAGGTACAACATAATCAATACCTGGTTGCAAAGCAAAGCTAATTTTATTACCAACTGGTGAAGGCGTATCACCACCAGCAAAAATTAGCCCACCTCCTATATAAGCATCAGTTTGCCAGTTAAGGGGAAAATCATAAGAAACAGTTGGTACAATTGCTATGTTATTAGCCAAAAAAGCTTGAGCGCGGAAAGAAACTGGTGTTTCCAAAAGTTTGTAACGAAAGGCTACAACCCCACCAATTTGAGTCCCATCCGCAAAACCAACAGCGGGTCCAACACCGACGTAACTACCATAAGCTGCTTGAGCATGGGCTGGCTGACTAAATTGGCTCAAACTCAAAAGTGAATTAGCCAAAAGTACTGATATTAAATATTTAAGACGCTTCATTTGCCGACTCTCCTCACACTGATTTCGTTGGTTGTTGGTGGTTAGTGGTTGGTGTCCATTTGTCATTGGGAACAGAGAACTCTGAACAGGGAACAGGAAATAGGTAATTTCTTTCTTGTCCCCCTTGTCTTCCTTGTCCTCACACTCCCCACCTTACGGACAACGCGGATGAATACCACCTTGAGTACAAATGTAAGCCAATTGCTTGGTATCTAAATTTTTTGCTTGGCTAAAATCCACTCCTTTGACTACAGCAGATTGTGAACCTGTTGATGGAGTTTGCACAAATTGATCGGCTGGATCTTGTTTAGCAGGGAAGAGAATAGCACCTTGAAAATCAGCTTCTGTGAGATTTGCTCCGCGTAAATCTGCAAGACTCAAATCGGCGTTGCGGAAGTTGACACCTGTCAGGTTAGCAGAGCGCAAATTAGTATTTGTCAAGCGAGTTGCGCTGAGATTAGCATTGCTTAGATCCGCACGCTGCAAATTTGCTCCTGATAAATCTGCTGCTTGCCAATCGGTTTTACTTAAGTTGGCAAAGGGTAATTGTGTACCGATCGCAATGACACGACCCAGGCGAGCAGCATATAAGTCAGCGTCGTTAAATATAGCTTCACTCAAATCTGCCCCGGTAAGGCTAGCATTTTCTAAAACAGCACCACGTAAATCGGCTCCCATTAACTGGACGCTGCTCAAGTTGGCACTAACTAAACGTGCGTTAGTTAAGTTTGCTCCCTTGAGGTTAGCGCGGCTGAAGTCTGTACGCACCATCAAGACACGACTGAGATTTGTATCGCGCAGATCGGCTTGTTTAAACTGAGCGCCACTCAAATCTGCAATCCAATCATCGAAAGTATCCCAACGTCTATCCTCACCTACTCCCCGGAAGCTACTACCCCTCAAACTAGCAAAGGATAGATTCGCTCCTTTGAAATTGATTCCTGATAAATCAACTTTATCTAGTGCCAAGTTGAATATGGGGCTATTTGCTGCACCGTTTTGGAATAATTGAGTACGGCTGAGGTCGAGGTCATTAACTTTAGCGCTATTAACTGCAATAATCTTATTGATCGCCTGCTGATTGCTCTGCAAGCGCTTCTGTCGCAATTCCCGCTCTGGAGATGGGTTGCTTTTTGATTCCAAATCCTCAGCTAAGGACTGATTCATGCGTTTTAAATCAGGGATGGCTGACAGACCAATGTTTGTCAGAGCCTGCTGTATTGTTTCGAGTTGACTGGGGTCAGTTTCTTTGGCTAAAAGTTCTACAAGATATTTGGTAGCTTGTGGGTCATTGAGAGTACCCATTGCCAGAATCGCACTACGGCGCTCTTCATTGCTGACGCCAGAGTTAGGACTCAATTGTTTGACAAGAGCTAGGAACTGTTGGCTGTTGCGCTGCTCTAAAACCCGGCGATTTTGCTGAGTTTGGATGTATATTTGAGTACCGACTAGAGTTGTCAATACACCAGCCATACTCAACAGTGCGATCGCTAGCAGGGTTATACTTGGATTACGCCGCAACCATTCCCACGGATGGGCAGGTGGTTGAGTGGTTTCTGATGGTGTGATCACAACTGAGGCAATGGCTGCGTCTTCGTCTGCTGCTTCTGTCCACTGCGTCTGCTTTTGGTTTTTTAGCTGGGAAGGTGTAAACGGTTGATTCGCGTCTATGGTGTAAGTACCTGCAATAATGTCGTGGATTGCGCGCCTTTGTCGTAATGGTAAGCCCCTCGCTTCTAAGAGCATTATTAAACCAGACAGGAAAGTGAAAACACCTAAATTAGGAAAAGTTGGGCTGTTGCGCCAGAGCATGTAAGCTACAGACAAACTCAATGTCCAACGCCCAACACCTTCTCGCAGTAAAACAGCCCCTAAACCAGGGGGTTTGCCTTGAGAGTTGACAACCCGAACACCAAACCAGCGTTTTGGCAGGGTGCTGCCTGTTTTCGCTAGTAAAAGCAATTGCCAACCAGAAAGTGTCAGAGGCGCTAGTATAGCTACTGTCCACAAAAAATTTGTTGGCCATGCAACGTTACGAGTGCCGTAGCTCACAGGCAGAGCTAGGGGACGAGCGATTTCTCTTTCTGTTACAATCAATACAGGATTTAGTGGCACTCGGTTGAGATCAGTTCTAGTATTAAGATATGCACCAAGGCTGAAAGGAATTAAGCCACTAATTACTAGTAGCGTCATTTCCGTCGCCCAAGCAGCTACACGCCTAGTAGATAGAGGCAGTGCTTTGGGTTTACCTGGTTGATTAGATTGACTGGAACTAGATTGATCATTACTTCTCCTCACAATTGGGGTTGCCATCGCAATATTTCCCTTGAACTTTTATATATATGCCACTCCAGGCGTGTCAAAATATACTATTGATTGCGTCGCGAACTACTAGACACAATAAATTTGTATCCAAAGTAAACTAGTCCTGCTAAGAGTGCCAAACTAATTGCAGAAGTAACAAATTTAAACACTGCTTGCACAACCGCCAAGCCTAATAAAACGCCGACACTCCCAGCAACTACCTTTCCCGTCCCAGATAGGCTATTAAACCAATTCGACAGTTGCTGTAATTGTGAATTTACACTGGAAAAATTAGGCACAGACGACTGCTCAACTTGTTGTGATTTGGTTTTTTCCCCAGAAGACGAATCAATTTCTGCCTCCAGTTTGCGGAGACGTTGCTGTAAGTCTTCATCAGGTTGAGGATTCATATTGTTTTACCTCGGTTAGCAAACTTATTCAACAACAGTCCAAATATATCCGATAGTTAACTGTTGTCTTAGTGATTTTAGCGAATGTTATTGCCTTGATCCGAGGACAGGTGGCAGAAAGGAAAAGACTTATTATCAGTTAAAAGTTACGAAGCTAATATTATTTAAGCTTTTTACTTAATTTTTAATCATCTAATTATTGCCACCGTCAGTTATGGTATGTCTTTTTCCACTACTTGTATTTAAGTAACTGTTTAAATTTTATACAAGCTAAGTTGTGGAACAAAAGTGAATTTGCGGTCGTCTAGAAATGTCAGAATATTATGTATAACTATCGCTCTTGAATTAATCAAGAGTAAATAAAATCATCAATATGAAGACATGTAGATTATTTAATATTGCATCGGTTTTGGCTTTGACAGCAAGCTTGCTACTCACAAATGCTAAATCTGTTATGGCAGAAACCGTCACCATAAATCCTGATTTTCAACCAGATCCAATGGTTCTAAATGGTAAGTCTGGCGGCCCAAAATCTAGTGATTGTGGTAAAATTTCAGCTACACCAAATCAAATTATTCAAGTTACAAAGCCATTGCCTTATTTGAAATTAGCAGTCACAAGTAATGGCAAACCAACTTTATTGATTGAAGGGCCAGGAGGGCGTTTTTGTGTATTACCAGATAATTACTCTGGAGACAAGCCAGAAATTTCTGGTTTCTGGCAAGCTGGTAAATACTTATTGTACGTTGGGGAATTAGTTGATGGGGAGCATACATATACTCTGTCGATTTCTAAACAGAAAAATTAGTTAATGATCAATTGTCAATTGCCATTGGTCATTTGCTAGTAGTTAGTAGTTAATGGTTGATTAATACTTACTTCCCATCTCCCCATTACCTCTTGGGTGTAATGTCACCCAATTTAATTAACATTGCGATCGCAATACTTACAACCAAAATTAATACCATACTCAGCGCTGAACCAAATCCCCAATTTTGGGTAGCACCGAGGAACTGGTTATAAACTAACCTTGCTGCTGTGCTACTGGAAGCACCACCAAGTAATTCTGGGTTGATAAAATCTCCTAAAGCTGTAATGAATACTAAAAAAGAAGCTGCTGCTATACCAGTGAGAGTTTGAGGTACGGTGACTTGCCAAAAAGCTTGTACAGGATTTGCACCCAAGTCAGCAGCTGCTTCTAAGAAACGTTTGTCTAATTTTTCTAGAGATGCGTATAAAATCAACACCATGTAAGGCAGCAAACTATAACTCATACCAATTAATACAGCAGGACTGCGATTGAGTAAATCTAAAGGTGGTAAGCCCACACTATTTAAGACTGTGTTCAGTAAACCAGTGGGACGTAAAATCGTAATCCAAGCATAAGTGCGGAGTAAAGAGGAAGTCCACAATGGCAAAACAAAAGCGATTAAGAGCAAATTTCGCCAGCGCTTTGGTGCTATTTGTGCGATCCAATAAGCGACAGGAAAACCCAAGACTAAACATATCACTGTAGTGCCAACTGCAAAAGATAGCGATCGCCTCATCACTCGCAGATACAGTGGATCAAAAAGCCGAATATAGTTATCGAAACCACTAGGAATGACTAAATCCCCTGGTCGAATTCCAGGTACTAAACTTAGTTCTAAAATTAGCAGAGTTGGCAAAACTAGCAGCAATAGCAACCAAATTCCTGCGGGTGCAAGTAATGCAAAAGGTTCTAACCAGGTTAACTTTGGATGCCATTTAGGAACTGTGGGAATTCCGCCTGTAGGATTTATTTGAGAAAAAGGAATTTGAGTAGACACGGTTATGAAGGGTAAAGCATTAATATTTGTATTTTTGCTTTCTGACTTAAAACTCACCTCACCTAGTCCTATCGGACACCCCTCTCCTTATTAAGGAGAGGGGTA
>Ga0073934_10006235_pt1 | contig 17551 bp, 16 predicted proteins | sample LarsenN4metaG_FD_76834 | JGI IMG/M metagenome (GOLD analysis project Ga0073934, IMG submission 76834) | Hot spring sediment bacterial and archeal communities from British Columbia, Canada, to study Microbial Dark Matter (Phase II) - Larsen... ... | reverse complement strand
GCGGGTGCTGCGCTATCCCGCCGCCAAAACGCTCGTGCCGCTCGACATCGGCCGCAAGGCCATGCTCACGTTCGAGCACGTGCAGAAGCTGGGTCTGAACGAGTCGAGCCGCTACGGCCGGCTGCTTGGGTCGCTGCTGCCCTACGCGCTCCGTTCGCACCACCAGCACCTGGGCGTGGAAGGATTGTGGCTGTTGGACCTGGCAACCATCACGGCGGTCTCGCAGCCACGCCTGTTCCGCGGGCAGACGATGGCCCTCGACGTGGAAACAGAGGGCCTTCTCACCCGGGGCATGACCGTCTTCGACCGCCGCCCCAACCGCGAATGGCGGCCGAACATCGATGTGCTGCTCGACGTCGATGCGCAGGGACTGCTCGACCACGTGGTCAACACGTTTCGCCGCGCCGCCGAAGAGGCATAGCGCCCTTCGCGCCGGCGACGTAGCAGCGCCCGCCGATCGAACGGCGACTCGCTCACTTTCGCCGCGTCCGCGCGCCGGGCATAATGCCCGATGTTGCGGGTTGCCATCGCTCGGTAGCCTGCGCGTGGAATCGAGCTGCGATCATCACACGGAGGACATTGGCTCATGCTCAATCGCAGGCAACTCTTGGCTTCATCGGCGGCTGCGGCCGTCTTGGGAAGGTCCGGGCTCATGGCTGACGAGAAGAAGCTCCCGCGCGTCTACTTCGACATCACCATCGGCGGCAAAAAGGCCGGCCGGATCGTGATGGAGCTCCGGTCCGACGTGGTGCCCAAGACCGCGGAAAACTTCCGTGCGCTGTGCACCGGTGAGAAAGGCTTCGGCTACAAGGGATCCACTTTCCACCGCGTGATCCCCCAGTTCATGTGCCAGGGGGGCGACTTCACAAACCATAACGGCACTGGCGGCAAGTCGATCTACGGCTCCAAGTTCGCCGACGAAGACTTCACGCTCAAGCATACCGGCCCCGGCATCCTCAGCATGGCCAATGCCGGCCCCGACACCAACGGTTCCCAGTTCTTTCTGTGTACTGCAAAGACCGACTGGCTCGACGGCAAGCACGTGGTGTTCGGCTCGGTGGTGGAAGGCATGGACGTGGTGAAGGCCATCGAAGCCGTCGGCTCCCGCAGCGGGGCGACGTCTCAGAAGGTCGTCATCGAAGACTGCGGCGAGCTGAAATCGTAGTCCTTCGATTCTCGAGCATCGCTGCGGCGTTGCGCTCGCCACAGGGTGGTGGCGGCCGAGGCCGAGTTGCATTTGGACGGCCACTCCGAGGATGGTCTGACCGTGGCGCCCAACCTTTCTTCGACGACGTCGCCTCGTCGCCGCACGCTGCGCGGCCTGCTGCTCGCCGCGCTGATTGGGGTGTTCCTCGGCGCCTCCGGGTGGACGTTTCACACGGGCAAAGGGACGTCCTATCTTTCGGACGATCCCAAGGCCTGCGTGAACTGCCACATCATGCGAGACCAGTACGCGAGCTGGCAGAAATCGAGTCATCACGCGTTCGCCACGTGCAATTCGTGTCATGTGCCGCACGACTTCTTCGGCAAGTGGTACACGAAGGCCGAGAACGGCTTCCATCACAGTGTGGCCTTCACGTTCGGCGGGTTTCACGAGCCGATCCGGGCGCGGGCCATATCGCGCGAAGTCGTGGAACACAACTGCCAGGACTGCCATCGCGAACTGGTGTCCGAGATGCTGTCCCAGCGGCTGCCCGGAAGTGCGCTGCACTTGTCCACCGAGTGCGCCGACGACTGTCTGCATTGCCACAGCCACGTCGGCCACGGTGCAACGTGGTGACAAATCGACGATGGAAGGAACGAGATCATGCGCTCGATCACCTATCTCTTGACCGCCATCGTGGCCGGAGTGGGGACTGCCGCGGCCATGTGGTTGTGGCAGAACATCCAGTCGCGGCAGCGCGAGGCGGAGCAGGTTGCGGTGCGTGTGGTTGCGCTCACCGAGGACACCGTCGATCCGGCCGAATGGGGCAAAAACTTCCCGCGCGAGTACGACTTCTACCGCCGCACGGTCGACACCGAGCGCACCAACTTCGGCGGAAACGAGGCCTTCCAGAAGCTGGATGCGAATCCGCGGCTGCGCCGGCTGTTCGCAGGTTATGCGTTCTCCATCGACTACCGCGAGGAGCGCGGGCACGCCTTCATGCTCGCCGACCAGGACGAGACGGAGCGCGTGCATCAGTTCAAGCAGCCGGGCTCGTGCCTGCACTGCCACGCCTCGGTGCTGCCGGCGTATCGGGAGTTGGGAAAACAGGCGGGCATTCCCGACGCGCCCGGCTTCAACCGCGAGCAGGTGATGAAGGGTTTCGAGATCGCGTGCGCGATGCCGCTCAGCGAGCTGCGCACCAAGGTGCAACATCCCGTGTCGTGCCTGGATTGCCACGATCCCGACTCGCTGGCGCTGCGGGTGACGCGGCCGGGATTTCTCAACGGCATCGCCGCATTTGCCGCCTCGGACGTCGCCGCCCCGCACCTCGGCAGCATCGTGCAGTGGCGCAAGGGAGGCCGTGAGCAGCCCTACGATCCTAATGCGCTCGCCACGCGGCAGGAGATGCGGTCGTTCGTCTGCGGCCAATGTCACGTCGAATACTATTTCCAGGGCGATTCGAAGTTGGTCACCTATCCGTGGGCGAAGGGTCTGCAGGGGGACCAGATTCTGGCGTATTACGACGAGACCGGTTTTCGCGACTGGATCCACAAAGACAGCGGCGCGCCGGTGCTGAAGGCGCAGCATCCGGAGTTCGAGCTGTGGAACCAGGGAACACACGCCCGCAGCGGCGTGGCGTGTGCGGACTGCCACATGCCCTACGTCCGCGACGGCGCCGTAAAGGTGAGCGACCACCAGGTGCGCAGCCCGCTGTTGAACGCCGCCAAGGCGTGCCAGACGTGCCACCGCCAAAGCGAGCCCGAGCTCAGGGCCCGCGTCGAAACCCTCCAGCAGCGGACGCACACGCTGATGGACCGCGCCGAAATCGCCGTCGTGGCGCTGATCGACGATATTGCCGCGGTAAAGGACAACACCGACAACGAACAGCTCGCAACGGCGCGGCGGCTGCATCGCGAATCGCAGTTTCTCTTGGACTTCATCGCCGCGGATAATTCGATGGGTTTCCATGCCCCGCAGGAAGCCGCTCGCGTGCTGGGCACCGCGATCGATCTCGCGCGGCAGGGACAACTCGAGCTGCGGGCGCCGCTGAGGAAATCACCGACCGCTGCGGAATAGCCGTGTCAATTGCCAATCAGGTCCGGCGGCGACTCGCCAGCCCAATGATCGCCACGGCCGTCAGACACCCCGCCGCGTTGGCCACGAGGTCCCAGCCGGTGTTCATGTACCCCCCCACATTCGTCTCGGGAACCAACAGCACGGCAGCGAATTCCACGACCTCGTTCAGTGCGCCGAACCCCATGCCGGCAGCAAAGCACAAGGTCAGCAGCCCCAGCGACGGCCTGACCGCCACGCCGTGCCTCTGGAATGCGCGCACCAGCCCCTGCCAGCACACCCAGGTCGTGATTGCAAACCCATAGGTATGCACCGCCTGGTCAAACTTCAATCGATTGGGAACGATCCACCAGTCGTACAGGACCGGCGTATCCTCGCGCGGCCACGATTCGGGAATGGTCACCAGGCCGCCCGCCAGATGTGCCAGCCCCCACAACGACAGTCCCCACAGCGTGAACACGTTCAACCGCACCCGTGCGTGCAGCCAAGCCACGGCCGCAATCAGCACGACCAGTACACCCAGGTAGAGAATGAACTCGCGGTTGCCGCCGCGCAGGCAGACCCCGGCGAACGGCAGCAGATAGCCCCCAGTGAACGCGAGCACGAGCAGCTCGCGCCAGCTCCACGTCACTCGGGGGGCAGGCGGGATGGTGATGGTGTCGGCCTTCATCTGTGGTGTTGGCTCGCCGCGAAATGCCGAGTGCCGAACCGTTCAACCGCAATCGGGTCCCTCACACCAGAATGTCCTCGTTCTTCCGCTGGCCGCGGATGGTTCGCACGTAGGCGTGGCTATCGCCGTCCACAATGCCTTGTGCCTTTTTCCAGTTCATGAACTGGCCGGCGAGTTGCGGCGATTCGGACCACTCCATCATGGGCAGCGATTCGCCGCCGGTGGTCTGACAGTACAGCGTGTGGTCGAATTCCGCCTGGGGATGCACTTTACCGTCGTGGATGTGCACCGTGGGAAAGAAGAGCCTCGTCGCATCGGCCCGTGGAAATTCGAAGGCCATCGGGTGCACGTTCTGCTTCGACTTGCCCTCCTTGAGCTTGAACACCGCGAAGCCGAAATCGCGGTAGTGCGGCAACTGGTCCCATGCGGCGTCCGGCAAACGGAACCGCTCGTCGAGCCGGGAGAAGTCCTTCACCGAAGGGACGAACGAAGCGCTGAAATCGCCCACATCCACGACAGGTAGCGGCTTGGGCCCGCCAAACGAACTCGCAAAACCCCTCGTGGCGCCGGCCGCGGATGGGGGCGGCCAGCCGCGGGCCATGTCGTCGAAGAATGCCGGATACTCCTTCAGGCTGATAAACCGCACTGCGTCGTCCGGCGAGTTCTTCGGCACGGGAATCGGCAGGATCATCGCCAGCTCTTCGTTCATTTGGATTTGCATGCTGTACACGATGAGCTGCCGCCCCGCCTTCGAGCTGCGGGCAAAGATCTTCGTGTTCGACACCTGCTCGACGGGGCGTGAAAAGCAGCACATCGGCGACCTCCTTTGGCGAATTCGCCTCTTCCACCGCAAGTCTCAATCCGCGATGTCCCAGAGACTGCGACGACCGGCAGACCGGATTGGTTCCGCGACGCCGGTCAAATTCCGCCGCGTGACGTCACTCCGCCGCCTTTTTGCGCTTCGCTTTCTTCTGCACGGACGGCGCCGCAGTGACATCTTTGACATCCTTGTTCGGCGTGGGCATGGGGGCTTTGATCTCTGCCCGCCACGCCACCATCTTCGCGTGCAGCTCCCGGGTCTTATCGGGAAGCTCTTTCGCGAGATTCTTCGTTTCGCCGATGTCGTCCTTCAGGTTGTACAGCTCCAGCCGACCATCCTCGAAGAACTCCATCAGCTTCCAGTCGCCAATCTCAATCAGCCCCACCGGCGTCGTCCGCCACGATCCCGATCCGGCACCGAGATAACCGGGGAAGTGCTGGTAGATGGCTTCCCTTTTCAGCGACGCCGTGGGATCGCGGAACAGCTTCACCAGGCTCTCGCCGTCGAGTACCTGGTCCGGCTTCGCAGCCCCGGCAATTTCCAGGAACGTGGGGAACACATCAACGTGGATCGTCGGCACGTCGCACGTGGTGCCGGGCTTCGTCACACCGGGCCAGCGCACGATGAACGGGTCGCAAATGCCTCCTTCGTACAGGCTCCCTTTGCCGCTGCGGAGCGGGGCGTTGTCGGTGACGTCGCCCGCCTGTTTGAGCCCTTCGCGCACGTAGCCCCCCACGCCGCCGTTGTCGCTGGAAAAGATCACCACGGTGCGGTCCGCCAGCTTGAGTTCATCGAGAGTCCGCATCACGCGGCCCACGCTCTCGTCTACCGAGTAGATCATCGCCGCATAGGTGGGGTTGTTGTGCCCGCCGACGCCCGGCTTCGACTTGAACTTCTCGATCAGCTCCGGCTTCGCCTGGTGGGGCGAATGCACGCCGAAATGCGGCAGGTACAAAAAGAACGGCCCGTCCTTGTGGCGCGTGATGAAATCGACGGCCTTGTCGGTGAGGAAATCGGCGAGGTACTGGCCTTCGAAGTACTTCGTCTTTGGGTTCGTGTTGAAGTCGAAGTGCTTCCCGGCCGAGACGATGGCCTCGTCGAAGCCGCGCTGCGACGGATGATGGTCGCCGTTGTCGCCGAGGTGCCACTTGCCGAACATCGCCGTCGCGTAGCCGGCCTGCTTGAGCTGCTGCGCGATGGTAACCTTCTCCAGCGGCAATTGCTGGACGTTATCGACCGGGCGCAACGGCCGCGTCTGCCACTCGAAGCGGTCGATGCCCCCGACCGTGTACACGCCAGTCCGCGGCCCATATTGCCCCGTCATCAGCGCGGCCCGCGTGGGCTGGCAGTTCTGGCAGTTGTGGTACCGCGTGAGCTTGAGTCCCTGCGCCGCCAGCCGGTCGATGTTCGGCGTTTCGTAGTATTGGCTGCCGTAGGTCCCCGTGTCGGTCCAGCCGAGATCGTCCGCCAGAATGAAGACAATGTTCGGCCTGGCCGGTTCTGCCGCGGACAACGAGGCCAGAGCGAACACGGTGCCGATAAGCATCGCGGTGAGGCGTACAAGTGACGGCATGTTCTGCGGACTCCTCGTGGGGTTTTCCAATCGCTCCGTCCGGCCACACCGCACTGCCGACCGAATGCGCGCACAGCGCGGCGTGAGACACATAGTCTATCCACGGTACCCGGCGAGCGTCGAGCCGGACGTGAAGTCTTTCCCAGCGAGCGGCCAGGCCGGAATACCCATTCCGATGGGTCGCCTGCCGGTGACTTGCGATAGCGCTGCGTGGTGAGCGAAGAGAAACTCACCGGGCGGCTTACGCCGCTCCGCTCGCCAGGGTTGAGAGCAGCGCTGTGGCCCATTGGCCGCGGGGAACGTCGGGTTGGTCGCCCTCCGGCGTGCGGCCGAGCTGTTGCAGCAGGTGCTCGGCCCGCTCGAAGGGGCAGTGCTTCGTCACCGATTGCAGCAGCGTGCGGAACGACGCCGACTTCATCGCTTCGGGAAACGATGCAAAGCCCGCCAACTGGTGCTGCGGCGCGAAGCCTGTCACAAGGCGATGGCATTCCGCCGCAACGTCCAGCCAGCCCGCTTCGCACGCGGCGGCGCCGGCGAGAACGAGAAACCGGTCACGCACCGGCGCCTGGCGCTTCTCGTGCGACAGACAGGCCAACTGCACGTAAGCGCACATCGCGGTTTCTGCATCGCGCATCGTTGGGGAGCCTCAAGAAATCGCGCACGTGCATTCTACGTCGGAAGGGGGAAGGTAGTTAGTCACGGATCGGAATCCGTTGTCTCGATCCAATCCTCACTGGATCTTCACACGGACTTGAAACCCGCTGCGACAATGCCGTCGCGAAAACGCATTGGCAGCGCGCAGGGCCGCGCCTGTTCACAAGGCATGCCGGGTTGGGTTGCCTTCAATTAATCACTGGCCGCGGGAACCGATCCCATGACTGCCAAACGGATTGTGATTGCAGCGCCGCGTTCCGATGCGGGGCGGCACGGAACCTGCGTCAGTCCATGAATCCGCAACCAGCGCCCGCCCTGCATCCAGCTGCCGTGATGCGACCCGCCTGATCTCGACCAGCCGAAGTTCAACCGTCACTGCCATGCGTCGTACCAGCGCGGATGGTGCGCCTGGCGAAAGGAATCGCGCGAGTCTCTGCAAAAAGGATTGTCCATGCATCGCCGCTGTGTCCTCACGAACGAAACGCCGTGCGGCCGTCGCAGCCCCGCCGGTTTTGTCAGCCTGCGCGAACTGTGCGTCCTGGTGGCGTTGATCGCCGGCATGGCGTATGGATTCGACCGCCTGCAGCGCGGCATCGAACATGCCCGCCCCCGCGACTTCGACAGCCTGCCGACCGTGCATCACCTCATGGTCGATGACGCCACGCGCGCCTTGTGGGTGATCTGCCGCCACGACGGCATCGCCCGCTATTCGCTGCCCGACCTGGAAAAGCTGGATTTCGTTCCGCTCGAACAGGGACTGAGCAATGCCGCGCTGTCGCCTTTCTCGCCGCAGCCGGTGTTTGCCAGCTCCAATTTGGAGGGGTTGATTGAAATCCATGTCGATGGCCGCCGAATGGTGGAGGTATTCAGCGCGCCGACACCGCAACATCGGGGCGCGCTGCCTCACGGCGCGGTGGCGATCTCGCGAGACGGCCGTGTGATCGTCGCTGCCACGTCGGACGATGCGCTGCACCGGTGGCGGCGGGACGAAGAGGAACTGCAATACGACCGGCAAAAGCCCGGGGTGATCTTGGAGCGGATCGAACTGCATCCTGCGGGGCGGCTGCTGGCCGTCCTCTCGGACCGGACGCACGTGGGGGTCTGGAACCTGGACGAACGGGCGTGGCAATGTGCGTGGGAGCTTGAGCACCCGTTCTGCTCGGGACTGGCATGGTCGCCCGACGGTAGCCAGTTGGCGAGCATTGGCTGCGACGCGCACGTGTGCCTGTGGGATGCCCGCCGGGGCGAGCTGCTGTGGAAACAGGCGGGGGACGGCCTCGATCCGGCTGGCGTCGCGTTTTCTCCCTGCGGACACTGGCTGGCCACCGGCGGCTTCGACAAGCGCGTGCGGCTGTGGGATGCCCGCCGCGGCACGCTGGTGTGGGAGCGCCCGGGACACGCTCGAGCGCCGCGCGTGTTTGCGTGGTCCGGCGACAGCCGCACGCTGTATTCGTCCGGACTCGACGGCTGCATCCGCACCTGGGATGTGCCCGCCGCAACGCCGTGATGTTTCAGAATCATGTCGGCGGCTTTTTCGCCCGATTCGCGGGAGAGGACGGTGCACGAGTTTTTGGAAAATGGAGCATCGCCGACTGTGCTGGCAGCGCCGCGTCGACCTTCGCCCGGCGTGTGGCGCGAACCTGGTCGCTCTAAGGCCGCGCTTGTTCGGGGGCATCCGTCACGGCACAATCGGTCGGGATCTGCTTCGTTTCCCGATTGCTGATGGAAGTCGCCATGTGCTATTCGCGGGGTTGTCGATGGGGTCTGTGCTCGCTGTTCGCTCTCGCGGCGTTCCCTGCCGTCGCCGACGACTGGCCGCAGTGGATGGGTCCTCAGCGGGACGACGTGTGGCGCGAATCCGGCATCGTGGACAAGTTCCCGGCAGGCGGGCCGCCGGTGCGATGGCGCGTCAAGATTGGCGGCGGCTACGCCGGTCCCGCTGTGGTTGGCGACCGCGTGTATGTCACCGACAAGCAGCTTCCCGCCGGCACGCGCGCGGGGGACAACCCGTTCCAGCGCGGCCGCACCAATGCGACCGAACGCGTGCTCTGCCTGAGCGATGCCGACGGCAGCGTCCTCTGGAAACACGAGTATGAATGTCCCTACACGGTCAGTTATCCTGCCGGACCGCGGACGACGCCGGTGGTGACGGACGACAAGGTGTACACTCTCGGCGCGGAAGGGCATTTGTTCTGTTTCAATGCGGCCAGCGGCGACGTCATTTGGTCGAAGAACTTCAAGTCCGACTACGGCCGCGAGCAGTCGCCGATGTGGGGCTGGTCGTCCAATCCGCTCCTCGACGGCGACAAGCTGATCTGCCTCGTCGGCGGCAAAGGGCAGACGATCGTTGCGTTCCACAAGGACACGGGGAAAGAACTGTGGCGTGCGATTGATTCCGAGGGCGAGCACGGCCCCGGCTACGGCACGCCGATCATCATCGAGCCGGTTCGCAACGACGGGCCGCGCCAGCTCATCATCTGGCATCCCCGCGCCGTCAGTTCTCTCAACCCCGAATCGGGCGACGTCTACTGGGAACAACCGTTCCAGGTTCAGGCTGGTCTCACGATTCCCACGCCTCGCGTCAGCGGCGACCGGTTGTTCCTTACCGCGTTCTACAACGGTTCATTGATGCTCAAGCTCGATCCCAAGCTGCCTGCCGCCACCGTGGACTGGCGCCGGCACGGCCAGAACGAGCGCTTCACCGACGCGTTGCACAGCATCATCGCCACGCCGGTGATCGACGGCGGCTACATCTACGGCCCGTGCAGCTACGGCGAATTCCGCTGCCTCGACATCACCAACGGCGACCGCAAGTGGGAAACCTTCCAGCCCACCAGCGGCCAATCGGCCCGCTGGGGAACGTGCTTCATCACGAAGCACGAGGACCGTTACTTCCTCTTTAGCGAAAATGGCGACCTCATCATCGCCCACCTCAAGCCCACAGGCTACGAAGAGCTCAGCCGAACGCATCTCGTCGACCCCACCGGCCCCGCCCAACGCCGCGAGGTGGTCTGGGTGCATCCGGCCTATGCGCACAGGAACGTCTACGTGCGGAATGACGAGGAGATTGTGAGCCTGTCGCTGGCGAAACCGTAATTCGTCAGCGCCACTCGATAAGGCTCTTGACGGACCAGCCGCTTACGTGATTCGGCTGAAGCCCACGAACTTCTTCCCGTCGTCGAACACTTCCAGCCACGGCTCAGAATTGCGCAACGTCAGCACAATGAGAGCCTTCTCGACGAGGCGCCAAGGGTAGCGTTCGCTTTCGCCGTAGCACCACAGGAATGGCCAGCTCCAGCCGCCGAGCATGGCGTAGGCCTCCGGGGTGCAGTCGCTAAATGGTGGGCGCTGCGACTGACTGTTTGTTTCGGCCCGGCATTCATGCCGGGTTAACAATTCGATGTCCGAGTTTCTCTTCAGCCCCGTGAACGGGGCTGAAGAGATTTCTGGTGTGCTCCTGTCACCCGGCATGAATGCCGGGCCTAAACGAAATCCAATGAGCAATTGTTCCCCACCAATTAGCGACTGCACCCCCAACAAACAACCACACCCCGTTCCCCCTTGCACCCGAATTCCTGCTGCCGCACAATCGGAGGCTGCGGACGCGGGTGATCGCTCGGCCTGCGTCGTAAGGGCCAACGCGTGGAACACGATTCCGTCACGGCGTGGTTGCGTCAGTTCTCGCAGGGGGACCAGGCGGCCGCCCGCAAGCTCTGGGACCGGTACGGGCCGCAGTTGATCGAGTTGGCGCGGCGGCGGTATCCGGGTGCGTTCAACGCGACCGCCGACGAGGAAGACCTCGTCCAGAGCGTCTTTCGCGGACTGTGGAGCGGCGCCGTCGCCGGACGGTGCGACTCCGTGCAGGATCGCGACGCCCTGTGGTGGCTGCTGCTGGCCATCACCCGCCATAAGGCGCAGCACCGCCGCACGCACCAGCACCGCCAGAAGCGTTGTGAGGAGACCCGGCCGCTGCACGAGACGCACGGCGGCGACAGCGGCGCGGCGAGCAACTTCGACCTTATTGACGAAGACCAGCCTCCTGCCGACCTGCTGATGATCCTCGACGAAGAACAGCAGCGGCTGCTCGCCCAACTCCGAGACGACGTGCTGCGGTCCATCGCGTTGTGGAAGCTCGAAGGCTACTCGCACGATGAAATTGCGTCCAAGCTCGATGTCAGTGGGCGAACGGTGATGCGGAAGGTCAACCTCATCCGCGAATGTTGGGCGCACGAACTCGAGAAAGGGCCGGCATGAACTCCGCGGAGGAGCCCAACCCGCTGTCGCTGTCGGAGCAGATCGATCGCGTGTGCGACCGGTTCGAGGCGGCGCTCCGCCGCAACGAGCATCCGCAGATCGAGGCGTTCCTGCACGAAGTGGTTCCGTCCAGCCGGGAACGCCTGCTGCGCGAGCTGGTGGCGCTCGAGCTCGACTCGGCCATCCGACGCGGCGACCCCATTCTCTACGACCGATACTTCGAGCGATTCCCCCAGTATCGCGACGCGCTCGAACGGTTGCGGCAGGAGCTGCACGCCGATGACCCGCTCACCGGCGGCGCGTCGGTCCATCCCAGCAGCGAAACGATTGCCATGCCCCCGACGGTGCGGTTGAGGCAATTCCAACTGATTTCGATCATTGGCCAAGGCGGCTTCGGCACGGTGTGGCGGGCCGTCGACACCAAGCTGCAGCGCGAAGTCGCCGTCAAAATCCCCCGCCGCGACAAAATCCCCGCTCACGAACTCACCACCTTCCTGCGCGAGGCCCGGCAGGCGGCCAAGCTGCGGCATCCGAACATCGTCACCGTCTACGACGCCTACGAAGACGCCAGCGATTCGTCCGCATTCATCGTCACCGATTACGTCGACGGCCCCAGCCTGAAGCACTGGCTCGACGGCCGCGATCTCTCGCCGCAGCAGGCCGCCGAACTCGTTCTCACCGTCGCCCGCGCCTTGGAGCACGCGCACAGCCGAGGCATCGTCCACCGCGACCTCAAGCCCGCCAACATCCTGATGGACAGCCACGGCCAGCCGCACCTCGCCGACTTCGGCCTCGCCAAACGCGAAACCGGCGACGACAGCCTGGCCATCGACGGCAAGCTGGTCGGCACGCCGCTGTACATGTCTCCCGAGCAGGCCCGCGGCGACCACGCCCAGATCGACCGCCGCAGCGACATCTACTCTCTGGGCGTCGTTCTCTATGAACTGCTCACCGGCCAGCCCCCGTTTCGCGGCGAAATCGCGTGGCTGCTCGAGCAGATCGGCCACTCCGACCCCAAGTCGCCGCGGCAAATCAAGCCCAGCGTGCCGGACGATCTGGAAAAAATCTGCCTCAAGTGCCTGGCAAAAGAGCCGGCCAAGCGCTACCAGACGGCGGAGGCCATTGCCGAGGATCTGCAGCGCTACCTGCACGGCGAAACCATCCGCGGCGTGCCGGTCCCCGTCCGCCGCCGCGTACAGAAATGGTTCTGGCGGAACCGGCGGCTGGTGACCAGCGCGGCGGCCGCGGCGGTGCTGTGCGCAGGAGTGGTGGGAGGCCTGTGGTGGTGGAACACGCCGGTGACGCCGCGACGGCTCGTCGAATTCGGGACCGATCCGCCGGGCTGCCAGATCACCGTGGTGAAGCTCGACCCGGCCACCGGCGAACCGGACCCGTCAACGATTGAACACGGCCACGGCACAACACCGCTCCAAATGCGGTTGGAGCCTGGGGACTACCTGGTGGTCGCCGAACGGAGTTCAACCGAGTTTCACGAGGTCATCCGACACGTGCCGGGATTCGGCCAGGAGAACCAGGTACGCCCGTTGCCTCATCGGAGCTGGATCGCTGAGAAGAATGGCGTGACGCTTTTGCCGCGCATTGCGATTCCGCGTCCCGACTTGACCGCTTCCATGGGGTTTGTGCGCGGCCAACCAGCAACAAAGGGCCAGCGGCCCATGTGGAACGTCCCCGATTTCTTTGTCGATCTCGTGGAAACTCCAGTTTCGCGACCGTTTGACTTCGCGGTCAAACGGGCGGAAGAGGCGGGCAAGCGCCTGCCGAGCGCCGCTGAGTTGCGCTATTTGGCGGAGACGGTGCAGGTTCGATCAAGGGATGGTCAGGGAGAGCGGCTGGATGATGGCACGCCAATCGAGGGACTATTCGCCAAGCCCTGGGAATGGACGACCACCAAAGAGCCGAATGCGGCATCTCCCGGCCGCATTCCGCTCAGCGATGGGAGGCGCATGTTGCTGTGCGGGCAGGTGGCCATTCAAAGAGCTGCAAACGAATTTGCCATCCCCGCACGCTACGACGACGGTGGCGACTCCGCCTACGGGGTGCGCCTGGTTCGTTCCGCACGGCCGCGAACGACGGCAGACGACTTTCCCCAACAGAAGCGCGCCAAGCCAGACTGACAGGGGATCCGGAAAGAACGAACTTCGGACCTCGGTGAGCAAAAGCACCCCGGCTGCTTCGGAGCAGCCAGGGTGCTCGACGTGAAATGCGGACACGATCGCTGATTTCGCCTCGTCGGGCGGCTTGCCGCGCCGCTTCATCCTTCATTTATCACCGAGGTCTGTATTCGTGAACACGCGGAACTGTTTGCCCTTGTAAGTCACGAGGCACTGGTATTTGTTCAGGCGGATCGCCGGCTCGTCCTTAATCAACTCATCCCCCATTGGATCCGTGTGGACCGGATCGGCGGGGGTGGTCGGATCGTACTCCAGTCCATAACGGTGCCGCCACACCTGGGCGGGCCGTGTGGGGTGGCTGGCCTCCTCCCCGTCGTGCATCACATGCACCAGCTTGGCATACAACGGCTTATCCTCTGTGATCGCTTGCAATGTTTTTCCGTTCTTGTCCTCGAGACTCGTCACCTTCACATTGATGCTGCCATCGGGAGTCCCATCCCCGTTCGCGTCCAACAGGACGGTCCCTTGCCGCGGATTCCAGAACTGCACCGTGCCCGCCACGGCCATGCTCCTCGGCACTTTCCTCTTGGGCTCCAGGTTATGGGGCACCTTGCTCGGCAGCTGCTTTGGCGGCGGCAGCGACGGGGCATTTGCCTGCGGGCCGCCATTCGGCTTGGCATCGCCTTCGGGGGTCGCCTTCAAATCGAAACGTGCCCACCTGCCTTGTAACTGCACGCAACCGCCGGCGCAATCCTCGGGGCAGATGGTGTCGGTCGTTCCCCAGTAGTAGTCTGGCTCCTGGGGCGAGCACGTTGTCCCTTCGCAATACTCCACGTAGAAGAGGACGTCATTCGTATTCTAATCAATATAGATCGGATAGATGGGACACCACCCGTCGGCGAACAGTCGGGCAGTCGAACACAGAACGCACACAAAGCCGAGTAGAGCGGGCCGCATGATCATGAAGTCGACACTCCTGGCAGGAACTTGGTGCAGGAATCGAAGAATGTTCAGAACTCGCCCAGCGGCACGCCGTCGTCCCTGGTGGCGAGACGCTTCACCGTGAGCACGTCCGTGTTGTCCCCGACGAACCGCACGGCGCCATCGCCCAGCAGGACGTGCGCGCCCCCTTCGTGGGCCGAGAGCAGCGGGCGGTTCGGAAAATTGGTGAAACAGTTGCCCGTCGTCGGAATCTTCGACAGCCCCACCTGGTGCAGGATGGACGTCAGGTTCCAACAGCGCGTGATCGCCGACGTCACGGGGTTCTTGTAGCCGGACTGCGTCCCGGTGCTGACGGTGGCGTACGTCCAGCCATTGGCAAACCCGCCATCGACGCGTTGCTTTGTTCCGGCCGCGTCCAGCACGAAATCGGAGCATTCCCCGATCACCGCGACGTTCGTCGTTCCGTCGGTGAGGCCGCCAATCCGAATCACCTGGTTCGCCACAAGGGTTCCGCCCCAGGACATCTGTCCGGTGATGCCGCCGCACGAGTTCGTGAAGTTGACGATTCGCGACTCTGTAAACCCGCCGGGGCCGTTGGGCACGGCGCCGGAAATGCCGACATAGGACGGCAGCATGACCTGCACCGTGCCGCCAACGGTGCCCATGTCCGGTACGGGGCTCGACGGACACAGCAGCACCGGGATCTTCACGCCGTTGACGACCGTTCCATTGGGTCCGCCCACCGCAGCCACCAGCTCGCCGCTGCCTCCCGTCGAGGCGTTGAACTGGTTGAACAGCGGTCCCTGGTCCAGATAGGGCAGGAGCGCCACGAAGAACGACGGCCCCGAGGAGGGGATGGACCCTTTCTGCTGATAGTACCCTCCCAGCGGGAAGCAACTGAAATTGTCGTGGTAATTGTGCAGGGCCACCCCCAGTTGCTTGAGGTTGTTCTTGCACTGAGTGCGGCGGGCGGCTTCGCGGGCCTGCTGCACGGCCGGAAGCAAGAGCGCGATCAGGAGGGCGATGATGGCAATCACCACCAACAGCTCGATCAGCGTGAACGCCGGGCGGCGAGGCGACACGTTTGCGCTCTCGCGACGACGCCAGCGCACCACGTGCGGCGAATCCGGAGATTCTGAGGCATTATTGTCACCCATAATTCTGTCCCGCCCGGGTGCGTGAAATTGGGGAGACACCCCGCGATTGTGGCCATCCGGCGACTCATCCTGCAAACAAATAATCCCGCCTGATCCGGCAATGACCCGTCCAGGTCATCACAAGCATCCTCCCAACTGCCGGACCGCGTCGGCTGGTCCCGCCGCGATCATCAGCACGCGGTTCAGCCGGCTCGTCGCAAGCTGTTGATGCACGCGCGGCGGCAGCCCGAAGTAAACCGACCGCACCCGGCACTTTTCCAGGACGCTCTGCACCAGCAGCAGCCCATTGACGCCGTCGCCGTCGTTCCATTCCAGGTTCGACAGGTCGATCAGCACGCGGGACCAGCCGCAGGTCTCGACCAGTTCCCGCAGCGCGAGCAACAGATCCGGCGTGTCATCCGACTCCTGATGCAGCGGGTGATCGAAACGGATCACCGGCCGGCCGGCCAGGTCGCTGTAACGCAGGCATGGCTGTTCTCGCTCCGAGACCGGGTCGAGCGGAATCGAACAGGAACGGCAGGCGGCAACCATGATTTCAGCCCCCTCTATTCCAGTAATCCCCAAACGGTCCGCCGAAGTGACAAACATTCGGAAAAAATCTCCGCCAATCAGGACACACCGCTATCGCTGGCAGTTCGGCTTACCGGCTGGCTCTTCTTGACGTGCCCGGACGGATCGCGAATGCTATGCACAGCTCACCGCCCCCGGAGACGTTGCCATGCTCACGTTTCTCGGTCCCCGTCGGCCGTGCCGAACCGGCGTTTCGCGTCGCGATGTGCTGCGCGTGGGAACGCTCGCCTGCGGGGGGCTGACGCTGGCCGACCTCTGGCGGCAACGCGCGGCGGCCGGGTCCGCGGCGCGGGGCAAGTCAGTCATCATGATCTGGATGCGCGGCGGACCGTCGCACATCGACAGCTTCGACATGAAGCTCGACGCCCCCTCCGAGATCCGCGGCGAGTTCCGCCCCATCGCCACTAATGTGCCGGGCATTGATATCTGCGAATATCTCCCGCGGCTGGCCCAGTCGATGGACCGGCTGGCGATCGTGCGCGGCATCAAGTCGAACGACCTCGGCGACCACACGCCGCACTACATCCTCACCGGCTCCGGCGAGCGCGGGAAACATCCGGTGTTCGGCTCGGTGGTGAGCTATCTGCAACCGCAAAACGACGGGCTGCCGCCGTACGTGAGCCTGATGTACAAGCCGCCGGGGCTGTACGACAACGAAGGCCCGGTGTTTCTCGGTCCCGCGCATCGGCCGTTCGCCCCGAAGGGGGAAGGACTCGACAACCTCAGCCTCGCGAAAGGGCTCACGCGCGAGCGGCTGAGCGAGCGGCACACCTTACTGAAGACACTGGACACGCTCCGCCGCGATGTCGACCGCACCGGCACGTTCGCCGCGATCGACGAGTTCACCGTGCGGGCGATCGAAACGGTGACGTCGCCCAACGCCCGCGACGCGTTCGATCTCACTCAGGAATCGCCGGAGACGATCGCCCGCTACGGCAAATACAACGAAAACATGCTCGTCGCGCGGCGGCTGGTGGAGGCCGGCGTGCCCGTCGTGACGCTGAAGGTGGGCGATTGGGACACGCACGAGAAGAACTTCATCGACATGCGCGACCAGTTGCCGCAACTGGACCAGGGCTTCCAGGCCCTGCTGAGCGATCTGTACGATCGCGGGTTGGACAAAGACGTCGCCGTCGTGCTGTGGGGCGAGTTCGGCCGGGCGCCACGGATCTCGCGGGGCGACGGCCGCGATCACTGGCCGGAAGCAGGGGCGGCAGTGCTCGCCGGCGGTGGATTCCGGGTCGGCCAGGCCATCGGCGAGACGGATGCCCACGGCGGCCGCTCGAAAGTCACGCCCTACACGCCGGGCAACGTGCTCGCGAGCCTGTACCATCACCTCGGCATCGACCCGTCGCGAACCATTCCCGACCACAACGGCCGCCCGACGTACATTCTCGACGAGCGCGAGCCGGTGCGCGAATTGAGAGGTTCGCAGAACTAGTGTAGTGTCTCACGCAGTTGGGCTCTTATTCAGGGCGGTTCGGGCCCGGGCGACTTTGGCGAGGAGGTCGCCGGCGGTCTTGGTCCAGACGAAGGCCTTCGGGTTGGCATTGTGCTGG
>Ga0073934_10006234_pt1 | contig 17553 bp, 17 predicted proteins | sample LarsenN4metaG_FD_76834 | JGI IMG/M metagenome (GOLD analysis project Ga0073934, IMG submission 76834) | Hot spring sediment bacterial and archeal communities from British Columbia, Canada, to study Microbial Dark Matter (Phase II) - Larsen... ... | reverse complement strand
TTGGAGGGAGTGCCAGGCTCGACCCGTTGAACATTTTGCCAGGTGGACGCCGGCGTTTGTGCCGAAGCGGCTGCGGCGAGACCGAGCCAACCGGCCAGACTGAACGCAAGCCAGCGTTTCATGGGGATCCCTCCGCGTTTGCCGCAATCCGCCTGCCGGAATCCTTCCAGCAGCGCATGCTTCGCCGGGAGAACATCCCGTGAAGGGGCATCATCATATTCGGCCTGTACCGCCCTGGATGTGGGCGCGAATACGCGATTCCGAGCGGTTCTACGACCGGTGGAGAAATCAAATCCGGCAAGTCCAGCAGACTCGGCACTGATGTACAGGTGACGACGTAAGTTGTTTGAGCTGGTCGGATTATGCCGGCTTTGCCGCCTGGAGCGAAAAAATGTGCTATCCATCAATAGCCGACGATGTCGCGAACGGCTGCCCGTACGCGCCTTCCGAGGCGGAGTACCCCCGATGCCGGATCCCACGACAAGGACCGCTGCGGCCACGATGCCGATCGACCTTTTGTGCCTTCATTGCTTGGAGAAATCCAACTTGATGGCGCGATCGGAGGTCGCGGCGGTGCGCGCCTGGTGGGAGAAAGAGCGACAAACCGACGAATCGTTGCCGGTCTTTTTGCAACGCTGCGGCATCTTCCATCGCAAAGCGATGGCCGACCTCGACTTGATCGCCAAAGGATTCGCGAGCTTCAGCGTGGTCAGCCATTTGTTTACGCCGCAAGGTTTTTCCTTGCTGCGGCGCAAGGCGACCGGCGCTGCCGACGTCACCCCGATCGCCAAATCGGCGCTCGAAACATCATCCAGTCTCAAGGGCGGGGACACGGTTTGCGACGCGCCGGCCGAGCCGGCGCTGCCGCCCACGGTGACGCTGGCGAAGCTGCCGATCCTTCGCGGCGAAGGCATGGCGGTCGAGGTCATGCCGACGGCCGAGTCGTTAATCGGCAAAACGATCGGCGGCTGCAAACTATTGCGCTACATCGGACGCGGCGCCAAGTGCCTGGTGTTCGAAGCAGAGCACGCCGAAACACGCCGACCGATCGCGGTGAAAGTGCTGGCGCCGGAAGTGGCTCGCCGCGGCGTCACCTGGAAAGAGCGTTTTTTACACGAAGCCCGCGTGGCAGCGCATCTGGACCATTCGCTGTTGCTGGCGGTCGAGTCGTTCGGCGAAAACGAAGAACAAGTCTATTGCACGATGCCGTTAATGTATGCCGGTTCGACGCGCGAGATGCTCCGCACACAGGGACCTTTCTCCGCCTACGAATCGACCCGCATCGCTGTCGAGATTGCCCGAGCGCTCACGGTGCTGCACGGCCGGCGGCTGATCCATGGGAATCTCAAGCCGAGCAATGTATTCATCACGCCGAGCGGGATCGTGAAAGTCGCCGACGCGTCGCCGCCGGCCCGCGGAGGCGCGACGGCGGCGGCGCGAAACCCGGAGTTGCTGACCGATCTGCGAATGCTGGCGGCAACATGGTACTGGCTGCTCACCGGCAAGCCGCCGGGCCAGACGCCGGGCGAACTGCAACTGCCGGACATCTGCCGCCCGGTGCTGTTGCGAGCCCTCGGGCCGCCGCACGGCGAGGGGTTCAAAGACGCGGAGGAATTTGCCCGAGCACTCGTGGTGGTCGCGGAACAGCTTCGCGAGCCGGCGAAGAAGACGAAGAGTTCGGGCCGGCCGGCCTGCAACGTCGAAGTCGGCCAGGTGCTGGGCAAGTGCCTCCTGACCGAAAAAGTCGGCCAGGGCAGCACCGGCAGCGTGTTTCGCGCTCGCCATCTGACGCTCAACTTTCAGGTCGCGGTCAAGACGCTGCATTCCATCGGCAACGCCAAGGAGTTTCGCGCCGAAGCGCGAGCGCTGGCGAAACTCAACCATCCCAATGTCGTCCGCGTCTGGGATTTCGAAGACCATGTCGAGCATCCGTACCTCGTGCTCGAATTCGTCGAAGGCGTCAACCTGTCGCAGTTGATCCAGCAAAGCGGCCGGCTGCATCCGGATCGCGCCATCCTGATCGTCGCGCAGATTGCCGACGGGCTCTCGGCGGCGCGCCGGCTCGGCATCGTTCATCGCGACGTCAAACCGGGGAACATCCTGATCGCGCATGACGGCAAAGCAAAACTCGCGGACCTGGGTCTGGCGCTGATTGCCAACGACTCGACGAAGCACAAGGTCGCCGGCACCGCCGCCTACATGGCGCCGGAACAGGCAGCGAATCCGACGGCGGTCGACCATCGTGCGGACATCTATGCCCTGGGGGCGACGATGTACCACATGGTTACGGGCCGGCCTCCGTTTCAAAGTTCGAATGCCGAAGAATTGCTGCGAAAACACGCCAGCGAGGCGCCTGTCTCACCCGACATGCTCGCACCGGACCTGAATCCGGCATTGGCGAAGATCATTCTTCGGATGTTGGCGAAGGCCCCATCGGAGCGTTTTCAGAGTTATGACGAGTTGCTGCAGGCGCTCTGCCAGTTGCGGACCGGCACGAATCAAAGCAGCGCGCTTTCGGGCGACACGACATCGTTTGGACATCAACTGCTCGAGCGGATTCAAAGGCGGTCGCCGTCGGACGATCCGGGATCGGAGGTCAACCTGGCATGATAGCCGCATCGCTCAGTGCGAGCCCATTTGCCCACCTGCCCGAACGCACCTGGTTGTTTCTCCGCGGACTGGGCATTTGCGAGACATTGCTGTCGCCCGAATTCGCCACGCGAAATGTCGGCTTCAACAATGCCACGGTTTCGGCCGCGAACTGGCAGGTTGGACCGGACGATCAGCACTGTGCCGACTGCCGAATTCTTCACGTCCATGGCGAACAGGACGAATTTATCCAAGCCGTGATTTGGCCTGCCCACCCGGAACGGCTTCCGGTCTTTCAGGCGCTTCTATGGCAAGGCTCGCACGGCGCCTGCCATGCGTCGATCGACCTCGCGACTCCCGGCATGTGCACGCCGCTTCGCGACGACGTTTCCGAAATGGCGACGGCACTGGCGATCCGGCACGCGTCCTTTTTCCCTCGCAATCGATCCAATTATTCGACCGTCGCGAATGCCGGCGGCGGCGGCCTGGTCGTGAACCTCTCCGAGGGTTGCGATCGCAGCGAACGACTGACGCAGGCTTATGAAGACTACCTGAACGCGTGGCTGGATTTTGCGGTGGCCCTGCCGGATGAATTGGCCAACGACGCGCGGGCACAGCGCGAATTGTTGCGCTACAAGCGGCAACTGGAAGCGGCGCCGCCGGGCAAAGAGGTGCTTTATCGGCTCTTCGGACCTCACTGGGCCAGTCGAATTTGCGGCGAGTTTCTTTATCGCTGAGGGAGAATCGGCAAAACCGGCGCAAACCGCGCTGGCCGCAAAGATTCATGTCGATTTCGAGCGTTCTGCGATTTGGAGAGAGCTTGCCGATTCGGTAGATTGACCTTGCCGCACAGAATTCACCGTTGGTGGAGAGCAACTCATGTCCTTGCAGTTGACACGGACGACAAGCGACATGCTGCGGCGAATGGACGCTCACCTGCGGACGGGAATCGCGCCGTCCGCGGTGCGAGCGCACGTTCGCGGCGAACTGGGTCCGCAGGCGTTCCGTCACGCGCATTATTCGTTCGACGATTTTTTCCAGCCCGATCGCGACAAAGGCATTGTCCGCAACGTCTACGGACAGCGGACGCTTTTCGCTTCCGGCGCCCTGCTCGCCTCGCTGACGGCAACGCTGGTCGAGTTGCTCGACGGCAAGGCGACCGAGACGCTCTATCGTGCCGGCATGCTTTGGGGCGATGCCGATTTTGCCACGTGCACCGCGCGGCTGGAACACGAATACGCCGTGCCGTTGAGCGACCTCGACATCGCGCTGGTGTTGGAAAGCTGGTGGTGGCCGCGCCGCGCCGGGGGCTGGGGACGATGGCGCTGCGACCTTTCGAAGCGGCAATCGGGCCTCGTTGTTGTCGATGTATTCGGTTCCGCAGTCGCCGGCGCACTGGGAAAAACCGGCTTCTGTGAATGCCACGTGTATGCGGGGCTGTTTGCGGGCGCGTTTGGCCGCTTGACGGCGCACCAGCTGGGCGGCGTCGAAATTGCGTGCGAGTCGCGCGGCGACGCCTGCTGCCGTTTCGTCGTTGCCGATCCGTCGAAGATCGAGCGGGCCCGGGATTGGCGCGATCGCGGCCAGAACGGCGACGAAATCCTCAAGCGGCTGCAAGCCACGGGAGGCAATTCATGAGTACGCAAACGACCCATCGTGTCGCCGAGGACCTGCCGGAAACGGTGCAGATTGCTCAGTTGCTCGCCGAGTTGATGCCCGAAGCTGCGGACTCGGCGAAGGAAATCGTCGGCAGCACCGATTTCAGCGTACAACCGCCGCCGCCGGCCAAGGACGACCTGGCGCCATCGTTCGACGATTTGCCGCCGCTTCCTCCACCGCCTCCGCCGCGATTCTTGTCGAAGACGATTCACGCGACGTTCCCGCCCAGGGAAGTCCCGGCGAAACCTGCCGAACCGGCAGCCGAGGTTCACGTCGCGCCGGCGACGCCTCCGCCGCTGCCCGTCGTGGAAACGGTCGATACGGCGCCGGCCGAACTCGAAGTCAAACCGCCACCGTTGCCGGAGGAAAAAATGACTCCGGCGGCGCCGGCGCGAAAACCCGTCGCCGAGACGATTTCCGATTTTGTGCTGGAGTCGGTTTCGCCGGCGGAGATTCCAGCCGCACGCCGGACCGAAGAACGGCCCATCGAGCCGGCCGCGGCAATGACGGGTGAATCGAGCGCCGTGACGGCAGAGAGCCGCATTCCATTGGGCGATCTGACCGTGGCCGGATTCTTCAGCCTGATCAACTGGCACAACGATCCCAGCGCAGTGCGGCATCCGCCGCTGGCGCCGCGCTTCGATGCGAAGACCACCGAAGAGCTACGAAAGATTCCGTTTATTGTGCTCGACGCCGAAACGACCGAGGACGATTGGACGGTCGCTGCCGTTTTGAAATCCTTTGCCTGGTAACACCGGGTCCGAATCTTGAGGCTGATCCATGAACACGCGATTGCAGAGCATGGCACGGGCGGCTGAGGGCCGCTACTTCACGTCCGACGAGCGGCGCGTCCTGCGCGAATACGCGGAGTCGGTCCCGCACCGGCTCGAAGCCGCCGAGCGCGTCGAACAAAACGAGGAAGGCATCCTGGCCGCGGTCGTCGAGGAAATGCGCAAGCGGCGCCCGGAGTTCGCGACGCATCGCGATCAACCATGGGCTCGCTTGTACCGCGATCTGCAACTCGTGCTTCGCTCCAGCACGCAAGCCCTCGTCTGCGACGACGAACGTCTGCTGGATGAACGCGTGCTGTATTGGCTGCGCTCGGTCGCGGCCGCGAGCAATGTCTCGCCGGCCTTCTTGCGCGAGTGCTACTCGGCGCTGCGGGATCAATGCCGGGCCAGGCTGCCGGAGTCGGCGTTTCGACTGCTGGCGCCGCTGTTGGAGCGCGCCGTCGAGGTTCTCGGCCAGCCCGAGCATCAAGCTCGCAGTGCGTAATCCGAAACGTGGGGGTGGAGAAAGATCATGAGTTCAGCGCTCGAAGCGACGGTCAGCGATCTTCCGCTTGCCGGGAATTACTTTGCCGGCAATGATTACCTGCACGCCGAGCCGAAGAGCGGCATGCTGCGAAATCGAGGCGGCGTTCGCATGGTCGCTCTGCCGGACGACCTGCTCGCGGGCATTTACAACGCGATCGAGGAAGTTGCCGGCGCCAAGGCGGGCGACGTGCAAGCAGCCATCGGCCGGCGCTGGGGCGGCGGCGCTGCCGAGTACTTTGCCAGGGAATTGCAGGCCTTTTACGGCAAGCCGCTTGCCGAACTGCCGTTCGGCGTGGCGGTCACGGCAATGCGCAGCGCATTTCGAGCGCACGGCTGGGGGATTTTGCATCTCGATTCGTCGCGCTATGCGACCGGAATTCTGGTCGCTGAACTGCACCACCCCGTGGTCGGCAGCGACGTACGCCGGAGCGGTCAAAAAGTGGAGACGATCACTGCCGGCTATCTCGCCGCGTTCCTTTCGAACTGGGCGGGCCGCGAGTTGGGGTGTGTGCAAACGACCGGGCCGAGCGCGGACGCACCGCTGAGCCGGTTCGTCATCACGATACCGCAGCGGCTGAGCCTGATTCGCGAGTTGGCCGATGCGGGCAGTCCGCATGATGAGATCATTGCGAAACTCGAATCGACACCCGCGGAATGACGAGGGAGTTTCCCATGGATACAACGCTTGAAGCATTGCTCGACGCCGAAGCGCAGCGCATGGATGAAGTGCTCAAGTTGCTGGAGCGGTTTTTGCGCCCGGCACGATCCAGTGACGGATTGATCGAACTGCCCCCGGCCAATGGCGGCCGTTGCGTGGAGGATTAGTCGAGGTGAGCAAAGCTCCCTATCTGTTGGCGGTCGCAAGTCACAAAGGCGGCACGGGACGAACGACGGCGGCCTCATCGCTGGCCTGGGCGCTGGGGCAAGCCGGGCAGCGTGTCGTGCTGGTCGATGCGGACCCGGTGCGCTCGGCCGGACTGTTGGCCGTGAACGGCCAGGGCGCCTGTTCCTGGAAAAATGTGACGTTCGTCACCGGGATCGAGTCGATTCATCGAAACCATCCATGCGACGTCGTGGTCGTTGACAGTCCTTCCCTGATGGACCCGATTTCTCGCAACGTGCTCGCGCGCGTGGACGGCATCATCCTGACCTGCCTTGCCGATCCGCTTTCGATTCGCACGGTGCCGGCGGCGGCATCCGTCATCGATGCGGTGCGTGCCCAGAACCCGAAACTCGAATTGCTCGGAATCCTGATCGGTTTGTACGACGATCGCGATGCCATCCAGAAGGCGATGTTGTCGCGGCTGCAACAAAGCCATCGCGATCTGCTGCTGGAGCCGTCGGTGCCCTATCAGGCGGAGTTGCGCGATTGGCCGTTGCGCCCCGGCGCCGACCCGCCGCCCGGCGCCGCCCGGGATGCATTCAAACGATTGATCGGCACCCTGGATCGCTGGCTGCACGCTGCCTAGCGCGGCGCCGGCAGTCCATAGAATGACGCCTGTATTTGCGTTCGCCCAGCGCGCGTTTGCCCTGCACGGATCCGGCGGCGCGCGGACATCGAGTGGGAGGATTCGCCGTGCGGAAACTGCTTGTCGCCAGCCAAAAAGGCGGAGTCGGCAAAACCACGACTGCAATCAACCTGGCGACCGCGACCGCTCAGTCCGGCACTCCGGTCCTCATCGTCGACACCGACCCGCTCGGCAGCGTCGCCGCCGCACTCAACCTCTCGACTCACCCCTACACGACCAACCTCAAAACTCTCGGGCTCAAACAGGAAGGCACAATCTGGCAAAATGTCATTCCTGGCATGGACGTGTGCATGCCCGAAGGCGATGGACTGCAACTCGGCGAGACCATCGACGAATTCCTGCAATCGCTGGCGGAGCATCCCTCGTCCCGCCGCTACGGCTGGATGATCATCGATTCGCCTCCCATTGTCAGCGAGCCGCTGAAAAAGATGCTCGCATTCGCCGATGACCTGCTGTTGATTATTCGCGCGGAACCATTGGCTTTTCGCACGCTCTTGACATTTCTTCAACTCGTCAAGCAGGTGCAGTCGCAGGGCAGCGGCTTGCAGATGCGCGGCATCCTCTTGACCATGCCGCCGGGCGCCCAACCGGGCGAGAGCTTCGACGTGGAACTGCGGCACATCTTTGGCCGCTTCATCCTGCCGCATACGATTCCGTACGACCTGGAGGTCCCCAAGGCGCTGCTGCTGGGCAAGGCGGTCCTTGCGGCGAGTCCGCGGTCGCCGGCCGCCATCCAGTACCACACGCTGGCGCAATGGCTCGGTTTGGCGGCAATCCCGGTAACCGAGGAAGTCGATATCTTCGCCAATGCGCAGGAGGGCGCCGAAGGCGCTGCGGTCAATCTCTTTCCGGATGACAACGTCGAAAACCCGTTTGGCATTTCCACGGAGCAACCATCGGCGCCGACCAAGCCGATGCTGGCCGCAGCGGAAGAGCCCGCGCTCGCCGCCGAGAAACCCGAGGAACCGGCGCCGCAACCCGAGCCAGTGGAACAACTGGCGCCGGCGCCGGCGCCCGAGCACGCGCCGCCGCTACCGGTCGAGCCCAGTCCCAAAGAAGAGCCGCCGCCGATTCGCCGGCTGTCGCCATCGGGCCAAGGCAGCGCCTGGGACATTCGACTGTGGGGTTCGTCGCAGGGCCTCGATCAGGCGCCGGCCGGCCCCGGCCACCGCGGCGACATCACCGCCGTTTCGTTTTCGCACGATGTCGAAGTCATTGCCACGTCGAGCTGGGACAAGACCGTCAAGTTTTGGGACCTCTCCAAGGGTGAAGAGATCGCCGTGCTCGAAGGCCATAGCGGCGTGGTCAGTTGCACTGCCTTTGCACCCGATTCATCGACGGTCGCGACGGCAAGTTGGGACAAGACGATCCGCCTTTGGGAAATTCAAAGCGGCAAGACGCTCCTCGTGCTCAAAGGCCACACGGGCGTCGTCACCTCGCTCGCTTATTCGCCGGATGGATCGAAGCTCGCCAGTTGCGGATGGGACAAGACCGTCCGACTCTGGGACCTGAACACCGGCGCCGAACTGCGCACCATCGAAGGCCATGAGCGCATGGTGACCTCCATCGCGTTTAGCGCCGACGGCAAAACGCTCGGCTCCGGCAGCTGGGACAAGACCGTTCGACTCTGGGACGCCAACGAGGGCCGCATCGTCGCGATCCTGAAGGGCCACACTGCCGACGTGACCTCCGTCGCCTTTTCACCGGACGGCAAGACACTCGCCTCGGCCAGTCTCGACCACACGGTGCGCCTATGGGATGTCGCAGCGCAGCGCGAAAGAGCGATACTGCGCGGCCACGGCGGCGAAGTGACGTCGGTTGCTTTTTCTCCCGATGGCGCATTCCTGGCGTCGGCGAGTTGGGACAAGACGATCAAGATCTGGGATCCGATTGCCGCCGCGGAAGTCGTCAGCCTCAGCGGACACGCCGGCGTCGTATCCTCGGTTTCGTTTTCGCCGGACAACCGCCTGCTGGCATCGAGCAGCCTGGACCACACTGTAAAAATCTGGGACGTCGCAACGGGACAAATGCTTCAGTCGATCGCCGCTCAAGCCGGCCAGGCGAAGATCCCCGACGAAAAACCAGCCGTTCCGCCGTCCGCATCGGAATTGAATCTGAGTGCCGGCACGCCGCTGCCGAAATCGGCCACGCCTGGATTGCCGCTGCCGCGTTCGGCAACGCCGAATGCTCCATTGCCGCGTTCGGCCACGCCCAGTGCGCCATTGCCGCGTTCGGCCACGCCCGATGCGCCGCAACCGCGTTCGGCGACGCCGGGTCTGCCTCGGAAGCCCGCGACCGCCTCGGAAATGCGTCTCTCCGACACCGCGATGACGCACATCGACGCGATCACACACAAATCGCGGCTTTCGACTGTCAACGAGAAAGGCGCCTCCGGACCCGGCAAACACACGGCGCTGGCCATTTCTCCCGACGGCCAGTTCCTGGTGACCGGTCTTGAAGACTCGCGAATCCTGTTTTGGGACTTCGGCACCGGCGACATCCTCGCTCGTCTGCAAGGACACACCGGACCCGTGATGGCTGTTTGTTTTACCCCCGACGGCCGGGCACTGATGAGCGGCGGCAAAGATGGCCGCATCCTGCTCTGGGAAAACATTTCCGGCCAGGAGTTTCTGGCGTTCGAAGGCCACAGCGGGCCCGTGACGAGCCTGGCGTTTTCTCCGGATGGCGCCATCGCCGCGTCGGCCAGTTTGGACAAAAGTGTAAGGCTGTGGGATGCGGCCACCGGCAAGGAACTGCTGACACTCGCCGAGCACGCCAACGGCGCCACTGCGGTCGCATTCTCCGGCGACGGCCAGACGCTGGCTGCGGGCGATACCTCCGGCGCTTTGCATCTCTGGGAGGTGAAAAGCGGTTCGCGGATTACGACCTTCCAGGCGCACACCGGCGAAGTCACCGCCGTCGGCTTCTCGCCGGACGGACAGTCGCTGGCTTCGACCGGCGCCGACGGCGTCGTGCGCCTTGCGGTTTCCGGGACCGGGGCCGAATGGTCGCGGATGCCCGGCCATCGCATGGGCGTTACCTGCCTGGCGTTTGCACCCGTCGGCTCATTCATGGCGACCGGCAGCAAAGATCACGCCGTCATCGTCTGGCACTCCGTGACCGGCAAGCGGCTCTTCGACCTGCTCGAACACACCGCGTCCGTCGTCGGCGTCGGTTTTTCTCCCGATGGCAACGTGTTGGTCTCTGCCTGCCGCGACGGCAAGATTCGGCTCTACGATCCGAACACCGGCCAGTTGAAAAAGACTTTTGTCGAACCTGCCGCGGAGAAAGAAGCGCCGCCGGCGCGCGAGTCCTCCTCCTCTCGCGAAGACGCCCTCGATTCCTCGAAAATCGGTGAAACTGCTTTCGTTCCATTAATCTCCCGGCCGTCATCGCCTCCGGTATCGACCGCCGCGCTGCTCCTGGCGACGGCCGGCAACGCGCACACCGTCACGCTTTGGAATGCCCACCTGGGCAAGGAGCTTCTGCATCTCAAAGGCCATTCTCGTGATGTCAATGCATTGGCATTCTCCACGGATGGCCGATTGCTGGCCAGCGCGAGCGCCGATCAAACCGTTCGCTTGTGGGATGTGGCGCGCGGCGAACTGCTCGCGACCTTCCAAGGACACACCGGCGAGGTCACCGCGGTCGCATTCGCTCCGGACGGCCAGACGCTGGCATCCTCCAGTTGGGACGCCACGGTCAAACTCTGGGACCTCGCTACCCTTCAGGAGCGGACTACCTTCTCCGGTCACAAGGGCGCGGTGACGTCGTTGACCTTTCATCCCAGCGGCAGGATTCTGGCTTCGGGAAGTTGGGATCACACGGTTCGACTCTGGGACCTTGCCAGCGGCCGCACGCGCGTGACCTGCACGGGCCACGGAAAAATGGTGACCTCCGTTGCCTTTGCACCGAACGGAATGACGCTGGCATCCGGAAGCTGGGACAAGTCCGCCCGCCTCTGGGACGCCGCCTCCGGCGAAGAGTTACTGTCCATGGTCGGGCACACCTTCGCGGTGAGCAGCGTGATTTTTGTGCCAAGCGGACTGTCGCTTTTCACGGGCAGTTGGGATACGACCATCAAGCGCTGGGACCTGACCACGGGCGAAGAATCGGGCGTCTTCACCGGGCACACCGAGTCCGTTCGAGCGCTCGCCATGGCGCCCGACGCGTCGATGCTCGCCAGCAGCAGTTGGGACGGAACCGTACGAATCTGGGATTTGGCCCAGGGCACTTTAAGAAACGTGCTCAAAGGCGACAGCGCCAAGATTCACGCCGTCGCATTTCCACCGGCAAGTCGATTGTCCGGATTGCATTTTCCGAATGGCCGTCCTTCCGTTCAATCCACGCGCGAACCGACCGCCTGAGTACAATAAAAACGAGTCCCGATCACGGGACGCGGTTCCAACTCATACCGGCAGGTAAACTATGTCCGAACCTCCTGTTCAGCCGACCCAGGAAGACCCGTTTCAGGGGCTTATTCGCGGGGTGCAGAACCTCATTCAGTCGGTCGCCAAGGCCACCGAATCCGGCGCCCAGCGAATCCGCCAAGGTGCGTTCCCGCAGGGAACCGGCCTGCAGGGCGTGTACGGTTTCACGATCAAGGCGGACCTGGCCAAGCCGAGCCTGACGATCGAAGTCGGCCAGGTTCCCGATCGCGACATCATTGTGCCGCGCATCGAGCAAATCGATGAACCGGATATGCTCCGGCTCGTCGCCGAGATGCCGGGAGTGAGCGTCAACGACGTTCGGGTCACCGTGGAAGGCGCGACGCTGCACCTCAACGCCGAAAAGGGCGAACGGAAATATCGCCGTTCGATCCCGCTGTCTTTTGTCCCGCTGGAAGGCGCCGTCGGTCATGGTTGTGCCGACGGCATTGTCGAAATTCGAGTCCGCAAACCAGGCACGACCTGATCTGCATGCAATGAGCGCCCCATTCGAGCGTCGCGAACGTACGATCCAGCGCGTCCGCGCCCTTTTGCAGCGTCGCGGCTTGCCCTATCTGCAAATGACGCTCGTCGTCGCCGCGACCGGCTTGGCCGGCTTTCTCGCGTCGGCTCTATTGCACTGGATCGGCCTGACCGCGATGGGCCTTCGCTATCCCATCGCCGTCGGCTTTGCCTGGCTGGCATTCCTGGGGCTGATCGGCCTCTGGATTCTCTTTCACCGCCGCGAGCAGCGCCGTGTACGAGTCGGTCCGCCTTCCTCCGGCGATCTCGTCGATGCCACGACCGGCGGCGACATCTATTTCGATGGTTCGATCGGCGCCCCATCGTCCGCCTCGAAAACATCCATAAGCGGCGGGTCCGGCAAAAGCGGCAGCGGCCTGGGCGACATCGACGGCGACGGCGTGCTGCTGATCGTCGTCATTCTGATCGTTGTCGCAGCGGTCGCGGCATTGATCGCCTGTCTTTATGTGATCTTCGAAGCGCCGATCCTTTTTGCCGAGGTGCTTGTGGACGGCGCCCTGCTCGCTGGCGTCGCACGAAGCTTGCGCCGTCGAACGCCGACAGAGCATTGGACCACCGGCGTCATCCGGCGAACCTGGAAACCGGCCGTCGTGCTCTTGGTCGTTTTTACCGTCGTCGGCTTTGCGATCCAGTACTTCGTACCCGGCGCCACGACGATGGGAGAAGCGATACGAATCGCCAGTGAAGACAAGCGATAACTACTCAGACTGGACACTTTTACACAGAAAACCGGGCAACCGAGAACCGAGAATTAACAACCGAGAACGGTTTCAGTTCTCGGTTGCCCGGTTATCTTTTGGTTCAACTGCGCAAAATCTGCTCTCCTCAACTGAGCACTATTATGCATGTGGGCGAGTAAACCCGCGGGCAATCATGCGAATACAACCTGGAACGGCTTCCATTCTCGGTTCTCGGTTGCCCGGTTGGCTTTCGTTTCCGCTGCGCGAAATCTTCTCTCTTTAAGCAACTATTCCTCCTCCTCGCGGAGCTTCGCCAGGATGCTCAGGTCTTCCAGCGTTGTCGTGTCCTGCGTGGTGGCTTTGCCGCCGGCGATGTCGCGCAGTAGCCGTCGCATGATCTTGCCCGAGCGCGTCTTGGGCAGAGCATCGGTGAATCGGATATCGTCGGGCCGGGCCAAAGCGCCGATCTCTTTGACCACATGTTCCTTGAGTTCTGCTTTGAGCGCGTCGGATGGTTTTTCTCCGCCGACCAGCGTCACGAAGCAGGAGATGCCCTCGCCCTTGATCTCGTCCGGCCTGCCCACGACGGCGGCTTCGGCGACCTTCGGATGATGCACCAGTGCGCTTTCGACTTCCATCGTGCTCAGGCGATGGCCGGCGACGTTGATCACATCATCGACGCGGCCCATGATCCAGATGTAGTCGTCCTCGTCCATCCGAGCGCCGTCGGCCGTGAAATAGCAGTTCGGCACCTGGCTCCAGTATTGCTGCTTGTAACGCTCGTCGTCGCCGTAGATCGTCCGCAACATGCTCGGCCACGGCTTGCGTATCACGAGCAGGCCGCCGGTGTTTCGCGGCACCTCATTGCCCTGCCGATCGACGACTTCGGCAATGACGCCGGGCAGTGGACGCGTCCCGGATCCGGGTTTGGTCGGAATGGCGCCGGGCAAAGGCGAAATCATGATGGCCCCGGTTTCGGTCTGCCACCAGGTGTCGACAATCGGGCAGCGCTTGCCGCCGATCACTTCGTGATACCACATCCACGCTTCCGGGTTGATCGGCTCGCCGACGCTGCCCAAAAGCCGCAGGCTCGACAGGTCGTGCTTTTTCGGCCATTCGTCGCCCCATTTGATGAAAGCGCGAATCGCCGTCGGCGCCGTGTAGAAGATCGACACCCGGTATTTCTCGATAATGCTCCAGAAACGGTCCTCGCGCGGGTGGTTCGGAGCGCCTTCGTACATCACGACCGACGCGCCGTTGCACAAGGGGCCATAGACCATGTAGCTGTGTCCGGTGACCCAGCCGACATCGGCGGTGCACCAATACGTGTCTTCTTCGCGCAAATCGAAGACCATGCGATGCGTGTACGAGGTTTGCAGCAAGTACCCGGCCGAGGTGTGTAAAACGCCTTTCGGTTTGCCGGTGCTGCCGGAAGTGTAGAGAATGTACAACGGGTGCTCGCTGTCGAACGCTTGCGGCGGGCAGTCGGCCGACGCGGCCGACATCAGTTCGTGCCACCACAAATCGCGGCCGGCTTTCATCTCGACCGGCTGATTGCAGCGGTTGAAGACGATGCACTTTTCGACCGTGGGCGACTTTTCCAGTGCGATATCGACGTTCTGCTTGAGCGGTACGATCTTGCCGCGACGCCAACCGCCGTCGGCCGTGATCAAGAGTTTCGCCTTGGCGTCGTTGTTGCGATCCGCGACGGCATCGGCCGAGAAGCCGCCGAACACCACCGAATGCGTGGCGCCGATGCGAGCGCACGCCAGCATGGCGACGGCCACTTCGGGAATGAGCGGCATGTAGATCGTCACGCGGTCGCCGGGTTGGACGCCGAGTCCCTTGAGCACGTTGGCGAACTGGCAGACTTCGCGATGCAGATCCTGGTAACGCAACACCCGGCTATCGCCCGGTTCGCCTTCCCAGATGATCGCGGCTTTGTTGGCGCGAGCGGCCAAATGCCGGTCGAGGCAGTTTTCGCTGACGTTCAGTTGCCCGCCGACAAACCACTTGGCGAACGGTTCGTTCCACTCGAGCACCTTGGTCCATTTCTTGCGCCACAAAAGCAATTCGGCCTGCTGAGCCCAAAACGCCTCCGGGTTCTCCTTTGCCTGCTGCCAGAGCCGTTCATACTCGGCCATGCTCTTGATATGCGCCCGAGCCGCAAACTCCGGCGACGGCGGAAACGAACGAGTCTCTTTCAAAACGCTGGTAATCGTCGACGTGGGAGAGGACATCAATAATCTCCGGCAGGCAAAAACAACTCGACAGGTTTCAGGGATTGTAAGAGTGCAAGTGCAGGCATGCAACCGGGGGAGAGGTTACCAAATCCGGCGAATGGGATACGCATCGAAAATGGAATCGATGCTGATGATCGGCATCTTCTCCACGATCGCCTGCGCGATGATCAGGCGGTCGAATGGGTCCCGATGGCGGAACGGCAGCCCAATCAATTCGGCGCTGTGACTCGCTTCGATGGGCAGAAAGCTCCAGCCGTTGTCTTTGATTGCGTGTTGCACAAAATCGGGAAACGTCTCGGCAATCTGCAGCTTGCCGATGCTCATCTTGATGGCAATCTCCCAATGACTCGCCGGACTGACGAAAACGCAATTGCTTGGATCGGTCAACTCATTTGCCGCAGTCGCACTCAATCGCGCTGGCTCGAAGTAACTCCATAACAGGGTATGCGAATCGACCAGCAGGTTCACGGCATGTATTCCTCGAAGTCCTTGAGATGCTCGCTGTCTTCGACGTACTTGATGAGCTTCCCTTTGCCGCGTCCCAGGACTGCGACACCCGTCGATGGCGGCGGGACGATCCGGCCGACCGGCTTGCCTTCGCTTACGATGACCACTTCTTCCCCGGCGCTGACCTGTTTCAGCAGCGCCGGCAACGTGGCCTGCACTTCTTCGATGGTTGCGGTGTGCATGAACGCTCCTCCCTCATACCCTTGAAACTCGCAACGCTCGTCAGGTTCAGCCACCGAACCGGGAATGACTTTGAACCGAATCTCACTTGTCACTGCGCCGATTGTATCGAAGTCAAAGTGCTGCGCCAATTTTCACCGGGGCTCGCAGCGGCGTGTGCTGCTCTCCCATGTGATTTCGCCTATTCGCGTGCTTTTGAGCGGCCCGTTGCCGTTCCTTTACGACGTCAAGTGATGACATGCCTCGAAAACAAAACAAACAGAACGGAAGAAACGGCGCCGGTTACTCGTCCGCTCCAGATTACCGTCGCCTGCGCTTGCGGAGTTTCTGCAACAGCCGGCGATGTTCGACTCGTTCCGGGCGGTTGATGCCCAATACTTCGATCGTTGCGCGGCCGATTTCCGTTCTTCCTTTCAACACCGGACCGATCCATTCAAAATGGTCCTTCCAGTAATCACGGCGCGGATCGAACAGCGGCACTAGCTTGTCGGTCAGCGGGTCATAGCCCGCCGCGTTGCTTGCCTTGGCGGAGTTGCAATAGGCACATGCCAGGCAGGTGTTTTCCGCAGTGGATGGGCCGCGGTGCTTTCGCGCCCGAATGTGATCGATTTCCAGCGGCAGGCTCGACTGCGTTTGCGCCAGTCCGCAATATTCGCACCGGCCACGAGCTCGCTTCCAAACGAGTCTGCGAAGAGTTGCCATGGGTCATTTCGTCCGGGATCGCTTGGCTAGCGCCGACCGCGCACGTGCATGGACCAGATCGAGCAGTTGACCAATTCGCAGATACTTGTCGAGCGTGCTGCGCTCGCTTGGCGAGATCGTGCCGGCGTTGTTTCTCCGGAGCAGCTTGCGAATGTGCGCGGTCTCGCGCGCCGGGAATTGCAGTTCCAGAAGCGACCGGGCGGCACCTGGCGTCAGTTTTCCTTGGCTCTGGACGATGATCCGCTCCAGGATCTCGCCTTCGGTGATGGTATCGCTGCTTGCCATGGTGCCGATTGTATCAAGCGCGAAGCAGCGCGCCAAATCTCCGCGTTCAGCCGAGACCAGGGAAGAAACTCACTCTCCGAAGCGGATCGAACGTCAACAAGTCGCCTTCGCGCCGGCCGCTCCTCTGCACTTGTGTTGCGCTTCAGCGCAGCTATGCTAAGAATTAGCCGCATGGACGGGGCGCGGCTCGTACATTTCTCAACTTCGCTTCCGAGGTTAAAACCATGTACAGCGCGATTCTGATGGTCGCATTGTCAGCAGGCCCCGAGACTCCGGCATGCCATTGGGGATACGCTGCGTATCCGTACGCTCCCGTGGCATGGGCGTGGTACCCGTATTACCCATGGCCTTATGCCTGGCCGTACTGGGCCTGGTATTACCCCTGGCCGTATTACGGACCGTATCCTTACTGGACCTATTTTGCTTACGCACCGGCGTACGTGCCGCCGGTTGCCGTGGCGCCGGCCGGAGGTGCGGCGACGCATTCCGTGGTGACGTTGAAGCTGCCGCCAGGGGCGGCCCTGTTGGTGGACGGCAAGCCGGCGCCGCCGCCGGCGTCCAACGTGGACAATATCTTGACCTACCGCACGCCGGTGCTTTCGTCCGCGATCATGTATAAGTACACTTTTTCCGTGGAAATCATGATCGACGGCAAACCGGCGCGAGCCGACAAGGTGGTTCACTTCCGGCCGGGCGACCCGATTTCGCTCGACTTCACTGCCGGAGTGAAGGTGGCGCAACTCGATGACTAGTGCGTGGTCCGTCAACCATGCCCGCCCAGAGGGGCGGGCATGCCACTCATCGACTCTTGCTTGACTCGGCACTCGATCGGCTTATTGCGCCCCGTTCGCGCGGACCGTGCGGCTTGGCGCGAGGAGCTTTTCGGCGCTCTC
>Ga0073934_10006233_pt1 | contig 17554 bp, 14 predicted proteins | sample LarsenN4metaG_FD_76834 | JGI IMG/M metagenome (GOLD analysis project Ga0073934, IMG submission 76834) | Hot spring sediment bacterial and archeal communities from British Columbia, Canada, to study Microbial Dark Matter (Phase II) - Larsen... ... | reverse complement strand
GAGTTCGCCGCGCTCTTCGCGCCCAAGCCCCAGGGCATGACCACCGCCAACGACTGGACCCGCGAGATGGCCACCAAGGGCTTCCCGGAGCTGCAACAACTCTACAAGCTTCTGGGCGCGCCGGGCAACGTCATGCTCCACCGCGGCGAGCATTTCCCGCACAACTACAACGCCGTCGCGCGCTCGGCCTTCTACACCTGGCTGAACAAGCACTTCAAACTCGGCTTCAAGGAGCCGGTCATCGAGCGCGACTATGAAGTGCTGCCCAAGGAACAACTCACCGTCTGGAACGCACAACACCCGCAGCCCCCCGGCGGCGATGACTTCGAGCGCAAGCTCGTGCGCTACCTCACCGAAGCCTCGGACAAGCAGATCAGCGCGGCGCGTCAGTCTGCGGAGGAATATCGCAAGACGGTGGGCGGGGGATTTGAAAGCATCCTGGGACGCACTTTGAAAACGGCTGGCGAATCGGCTTTCGAAATGAAGGACAAGACGGACAAGGGAACGCATCTGCAGATGACCGGCTTGCTGCGCAATCAAACACACGGCGAGGAACTGCCCGTGGTGTTCCTGCATCCCAAGGACTGGAACGGCACGACGGTGCTCTGGGTGGATGGCGCGGGCAAATCGGGCTTGTTCGGTGAGAGCGGCCAGCCAACTGCCGACGTGCAAAAGCTGCTAAAAGCCGGCATGTCAGTGGCCGGGGCCGATCTGCTGTATCAAGGTGAATTTCTGGCCGATGGCAAGCCGCTGGAGCGCACGGGCAAGGTGAAAAATCCGCGTGAGTTTGCCGGCTATACCTTCGGCTACAACCACAACGTGTTCGCCCAGCGTGTGCATGACGTGCTGACTTTGCTGGCTTACGTGAAAAGCAACGAGCGTCAGTCGAAGGCCGTGGATTTGATTGGCGTGAACGGCGCGGGGCCGGTTGCGGCGGCGGCGCGGGCGATGAGCGGCGATGCCTTCCGGCGCGCGGCGGTGGACACCGGCGGGTTCCGCTTCAACAAGCTCACGGATTTCCACGATCCGCAATTCCTCATCGGCGCGGCCAAGTATGACGACCTGCCCGGCCTGCTGGCGCTGGGCGCGACAGGCCCGCTCTGGGTGGCGGGTGAGAACGCCGACGGACTGGCCCCCGCCAGGGCGCTGGCCAAGGACGGCGCAGTGACCGGCTTTGCCGGCACCGGTCCCAAGGCGGTTTCAGAGGCGATCCAATGGCTGCTCAAGAACCAGTGACGGCAACGTCCGTCCAAACCGCCGTCAAACTGGCAGATGGCGCAGGGCACTTCGCAAAAGTGGATGGCCGTTGGTCGGACCGTCCTTGGGCTATACACACAACTCAACTTGCACAAATGTGTTTTTGCTTTGCCCCACGCGAGATGTTCCCGGCTGGCGGCAGTTCTTCTCGAGGCTTTCCACCAATACCCCGACCGCCAGCCCCTGAACACGGCTCCCGCCGGGCGGTTTGGCCGGCACTTGCGCGAACCAGGTTTGAACTCGCCCTGTTTCCCGGCCACACTGCCCGCGCTTGAATGTCGAAATCATCAACACCGGCAGCGAACTGCTCACCGGCAGCCGCCTCAACACCCACGCCCAATGGCTCGCCAGCCGCCTCACTGCGCTCGGCTACCACGTCACCCGCCAGCTCGCCGTGGCGGACCACGGCCCGGCCATCCAGGCCGCCGTCCGAGAAGCGCTGGGCCGTGCCGACATCCTCCTCACCACCGGCGGTCTGGGACCGACCTCCGATGATCTTACGCGCGATTTGATCGCCCAATTGCTGGGCAAAACTCTGCGCGAGGACGCAGCCGCCCTGGAAAACATCCGCGCCTTCTTTGCCGCGCGAAACAAGGCGATGCCCGAACGCACGCGCGTCCAGGCAATGATTCCCGAAGGTGCTATCGTTCTGCCCAACGCAAACGGCACCGCCCCCGGGCTGGCCATCGAGGTCAAACCCAACCCCTTGCGGGCTGCTGGAAAAACCTCCTGGCTGGTCATGCTGCCCGGCCCGCCGCGTGAACTGCGCCCGATGTTTGAAACCCGGGTGGCGTCCTTGCTCCGCGAAAAGGCGCCACCGGAAACCGCCACTGCCTCCCGCCTGATCCGCACCACCGGCCTGGGCGAATCGCTCATTGAAGAGCGCGTGGAGGGGCCTTTGCGCCACTTGCTGGACGCCGGGCTGGAATTCAGCATCTGCGGCCATCCCGGAGAAGTGGAAGTGCGCGTGACCGCGCGCGGCGGCGGCGCGGAGGAAACGGCTCGGGCGGCAGAGGAAATCCTCCGCGCTGCTCTCGGCCAGTCCGTTTACGGCGGCGAGGCGGACACCTTGGAATCCGTCTTGGTTCACGAACTGGCTCGGCGCAAGGCGACGGTGGCTGTGGCCGAATCCTGCACCGGCGGCCACCTCGCCAACCGCCTGACCAACGTGCCCGGCGCTTCCAATGTCCTGCTGGCGGGCTGGGTCACCTACAGCAACGCCGCCAAAACGAAATGCCTCGGCGTCCAGGTTTCGACCTTGGAGGCCCACGGCGCGGTGAGCGAGCCAGTGGCGCGGGAAATGGCCGAAGGCGCGCGGCGGGAAAGCGGCGCCACCTATGCGCTATCCATCACTGGCATCGCCGGGCCGGGCGGTGGCTCGGCGGAAAAGCCGGTGGGCACGGTTTTCATCGGTCTGGCGGGTCCGCACGGATCACAAGTTGCCAAGATGCTCAACCCGTACGACCGCGAAACCTTCAAGCGCGTCACCTCCCAGCAAGCCTTTGATTTGCTTCGCTGTCACCTGCTCGTCCGCTGAGAATTCACCGCCCGCCCCCCACAAGACGGCTTGAAAATGAACGGCATGCCCAGCCGAACACGGTTTTAACCCTCAAGAGCAAAAAACCCGCAGGCCAACTGGGCTGCGGGTGGAATTGGGAAAGGCGGATTGCTAGGCGCCGTCGTTGCCAATGGCCTCGACGGGGCAGCCTTCCATGGCCTCCTTGCATTGGGCCTCCTCCTCCTCGTTCTCCGGCTGCTTGTACACGTAGGAGTGGCCGCCGTCGTCATTGCGCTTGTAATTGTTCGGGGCGGTTTCGCGGCATAGGTCGCAGTCAATGCACTGGTTGTCCACGTAAAACCTGCCTGCGACGTTTTCGGGGTATTTGTTTGCTGCGTCAGCCATAGGAATGATTGTTGTTGCGGCCGTGATATTGGGCTGGCGGGCGGGCTTGGCAAGCAACAATTGCCCGCGAGCTGGGAAAAGCTGCTGGGTGAAGTAATCGGTCATCAGTGGCCAGTGATCAGGCGCAGTCAAAGCGTCCTTTGTCAGTGACTTGGAGGCCGGCGTTTTGCTGCTCGCAAATGTCACTCTGGCCGGTGACTGATGACTGGTTTCTGGCTACTGATTACTGTTATGGTCAATCCGTGAACGAACCAGCGCCCAATCCACCCGCTCCGCAAACAGCGCCATGGCCAAGTCCGCCGACCCGCCCCCTCCGCCGGTGGCCGGTGGCGGTGATTTTCCTGCTGGCGGCGGTGTCGCTGGCGGTGATGTGGGCCAATCCGGACATGCAGCGGCAGGACAAGCATCTGGGCACCGCTGGGGTCGGCCTGCTCACAGGGTTTCTCCTGTTTGCGTGGTTTATGCTGCTCTCCAGACTGCCCTGGCGGGTGCGTCTGCTGGGCGGCGGCGCGATGTTGGTGGCGATGGTCCTGGCGGGGGTGGCGTTCCGCCGCGTCTTTCAAGTTCGCGGTTTTACCGGGGATTTTCTCCCGATCATCGAGCGGCGCAGCACGCCGAGAGACAGCGAGCGCATCGCCAGCGCAACGTCCCTGCCGCCGACGGTCGCGACACCGGTTCAAATCCAGCCCACGGCGGATGATTTCCCGCAGTTCATGGGGCCGAATCGAAACTGCGTCGTGACCGGGCCCAAGCTGGCCACGGACTGGACGGCGAATCCGCCGGAGGAGCTTTGGCGGCAGCCGGTGGGGCCGGCCTGGTCGGGCTTTGCGATCGTGGGCGGCGTCGCCGTGACGCAGGAACAGCGTGGCGGCGAGGAGGTGGTCATCGCCTACGACCTCGCCACGGGGCGCGCGTTGTGGTCCCACGTGGACAGGGCGCATTATGTGACGCCCATCGCCGGCGAAGGGCCGCGCGCCACGCCGACGATTCAGGGCGGCAAGGTGTTCACGCTCGGTGCGACGGGCAAACTCAACTGTCTGGAGCTGGCGACCGGCAAGGCCGTGTGGTCGGCGAATGTCGTGACCCAGCACAAGAACCGCGTGCCGGAGTGGGGACTGGCCAGTTCGCCGCTGGTCGTGTCCAACCTCGTCATCGTGCATCCGGGCAAGGACAAGCCCGCGCTCGTCGCGCACCACCGCGACACGGGCGAGCTGGTCTGGACGGCCGGGGCGGATGCCTCCAGCTATGGCTCGCCATTCTCCGCCACACTGGCGGGCGTGGAGCAAATCCTGAGCTTCAACAACGCCAGCATCAGCGCGCACGCACCCGCCACCGGCGAGGTGCTGTGGACGCACCCTTGGAATGCGAACCAACCGAAGGTCGCCCTGCCGGTGTTGCTGCCGGACGACCGGGTGCTGTTCTCCAGCGGTTACGGAGTCGGAGCCGAGTTGCTGCACGTCACCCGGGACGATTCGGGCAAACTCTCGGCTAGGCAGCTTTGGAAGACGCTCAAGTTGAAGGCCAAGTTCACCAATCTCATCCACAAAGACGGGCATATCTACGGGCTGGATGACGGCATCATGGTCTGCCTGGAGGCGGCCAGCGGCCAGCAGAAGTGGAAGGACGGCCGCTATGGCCACGGACAGATCGTTCTCACGGGCAACCTGTTGGTTGTGATGGCTGAAACCGGCGACGTGGCGCTGGTGGAGCCCGCGCCGGACCAGTTGCGGGAGCTGGCGCGAATCAAGGTGTTCACGGACAAGACCTGGAATCCTCCCGCGCTGTCCGGCGACCGGCTGCTCGTGCGGAACCACAAGGAGGCGGCTTGCTACCGGCTTCCGACGGTATCCGGTCGTTGAGAAAAGCCCGGCTTACTGTGATCCGACGGCGGCCGAGCGGTCGCCTTCGCCGCGGCGGAGCTGGAAGGGGACGCTCTTCACGATCTCCAGCACGAGCACCGAGAACTTGTCACCGTTGCGGTCCACCCCCTTGGCGATCTCGTCCAGCGCGCATTTGTCGTAGAAATCCAGGCCGCGGCCCAGCGCGTAGGTGAGCATCTTCTCGGACAGGCTGTGGACGAATTCCTTGCGCTTGCTGGTGACGAGAATCTTGTTCAACTCGACCGGCCCGGAGAAGTTCTCGCCGGTGACGAGCCTGCCCGCCGGGTCAATGGTCACGCCGTTTTCCTTGTCGCGCCAGGCGCCGACGGCATCGAAGTTTTCCAAGCCGAAGCCCAGCGGGTCCATGCGCGCGTGGCAGGAGGCGCAGGCGGGGTTTTCCCGGTGCTGCTCCAGTTGCTGGCGCAGCGTGCCGGTGAGCTTTTTGTTTTCCTCCAGCGGCGGCACGTCGGGCGGCGCGGGCGGCGGCGGTGTGGCGAGGAGATTCTCCAGCACGAACAGGCCGCGCTTCACCGGCGAGGTGCGCGTGGGGTTCGAGGTGAGCGTGAGGATGCTGGCATGGGTCAGGACGCCGCGCCGGGGCGTGCCGACGAGCGAGACACGCTGGAACTGGTCGCCCTTGATGTTCGGGATGTCGTAGTGCGCGGCGAGGCGCTCGTTGATGAAGGTGTAGTCGGCGGTGAGAAACTCGAAGATGCTGCGGTCCTCGCGCATGATGTGCTCGAACAGGGTTTCCGTCTCCTTGCGCATAAGGGCCTTGAGCGTGTCGTCGTATTCGGGGAACAGCTTTGGGTCGGGCGAGACGATGTCGAGGTTGCGCAGCATGAGCCACTGGCCGCCGAAGTTCTCGACCAACTCGCGGGCCTTCTGGTCGCGCAACATGCGCTGGACCTGCTGCCCGAGGTTGCGGCGGAGCTGGCCGCGCGAGGCGTAGTCGAACAACTGCTCGTCCGGCATGGTGCTCCACAGGAAATAGGACAGACGCGAGGCCAGGGCGTATTCGTTGATGGGATGGATGCGCTTGGGATTGTCCGGCTCGGGCTGAAGTTCGCCCCGGAAGAGGAAATGCGGCGAGACCAGCACGGCCTGCAACGTGAGCTGGACCGAGCGCTCGAACGGTTCCTTGTTTGCGTCGGCGACCTGGAAAATTTTCAGCAGCCGGTCCACCTCCGCCGGCTGCACCGGGCGGCGGTAGGCGCGGCGGGTGAACTCCGCGACGATGGCGCGGGCGGCCTCGAGCTTGTTGGTGCCGGGGCCGGGCTTCGCGATGAAAATGCGGCGGTGCGACTCCGGCAAGTCCGGCTCGGTGTCCATCGGCCCCTCGATCTCCAGGTGACGAACGTAGAGGTTGCGATCAATGGGGTTGCGTTTGCCGGGCGGCGGCGGCTGGTAGAAGTCGTTGAGAAAGGCGGCGGCCACGCGGTGGGTGCCGGGGTTGACCCGGCTCCGCACCTCGAAAGTGCCGGGGCTGTCCTCCAAGTTGGACACGTCGAAAGTCTTCAAGTCCGTCCCGCCCAGCCGGACGGACATCTTCGCCGCCTCGTTGCCGCCCCGTTGCTGGAAGGCGCGCACGCGGAAAACATACTCGCCGCCTTGGGTGAAGTTGTGCTGCACAAACAGCTCGCCGTTGGACACCAGCACCTTGGTGGAGTCGCCGAACCGCGCGCCCCCATCCAACTGCGCGAAGTTATAGCGCTTGGTGGGGCGCTGCGGATTGCCCACGACGATGGCCGCGTCGAGAATCTTCTCCGCCGCCGCCAGATACTTCTCCAGCATGATGGGTGGCAGCGAAAGCACGTCACCGATGTTGTCGAAGCCGTAGCCCGAATCATCTGCCGGGAAGTCGTTGGCCGGCTGGAAGTCCACGCCCACGAGGTCACGGATGGTGTTGTTATACTCCACGCGGTTCAGGCGCCGGATGGTCACCCGGCCGGGATCGGGGTTGTCGCAGTCGGTGCGGAAAACTTCCTGCTCGATCCACTGGATGATGAGGTCGCGCTGCGCGTCGGTGGGCTGGGGCTTGCGGTCCGGCGGCATGACGCGCTGGGTAAGGTTGTCAATGACGTGCTTCCAGCCCGTGCGGTCGGCGAGCATGGCCTTCTCGTCCGCGTACCTGTCCAGCGCGAGGCCGCCCTTCTTGGCGCCATCGCCGTGGCAATCCCAGCAGAACTCCACCAGGATGGGCTTGACCTGTTTCTCGAAGGAAATGGGCGCGGCGGCCGGGGCGGCCAGCGCTCCGGCGGCGAAAAACAGCAGGCTGAGGGCGCGTTTCATGCGAAACCGATGCAACGCCCTAGATTAACCGCGCCCTGCGCTGACTGCAAACATCTTGGCGGAACGAATTTCATTCCGCGCAAGGACCAGCGCCGTGGATCGTTCCGAGGACGTCCTGTCTCAGCCGGGCTGCTGGCTAGGTGCGCCACGAAAGCTCCTTCACCTGGCCGGCTTCGGGATGTTTCGCGTCCAGGGCGCGCAACTGGAGCCGCAACCCATCGGCTTTCAACTGTGCCTCCACCCAGCCGCTGGGGCGGGCCTTGTCGAAGACGTAGGCCACCGGCGGCAAGTTGATGAAGTGCAGTCCGCTTTCGTCGGTCTTCACCTCCCAGCGGTGCGTGTGGCCGAAGATGTAGGCCTTGACGTGCTTTCGCGGGCGCGCGATCTCCAGCAGCTTCTCCGTGTCCTTCAAGCCGGACTTGTTCTCGCCTTCGACGAGATGGAGGTTGTGATGCGCGAAGAGAATGGCGGGCTTGTCCTTGTGTTCGTCCAGCACCCTGGTCAGCCACTGGAGCTGGGCTTCACCCAGGCTGCCGGGCGTCTTGTTGACGGCTTCCAGCGAATCGAGGAGGAACCAGTAGGCGCGGTTGGTGGAGTAAATTGAAATGTATTTCTCTGTAAAACTGGGGCGCTCGGACACTGGCCCAGCAACTCCAGCGCGGAAGTTCTCCCGGTGGTCATGGTTGCCCAGCGTCATGTGAAGCGGCATCCCCGCCGCGCGGATTGGATCAAGCAGTTTCACGAAGTGCGCGTAATCCTCCGGCTTGCCATCGAGGTAAGCGCAATCGCCGTTGATGAGCGCGGCGGCGGGACGTTTGGCCAGGCCGACGACTTGTTTGCCCGCTTCAACCAGGTTGGCCGTCATGTTGACGCCGCGAGATTCGATGTCCGCGCTGGCGGGAATGTGTGTGTCCGAAAGCAACGCGAACAAGTCCGGGTCCACCGGTTTGGCATCGGCGGCAAAGGAACGTCCGGCGGCCAGCGCGGCACCAGTGGCCAGGGCGCGCGCCAGGAACTGGCGGCGGTTCAAGGGAGAAAGATGGACGGGCATATCAAGTCAGGGTTTGGAGGTTGTCAGCTTCGCAGCTCAGTCACTGACAAGGCTGTTTTCTAATTGTCACTCAAATCATTTTCGATGCCTCGCTAGGAAGCCGGGTTCCGTTCCGGTCAAATCGGCGTGACGTTGTTTCGTCAGTAACGCGCCATAGACCCGGAGGTCGCGCGCGAACATTTCCAGCCGCTGTTGAAAAGCCTCGCCCGTGACCTGGCTGTCGCGCACGTCCTCCTTCTCCACAAACGACACGCCGTAGGGCAGCGACCAGGCGTAGCACTGGCGCGCGATGGTGCGGAGCTGGTCGTGGACGGTCAGACCCTTTTCATGCGAGGCCACGACGCTGGCGAAAAGCTTGCCGGCGAACTCGCGCCAGAAGTGGTCGAGGAAATTCTTCAGCGCGCCGCTGACGCTGCCGTGGTAGTCGGGCGTGCCGAGGAGGAACGCATCGGCGCGGGCGACCCGCGGTTTGAGTTGCGCGTAGGCGGGCGATTGGAACGAAGTGTCGGTGTCGAGCAGCGGCAGCGGCTCCGCGCGCAAGTCGAGCATATCCACCTCGCAGCCGGCGGCGCGCAGCCGGTCGGCCAGGTGCGCGACGACGGCGCGCGTGACGGAACCGGCATGGAGGCTGCCAACGACGGCGAGGACGCGAAGCGGGGCGGACATGCGTCCGAAAATAGCAGGGGCGGCGGGGATGGCAATGGCGCGGATGATAACCAGATTACCTGCGCCGTGCCATTGAGCAGGGTCGAAGATAACGCGGAGGCGCGGAGTGCGCGGTAAAGCGGGGAGGTTGCCAGGGATCGCCGGCTTCAGCTTTGAGTGTTCCCGCTCGAATTGACTTTGCGCGTCCTGGCGTTCTCCGCGTCTCTGCGTTTGAGTCCTTTCCTCCTTTCAATCGCGTGGTTGCGACTTAACGCCCCCCGGCCTGCGCCTGGCGGAGCAGTTCGTAGTGGTGCAACGCCACGATGACCAGTGAATGGCGGATTTGCCCCGAGCGCACCAGCTCCGGCACCTGGGCCACGGGCACAAGCCGCGTCAGGATGTCCTCCCCGGAGTCGAAGCGTGTGGCGCTGCGCAGGCGGCAGTTCTCCACCAGCACGGTGTAGGTGCGGTTGTTCATGATGGCGGGGTTGGACCAGACCTGGCCGATGAGCCGCGGGCGGTCGCCTTCAAAACCTGTTTCCTCAGTCAACTCGCGCAGGCCGGCCGTCATGGGCGAGTCATCCTCCGCGTCCATCACGCCGCCGGGGATTTCCAGCTCGACCGTGGCGGAACCGTGACGGAACTGCTCGACCATCACCAGGCGCTGATCGCGCGTGACGGCGATGACGTTGACCCAGTCGCGGCTTTCGAGCACCACAAAGTCCATTTCCCGTCCCGTGCGGGGCGAAGTCCTGGTGTCCTGGCGAATTTTGAAGATGCGGAAATCACCCTTGGGCGCGGAACGAACCACCGGCCATGGCTTGATCGTCATGGGCGCAGGCTCCAAGGGCGCGGGGGGAAAGTCAATGGCGCAAGGCTGCTTGGCAGGCACGCGTGACAATCTCCGCATGCAGGTCGTCTGCGCCCGGTTCAACGCCTCAATCCTATGATGCGGCCGTTCTTGGGCGTCCGGCCTGCTGGCGCGCCTGGCGCTCCTTTCATCACTCCCTTGCCCTGTGACTCCGTTGCCTCTGGTTCGTCCGCACGCGCTCACCCGAACATCTCCATCTGCGTCCCGCCGGGACGGCGGAAAGCGGCGGTGGAAAGCGGCCATTCCTGTTCATTGATGCCGACGCGGCGGCAGGAGATTTCAAACAGCCGGGCGATGCGCTGGGCGTCCGGGCCTACGCCGGTCATGCGTGTGCCGAAGCTGGGATCGTTCAACCGGCCGCCGCGCAGTTCTTCCAGCCGGTGTACCACCTTGTCGCGGCGGTTCGGGAAATGGCGCTTGAGCCAGTCGTCAAACATCGGCGCGACGGCATGGGGAAGGCGCAGCACGACGCTCCCCGCAAAACGCGCGCCGGCTTCGGCGGCGGCCCTCAACAAGTTGGGAATCTCGTGGTCGGTCAGGCCGGGAATGATGGGCGCGATCATCACGCCGGTCGGGATGCCCGCTTGAGAGAGTTCGCGGATGGCGGCCAGACGCGCGGCTGGCGGCGAGGTGCGCGGCTCCATCACCTTGCGCAGTTCCGTGTCCAGCGTGGTGAGCGAGACGAAGACGGCGGCGGCCTGGTGCCGGGCCAGTTCGCCCAGCACGTCGAGGTCGCGGGTGACCAGGTGGTTCTTGGTGACGATGCCGACTGGGTTGCGGAATTCGGCCAGCACCTGGAGGCAGCGGCGGGTGAGCTGGAGTTTGCGTTCCACCGGCTGGTAGCAGTCCGTGACGCCGCTCATGGCGATGCACTGGGGCTTCCATTTCGACGAGGACAGCTCGCGGCGCAGCAGCTCCGGCGCGTCCTCCTTGACCATGATCTTGCTCTCGAAATCCAGCCCGCTGGAGAAGCCGAGGAAGTCGTGGAACGGACGCGCGTAGCAGTAGATGCAGCCGTGCTCGCAGCCACGGTAGGGGTTGACGCTGGCGTCGAAGCCGATGTCGGGCGAGTCGTTGTAATTGATGATCGTCTGGGTCTTGTCCCGGTAGAAAACCGTTCGCAAGGGCCGCTCATCGGGGGCGTACCAGTCAACGTCAGGCTCCAGGCTGATCTGCTCGAAGCGGTTGGTCGGATTGGCCGCCGCGCCGCGGGCGTGAAGTTTCTCTGGGGCGGCGTTCATTTCGCCGGTTCGACGTGCTGAGACAACACCCAGCCTTCAAAGGTCATGGAGGACAAGTCCGCACCGTCCAGTTGCTGGACGCCCGGGGCCTTGATGCGGATGCGGGTCAAGTCGAGTTGCTTCGCCGCACGATTGGTGCCCGCGAGTGCGTTGATGGATTTCTTTTCCAGAACCTGCACACGGGTGCCCGACGGGATGATGAGCGGTTTCGCCCGTTCAAAGACACGCCCTTCGCTCGCCTCGGCCAGTCCTTCCAGCATGGGCGTGCGCTCGAAGGACTGGTGAATGAACAGGAGAATCTTGTCGCCCTTGGTGGTGCCGAAGGCCTCCGCGCCACTGATCTTCGCCCACTTGGCGACGTCGGCCTTGCGGCCGGCTTCGACGATGTGCGGAAACTCCGTCTCCAGCATCGTGCGCCACCGGTGGATTTCCGCGATGGCCTGTTTCATGTCGGCGCGGTGCTTGCGGCCCGCCTCGCTGGGCGCGGTTTCGAGGTCAATGCGGTCTTTCACCCGCAGTTGCTCGCTGGAGTTAACGTTATGCCGCGCCATCTCGTAAGCGCCCTGGGCCTTGATGAGCCGCGCCTTGATTTGGGCCACGCGCGCCAGCGGATCCTGTTCCGGCTCCTGTTTGTGGTAGCGCTTGTAGCTCTCGACCGCCTTCAGCCGGCGCGCGTCATCGAGCGCGGAGAAAACCGATTGCAGACTGTAAAGCCGGTCGGAGTCCTGACGGGGAAGCACCTGGCCCAGGCCATTGTCAAAGCGGCTGCGGAAGTATGTGGAGTCGTTGTAGTAAATGTCCTGGGGCGACATGGGCTTGCCATCAATGCCCAGCGTCTTGCCGTCGGACTCACCGCCGGCGGAGCCTTCCGTGCGAAACACGGGATCGGTGACGATGGTGGCCTTGGGCACGCCATTGAACACTGCGGGCGTGTCCGGCAAAGGTGTGGTGACCGGAGGGGTAGCGGAAGCGGCTTTTGTAGCCGGCGATGCGGCAGGCGCTGCAGATGTGGGTGTTGCTGGAGGGGCCTTGGCCGGCGGGGCGGACTTCGCCTTCATGCCTTCGCGGTTGCGGATGCGCGTGACCTTGCCGTTCTGCAAGGTGACGACCACGTCGTTGGCGTAGTTGAGGTCCTCGCGCGCACCCACGCGCAGCGTGCCGATGGGTTCACCGAGTTCTTGGATGACCTCCTCGCGTGTGGAGCCGATGTCCACGCCCGCGAAGAGGCGGATGACCGCAAATGAAACAACCAGTGTCAGGCAGAGGCGGGAATTCATGATTGCGAGGTGGGTTGAAGATAGGCTTTGACCAGCGTCGCCAGTGTAACGGGCCACCCGTCCGGCGCAAGCGCGCCGAAGCGGTCCATGTTTTGCGCTTTCACGGGCGGGCGTGTTGCGGCGAGGATGCGCACCATGCCGGAAACGAAGCCATTGCCCGATGCGGATGCCGATCCCTTCGCCCGCGCCATCGAACGCGAGCAGTTGCGCAACGCCCGGCTCATCAACCTGCTGCGGCTCGTCGGCGTGGCGTTGTTTCTAGCGATTCACCTTTTGCTGGGGCAGTTGCTCGGTCTGGCCGCCTGGCAGGGGAACATACCGCTGATGTCCGCCTATCTGCTGGGCGCGCTGGCGGTGCATCTGGAGGGGCGGCGGCGGCGCAGCACGGCGAAACTGGGCGCGCTGGCGGTGCCGTTCCTTGACATGCCGATGATCTTCCTGCTGCAAAGCGCGTCCTTCGCCACCACGGACGATCCGCGCGCTGTGGCGACGTTCAGCCTGGCGATCTTCGTCGCGCTCGTGGTGCTGGCCGCCATGTCGCTCGACATCCGCCAAATCTACTTCGCCGCCGCCGTGGGCGCCGCGCTGGAACTCGTGCTCCAGTCCCAGGGCGGCGACACCCCGGGCGGGATGGTTTCCGGCGTGGTGCTGATCGCGTTCGTCGCCACGATTTGCGCCTACGCGCGCGAGCGGCGGGTGGCGCTGGTGCGGCAGGTGACGGAGTTTCAGGTGCGGCGCGAAAAACTGGGCCGCTATTTCTCCCCGGCCGTCGCCCGGCACATCGAACAGGCGGACGGCGAGTTCGACGCCGTGCGGTCCTGCGAAGTCACCATCCTATTCAGCGATATCCGCGATTTCACGGCTCTGAGCGAACAACTCAGCAGCGAGCAGGTCGTCGCCATGCTCAACGACTACCACGCGCGCATGGTGGATGTGATCTTCCGGCACGGCGGCACGCTGGACAAATACATCGGCGACGGGATCATGGCCTACTTTGGCGCGCCCTTGAAACAGGACGACCACGCCGAGCGCGCGGTGCGTTGCGCGCTGGCGATGTTCGAGGAGCTGCGGCAGCTCAACGCGGAGCGCGAGCGCCGCGGCGAGCCGGCCCTGCGGATCGGCGTGGGCATCCACACCGGCCCGGCGGTCATCGGCAGCATTGGGGCGCCGCACCGGCGCGAGTTCACCGCCATTGGCGACGCCGTGAACCTCGCCTCGCGCATCGAGGGTCTGACCAAGGTTCACAACGAGTCCATCCTGGTGTCCGAGGAGACGCGCAAACGCGCGGGCGAAAGCTTCCAGTTCAAGGACGCGCCGCCGGTGCCCGTGAAGGGCAAGGCCAGGCCGGTGCTGACGTTCACGCCGGTGGGCAGGGATTAGGGAAACCGGTTTCAGAATCGGAAACGACGCCCGAAACCACCATCACGCCCTCGCCACTCCCTCCACCCACTTCACGCTGTGATCGCCGGTCACCGCCACAGTCTCCGGTGGTGAATCAATTCGGAAGAACGACCACGGGCCCGGCAGGAACGGATATTTCTCGATCACGCGCTCGTTCACTTCGATGCCCAGGCCCGGCTCCTTGGGCACGTGCAAATAACCATCCTTGACCGGCATTGGGTCGGCGAGAATCTCGTCGGCCAGCTCGAAGGGATACATGCCTTTGCGTCCGAAGTTGGCGTGACAGGGATATTCCAGCCACTCGACCACGCTTTCCGGCCAGCACACGCCCAGGTGCGCCGCCGCCAACACCTCCAATGTGGTGCCCCAACTATGAAAGGCAAACTTCAGTCCGGCTTGTGCCACCGCTTCGAACACCCGCCGCCCCATCTCGCAGCCGCCCTGGCAACAGACATCCGCCTGGATGTAGTCCGCGCAACGGGAGGCGATCAAATCCATGAAGCCGCTTTCCTCCTGCTCGTGCTCGCCGGTTGCGATGGGTGTCGGACTCACCGCCTTCAACTGGCGATACGCCGCATGGTCGTCGGGCGGCAGCGGCTCCTCCAGCCAAACGGGCTTGAACGCCGCCATCGCCTTCGCCAACCCGGTGACGGTGGCCAGGGAGTAGGACTTGTCGCCCATGCGCCACCAGGAATGCGCGTCAATCATCAGGCCGAAATCCGGTCCCGTTGCCCGGCGCATCAGTTCCATCGTTCGCAAGTCGTCCTCCGGCCCCAGCGCCGGGCGCATCTTGTAGGCGGGAAAACCCATCGCCTGCACGGCGGCGGCTTCCTCGGCGTATTTTTCCGGCGGCTGGTACATGCCCGCGCTGCCGTAAAGCTTGATCGTGTCGCGCTTGCGTCCGCCGATGAGTTCGGACAGGGCGCAGCCCTCGAAACGCGCGGCGGCGTCCATCACGGCGATTTCCACGGCGTGATAGGTCTTGGTGAGTTCCAGGCCTCCTTGAAAGTTGAAATCCCGCCATTGCCGTGGATCTTTGCCCGTGAGAAACGGCGCGATGACCTCCTTGATCTCCTTCGCCGCGCGCTCGTGGGCGGGGCCGGGCGCGAAGCCCCTCAAGCCGGTGTCCGTGGTCACGCGGATGAGCATGGCGTCGCGTTTGAGGATGGTGCGTTCGCCGTTGAAGAACGGCAGCCGGAGCGGCTCCGGCAGCGGGCAGGACATCAGCAGGGCCTCGACGCGGTTTATTTTCACGGGCGGTTAGTTAGCGGTGCGCGCGCGGATGTGTCGAGGCGGGAAATTGGCCGTCGGCAGCCTGAAAATCCCGCTTGTCATCCGGCGGGCCGCTGCTAGTGTCCGCCCCCTTGATTTTATGAAGGCAGACATCCACCCGAAATATGAGGCGGCGGAGATCCGTTGCGCCTGCGGCAACGTCATCCAGACACGCTCCACCCGGCGCTCGGTGCTGATCGGCATTTGCAACGAATGCCATCCGTTCTACACGGGCCAGCAGAAGTTTGTGGACACCGCCGGCCGCGTGGACAAGTTCCAGCAGCGCATGGCCCGCACCGCCGAGGTCCAGGCCGCCCTTGCCGCCACCACCGGCAAAAAGAAGCGCAAGTAGGCTGTTTTCCCCACACCGCCCGCCCGGCCATGATTTGGTCCCGGCGGGCGGTGTGTTTTTTTTCGGGATGGGTTGCCCGTCGAGTACACCCCAGTTGCCCCGTGATTCATGGATTTGCGTCCGTACATTGAAAAATTCGCCCGGCGCCTGGATGAGGTCGAGGTGTTGCTGGGCGACCCGGCGTTGTTCGAGAACAAGGCGCGCGCCCAGGAGTTGACCCGCGAATATGCCCGGCTCAAGGAACTGGTGGCGACGGGCAGAGCCTATCTCAAGGCGCTGGCGGACCTGGAGGAGAACCGCGCCTTGCTCTCCTCCGAGTCGTCCGGCTCCGAGCTGGCGCAGATGGCGCAGGAGGAGATCGCGCGGCTGGAAGCTGAGACCGCGCGGCTGGGGCAGCTTGTCCAATGGGGCATCCTGCCGCCTGACCCCGCCGATTCGCGCAATACCATCGTCGAAATCCGCGCCGGCGCGGGCGGGGCCGAGTCGGCGCTGTTTGCCGCCGACCTCTATCGCATGTATTCGCGTTATGCCGAGGCCCGCGGTTGGAAGGTCGAGACGCTCGACACCAGCCCGTCGGACTTGGGCGGCCTCAAGGAAGTGATCTTCAGTGTCATCGGGCCGAACGCCTACAAGCGGCTCAAGCATGAGAGCGGGGTGCATCGCGTCCAACGCGTCCCCGCCACCGAGGCGCAAGGCCGCATTCACACCAGCACCGTGACGGTGGCCATGCTGCCGGAGGCCGAGGAGGTGGACATCGAAATCAAGCCCGAAGACCTGGACATCCAGGTTTGCCGCGCCAGTGGACACGGCGGCCAGGGCGTGAACACCACGGACTCCGCCGTGCGTATTTTCCACAAACCCACGGGCATCGAGGTGCGCTGCCAGGACGAACGCTCACAGCAAAAGAACAAGGCCAAGGCCATGAAAGTGCTCCGCTCGCGCCTGCTCGACCGCAAGATCGCCGAGGAAAAGGCGAAATACGACGCCCAGCGCAGCCAGCAGGTGGGCACCGGCGAACGCAGCGAAAAAATCCGCACCTACAACTTCCCGCAGAACCGTGTCACCGACCACCGCATCGAACTGACGATCTACAACCTGTCCGCCGTGATGGAAGGCATCCTCGACGGTGTGCTGGAGCCTTTGCTGGCGGACGATTTGGAGAAGCGTCTGGCAGCGTTGAGAAACTGAACCCATGAGAAGCCTCTGTGTCTTCTGCGGGTCGAGCCATGGTAACGCGCCGGTGTTTGCCGCCGCCGCGCGCGAACTGGGTGAGGCTCTGGCTGCGCGGGACATCGAGCTGGTCTATGGCGGCTCGCACGTCGGCCTGATGGGGGTGGTGGCGGACGCCGCACTGGCGAAAGGCGGACGGGTGACCGGCGTATTGCCACGCTTCATGGCCGACAAGGAGCTGGCACACCCCGGCCTCACCAAACTCCACCTCGTCGAGACCATGCACGAGCGCAAGCAGCTCATGGCGGAGCGCGCGGAGGGGTTCGTCGCCCTGCCGGGCGGGTTCGGCACGCTGGAGGAGATATTCGAGGCGGTCACCTGGGCGCAACTGCATCTGCACCGGTTTCCCTGCGCGCTTCTCAACGTGGACGGCTACTTCAATTCGCTGGCCCAGTTTCTGAAAACGTCTGTCGCGCGTGGTTTTGTGCGGGCGGAGCAGGCCGGGGCCTTGATCGTGGCGGCCGGTGTGCCTGAATTATTTGACCGTTTCGCGCATTTTCGCCCGGCGGTTTCGGAGAAGTGGATTCCCAAACGGATGATCTGATTGCCCATGAAACCCCAAGGATTGATTTTCGACTGCGACGGCACACTGGCCGACACCATGCCCCTGCACTGGCAGGCCTGGCAGCTCGTCATCAAGCGCTACAACCTGCATTTCCCGGAGGAGCGCTTCTACGCCCTGGGCGGCGTGCCCTCGCGCGACATCTTCAAAATGCTGGGCGAGGAGCAGGGCGTGGCGCTCGACCACATCGCCGCCGCGCAGGAGAAGGAGTCGGCGTATCTGCCGCTGATTGACCAGGTGGAGCCGGTGAACGCCGTGGTGGGCATCGTGCGCGAGTACCACGGACGGCTGCCGATGGCCGTGGCCACGGGCGGGACGCG
>Ga0073934_10006231_pt1 | contig 17555 bp, 10 predicted proteins | sample LarsenN4metaG_FD_76834 | JGI IMG/M metagenome (GOLD analysis project Ga0073934, IMG submission 76834) | Hot spring sediment bacterial and archeal communities from British Columbia, Canada, to study Microbial Dark Matter (Phase II) - Larsen... ... | reverse complement strand
GGCCCTCCGTGCCTGAAACAGAAGCCCGCGGAGCGGGCGACGGAATGTAGCCCAGGGTGAGGCTTTGCGAACCCTGGGTCTCTTTGCGAACCCTGGGGCTGCTATTTCTTGAATCGCTTCACCATCTCCGCCAGCGCTTCGCGCTCCTTCGTGTATTTCTCATCGTGGATCAGATTCCTCGTCTCATGCGGGTCGGCTTGTTCGTCGAAGAGCATCGCCTGGCCGTTGGCGTACTCGGCATAACGGAAGCGCTCCGTGCGGACGGCGACGCCGTTCACTTTTTCGTTTGTGCCGATGACGGTGAATGCCGGATGATCCCATTTTGCATGTGCGTCGCGAAGCAGGCGAACCAATGAATGCCCTTCCAGCCCATTGGGCGGGGCAACGCTGCACAGTTCGCACAGAGTCGGGTAGATGTCGATCGATTGCACGATTCTGGGCGATGACTTACCGTTGGCCGGCGAACCCGGCGCAATCATGATGAGCGGAACGCGTGTGCCGATCTCCCACAGCGAACCATGCTTGGACCACTTTCCTTTTTCGCCGAGGTGGTAGCCATGATCGCCCCAGAAGACGATGATCGTGTTGTCGCGTAGTTTGAGGCGATCGAGTTCCGCGATCACTTTGCCGACGAGCGAATCCACCCAGGTGAGCGATGCCCAGTATGCCTGGATTACCTTGCGGGCTTCTTCCGGCGTCGCCTCTCGGTTGATGAAGAGATCGCCGTTGCGAGCCGGGATCGACGGCTTCGGGAACCCATCCGGCGCCGTCGGCTTTGGGGCGAAGTCCGGCGGCAACGGAATCTTTTCCGGATCGTACATGTCGAAGAACTTTTTCGGCGCCGTCGGCGGGCTGTGCGGCTTGGTGAACCCGCAGGCCAGGAAAAAGGGCTTGTCCTTGTTTTCGTTCAGATACGCGATCGCCTGCTCGGCCGTGCGATAGTCGGCATGTTTCTGCCCGTTGCCTTCGAGCACGACGATGCGGTCGGACTGTTGAGCCTGGTTTGGGTTCGGTTTATTCGGATTCGTCGCGCCGTCGAAACTGCGTTTCTGCCCGCCTTCGGTCCAGGCGTCGAAGTCGTCGATGCCGCCGTGAAAGATCTTTCCGCAGCGCAATGTCGCATAGCCGTTTGCTTTGAAATGTTTGGGCAGCGAGACAAAGTCCGGATGCGCCGCCCCGAACCAGGTGCGATTGTCGAGCACGCCGGTCGTCGTCGGAAATCGGCCGGTGAGCATCGACGTCCGCGACGGATTGCAAAGCGGATACTGCACGTAGGCCCGCTCGAAGCGCACGCCGGCCCTGGCCAGCGCGTCGATGTTCGGTGTCTTGACGTGCGGATTGTCGTAACAGCCCAGCTCGGGCCGCAAGTCGTCGGAGGCGATGAAGAGCACGTTCATTTTCTTGGCCGGCGGATCGGCCGCGAAGATGGCGGCCGTGCCGATCAAGCTCCACATCAAGCTGGTGCGCATGGCGAATCTCGAAAGTGGAAGGCGAAACCGCCGATTAGCCTAATCCATCCCGCCCGAAGATGCGAGCAGGAAACGGCGCTGAAAATTCGCCGGCTCTCTCACCTGTTTTTCATTTGCAATTTGCCGCGAGAGGCGGATGATAATACCGGTAATCTCCAACTCTCCATCCTCGCGATCGAAAGGATTGCAACATGAAGAAACCTGCGTTATTCCTTGCTGCCCTCCTGGCAGCGGCGGTCGTCGTCGGGTCGGTTCACGCTGATTTGACTTCTTCGTTGAAGAAACAATCGGTCGAACTGAAGTCGGCCGGCCCCCTGGCGTTCGGCCCCGACAGCGTCCTCTTCATCGGCGACTCGAGCGCCGCCACGATCTGGGCGGTCGCCACCGGCGACACCGCGACCGGCGATAAGTCGGCGGCCCTGAACGTCGAAAAAATCGACGCCAAGATCGCCGATTTGCTCGGCACCATGGCGTCCAACGTCGCCATCGCCGACATGAAGGTCAACCCGGCAACCGGCAACGTATTTCTCTCCGTCGGCAAAAAAGGCGGCGCCGGCGCGACGATTCTCCGTGTCGATCGGGCGGGCAAGATTACCGAAGTCAGCCTCAGCAGCGTGCCGGCGGCGAAGGTTGCATTGCCGAATCCCAATGACAAGAATCGCACCATGTCGATCACGTGCATGGCGCTCTTGAAGGACAAACTGTTTGTCGCCGGTTTGTCCAACGAAGAATTCGCCTCGACTTTGCGGACGATTCCGGTCCCGTTCCCATCGGAACTTGACAAGGGAACCGGCGTCGAGATTTATCACGGCAACCACGGTGCATTTGAAACGAGGTCGCCGATCCGCACGTTCACGCCGTTCGACATCAACGGACAGGCGAACCTGCTGGCGGCGTATACCTGCACGCCGTTGGTCAAGTTCCCGGTCGAAGAGTTGAAGCCGAACGCCAAGGTCCGCGGAACGACGATCGCCGAGTTGGGCAATCGGAATACGCCGCTGGACATGGTCGTCTATCAGAAGGATGGCAAGACCTTCGTATTGATGTCGAATGATCGCCGCGGCGTCATGAAGATCACCACCGACGGCATCGACAAGGTCGAAGCCATCACGAAGCGAATCGGCGGCATTGCCGGCGTGAAGTACGACACGATCTCCGACCTGACCGGCGTCGAGCAACTCGACCGCCTGAACGACAGCATGGCGCTGTTGCTGGTGAAGTCGGGCGATTCGCGCGATTTGAAGTCTGTCGCCCTTCCGTGAGAAATGCAATGATTCGACGCATTGCCGAGCCCACGGGCGTTGTCCCGTGGGCTTTTGTCCTGACGCTTTTTGTAACGCAACCGCTGGGCGCCGGCTCGCCGGTGATCGAGTGCGACGCCGCGTCGAAATCGATCACCGTTTCCGGCATCGCCGCCGAGACGCTGCGCAACTGGGAAAAATCGCCGCCAAAGGATTGGACCACGGTGCTGTCCGTATATGTTGGCGAGTCGAAATCGCCGATGCTGGGAAAGCACTCGGTCGGGAACCATCGGCTTCGATTCGAACCTCGGTTCGCGTTGGAGGCTGGCCTGAAGTACCGAGTCGTCCTGCAACTGGACGGGCAAAAGCCGCTCACCCGGTACGTCGCCGTCGAAAAAGTTCATTCGGCGCCGGCCGCGCTTGTGCATGTCTATCCCAGCGGCAATAAACTGCCCGAAAATCAGTTGAAGTTTTACTTGCACTTTTCGGCGCCGATGCGGCGCGGCGACGCCTACGAACACGTGGCTCTCGTCAACGAAAAGGGAGAAAAGATCGATCGGCCATTTTTGGAACTGGGCGAGGAACTCTGGGACCCCTCCGGCAAGCGCTTCACGCTGTTCCTGCATCCGGGCCGAATCAAGCGGGGCTTAAAACCGCGTGAAGAACTGGGGCCGCCGCTCGAAGAAGGAAAAAAATACACGCTGGTGATCGACCGCGCCTGGCGCGATGCTGCGGGGAATGAACTCAAGTCGGAGTTCCGCAAGTCGATCGTGGTCGGCAAGCCGGACGACGTGCAGCCCGATCATCGGCTCTGGAAGATCGCAGCGCCCAAATCCGGGTCGCGGAACCAGTTGGTGGTCGCGTTCAATGAACCGATGGACCACGCGCTTTTGCAGCGCATGATCTGGGTGGTCGATGCCGCTGGCAAGCGCGTCGAAGGGATCGTGGAGACAGCGAATGATGAAAGCGAATGGCGCTTCCAACCGACGACGCCCTGGCGGGCGGGCAAGCATCGCCTGTTGATCGATACGGAGCTCGAAGACCTGGCGGGCAACAACATCGCCCGCCCGTTCGAAGTGGACGAATTTCGAAAAATCGACAAGAGTTTGCAGTCGAAAACGGTCGAACTGGTTTTCACGATTGACTGAGCGCTCGATCTCGCTGGCTCGACATTGCTTAATTCTGCTGTTTCCACCATAACGCGCGAAGTCCGGGGCTTTCCTCCAGCGGCGAGGCGTCCCAAATCCGCAAGCAGCGGTCGTCGCCGGAGGACACCAGCAACTTGCCGTCCGGGCTGAACTTCACGCAGCGCACGTCGTCCGAGTGTCCCTTCAGCGTCAGCAGCATTTCGCCATGATCGGCGTCCCAGATTTTGATGGTCCAATCTTCCCCGGCGGAGGCGATCCGGCGGCCATCGGGGCTGACATGCAGATGCCAGATGCTTAGCCGGTGCCCGGTCAAGATTCGAGCGGGCTCGACAGCCATCATCTTCCAGATCTTGATGCTGGTTTCGGCGTCGCTGCGATGGCGGTTGGAATTGGCGGTGGCGAACCATTCGCCGTCGGGACCAAATGCGATGCACGAAACGCGAGTATCGTGCGCTTCGAACGACAGCATCTCCTCGGCGTCGTCGAGCCGCCAAATGCGAATCATGCCGTTCGAATCGCCGGAGACGACGTGTTCGCCGTTCGGGTGCAGAGCCAAGGCCTGGACAACGCCGGCGTGTTTTCGAAATTCGCGAACTTGTCTGCCGTTTTCGGTGTCCCAGATGCGCACGCGGCCATCTTCGCCCCAACTCAGCAGCAGTTTTTCCGTCGGGTGGAAAGCGACTCCAAGCACCGACCCGAAATGCCCGGAGAGAACGGTTTCAAAACCGGTGGTCAGGTTCCAGATGCTGATTTTTCCCTGTCCGAGTGCGGCGGCCAGCAGGTCGCCGTTCGGTTGAAACGCGATCGACTCGACGCTGCCGCGAGGCTGAAAGCGCTTCAGGTGCGAACCGGACTGGAGATCCCAAATGTGGATTCCGCTGTCGCCGCAGCCGGTCGCCAGCCAGCGTTGGTTCGAGTGGAAGGCGAGCGAAGGGACCCAGTCCCGATGGACGTCGGCGCCCAGGCAGAGGGGATCCTGGCCTTTTTCCAGGTCCCACACTTTCAATTGGCCCGCAGTGCCGGCCGACACGAGGCGGCGTTCGTCGTCGCCGATGGCAATGCGGCACACCGACTGCAGGTGGCCGACGAGCGTTTTGACTTCGCGGACGTTGCGAACGTCCCAGAGGCGAACCGTTTCGTCTGAACTTGCCGATACGAGGTGGTTGCCGTCTTTGCTGAACACGATCTGATGAATCAATCCACGATGGCCCGAGAGCGTGCCGATCTTCTGGCCTTTCGGGGACACGAGCTGAATTTCATGATTGCGCTGCAGGGCGATGTGATCCCCCGCAGGACTCCAAGCCAGCGCGCTTCCGGTCCATTCTTTCTCCTCGATGTTGATGATCGTCTCGGCGTTGGTCGCGTCGATTATGCGAAGCGGATGCTCGCGACCGGTGAGGGCTAGTTGTGTGCCGTCCGGACTGAACGACAGATCGGAAAAGCTGCTTTGTGGATTGGCCGCTTCGCAAATGATTTTGGCGCCCGGCAGGTCGGCGATGCGCACCCGGCCTGCCTCGTAATGCCTGCGCGTACCGTTCCAGCGTCCTTCGGACCATGCCAGGCGATTGCCGTTGGATTGCAGGTTCAATCGGATCACCGTGTCGGAACATGCAAAACTGCCTAGTGCTTTTCCGGATCGCACGTCCCAGGCGATGATGTGCTGCGGACCGGTCTCGCCGGGCGAAGGATTGCAGACTGCGGCCAGGCGTTTGCGATCGGCGCTGAAGGCCGCGAGGGAAAAACCGCCGGTGGGACAACCTGCCGGCCGGATCAACCGGTTTCGTTTGATCAGTTCGCCGGTGGCCGCGCTGCGAGTGCGCAGGTCGCCGTCGATGCGGAACGTCGTCAATCGCTGGCTATCCTCCGACAGCATCAATGTCAGCGGCAGCGAATCGGCAGTCCACGTCAGGACGCTGCCGTTAAACTGTCGCCGCAGGTAATGCCATTCCCAGCCGCGAAACGTCTCGGGGCATTCGTTCAGGACGCGCACGGCAACCTCGGCGTCGTTGGTCAGGTACTCGAGTTCGGAGACCCGCAGCCGCTGTTGATACTCGACGCGCCGGCGCTGTTCGCCGGCGGTTCGCGCGCGCTCGCGTTCCTGGAGCAAGTTCTGCTGCGTTCGAAGCAGATCCTGCGTTTGCTGCTGCGACACCGATCGCGCCGTCTCGGCAATCTGCCATAGACTCGTGATGATGACATTGGCGGCCACGAAGACAAATGCGCTGAGCGAAACGACGATCGCCAGCGCCGGATGCCGACGGGTCCACATCCAGATGCGCTCGGCATAGGTGACCGGCCGGGCATGCACCGGCTCGCCGTCGAGAAACCGTTGCAAATCCTCGGCCAGCTCCGCCGCCGATTGATAGCGAAGGTGCCGATCCTTGCGCAGACACTTGAGGCAAATGGTGACCAGGTTCTTCGGCAGGTTTGGCTGGTAATGCGACGGTGCAATCGGATCGTGAAGCCGGACCCGCAACAGCGTTTCCATCGGCGTTCCGCCCTGAAACGGCGGCTGGCCGGTCAACAGTTCGTACAAGATGGCCCCGAGTGAATAGACATCGACGGCAGGAGTGACGTGGTCCACGTGTCCTTCTGCCTGTTCGGGGGCCATGTAATTGGGTGTGCCCAGCACTTCGCCGGGCCGTGTCGCCGTGTCGCGCGCCTCGCGCAGCTTCGCCAGACCGAAGTCGGTGATCTTTGCCTGACCGTTCTTGGTGATCAAAATGTTGGCCGGCTTCAAATCGCGATGGATGATTCCCTTTTGATGGGCGAATTCCACGGCGACCGCGAGCGCTCCCACGAGTCGGGCGGCCTCCTTCGGATCCATTGCCTGGCCGTTCAGCAGTTGGGCCAGGTTTTGTCCATCGACATATTCCAGCGCGAGAAATGGCAGGCCGTCATGCTCGCCGACCTCGAAAATCTGGACGATGCTCGGATGCTGCAACCGCGCGACGGCTTCGGCCTCGCTGCGAAACCGGGCAAACGCCTCCGGGTCGGCGTGCGGGCCCGAAAGGATCATCTTCAGCGCCACGGATCGCTTCAGCCGGCAGTCAATTGCCTGGTAGACAACGCCCATGCCGCCCCGCGCCAGGGTTCGCTGGATTTCATACGGTCCGATCGCCTTCGGCTCTGGACGCTTCAGATGGTCCAACAATCCCTTTTCCGGTTCCTTCAGACCGAACTGAAGCAGCGGTATCAGGCTGCTGTTTTCGACGCTCTCAGCTGGGTCCGGCGCTTCCAGAAGCAAGCGCAGGGTCTGTCGATCCGTGGCATTGGCGTGATCGTGATCGACCGTCGTCGCCGACAAATCGATTTCCGAGTCGGTTCCGACCGAGGCTGCAGCCGCTAATTGGTCAAACTGTGCGTGAAATTGAGGCAGCCGATTTCGGTAATCTGCCAAACAAACGCTCTCGCCGCGACTCGTACGAAGGGCGATCTCATTCAGCACGAGTTCCAGCGATTCGGGTTTGTCTGCCAGGTCAGAAAATACGTCGAAGTATTTTTCGAATGGAATGGTTTCGTTGACATGCCATCGTTCATTCTGATCGACGAAAAGAACGGCGAGCAGCTGACGATCATCGTTCGCGGGATTTTCGCGCAAAAACGCAGCAACATCCGGCTGCTGGCCCAATCGCCAAAGCTGCCAGAGTTGCCTCGCCAGTTCATCCAGGGGAGCGTGTTGACTCCCCGGTGCCGCAAAGGTCGATGCCGCGGCATTCGCAGCCGCATTGCTCATTTCTTGGTCCCGAACATGGGGACAGAGCTACCTTTCCGCGCCTTCGATGTAACTTAGTTCACGAACAACGGCCAGGCAAACAAGAACCGACCAGTTTTTCGCCGTCAACCAAGCGCCGACCCTTGACCCCTGAGCTCAATCCCCCGCCCCCAGACCCCTGACCTCCGCCCTCCGCCCTCGGACTTCTGACCTCTGACTTCTGATCTATCCAGTCTGCTTTCTCGCCATCGAAGTCCTTCCCTTCCGTGAGACTCTTCGCTAAATTGGGGGTTCGTATAGCTTGTATTCTCTCACGGATTCCGCCGGGAAACTCGCGCCACTGCGGAACTGTCATTTTCCTCTCAACATCGGGAGTGCCACCTGTGACCGTACCGACCTCGCGCCTTCGCTGGCTCCTATTGCCGCTATTGGCAACAGGACTGCTCACGCTGGCCTATTCGCCGGCCCGAACCGATACCCCGACAACGCCTGCCAAGGCCGAAACCTCGGCCTCGCCGCGGGATCGGCAGATCACGGACATCGAAAAACAGATCGCCGATCTGACGAAGAAACTGGAAGAGCTCAAGGCCCCGCCGCCGCCGCCCGAGGGTACGATCCCGAATGCCTGGGCAAATGCCCTGCAGTGGCGCTGCATCGGCCCGGCCAACATGGGCGGCCGCATCACCGCGATCGCCATTTACGACGCCGACCCGAGCACTTTCTGGATCGCGACGGCCTCGGGCGGTTTGCTCAAAACCACCAACAACGGCATCAGTTTCAAGCACCAATTCGACAAGCAGGCGACCGTCTCCATCGGCGACGTGGCCGTGGCGCCGACGAACAAGGACATCGTCTGGGTCGGCACGGGTGAAAACAATCCGCGGAATTCCGTCTCCTACGGCGACGGCGTCTACAAGTCGGTCGATGGCGGCGAAACCTGGAAGAACATGGGCCTGAATAAGAGCTTCCAGATCGGCAAGATTCTCATTCATCCCAAGGATCCCAACATCGTTTATGTCGGTGCACTGGGCCGCCTGTACGGCCCGAGCTCCGAACGCGGCGTCTTCAAGACGACCGACGGCGGTCAAAGCTGGACCAAGGTCCTCGACCTCGGTTCGCAAACCGGCATCATCGACATGCGCATGAAGCCGGACCATACGGAAACCCTGATCGTCGCCGCCTGGGAACGGAAGCGCGATGAATTCGACGGATTCTTCGGCGATCCGCCGGTTCCCGATATGTATGGCCCCATCGTGACCCATGCGCCCGGCAGCGCGCTCTATCGCACGGCGGACGGCGGCAAAACCTGGGCGAAGCTGACCAACGGCCTGCCCACCGTGAAACTCGGCCGAATCGGCCTCGATTGGTCGCGCAAGAATACGAACGTCGTTTTCGCCATTATCGACAGCGAAAAGGTCGGCACCGGGGCGCCTCCATCTGCCGTGTACCTTGGCGTTCAGGGCGAAGACACACCGAACGGCGCCAAACTGACCAACGTCGTCAAGGATGGTCCCGCGGACAAGGCCGGCTTAAAGGTCGGCGATATCATCACGACGTACGAAAAGCAGCCGGTGAAGACTTATGATGGCCTGGTCGAGGCGTTGCGGCAGCGCAAACCGGGCGACAAAGTCGCGGTTACCGTCGCTCGCGAAAAGGAAACGAAGGAACTGACGGTTACTTTGGGCGCGCGTCCGGAACAACAGGAAGGCCGACAGGTCATCACGGCCGGGTTTGCCGGCGACGATGTGACCGGCGGCATTCAGGTGGAACGCTTGCTCGAGAACGGTCCTGCCGCCAAGGCCGGCGTGAAACTCAAGGACGTTGTCACCGCGATCGACGATCAGCCGATCGAAGGTTCGCGCGGACTTTTCCGCATGTTTTCCGATCGTCAGGCCGGCGACAAGGTCAAGCTCAGCGTCACACGCGGCAAAGAAAAACTAACGCTCACCGTCGCACTGGAAAGCCGCAGCCAGGACGCGCTGATGGCGCTGATGTCGCCCGAACGCTCCGGCGGCGCTGCCCGGCCCTATTCCAGCGGTCTCGGCGGCCAGCGCGAAAATGTCCAGGATCAACAAGGAAAAGACGGCTTCCAGACCGGCGGCGTCTACAAGTCCGAAGACGCCGGCCTGACCTGGAAACGCATCAATTCGCTGAACCCGCGGCCGATGTACTTCTCCCAAATCCGCGTCGATCCATCCAACGACGAGACGCTTTGGGTCCTCGGCGTCTCGTTGTACTACTCGTTTGACGGCGGCAAGAAGTTCACCCAGGGTCGGGATCGCGGCGTTCACTCCGACCACCATGCGCTGTGGATCGATCCACGCGACGGCCGTCACATGATCATCGGCGGCGACGGCGGCTTCTACCAAACGTATGACCAAGGCCAGCAGTGGGACCATCTGAACCACCTCGCCTTGGGCCAGTTCTACCACGTCGCCATCGACATGCGCCGGCAGTACCACGTGTACGGCGGCCTGCAGGACAATGGCTCCTGGGGCGGACCTTCCATGTCGATCCGCGGCGGCATCGTCAACGACGACTGGAAGTACATCAACGGCGGCGACGGCTTCGTCTGCCGCGTTGACCCCACCGACGCGGACATCGTCTACGCCGAAAGTCAGGGCGGCGCCATGACGCGCCGTAACATGCGCACCGGCGAACGAGCGAGCATTCGGCCCGGCGGCACTCCCGGCGGCCGTGGACCCGGTGGAGGCGGCATCCCCGGCGGCGCTGGCGGAGGTGGAGCGGCCCGTAACCGCTTCAATTGGAACACGCCGTTCATTTTGTCGAACCACAACCCGGCCATTTTCTATTGCGCTTCGCAGTACGTTTACCGCTCGCTCAAGCGCGGCGACGATCTCAAGCGCATCTCGCCCGAGATTACGCTGACGCCGAAAGGCAGCGGCACCGCGCTGGCCGAATCGTCTCGCAATGCCGACGTGTTATGGGCAGGCACCGACGATGGCGGCCTGTGGATCACGCGCGACGGCGGCCAGAAATGGACCAACGTCCTGGACAACGTGAAAAAAGCCGGCCTGCCCGGTCCGCGTTGGGTCGCGACCATCGAAGCGTCGAAGTATGTCGAAGGTCGCGCGTATGTCACGTTCGACGCGCATCGTTCCGACGACGATAGCCCCTATATCTTCGTCACCGAAGATTTTGGCCAGACCTGGAAGAACATCTCCAGCAATCTCCCATGGGGTTCGACTCGCTGTTGCCGGGAAGACATTGTGAACCAAAACGTCCTCTATGTTGGCACCGAGTTCGCCGCTTATGCGTCGATCAATCGTGGTGCGTCGTGGACGAAGATCAACAGCGTGACGCCGGCCGGCAGCAGCGTTCCTACCAGCTTGCCGACCGTGGCGGTCCATGAGTTCGCCCAGCACCCGATCACCGGCGAACTGGTCGCGGCGACCCACGGCCGCAGCATCTGGATTTGCGACGTGTCCGGATTGCGGCAGTTGACCGCTCAGGCCATTAAGGAACGTGCCAAACTATACGCCCCGACGACGGCTATCCGGTATCGCATCGAAGCGAACCGTGGCATGTTCAGCGGCGCCGAACGCAAGTTTGTCGGCACGAACCCCTACAACGGGGCGACCATCTACTACTCGCTCGGCGACAAGGCACAAAAAGTCGAGTTGAAGGTGCTCGATTACGCCGGTCAGGTAGTCCGCCAGCTTCCGGTTTCGACCGAAGCCGGGCTGTATCGAGTGCACTGGGAATTGACCCGTGCTCCGTCGATCCGTCCGGGCGGCGCCCCGGCCGGAGGACCAGGAGGCGGCGGCAGACGCGGTCCCGGTGGCGGCGGCGGCGCTGCTCGTGGTCCGATGGGCGGCGGAGCAGCCCAGGCGCCGCCTGCGGGACAGCCCGGCGCGGCCGGGGGCGGCGGGCAACGCTTCGGCGGCTTCGGCCAGTTCGGCGCGGCCGTTCCGCCTGGAACGTACCGAGTAGTTTTGATGGTCGACGGCCAGGAATTCACGCAACCGCTTCGCGTGGAAGCCGATCCCAATTTGCCCGCTGGCGCGGCCATTGCCGATGAGGAAGAAGTCGAGCAAGAAGATCGCAAGGAGGAACGGAAGCCAACGCCGATCATCGATTGACGATCGATATTTGATCATCGAATGCAACGCCGCGAGCACTGCCTTGCGGCGTTGTGTTTTTTTCTAGCGCTTCTTATTCTTTTCGAGAAATTCTTTCCACTGCTTTCGAGCGGCAGCACGTGCATCGTCGTTCGCGAAGCCTTGATAGTAATACGAGTGGATGAAACTGGGATTCGATTTCAGCGGCAGATAGCCGTAATCCCCGGGTTTTTCGCCATGCAGATGGATGATCTGCGCCAGCGCCACGTCGCCCAGTTGCGTGATGCCGCGAATGTTTTGCCAGGCGAAACTGGCGATCTGCGTCGTATCGGCCACGAGCGGCTCCAGGATCGCCGCATGTTCCTTGTCGCCCAGCCGGCCGATGGCGGCGAGCGCCGTGCCGCGCGCATGGACCATCGCTTTTTTGTTCGTGGCGATTTTCAGTGCCGGAGCAATCAGTTCCTTGAGCCGGTAGTTCGTCGCCAGGTTCATAATGGCATACGCGGAGTTTTGATCGTCCAGGCGCTGCTCGATCCAGGTCACGACCAGTTTGCGAACGATTTCCGCCTGGCCCCCGCCGCTGATCGCCTGCCGGAAATTCGCATCGTACGTAAAGCTCGTGATTACCTGTGCCGCCTGAGGAGAGATTTCCAGCCCGGGCTTCGTCGCCAGGAATATGACTTGAATAATGTCCCGTAATGGCAGTGTCGTTCCGCGCCCGGCATTGGCGGCCAGCAACATGTTTTGCCGCATGGCGAACGCTCGGGCTTGCAGGCGCTCGCCGGCGAATTCCTTGGCCGAGACTTCGACCTCTTCCATCAGCCGGCCGTCGGCACGGATAAGATCGGCAAACAACTCGCGTGATGTCTTCGTATTGCCGAACATGTCCCGGAACCGCTTCCAGCCGGGAAGATTGTGCTCGTTCTTGCCTTCGACATCGGCCAAAAATGCGTCGAGCCGGGCCTTGATTTCTTGCTCCAGAATCACCGGCAGGATTTTGCGACAGCGCGACCGAACCTCCGGGTCCGCGTCGTCCGAGCCTTCCGCCACGGCGGTGTACGCCACTCGCCCCATGCGAAGAAGTTCCTGCGCCGCCTTTTCGCGATTGCGATACGATTTGTCGCCCAGCGACCGCACCAGCGCCCGCGCCTTGGCCAGATCATCCCCCTTCGGCGAGTCCGCCAGGGCGGTCAGCGGCAACGCAAACGCCAAGATGAGAGCGAGCGGAAGCCTCATGGCCGTCTCCGAAATGCATTCGTCATTATTTATGATGACGGTCGGTTTTTCAACGCGGCGACAGCAATAAACGGGTTTGATCTACTGTCTGGTCGCGCCCTCACCGCTGGCAGGGGCGGTGGCGCCATTGCGAAGCCGCTTTTTGGCGCGCGACAGCACCGGGCCGATTGTGTTGACGGGGATGTGCAGTTCGGAACTGATCTCTTCGTAGCTGCGGCCCTCGAGATAATAGAGGCGCACGACTTCGCGCTCGCGGGCCGGTAGCTTGCGCAGCAGCTTCTGCACTTCTTCGATGTTGTCCAGGCTGCCGTGATCGGCCGACTTCTCGTCGCGCTCCGGCTTGGCGGCTTTCGCGTGCTGCACGTGCGCGCGGCGCGTGAGCTCGTGAACCGAAATCCGCCGAACGATCACCGTCAGATACGTGGCCAGGCTGCTCTTGCCGCGAAATTGCCGCAGCACTGCATAATCGTCGGCAACGATTTGCAACAGCACCTCGGCCGCGATGTCTTCGACATCTTCCGGGCCGATGGAAACGCTTCGCAAATAGGAAGTGTAATGGATGACGTGGTAGATCATCCCAAGATAGCGGTCGACAAAATCGTTCCAGGCGCCGGGCTCATGGTTGAGACAACGCAACAACAGCGCCTTGTCCACGGTGGTCAGTGCCACGGCTTCGTCTCCCACCAGTCAAGAAATGCCGAATAATCCTGGCTGAGACCCGCCATCCTGGCATACCTATCTTATCACGCAACCCCCATATAAAGGCAAGTCGGATGCCAAAGGCAGGGGCTGCGGCGGGATTTTTTGACTGGGTGGAAGGGAAAAATGAGGCATGACGACCGCGATGCTGTCGAAGAAGTAGACCATGCGTTAACGCCGTTCATCCAAAATGGTTTCGGAAACCGATTTCCCTTCCCACGGGATCGGTTGCCACGGACGATAGGCGGCGGTCCCGGCCATCGGAGACGGTATCTGATCGAGGACTCCGTCGGCGAACAACTCGCTTTCAAGCCGGTCCTCTTCGCTCTCTGGCCCCGGCTTCTCCGTCACAGTTCTTGATGCAATCGACATCGTGTTCTCCTTTACCCATTCATTCGCGTAATGCAGACTCCCCGGTCGGTAGTGACTCAGTTTGAAGTAGTCGCGTTGCTCCGCAACGCGCACTCGCGTCGCGGAGCGACGCGGCCACCTAACGGATACACGGCTACTCCGTCCAGTGGCTCGCAAGCAGATCGATGACAAACTCCAAGGCGAGACGCGTTCCCCGAATGATCGGCTTTCCAACCAGGATCGCCGGGTCCGCAGTAATCCGATCTTCCCAGTTCATGGCTGCACCTCGCGCATGTCTGCCCGCTTCATTCTACAAGCTCGGTCCCTACTTGCGGGTCGTGACCGTCCCAGTCCAGCGGCGTGTCGCAGAATTCGGTCTAGTCGAATCCAGCAGGCGGTTCTCCGACCGATACGGCGGCTGCATGAACACCGTCGGGTTGGTACGCCGCCTTGAAAACGCGGCCGACGCCGTAGTGGCGAAAGATGGGGCTGCGGCTGCGGACGAGGAGCCGATCATCGATTCGAATTCGTCATTCATAGACATCGGGCAATTCCCCGCGTTGCCGCCTTGCGAAATGACTTTGGGGAATGCATTCTGGGCGACGATTGGTAGGTACGTCTTCGCTTTCGAGGTTCGGCAACTCGTCCGGGTATCCCATCCACCGCTGGTACTGAATCGTATCGACAGCCGCCAACAAAGACATCAAGTCCAAGACCTTTTTGCGTTCGCAAATCTGATCCTTGTGGTTAAGTCCAAGAACCTTTACAAGTCGGCGACCGTCACATTGAGAGCGGTCACTGAACCATCCTCTTCCCGATGAATCGGGACCCGCCTGCGCGAAATCGCATTTCCATTTGCCTTCCGCCCTTACGATCATACGCTTCGGATGCGATGGTGTACCCCGCACCGCTCAGGCGCCATCCGGGTGTCCGGTATGTTGGGCGCGCCACAACCCATGCGAGTGTTCCCGATGCTGCTAATGCTTCGATTGCGTCGATGTGTCCCTAACAGCGAGCGATGCCGCGCGCGGCTCACTCGCATGCGCGCCGTGGTGCACTTCTTCGCGCATGCACTTACTGACTTACGCACTTGCGCACTCACTTTGTCACTTACTCACTCGCGCATTTTTGTAGCGCATTGTGCGAAGGCCTCGTTCGCGATCCGCAAATTGGACGGCGAAAATGAGTTATGGCCGTTTTGCGAAGTCGGGGCGTGGCCGCCGCGCGCAGGAATGTGCATATCGGCGCGCCGGTGGCCGGATCGCCCGCTGACGCTCGCGGTGAAGCGGAGGAGTTTGCGCTTGTGTTTAGGGTGCGGAACGCGCCAAATGAGCAAACTGAAACTCGTCGAGTGGATATTCCAATGAATGCTCGAACATTTGTTTATCTCTGGCTGTTGTGTGCTTTCCTGGCGCCCGTGGCTGCCGCGGACAGGCCGAACGTCGTCTTGATCGTGATCGACGACCTGGGGCGAAACGATCTGGGTTGTTACGGGAGCACGTTCTTTCGCACGCCGCACATCGATCGACTGGCGAAAGACGGCGTCCGCTTCACCAATGCGTACACCGCTTGCCCCGTCTGCTCGCCGACTCGCGCCTCGATTATGACCGGCAAGTACCCGGCCCGGCTGCACCTGACCGACTGGCTGCCCGGCAGGCCCGACCGGCCCGATCAAATGTTGTCGCGGCCCATCATCCCCCAGCAACTGGCGCTCGAAGAAGTCACACTCGCGGAGGTTCTGAAGAATGCGGGTTATGTGACGGCACACGTCGGCAAATGGCACCTGGGCGGCAAAGGTTTCGAACCGGAAAAGCAGGGCTTCGACATCAATATCGCCGGCGATCACACGGGTACGCCGCTGAGTTACTTCGCGCCGTTTCGCAACAAGGAGCGCTTCATGCCGGGCCTGGAAGAAGCGCCGGCCGGCGAGTATTTGACGGATCGGCTGACCACGGAAGCGGAGAAGATCATCGAGCGAAACCAGAAAAAGCCGTTCTTTCTTTATCTCGCCCATTACGCGGTGCATACGCCGTTGCGGGCGAAGCCGGAATTGATCGAGAAGTACAAGAACAACCGGCCGGCCGGCACGCAGAACAATCCGATTTACGCCGCCATGATCGAAAGCATGGACGAGAGCATCGGCCGCATTCGCAAAAAGCTCGCGGAACTCAAACTCACCGAAAAGACGATCGTGATTTTTACGTCGGACAATGGCGGTTTGTGCACAGCCGAAGGCGCCAATACGCCGGCCACGACGAACGCACCGCTGCGCGAAGGCAAGGGGCACCTTTACGAAGGCGGGATTCGGGCGCCGCTGCTTGTTCTTTGGCCGGGACAAACGAGGGCAGGCAGTACGGATTCGACGGTCGTCAGTTCCATCGATCTATTTTCGACGCTGATCGAAATGTGCGGCGCGAAGACATCCGCCAAACCGGATGGACTGAGCATTGCGCCAGCACTACAGGGCAAAGGCACTGTCGAGCGTGACGCCATCTACTGGCACTACCCGCACTATGCGAACCAGGGCAGCCGGCCCGGCGGCGCCATCCGTGCCGGCGACTGGAAGTTGATCGAGTTTTTCGAGGATGGCCGCAAAGAGCTTTTCAACCTTCGCGAGGATGAACGCGAGAGCCGCAACCGGGCTGCAGAAAAACCGGAGATCGTGAAGGACCTCGCCGGTCAACTCGCACGATGGCGTCAGAGCGTCAAGGCGCAAATGCCGACGCCGAACCCGAAATATTTGCCGAACCCGCAGGCCAACGACGGCACGATCCTGCTGCACGCCAGGACGGCTCGCGTGCACGGCACGCAACTGCGCTATGAGCCGCAACCGCACAAGAACACTCTCGGCTTTTGGACCGAAGCCGATGATTACGCGACCTGGGAATTCACGGTGACCAGGCCGGGCAAGTTCACCGTCGAGGTGCTGCAGGGTTGCGGGAAAGGCCAGGGCGGCAGCGACGTGGACCTCAGCGTTGGAGATCAGGCGATCCATTTTCAAGTCGTGGATACCGGCGGGTTCCAGCAATTCCAGGCACGAGAGGTTGGAACGATTTCCATCGACAAGGCAGGACGGCACACGCTCACGTTGCGGCCGAAGCGCAAAGCCGCTGCCGCGGTCGTCGATGTACGCAGCATCACGTTGAAACCTGTTGCGAAGTGAGAACTCCAAATGAACTGGCGAATTCGACTGCTGGCGCTCGCGTGTTGTGCCGTATTCGCATCGGCATCCGCGGCGGCGCCGCCCAATGTCGTCATGATCATCGGCGACGATCAGGGTTGGGGCGATTTCGGGTTTATGAATCATCCGCACATTCGGACGCCGCATCTGGATCGACTGGCGAAGGAAAGCCTGCTCTTTCGCCACGGCTACGTGCCGTCGAGTTTGTGCCGGCCAAGTCTGGCGACGATGATCACCGGACTGTACCCGCATCAGCACAAGATCACCAGCAACGACCCGCCGCTGCCGGCCGGCAAGAACCTGGCCCAAGCCAACAAAGACCCGCAATTCCTGGCGCTGCGGCGAGAAATGATCGATTACATCGAAAAAGTGCCGACGTTGCCGAAGCTTCTGGAAAAAGAAGGCTTTGTCAGTTTCCAGGCCGGCAAATGGT
>Ga0073934_10006230_pt1 | contig 17555 bp, 11 predicted proteins | sample LarsenN4metaG_FD_76834 | JGI IMG/M metagenome (GOLD analysis project Ga0073934, IMG submission 76834) | Hot spring sediment bacterial and archeal communities from British Columbia, Canada, to study Microbial Dark Matter (Phase II) - Larsen... ... | reverse complement strand
TCAACGCCACCGTGGCGACGGGACGCACCCCGCCCACGCTGGTCTCCGGCAGCACCATCAACTGGCAGTCCACGGCGGCCACCACGGTGGATCTCACGACCTTCGAGAACGTGAACTTCAACGGCACGGGTCCCTTCGCCCTGAGCGGCAACACCACCGTCACCACGGCGGGCAACACCATGACGGTGAGCGGCGGCTCGCGCCTGAACACCGGCGCGTTCATCGTGCAGGGCGCGGGCAATTTCACCCTCCAGAGCGACGGCGCCTTGGGCATCGGCTCGGCGGCGGGCATCACTTCGGCGGGGGCCGCCGGCAGCATCCAGGTGACCGGCACGCGCTCGTTCAACGCCTCGGGTGATTACATCTACAATGGCGCGGCCTTGCAGGTGACCGGCAACGGCCTGCCCGCGACCATCACCAATCCCGGCTCGCTCACCATCAACAACGCCAGCAACGTGGAGCTGACGCAGGACACGACCACCGACACATTGGTGCTCATCTCCGGGCGCTTTTTCACCGAGAACGGCGGCGGTGACCGCCTGCTCACCACCACCGCCCCGATCACCGGCGGCGGCGCCGGCAGCTACGTGGTTGGCCGCCTGGCTCGCTCCTTCACCGTCGGCGTTCAGGAGCACGTCTTCCACATCGGCGACGCGGCGAACTACTCGCCGTTCGATGTTGGTTTTGGCACGGGCAGCTTCACCGTGACGACCGGCGGCACGCTCACGGCCCGGGTGTTCCCCGATTACGGCGGCAGCACTCCGGCGCTGCATCCATTCTTGGAGGCAGGCGGGCAGCCCATTGCGGGTCTGGAATCCACGGACACCATCTTGCGTTACTGGCGGCTCACGCCGTCCGGTGGGCTGGCGGGCAGCTACTACCCGGCCGCCACCTACGCCAACGCTGATATCCAAGGCGACGAAACCCGCTACGTCTTGCGCCGGTACAATGATGACGGCATCGGCACCATGTGGCATCTCACGCCGAACAACAACCGCACGCCCGGCATCAACACGGTGTACGTGGATCCGGCCGCTGCCACCCCCGTCACCCGCTTCGGCGACTACACCGTGGGCGAGCAGAAAATCAGCTTCTACACCCTGTCGCACCCGAATTCGGTGGGCGAGGAGATCAACGTCAACTTTGGCCTCACGGTGACGCCGCGTGACTATTTGGGCGGCGCCGTGCTGCCCGGCCACGAGTCCGTGACGCTCACGTACAACGCCTATTACGCGAACTCCGCCACCGCCACGGCGAACTTTACGTTCAACGGCAGCGGCAGCCCCTACTCCGGTGCGGGTGCGTTCACCACCGGCTCGCAGACCGTCACCGGCCAGGGCACCCAGCGTGAGACGCTGGACATCGTGGTGACGGACGGTTCCGGCCGCACGGGCATCCTGGAGGACCTGATCATCGGCAACGCCCCCACCGCCGCGCTGGCGGGCACGGCGGTCCGCATGTCGGGCGCCGGATACGGGTTGACCGACAACCTCGGCCCGGAGTTCACCGACGAAAGCATCACGGTGGAAATGTGGTTCAACGTGGACGCCACCGGCACCGGCGGCGTGCTCTTCGACGAGCGCGGCGCGGCCAACACTTTGGGCTTCCGCGCCTCCTGGATCGAGGCGGTCGGTCCGGTTGGCGGCCCTTATGAAATCCGACTCCGGGTCTGGAACATCCCGCAGGCCATCAACGGCAACAATCCCCGCACCACCGGCCTGGCCATCGGCACCGTCACCGCTGGCGGCTGGCACCATGTCGTCCTGCGCTATGACAAGGCGCTGCTCCGTCTGGATGGCTTCCTGGACGGTGTGAAATCCGCCAGCTTCATCACCGGTGATCGGACCACGCCCTTCGAGGTCAACGCTTCCAATCCGACGGTTCGCGAGGGCATCTTCTTCGGCATCGGCCTGGCGGACGACCAGCACCTCGGCAACGGGCTGGGCTTCAAGGGCGACCTTGACGAACTGCGCATCTGGGATGGCGCGCGAAGCGACGCGCAGATTCTGGACAATTGGACGAAGACCGTGGACCCGTCCAGCGCCGGACTGGTGGCTTACTACCACTTTGACGACGGCAGCGGCACGGTGGCGGAGGACGCCACGTCCAACGGCTATGACCTGGCTTTCGTCAACTTCACTCCCTCTTGGGTATCTTCCACCGCTCTCAGCAGTCCCCAAGCGCTTACCTACGATGTGGAGGTTGGTGAGACCGTGGTCATCACGCTGGACGGCTTTGATCCGGAGGACACCGGCACGCTGACGGCGAACGTAGGCGCTGTGACCGGTTCCTGGGGTGTGAACGCCAACCTCCGCCAGTATGACAACACCCTGATCAACTCCGGCGGCGTGGGCGTCACGGATTCCGCCCGGCGCGTCAAGGTGGAGGGCCTCGTGGCCGGCGGCCCGCTGACCTTCCAATACACGGTCAACAACGGCATCGCCAACTCATCCGCCATCACCGTCACAGTAAACGTTGTTGGGGCCACCGGCGCGCCCACCATCAACGCCAGCGGCACCGTCGCCCCGGCGTCGAACGAGGACACCTCGCCCATTACCATTACGCGCGCGCAGATCGCTACGGCGCTGGCCGCGAACGATCCCGCGCCCGGCCCGGGCGCGACCATCGTTTTCCGCGTTCGTTCACTCATCAATGGCAAGCTCCAGATCAACGGCACGAACATCGTGGACAACTCCACTTTTATCACCGGCACGGCGCCTTTGAATTCTGTCACCTGGTATCCGCCGCACAACGTGAGCGGCATCGTGGACGCCTTCATCGTGGACGCCTATGACGGCAGCACGCCCAGTGACGGCCAGTACTCGGCCAACACCGGCATCGTGCGCGTCAACCTGACGGCGGTGAACGACGCGCCCATCACCCAGGTCGTCACCACCGCGCTGGACTTCGACGGGACGAACGACTTCCTGTTCACGCCCAACCTCCGCAGCGCCTTCAGCAACGAGACGGTCACCCTGGAAGTGTGGTTCCGGCCCAGCACCAACGCCTCCGGCCAGCTCGTGCCCGGCGCGATCATCTCCGAGCGCGGGCAGAACAGCACCAACGGCTGGCGCAACACTGTGCTCGAACTGCTGCCCTCCGGTCAGGTCAAGGCCCGCATGTGGAACATCACCGCCATCAACCTCGGCACCGTGGACACCAACAACTGGAACCACGCGGTCGTGCGCTATGACAAGTCCACTCTCAAAGTGAGCGGCTTCCTCAACCGCGTCGCCTCCAGCACGCTCGCCGGCGGCGTGGGCAACGGCGACCGCAAGGCGCCCTGGGAGGACGGACGATTCTCGCTCCACTACGACATTGGCGCGCCCAACGACCAGAACCTGGGCAGCGGCGCGCCTTTCAAGGGCCAGGTGGCCGAGTTCCGCATCTGGACCATCGCCCGCACCGACGAGGCCATCCGCGGCAGCTACTTGGGCGCGGACTTGACCAATGAGCGCGGGTTGCTCGCCTGGTACAAGCTGGACGAGGCGGTGGGACCCGCCGGCGCCACCACGCCGGATGACTCGGTCAACAACCACGCCGCCGCGCTGTTTGGCTCGCCGCAGTTCGTGAACGTCAACCCGTTGATCACCGCTGACGGGATGTATTTGATCACCCTGCCAGCCATTGACGTCGAGGACGACACCATGACGTGGGTGGTGGACACCACCACCGCGCGGCTCAATGGCGGGAAGATGTACCACAACCTGGGCGGCGCGCCTGGTGCGGAGATTCCGACGGACGCGGCCATCGCGCTGTTCCCGGTCGCCGGCGGCAAGGTCTATTACGATCCGCCCTCCGGCAGCGGGACGCACTTCATTGACTTCTACGTGGCTGATCCGAGCCTGGCGATCTCCACGCCGGTTGCCTCCATTAAAATTACGACCTTGGGCGTGCCGCGCCGGGCGGGGGATTACGCGGCTGGCGGGGCGGGTTCGACTGCGGGTGTCAGCTTCGCGGGTGGTTCGGGCGCGGGCATGAGGGGGGGCGGTTCCGGTGCGTCCACCGGCGGCTCCGGCGGTTCGTCCGGCATCAACCCTGCGGCGTTGGTCCAGGTCATCGCGCCGGCGGACCGCTCCGGCTGGGTTTCCTCCGACACGGAGACGGTGATCGTGGCCGTGTCGCCCCTGCTTGGCCAGGCCGCCTTTGTCGAGGTGTTTGCCGATGGCGAATCCTTGGGGCTGGCTGTGCCCGGCGAATCCGGCATCTGGGCCTTGTCCGTCAATGGCGTGCCACCCGGCATGTATCAACTGCGCGCTGTGGCGGTGGACAGCGTGGGCACCGCCATCCTGTCGCCGCCGGTCGCCGTGACCGTCTCGCCTTGAGCCGGGTTTTTGGAATGTTGCGTCCAGTCCGGCTGCCGTCATGTCCAGTCACTCGCAAACCGGATTGGCCTGCAGGTTTCCCCGCTTTCTGGTTGGCACCTTGGCCTTGTCCCTGGCGTATTGCGCTTCCGCCCAGCCGCTCTTCCAAGACTGGCTCAAGCGGGTGGACACCGGCACGGGCGAGTTGGGCCAGGTCCGGGCCGCCGCGCTGGATGCGTCCGGGAACCTCCATCTGGCGTGTGTCATCAACCGCCCTTCGACCGGTTTCGACTGGCTCGTCCTGAGGCTGGACAGCAACGGCAACGTGGTCTGGCAGCACCAATTCGATGGAGGTATCGGCGGAGGCACGGACATCCCCCATGCCATCGTGGTGGACAGTTTTGGCAACGTGCTGGTCACGGGCAGCTCGGAGGGCGCGGGTTCGCAGGCGGACTTTGCCACGTTGCGGCTTGGTTCCGATGGGGTGCGTTCCACCGGCTGGCCGGATGTGGGGCACGGCGCGGGCTTGCGCCGTTTCAACGGCGGGGCCAACGGCTCGGACGAGGCTCTGGCACTCGTTATGGACGCGGGCGGGAACGTTTATGTCACCGGCAGTTCAGTGGGCTTGGGCGCGAGTTTCGGCAACGTGCTCACCATCAAGTATGGCCCCACTGGCGAGACGCTCTGGGTGCGTGATTACAACGGCCCCGGCAGTGACACCGACACGCCCGTGGCCATCCGTGTGGACGCCGCGGGCAACGTTCTCGTGCTGGCCGAGTCCGCCGGTGCGTCGCTCGCTTCTGACTGGGCGGTCATCAAGTGGGACGCCATTGGTTCACTCTCTGACACCTGGCCCGACAATGGCTTCGGCACAGGCGTCCGCCGTTTCAACCTCGCCACCACCTCCGCGCGTCCGAAAGCGATGGCGCTCGCCGGCGACGGCGGCCTCTACGCCGTCGGCACCGCGCAGCCGGGCGCGACCGGCGATGACATCGTGTTGCTGAAGCTCCTGGCCAACGGCCAGTTCGCGTGGACAAACGTTTACAACGGCCCCGGCAACGGCTCGGATGTTCCCGTGGCCGTCGCCCTTGATGCCGCCGGGGACGTCGTCGTGGCGGGCACGTCGGTTGGCAGCGCGTTTCCCGGGACCGGCGAGGACTATGTGGCGCTCAAGTTCACCCCCGCCGGCGCGGCCTCCACCGCCTGGCCCACCAGTGGCGCGGGCGTGGGCGTGCGCCGCATGGACGGCGGCCTGACGTCCGACCAGGCGGCGGCGATGGTGCTGGACCCGCAGGGCAACGTCCTCATCGCCGGCAAATCCTTTTCCGTCTCCACTGGCGACGATTTCTTCACCGCCAAGATCACCCCCTTCGGCCAGTTGCTGTGGACCCACCGCTTCGACGCGGGCGTTTCCGCCGCCGAGACGCCCGTCACCGCCCTGCTCGACGCCGGCGGCAACCTCTTCCTCGCCGGGCACGGCCCCGGCAGCGCCGCCGCGAACGACGATGACGACATCCTGGCTGTCCGTTTCGGCGTGCAGCCCTCCGCCGCGTCCGCCTCGCCGCAGTATCTCACCCTCACTCCGGGCAAGAGCGCAACGCTGTCCCCGGCTTTCGGCGGCAGCCAGCCGATGACCTTTGAATGGCGCTTGAACGGCGCGCCGCTTGATGGCCAGTCCGGTTCCACGCTGGTCCTGAACAACCTTGCTCCGGCGGCGGCCGGCGCTTATTCGCTGGTCGTCAACAACCGCGCCGGATCGGTCACCATCAGCGCGGCGGAACTGTCCATCCTCCAGCTCGCCATCCAGTCCGGCGCCCCCGCGCTCCAGCTCAACGGTGTGAACGGACGTGACTACCGCCTCGATTACGCGGACGAAATCTCCGCCACGCCGGCCTGGCAGCCCCTGGGCAATGTGACCGGCGCGGCGACGGCGGTCACTTTCAACGACCCCTCGCCCGCCGCCAGCCACGCGCGCCGTTTCTACCGCGCCGTCCCGCTGCCGTGAGTTTGCTTCGTGGTCCCCCCTCAGTGGTTCCACCATTTGGCGGCTGGAAAAATCCCTTTGCCGGGGTACAACCTTGGTGAACAATCCTTCCCACGAAAATATGCGCTTCATCACTTTGATTCTCACCGCTGCCACTTTGGCTGCCTTGCCCGCCGCCCTTGCCCAGGCTCCCGACGCCGATCTCATGCAAAAGCGACACACCTTTGAGACCACCCTCACCCGCAGGGCCTCCCTCGGCTACCTGCTGTACCTGCCCAAGGGCTACGACGCCAACGCGGCCAAACAGTGGCCGTTGATGCTGTTTCTGCACGGCGCGGGCGAGCGCGGCTCGGACGTCGCCAAGGTCGCGGTCCACGGCCCGCCGAAGCTCGTGAAACAAGGCCGCGAGTTTCCTTTCATTCTCGTCTCGCCGCAGTGCCCGGCAGGCGAGACGTGGAACAGCGAGGTGCTGTTGGCGCTGCTGGATGACGTGATCGCCCGGCACAAGGTGGACACCAGCCGCGTGTATCTGACCGGCCTGAGCATGGGCGGCTACGGCTCGTGGGCGCTGGCGGCGCGGCATCCGGAGCGGTTCGCCGCAGTCGCGCCGATCTGCGGCGGCGGCAATACGATTGACGTGCTGCTGGGCTCGCGCGATCCGGGGCGCGGCCCGGCGCTCAAAGCGCTGCCCGTGTGGGCGTTCCACGGCGCGAAGGACACGGTGGTGCCGCTGAACGAATCCGAGCGCATGATCAGCACCTTCAAGCGCATGGGCAACACCGGCGTGAAACTCACGGTCTATCCCGAGGCCCAGCACGATTCGTGGACCGAGACCTACAACAATCAGGAGTTGTACGACTGGTTCCTCAGCCACGCGCGGAAATGAGCGGGCAGGTCCGGCGACGAATCACCGGCAGGGCAGCAGCCGCAACCGCCCGCCCTGCACCGTGCCGGACACGGTGTAGGCGTTGCCCAGCACGAGCAGGAATTGATCGCCTGTTTCACCGCCATCCGTGAGTTCCAGACGGTAGTTCACGCCCTCACGACCGTTGTGCATGCCCGTGCCCGCGATGAGCCGGGAGTTGGGATTTGAAGGACTGACACGGTAGGTCGTCGCGCCGTCCGCCGTGAAGCGGATGCCTCCCGCCGCATCCTCAAACACCAGATGCCCGGCCAGGCCGCCCGCGGTGGTGCGCCACATCGTGGCGGCGAAGAGCAGGGGCCGCGGGTTCGCGCGCATGGTGATCCAACCGCTGCCTGTGATGATATCCTGCCCGCAAGGCTGCGTTTGCGCGCAGTCCAGTCCGGCGGCCACGGCGGCGATGGTGATGTCGGTGCCATCCTTCAACACCACGCGCAGCGGCGTCACAGCATGGCTGCCGACCGGGCCATCCGGAGGCGCGCCCTGTTCGTCGAGCGCGAGATAACCGTCCGGCCACCAGACGCGCTGGTTCGGCTGGGCGGGCGCAGGCACCGGCCGCCCGTCCACCACCAGACCAATGATTTCCGATCGTCCACTGGCCGCCGCACCATTGCGGGCACAGGCGGCCCGCGCGCGCCCGGCGATGAAGCTGGCGCTGATGCGGTGCTGGCCGACGGTCAATTGCAGATTTGCCAGTGACGCCTCGGCGTGGCTTTGCCCGGCTTGGCCAATGATCGCCGCGTGCAGCATCCGCGCCGTGAGAATGTTGGTGATGGCCGCGTGGTCCTCGCTGGCGTGGTTGACGCTGATGGTGGTGGTCAGTCCGCCCGCATCGCCGCCAATCACCTCCGGAAGGCCGGGAAGTTTTGCGTGCAACACCCGTGCGCGTCCGAAATGCGCCGGCAACGGCGCCGGTGTCGCCGCTTTGGCTTTGGCTGGCTGCGCCTTGTTGGCCGGAGCAGGTGCGGGTTGCGGCGGTTTTGGAGCGGCGTTCTGTGCGGCAAGCGTGGTTGCGAACATCAGCCCTGCAGCCGCCAGTGCCAGCGGTCGGCGGACCGGCGGGTTGGGGCATTGGCGTTGAAGGCGGAATATCTGACCCGTCAGGCGCATGACGGACAGTAGCTTGTTGGCGGGGTTTTCTCCAGTGCCGTGCTTTTCCATTGCCGGGCCGGGTGTTTTCGCGCCAGCCTCACCGCCCTTTGCCTTTTTGGGCGCGTGAAGTTCAGTTTCCAGTTGAAGAGCGATGAGCGCCGCCGCCCCCTGCCGCACAAGATCGTCATTGGCCGGGACGCGACGGAGACGGACGCGCATGTCCTGCTCAAGCTGCTGGGCTTCCTGATGTTCCACCGCGAGCGGCTGCAGATCGAGCCGAGCCTGCACAATGACAGTATCCCGTTCACGCCGGACCTGGTGGAACTGGACTATGAACTGCGACCCGTGCTGTGGGTCGAATGTGGCGAATGCAGCGTGGCCAAGCTGGACAAGCTGGCGGTGAAGGTGCCGGAGGCGGAGATCTGGGTGCTCAAGAAGTCGGTGGGCGAGGCCGACGCGCTGCTGCGCGCGATGGCGAAGGCGGCACTGCGGCGAGACCGCTATTCCGTGGTTGCGCTGGACTCCGCGGTATTCGCCGAGGTGTGCGCCACCATGCATTCGCGCAACGAGGTGTTTTGGGTGGGGGCGGACTTCGCGGCGGGGCTGATGCAGTTCGACTTCAACGGGCTGTGGTATGAACTGGAGTTCGCGGTGACGCGGTTCTGACCGGCAGGACAACGCTTGTCTTTGGCGGTCGTTTGCCAACAATCCGTCCGCAGCGAAAACCATCGCCCCAACGTGAACGCCATCCAACTCGAACACCCTCAGTCTCTCCGCCGCGTTGAGATCCCTGAACCGCCCGCGCCCGGCCCCGGCGAGGCGCTGGTACGCATCCAGCGCATCGGCATTTGTGGCACGGACATCTCCGGTTACCTCGGCAAGATGCCGTTCTTCAGCTACCCGCGCATCCCCGGTCACGAACTGGGCGTCGAGGTGCTCGCCGTTGGCAATGGCGTGGCGAACGTAAAACCCGGCGACCGCTGCTCGGTCGAGCCGTACATGAACTGCGGACGCTGCTTCCCCTGCCGCCAGGGCGCGACGAACTGTTGTGAAACCTTGAAGGTTCTCGGGGTGATGATGGACGGCGGTATGACCGAGCGCATGGTTTTGCCCGCGCGCAAGCTGCATCCGGCCAACAAACTCACGCCTGAACAATGCGCCCTCGTCGAAACGCTTGCCATCGGCTGTCACGCGGTGAACCGCGGCAACCCGCAGCCCGGAGAACACGTCCTGGTCATCGGTGCGGGGCCGATCGGATTGAGCGTGATCGAGTTTGCCAAGCTTTCCGGCGCACGAACCATCGTGATGGACCTGAACGAGCAACGCCTGGAATTCGTCCGCGCCAAAATGGGCGTGCCTGACACCATCTGCTCCCGGGGCGACGGCGCGGAGCTGGAGGCACTCCAACAACTGACCGGCGGCGCGCTTGCCCAGGTCGTCGTGGACGCCACTGGCAGCAACAAGTCCATGGCTCACGCGATGAACTACTGCGGTTTCACCGGACGGCTGGTGTACGTGGGCATCACCCAGGCGGAGGTGGCCTTCCCGCACGCACCCATCATGCACCGGCGCGAGTTGACGCTCCTGGCCAGCCGCAACGCCCTCCCGCCTGACTTCACCCGCATCATCAGGCTCATTGAGGAGGGCAAGATAGACACCCGCCCCTGGATTACTCATCACGCGACCTTCGACGACCTCATCGCGCAGTTCCCCGCTTTCACCAAACCGGAGACGGGCGTCATCAAGGCCGTCGTGCAAGTGGGTTAATACGGAGACGCCTGAGCAAAGCCGGGAGTCTCGGAATATCGCGGGAACCACACGCCTCCGCTGTCCGCACTTCGGAAGCGGGGCCTAGGTCACGTGGCCAGAGCAACACCACCGGCGCAAGCACGGCGCACACTCGGAGCGCGATTTGCCGCCGCAGGACGCGGGAAACCGCATGCCGGAGGCGTGGTCTCCCTCGATTTCAACGGCATCGCCTTGTTTCCGGACCGTCACGCCACCGTTTCGCCAATCAGCGGCTTGGACTCAGCGGGTTTCTCCGGGCCGATGACGATGGCGGTCTTCAGCCGCGCCAGCGCCTCCTCGGCCTGGTCCCGGCTCAGGGCATGGACGCGGCCCACCACCTGTCCGGCGGACACGGCCTCGCCGGGTTTGGCGAGCATGTCCACGCCGACTTCGTAGTCCACGATGTCCTCCTTGCGGAAGCGCCCGCCGCCCAGTTCGCGCACCAGTTCGCCGATGACCAGCGCGTCGCACTGCGTCACAAAACCCGGTTCGCTGGCGACGCACTCGCGGACGACCGGGGCCGTGCGTTTGCTGGCGAGCTTTTCGCGGAACACTTCGAGATGCACGCCCTGGGCCTGAAGCAATTCATCCCATTTGCGGCGCGGTCGGCCGGACGCCAGCTCGGCCTCGGCCAGCTTGAGGCCGCTGGAAAGATCGGAGCACCGCCCGGTCTGCTCCAGCAGGCAGGCGGCGGCGTGCAGGGCCAGCTCGCGGACGTCGTCCGGACCTTTGCCTTCGAGACTGTCCACGACCTCGCGTATTTCCAGCCAGTTGCCGACGGTGCGGCCGATGGGCGTGTCGGTGTGGGTGAGCAGGGCGCGCGCGTTCACGCCGCTTTCGCGGGCGACGGTGACGAGGTTCCGGGCCAGTTCGCGCGCCGACTCAAGGTCACTCATGAAGCCGGCGCGGCCAAAATCCACCTCCACGAGCAGCGCGGAGACGGACTCGGCCAGCTTGCGCGAGAGAATGGACGAAGTGATGAGCGGGATGCTGGGGATGGTGCCCGTGACATCGCGCAGGGCGTAAATCCGCATGTCCGCCGGGGCCATGAAGGCGGTCTGGCCCGCCATGCAGCAGCCGACGTTCTGCACGATTTCCACGATGCGCTCGCCGGTGAGCGCGGTGAGGAAGCCGGGAATGGATTCCAGCTTGTCCAGCGGTCCGCCGGCGATGCCGAGGCTGCGGCCGGAGATGGACGGCACGCGGAAGCCCAGGCTGGCGAGCAGCGGCGCGAGGAGCAACGGCACCTTGTCGCCCACGCCGCCCGTGGAGGTGTGGTCCACGATGGGGCGGTCTTCCTCGGGGAATTCCAGGGTGTCGCCGGAATCGCGCATGGCCAGGGTGAGGCTGCGCGTTTCCTCGTAGCTCAGGCCGCGGAAGAAGACCGTCATGAGGAAGGCGGACATCTGGTAGTCGGGGATCGCGCCGTTCGCGTAGTCCGTCACCGCCTGGCGAATCTGCTCGTTTGTCAGCGGCTGCCCGTCCCGTTTGGCTTCAATGGTTTTGAGGAAATTCATGGGCCGGAGCGGTCAACGAGAGGGGGAACCGGAGGTTGCACGGCGAATTTCTCGCAAGCCCGGCGGGCGGGGTCAAGCGGGATGGCTCCTTGGCGGCGCGCAAACCCACGCATGGCCTGTCATCAAGCGATGGAATCAAGAGTGTTGGCTGTGGGCCACCTTTCCCGTCGCGCTCGACAGACGTTGCTTCACCCGCTATCCAGTCCGGCAAAACATGAAGCCTGCCACCCTGTCCCGGATTCTCCCCTTGTGCGCCGTCTTTGTTGCCAGCCTCGGCCCGGCGGATGAGGGCACCTTGAACCTGCTCACCGATGCCGAACGCGAGGCGGGATGGAGGTTGTTGTTTGATGGTAAGTCGCTGGACGGCTGGCGCACCTACAAGCCGGGTGGCACGCCGGGAGCGGGCTGGAAAATCGAGGGCGGACTGCTCAAGAAAGTGGCGGGTGTTCCGGCGGGCGACCTGATGACGGAGGCGGTGTTCACCGATTTCGAGTTTGCCTGGGAATGGCGCATCGAGGCGCGCGGCAACAACGGCGTGAAGTATTTCATCATCCCGGAGCGCAACGCCGCCGTGGGCCACGAGTACCAGATGATTGACGACGCGGTGGTGAAGGGCGACAGGCTGTCGAGTTGCGCGTCGTTTTACCTGGTCGTTGCGCCGGCGCCGGACAAGCCGTTGAAACCGCCGGGCGAGTGGAACCAGTCCCGCGTCGTGGTGCGGGGCAATCGCGTCGAGCACTGGTTGAACGGCGCGAAGGTGGTGGAATACGAATGCGGCGCGCCCGCCATTCTGGAACAGGTGCGCCGGACGAAGTTCAAGGACGTGAAGGATTTTGGGAAGAAGGTCACCGGCCATCTGCTGCTGACCGACCACAAGGACGAATGCTGGTTTCGCAACCTGAAGGTGCGCGAGCTGAAATAGGCGGTGGAAAGCCTGTTTCGCTCGTTTTCAATCTCGCTTCACCACCGTGTCTTGCGCGCAGCGGAAGCCGGTGTCGTTGCAGGTGGCGTTGAGCGGCTCGAAGGCCTGATGCCAGGTGGCGCCGGCGCGCGGACTGTAGCCATACGCGCCACCGCGGAGGACGCCCCGTTCCTGCGGTTCGCCCAACAGGCCGAACCACGTGTCGTCGCGATGCACGTCGCTCACCCATTCCCAGACGTTGCCACACATGTCGAGACAGCCGTAGGGGCTGGCCCCGTCCGGGAAGCTGCCCACGGGGAGCTTCCCCCGCAGGGCCGCGTTGGTGATTTCGCAGATGCGGATTCCCTCCCCGGTGATGAAGTCACGCGGGCGCAGATTGCAGCGGTTGGTGTCAAACTCATTGCCCCAGGGATACTGACGGCCATCGGTGCCGCGCGCGGCCTTCTCCCATTCGGCGGCGCTGGGCAGCCGTTTGCCCGCCCAGCGCGCGAAGGCTTCAGCCTCGTGTTTGAAGACATGCGTGACGGGCAGGTCATCGGCTCCTTCGGGATAGGCATGACCGGGCTTGAACCGCCGGAAGTCGCGGTTGGTCACTTCCGTGCGATCCATGTAGAACGCAGGGACAAACACCCTTCGCAGAGGCCGCTCATCCGGCGCGGCCTTGGGATCGTCAGTGCCCATCCAGAACCAGCCCGCCGGTATCAGCACCATGCCTTCCGGGGGTGGCGTATGTTCCTGCCGCTCCAGCCGGTACCGTTCCCAAACTGTCCACGCGCTCGTCGCTCCCGCGAGCAGGGCCAGTCCGCCGAGCAACCACAACAGAACTTCCGCCGCGCGCCGGGAGGATCGTCTGACGGGCATGGGCATGGCGGTTTTCACTTTGATTGATAAGTTTCCGAGGAATGGGCGTCAGACGAGTTGTCCGCTTGACGCCCACCTGCTGGCAACATAACGCTTGGGTGAAATTCAGCAATGTCCATGCAACACACGCCTGATCCCGCCAAGTCCCGTCGCGACTTTTTGAAGTCTTCCACCGTCGCCGCCGCCGGCGCGCTGGCGGCCACCGCCTCGTTCCCCCACATCGCCAAGGCCGCCCCGAACAGCGACCGCCTCCGCATCGGCTTCATTGGCTGCGGCGGGCGCGGCACGGGCGCGGCGGCGCAGGCTTTGAAGGCCGACAGCAATCTCGTGCTGCACGCGATGGGTGACATCTACGAGAGCCAGATCGAGCGCAGCCTCAAGAGCGTCCAGGGCGAGGTGCAAGACGAGAAGAAATTTGACGTGCCCAAGGAGCGCCAGTTCGTGGGCCTCGATTCCTATGAGAAGGTGCTGAACAGCGGAGTGGATGTTGTTATCCTCACCACGCCGCCCGGCTTCCGCCCGCAGCACTTCAAGGCCGCCGTGGAGATGGGCAAACACGTTTTCCTGGAGAAACCCATGGCCACCGACGTGCCGGGCATTCGCACCGTGATGGCGGCGGTCGAGGAGGCCAAGAGGAAGGAACTGGCCGTGGTGGCTGGTTTCTGCTGGCGCTATGATTCCCCGCGGCGCGAGTTCTACAAGCGCATCCACGAGGGCGCGATTGGCGAGGTGCGCTCCATCTACGCCACCTACCTCACCAGCCCGGTGAAACCCATGCCCCCGAAGGAGTCGCGCCCTGAAGGCATGAGCGACGTCGAGTGGCAGGTGCGCAACTGGTACAACTTCGTCTGGACTTGCGGCGACGGCCTCGTCGAGCAGGCGATTCACAGCGTGGACAAGATCATGTGGGCCATGAAGGATGCGCCCCCGCTCAAATGCACCGCCGTGGGCGGCCGCATGACGCCAAACAACGAGGGCAACATCTACGACCACATCGAGGTCAACTACGAATGGGAAAACGGCGTCCGCGGCTTCATGGCCCAGCGCCAGATTCCCTTCTGCCACAACGAAACCAAGGATTACCTCACCGGCACCGCGGGCAACGCCTACATCAACGCCCAAGGCGTTTATTTCACGGACCTCAAAGGCCAGGTCACCTGGCGTTACAAAGGCCCCACGCCGAACATGTATCAAGTCGAGCACGATGAGATGTACGCCAGCATCCGCGCCGGGCGCCCGCTCAATGACGGCGTCCGCATGTGTACCAGCACGCTGGCGGGCATCATGGGCCGCATGGCCGGCTACACCGGGCAAGAAATCACCTGGGAACAGGCCCTGAACTCCAAGGAGCAGCTCGTGCCTGACAAACTCGACTGGAAAGGCTCCCTGCCTGTCGCGCCAATGGCCGTGCCCGGGAAGACGAAGTATGCTTGATGCACTCTCCAAATCCTGTCCCCGCTCCATCATTCCCCCCATGAAATCCGCATCCTTCCTCCTTGCCCTGCTGGCTGCCCCGCTCGCCCTTTCCGCCGCCCACTGGCCGCACTGGCGCGGCGGCGTGGACGGCAGCGGTGTCACCACCGAGCGCGCCCTGCCGCTGCAATGGAGCGCCACTGAGAACGTCAAATGGCGCGTCGCCCTGCCGGAGCCGGGCAACTCCACGCCCGTCATCTGGGGCGACCGCATCTTCGTCACCCAGCCGCTGGCCGCCGAGAAGAAACGCACGCTCATGTGCTTCAGTCGCGCCGACGGCAAACTCCTCTGGCAGCAGGCCGTCGAGTGGGACCAGCCCGAGCGCACCCACCGCACGAACCCCTATTGCTCCGCCTCGCCTGCGACCGATGGCCAGCGCGTCGTCGTCACCTACGGCTCGGCCGGCGTGCATTGCTACGACTTCGCGGGAAAGAAACTCTGGAGCCGCGACTTCGGCAAACAAGACCACGAGTGGGGCTATTCCGTGTCGCCTGTCATCCACGGCAATCTCTGCTTCGTCTATCACGGCCCCGGCGAAGGCGCGTTCCTCGCCGCGCTCGACAAAAAGACCGGAAAAACCATCTGGAAATTTGACGAGCCGAAATGGAATACCGAGGGCCGCACCGACGGTTTCCAGGGCAAGTCCGACGGCATCATCGGCTCCTTCAGCACGCCCATCCTTGTGAAGGCCGGCGGACGCGAGGAACTGGTCATGAGCTTCCCACAGCAGCTCATCGCGTTCGATCCGGCGACCGGCCAAAAGCTCTGGTGGTGCGACGGCTTGAACCCGCTTGTCTATACCTCGCCCATCGAGAGCCAGGGCACCGTCGTGGCGATGGGCGGTTACTTCGGCAACAGCATCGCGGTGAAGGCTGGTGGCAGCGGTGATGTCACCGCCAAACGCCTCTGGCAGCACGTCCGCGGCAAGGGTGGTATCGGCACCGGAGTCATCAAGGACGGCCACATCTACTACTTCGCCACCGGCAATCTCGCCGCGTGCCTCGAACTCGCCACCGGCAAGGTCGTCTGGGAGGAACGGCTCAAGGTCAGCGGCGCGAAGTCCGACACCTGGGCCTCGATGCTGCTCGTCGGCGACCTCATCTACATGCCCAACCAGGCGGGCGACGTCGCCATCTTCAAGGCCAGCCCCAAGTTCGAGCAAATTGGCCTCAACTCGGTGAAGGAACCCGGCAACTCGTCTCTGGCCGTGGCGGATGGCGAAATCATCTTCCGCACGCACAACGGCCTCTGGTGCTTCACCGACAAGCGCCAGACGGCGGCGCGGTGAGACAACTGGCGAACAGGGCGGTGAGAAGCAGGGTGGTTTTCATGGGATGATGTGGTCGAGAACGCCGGGTCAGAGGACCCGGCCTACAGGTTGTAGGCCCGGTGCCCTCTCCGGGCGAGCTGCTGCCGACAGGGCAGGAGGGTGTTTTCATGCGGTAGCGTAACGGATGATTTGTGGAAACTGTGATGCTGCCGCAGGAGAAAGCGGCAGAGGGCTGCCGCAGTCCAAGACTGCTGGCGCGTGGGCGGATGGGCCGGGCGGCGCACACCCGCCACAAACAGGGTGTCCCGCCGTTGGTGCAGCCACGTGCGCGGACTGGCGCGGCGGCTGGCCTTGGGGCTTTGGGGGAGCAGCCGCCGTGACAGGGAGCGCTGGCGGGGGGGAAGCATGGGCCGCCAGTGCCTAGCAGCCCTAGCCCCGCGAATGACGGGAGCGGGGCGGGCCTGAGCGACCCCAGGGGAGCGAACGGCAGGTGACTGTGGCACACGCGCGGGTGGCCCGGCCCGCAGCGAGGCCCGCAGCGCAAGGGCTGTGCGGCAGGCGCGGGTGGCCGATTCCTCCGGCACGACCTGAGTGCCGCACCTTTCCTTCACACCGTTGGCGCTATTTCGATTCGGGAGGAGGCTGCTGCGTGGCGGAGAAAGTAAATCGCGTGGCATTGCCTGCGCTGGTGGACACGACCTTGAACGTGTCGCTGCCATGTGCGAAAGCGTTTTGCGTTTCTAAACCTTGGAAGTCGCCGACCGTGCGCGGCAACTTCACATGACGAACTACGTTGCTACCCTTGACGAAGACCAAGAGATAGAACGTGTCTGATGAATCAATGTGCGTCTTCTCTGCTTCAGACCACTTGAGGCCTAATTGAGCGTGGATTTTTTCAACAGGAGTGTATGGGCCGAAGATGAACAGCTTGTCCCACGCAAAATCCGTCACAGCAGAGACGGCTACAATCGGATTTGTGGTTGCGGTCGCGGCCCGTGCCGAACGCTCTATTGCCCTCACGACCCCGCTCTCAGACTTGGCGCACGCAAATAGACCAAATGCAGCGACTGTCGCCGAGATTGCCATGAAAACTTTGGGAGACTTCATGGCGTGATGACATTCAGTTTGCCGTCATCAAGGGCCTTTTGGCAAAGGTCTGGGAAAGGCTGGGTAGATCGTGACCCCCCTGTGGTGAAGCTCAATGTGTTGAGCACTCGCCGCAAGGGGGAGCTGCTGCGCCTCCTCCGGAGGAGGCGCAGCAGCGGCGCGCAAAACTTGCCATCCTCCCGGCGTGCATAGCACCTACTTTGAACTCTATCGCATGAAGACCGACCGCCACTGGCTCCATCAAAAGCTCGTCGCCTTCGCCCGCGCCCACGGCCTCAAGGCCGCCGCCCGCCAGTTCGGCTGCTCCCGCAACAC
>Ga0073934_10006227_pt1 | contig 17558 bp, 13 predicted proteins | sample LarsenN4metaG_FD_76834 | JGI IMG/M metagenome (GOLD analysis project Ga0073934, IMG submission 76834) | Hot spring sediment bacterial and archeal communities from British Columbia, Canada, to study Microbial Dark Matter (Phase II) - Larsen... ... | reverse complement strand
TCTCTACAGCCCGCTGCGCGTGAAGTATCCCTACACGCGAGGCGCGCTGCTGGATTTGTGGAAGCAGGCGCGGGCCAAATACGACGACCCGGTGGAAGCCTGGCAGTCGCTGGTGGAAAACCCCGAAGCGCGCCAGCGCTGGCAACGTGCTCGCGGCAAGGGCGGGTTCCGGCGCGCCGACTGGGACACGGTGGTCGAATTGATCGCCGCGTCCTGCCTCTACACGATCAAGCGGCACGGCCCGGACCGCATTGCCGGTTTCTCACCCATCCCGGCGATGTCCATGATCAGCTACGCGGGCGGCGCGCGCTTCCTGCAGTTGCTGGGCGGGCTCTCCCTTTCTTTCTACGACTGGTACTGCGACTTACCGAGCGCCTCGCCGGAGACCTGGGGCGAGCAGACCGACGTGCACGAGTCCGCCGACTGGTACAACGCCAAGCTGCTGGCGGTGATGGGCTCGAACCTGAACATGACCCGCACGCCCGACTGCCACTTCGCCGCGGAAGCCCGCCACAACGGCAGCAAGATGTGGGTCTTCTCGCCGGACTTCAGCCAGGTGTCGAAATACGCCGACGAGTGGGTGGCCATCCATGCCGGCCAGGACGGCGCCTGGTGGATGGCCGTCAATCACGTCCTGCTGAAGGAATTCCACCACGAAAAGCAGGTGCCCTACTTCCTGGACTATGCTCGGAAGTACACCGACGCGCCTTACCTGGTCGAGCTGCTGGAGCACGAAGGAGCCTATCGTCCGGGCCAGTTGCTGCGCGCCAACCGCCTGGCCCGCTACCAGGACATCGAGAACGGCGACTGGAAGTTCCTGATGTGGGACGCCGGCGAGGGGCGGCCGAAGATGCCCATGGGCAGCGTCGGCTTCCGCTGGGGCAAGGAAAAAGGCAAATGGAACCTGCTGCTGAAAGACGGCGTGGACGGCAGCGCGATCTGGCCGGAGTTGACATTCCTGGGTGCGAGTGACGCGGTAGTGGAAGTCGAGCTGGACGACTTCGCCGAGGCGCGCGTGCTGCGCCGCGGCCTCCCCGCCAAGTGCATCCAGACCGCCGATGGCCGCACGGTGCTGGTGGCTACCGTGTACGACCTGCTCCTGGCGCAGTACGGGGTCTCACGCGGCCTCCCCGGGCAGTATCCCGCCGACTACGATGACGAAACCCTGCCGTTCACTCCCGCCTGGCAAGAGAAATACACGGGCATGGGCCGCGAGATGCTTCTGCGCTTTGCCCGTGAATGGGGCACCACGGCCGAACGCACCAAGGGCAAGTGCCTGGTGATCATCGGCGCGGGCATCAATCACTGGTACCACGCCAATTTGATGTACCGCGCGGCCATCCACGCGCTGATTTTCGGCGGTTGCATGGGCGTAAACGGAGGCGGGCTGGCGCACTACGTCGGCCAGGAAAAACTGGCGCCGATGGAGTCCTGGTCGGCGATGGCCTTTGCGCGCGACTGGTATCCCACGCCGCGCCTGCAGAACGCCCCGAGCTGGCATTACGTCCACAGCGACCAGTGGCGCTACGAGCGCCAGTTCACCGATTACCACACCGTGCCGCAGAACGGCTCGCCGCTCACCCGCGGCCACACCATGGACCTGCAAGTACGCGCCGTGCGCAGCGGCTGGCTGCCGTTCTACCCGCAGTTCAACAAGAGCCCGCTGGAGATTGTGCGCCAAGCCGAGGCCGCCGGGGCCTCCACGCCAGAGGCGGTGATTGGCTGGGTGGTCGAGCAACTGCAGGCGGGTCGTTTGAAGTTCGCCGTCGAGGATCCCGACGCGGCGGCCAATTGGCCCCGCGTGTGGTTCATCTGGCGCGGCAATGCCCTGATGTCCAGCGCCAAGGGGCACGAATACTTCCTGAAGCACTACCTGGGCACGCACACCAACGCGATTGCCGACGACCTGGGGCGGGACTCCGTGTCGGAAGTGACCTGGCGCGAGCCCGCGCCGCAGGGCAAGCTCGACCTGGTGGTGGACCTGAACTTCCGCATGGACACTTCAGCGCTCTACTCCGATATCGTCCTGCCCGCGGCCACCTGGTACGAAAAGGCCGACCTGAACTCGACCGACCTGCACAGCTTCATTCATCCCTTGTGCGCGGCCGTGCCTCCCTGCTGGGAATCGCGCAGCGACTGGCAGATCTTCCGTGCCTTGGCCAAGAAGTTCACCGAGCTGGCCCCGCGGCACTTCTCCGAGCCGGTGCGCGACCTGGTGGCTTCGCCGCTGGCACACGACACTCCGGCGGAGATTGCCCAGCCGGCCATCCGCGACTGGCGCGCGGGCGAAGTGGAAGCCATCCCGGGCAAGACCATGCCCGCCCTGCGCGTGGTCACCCGCGACTACCGCCACCTCTACCAGCAGTTCATCTCCCTCGGCCGGCTGGTGCGCGAGAATGGCCTGGGCGCTCACGGCACCAGCTACGCCATCCAGGACTTCTACGACGAGGCGCTGCAGACCGAGCCCATCACCGCCTGGAACGGCCAGGTCTATCCTTCACTCGAAGACGATGAGCACGCCTGCAACCTGATCCTGCGCTTCGCCACCGTCACCAACGGCGAACTGGCCTGGCGCTCCTACCGCAACATGGAGGAGAAGGTCGGACTGCCGCTCGCGCACCTGGCCGAAAAGACCCGCAGCGTGCGCATGACCTACGGGGAGCTGCAGGCCCACCCGCGGCGGTTTGTGAACAGCCCGATGTGGACGGGGCTGACGGACAACGGCCGGGCCTACTCGCCTTTCACGTACAACGTCGAATGCCTGGTGCCCTGGCGCACGCTGACCGGCCGGCAGCACCTCTACCTGGATCATCCCGGTTACCTGGCCTTCGGCGAGCACCTGCCGACCTTCAAGCCCAAACCGCTGCCGGCACAGTACGCCGACCTGCGCGTCAGCCGCGAAACGGGCCCGACCCTGATGCTCAACTACCTGACGCCGCACGGCAAATGGCACATCCACTCGACCTACGGCGACAACCTGCGCATGATGACGCTCTCGCGCGGCTGCGAGCCGCTGTGGATCAACGACAAGGACGCCGCGGCCATCGGCGTCGCGGACAACGATTGGGTCGAGGTACACAACGACCACGGCGTGGTGGTGACCCGGGCGGCGGTCAGCGCGCGCATCCCGCGCGGCATCTGCATCCAGTACCACTCGCCCGAACGCACCCTGTCTGTGCCCACCTCTCCGCTGCGCGGCAACCGCCGCGCCGGCGGCCACAACAGCCTGACCCGCGCGCGGCTGAAACCCAACCTGATGCTGGGCGGCTACGGCCAGTTCACCTATCACTTCAACTACTGGGGCCCGATCGGCTGCAACCGCGATACGCACGTGTTCGTGCGCAAGCTTCCGGAGCTGCGATGGTGAGCATCGGACAAGAACACAGATCCCTCAGCGAACCGCTCGCCCTGCCACGGGCGGGAGTTAAAGGAGCAAGGCGATGAACGTCCGCTCGCAAATCTCCATGGTCTTCCACCTGGACAAGTGCATCGGCTGCCACACCTGCTCGATCGCCCGCAAGAACATCTGGACCGACCGGCGCGGCACCGAATACATGTGGTGGAACAACGTGGAAACCAAGCCCGGCACCGGCTACCCCTGCGACTGGGAAGACCAGCAGCGCTATCGGGGCGGCTGGGAAGCTCGCAACGGCCATCTGCGCCTGCGCTCCACCAGCAAGCTGGCGACGATCTTCAACATCTACCACAACCCTTCCATGCCCACCATCGACGATTACTACGAGCCGTGGACCTACGACTACCAGCACCTGTTCAACGCCCCGGAAGGGCCCGACCAGCCCACCGCCCGGCCCATTTCCATGATTACCGGCAAGCTGGTGCAGATCGAATCCGGGCCGAACTGGGACGACGACCTGGGCGGCTCGCCCGTCTACGCGCGGAACGACCCCAACCTGGCCGGCGTGGACCCGGACCTGCAACGCCAACTGTTCGCCATCGAGCGCCTGGTGTTCTTCTACTTCCCGCGCATCTGCAACCACTGCCTGAACCCGGCTTGCGTGGCGGCCTGTCCCTCGGGCGCGCTCTACAAGCGCGGCGAAGACGGCATCGTGCTGGTGGACCAGAAGCGCTGCCGCGGCTGGCGCGCCTGCATCGCGGCCTGCCCGTACAAGAAGATGTTCTACAACTGGGACACCGGCAAATCCGAGAAATGCATCCTGTGCTTCCCGCGCATTGAGACGGGCCAGGCCCCGGCCTGCTTCCACTCCTGCGTGGGGCGCATTCGCTACCTGGGCGTGCTGCTGTACGACGCGGAGCGCATCGAAGCGACGGCCAAGCGGCCAGACGCCGACTTGGTGGAAGGCCAGCGCGCTGTGATTCTGGATCCGTCCGACCCCGAGGTCATCGCCGCGGCGCGCGCCAACGGCGTCCCCGATTCGGTGGTGCATGCGGCGCAGCGCTCGCCGGTCTACCGGTTCGTCAAGCAGTGGAAGATCGCCCTGCCACCGCACATCGAGTACCGCACGCTGCCCATGCTGTTCTATGTGCCGCCCATGTCGCCGGTGATGGCCACGCGGCAGAACGGCGCGGTGGAGCACGTCAGCGAAGACCTGTTCCACGACATCGAAGAAGCCCGCGTGCCGATGAAGTTCCTGGCCAACCTGTTCGGGGCCGGCCTGGAAGGCCCGGTGCGCTACGCGCTGCGCAAGCAGAAAGCGGTGCGCTGGTACCGCCGGGCGCTGACCGTGGGCGATGTGGACATGGCCACGGCGCAGCGCATGCTCGACGAAGCCGACTGCTCACCGCAGGAAGCCGAAGCCATCTACCGGCTGACTTCGCTGTGCACGTTTGACGACCGCTTTGTGATTCCGCCGGAAAACCGCGAAGAAGCTATCCAGATGATGGAAGACCCGCTGGCCTACAAGCAGGCGGCCGGATTCGGCTTCCGGTCCGAGCCGCACCGGGGGATGTGATGGACGCTACGAAGGCTTCCAGGGCCGAGGCCCGCCGACAACTCTACGAGGCGCTGGCCAGCCTGTTCCAGTACCCGGCACCCGGCTACGCGCAGCGCGCAGCGGACGCGGCTTCCCTCGACGGGATGGCGCCTGCCGCCGCCACCAAGCTCGCCGAGTTTGCCCGGCAGATCGCCGCGCTGCCCCTGGAGGCGCTCGAAGAGCTGTACACGCAGACCTTCGACCTCAACCCGGTGGGCACGCCGGACGTGGGCTGGCACCTGTTCGGCGAGCAGTACGAACGCGGCGAGTTCCTGGTGAAGATGCGCGGGCTGCTGCGCCGCCACGGCCTGCGCGAATCGGCGGAGTTGCCAGACCACCTCGCGCACGTGCTGGCCCTTGTTGGGCGCATGAAGCACGAAGAAGCTGACGAGTTCGCCGGAGCGTGCTTGTTCCCCGCGCTGGACAAGATGCGCGCAGGGGTAAGCGGGGCGCGCCAGCCCGCGGCCGGCGACAACCCCTTTGCGCTGCTGCTGGAAGCCGTCGGGGGCGTCCTGGAAAGCCACTTCACGCGCCCGGAACCGGCGCCCACCCCTCTGCGCGTGCTCCCGGGTCGCTCGGGCCCGCCCGGCCGGGGACAAGGAGGAATCTGCGATGACCACGCTGTTTGACGCCAATGCCCTGCTGTTCGTGGTGCTGCCCTACACGGTGATGCTGATTTTCTTCGTGGGCACAATCATGCGCTACCGCAAGGCGCCGTTCAGCTATTCGAGCCTTTCTTCGCAGTTTTTGGAAAACCAGGAGCACTTCTGGGGCCTGGTGCCGTTTCACTACGGGATCGTCGTCGTGCTGCTCGGACACATCGTGGCCTTTCTGATTCCCCGGCAGATTCTGGCCTGGAACAGCCGGCCGCTGCGGCTGTACGTGCTGGAGGTTTCCGCGCTGATCTTCGGGCTGCTGGCGCTGGTCGGGCTGCTCGGAGCGATCCATCGCCGGCTGGCCGTTTCCAAGATGCGCCAGGTGACCACGCCGCTCGACTGGGTAGTGTTCGTGTTGCTGCTGGCGCAGATCGCCAGCGGCATCTACGTGGCGGTGTTCCACCCCTGGGGCTCGTCCTGGTTCGCGGCGGCGATGACGCCGTACCTGTGGTCGCTGGTGAAGTTCACCCCGGACATCGGCTACATCGCCACGGCCCCGCTAGCGGTCAAGCTGCACGTGGTCGGGGCCTACTTGGTGATCGGCATCGCCCCGTTCACCCGCCTGGTGCACGTGCTGGTGGTGCCCAACCCTTACCTGTGGCGCAAACCTTTGGTGGTCCGCTGGTACCGCGACTACGCGGCGCAACAGCGGAGTTGAGGGAGGCCGACCATGACTTCGCTGCAAGGCAATCCGAGGCAGGCGCTGTGGGGCGCGACCCTGGGCTTCTTTGCCGGCTTTGCCGCCGTGGCCCTGTTCGGCGTCACCGCAAAGCAGTTCCAGCAGGTGATGGACCTGGGCCCCGTCGCCGTCGGCTTTCTGGTCTCCATTCCCGCCCTGACGGGTTCGCTGCTGCGCATTCCCTTTGCGGCCTGGGCGGACACCACGGGCGGGCGGAAACCTTTCCTGGTGCTGCTCATCCTCTCGCTGGTCGGCATGCTGGGGCTCACGCTTGTGGTCTGGTTCCTCTATCCCGACCGGCTGACTGCCAGCTATTACCCCTTGGTGCTGCTGCTGGGGATGCTGAGCGGCTGCGGCATTGCCACCTTCTCGGTAGGCATCGGCCAGGTCTCCTACTGGTTCGCGCAGAACAAGCAGGGCAAGGCTCTGGCCCTGTACGCCGGAGTCGGCAACCTGGCGCCCGGCCTGTTCTCGCTGGCTCTGCCGTTTGCCCTGCGGGGATTGGGGCTGGGGGGCTCCTATCTGGCCTGGCTGGTCTTCCTGGCCGCGGGCACCGTAGCTTACTTCTTCCTGGGCCGCAATGCCTGGTTCTTCCAGCTTGCCGCACAAGGCCTCGAACCGGACCGCGCGCGCCAGCAGGCCCGCGAGCGCGGCCAGGAACTCTTCCCCGTGGGCAACCTGAAAGACAGCCTGCGCATTTCCGCGCGCATCTGGCGCACCTGGGCGCTGGTGTGGATCTACTTCACCACGTTCGGCGGATTCGTCGCGCTGACCGCCTGGCTGCCCACCTACTGGACTTCCTTCTTCGGCGTGAGCGCGCTTGCCGCCGGTTTGCTCACCGCGCTGTACTCCATCCTCGCCTCCCTGGTGCGCATCGCGGGAGGGGTGCTTTCCGATGAGCTGCGCGAGGGCGGCGAAAACACGGCCATCCTCGCCCTGTTCATCATGATGACCGGGGCGCTGGTGATGACCACCACGGAGCGCTTCGAGCTGGCGGTGCCGGGGGTGATTCTGCTGGCGTTCGGCATGGGAGTCGCCAACGCGGCGGTGTTCAAGCTGGTAGCTAAGGAAGTGCCACAGGCTGTCGGCGGCGCGGCCGGGTGGGTTGGGGGGCTGGGAGCCTTCGGCGGATTTGCCATCCCGCCCATGCTCGGCTTTGCCGTGAGCGACCTGGGCAAGCCGGGCTACGCCATCGGCTACGTGGTGTTCATCTTCTTGGCGCTGTTCTCGCTTTCCATGGCTTGGATTTTGAAATATTCGCGGGAGATTGCCCCGCACGAAGTTCCCGGGCCGTCTGCTGGCCGCGTGGCAGGGCAACCTGAGCAAGCTGTCCGGCGATGAGCTGAGAATGATAATGGCCCGAGAACTCGTGAGCAACGCCACGGTCGCGCGGCGCGCATCGCTGGCCGGGCTGGTTGCAGAGCCGGTGCGCACCCTGCACCCGGCCTGCTCCACCACGGGGATGGCCACGGGCATCGTGGCCATGGCCTGCCGCCCGACAGGGACGCCGCTGCTCGGGCGAGCCAGGGCGTGGCGGAACGTGGCCGCCTACGCCGGGCTTCTGATGATGCTGACGTTGGTGGGCTCCCTGGGCGCGGTGGCCTCGCCGTTTCTCCGCAGGAAGGCGGAGGGGGGCCCGGCATGAGCGGACGGGTGCTGACACTGGTCCTGTTGGTGGGTGTGATGGGCGGTGCGTTTGCGCTCGTTCCCGTGGTGGGCGGCCTGCGGCTGTGGGGTAATCAAGAAGGCTACGAGCCGGCGCAGCCCATCGCCTTTTCGCATCGCATGCACGCGGGCGAAATGCAGATCTCCTGCCTGTATTGCCACGCCAGCGCCGAAACCAGCCGCCATGCCGGCATCCCCGCGGCGGGCACGTGCATGAACTGCCACAGTTTCGTCACCGCGCCCATCGGCGTGATGCGCGCGGAAGACGAGCAGGCCCGGAAGGAGAAGCGCGTGCCGCAGCGCATCGTCTCGCCGGAGTTGCAGAAGCTTTACGACGCGCTGGCCCTGTGCTTCCGGGACGCCGCCCAGGGCAAGCCGGAGCCCGACCCGGGCCGCGTCCCGCAGCCCATCCACTGGACGCGGGTGTACCGCCTGCCGGACTACGTCTACTTCGACCATCGCGCACACACCGCCGTCGGAGTCACCTGCCAGACCTGCCACGGCCCCGTCGAGACGATGGACCTGGTGCGCCAGGTGCCCGACCTAACCATGGGCTGGTGCGTCAACTGCCATCGCCAGCTGACCGGCAAGACCCTGGCCAGCCGGCCCGTGAACCCTTCGGTGGACTGCGCCACCTGTCATTACTGAAACTGTATGCACGAGGCCACGCGCTACTGGAGAAGCCCGGAGGAGCCACAGGCCGCCACAGGCCAGGGGGATGAATTTCCCGAGCCGCTCGACCGCGAGCCCGTTCCGTTCACGCGGCGCGGCTTCCTTCGCGCCGTTGGCGCGGCAGCAGCCAGCACGGCGCTGACCGGCTGCGGGCGCGCCCCGGTGGAGAAAGCGATTCCGCTGCTCGTGCCCCCGGAAGAAATCGTCCCGGGCCGGTCCTACTTCTATGCGTCCACCTGTGGCGGCTGCAGCGCCGCCTGCGGCGTTCTCGTCAAGGTGCGCGACGGCCGGCCCATCAAGCTCGAAGGCAATCCCGCGCATCCACTCTCCCGCGCGGGACTGTGCGCAGTGGGCCAAGCCGCGGTCAACGCGCTTTACGACTCGAGGCGTTTGCGGGTTCCGCTGCTCGACGGCAAGGAATCCACCTGGGAAGAGCTCGACCGCGCGCTGCTGGCCAGGCTTGCGGCAGTGCGCCAGCAGGGCGGCGCGGTGCGTTTGCTGACCGGCACGATTACCAGCCCCACGCTGCGCGCTGCAATGGGGCGATTCCTGGGGCAGTTCCGGGGGGCCCGCCTGGTCACTTACGACGCCCTGTCGTGCTCGGCGATCCTGGCTGCGCATGAACAGACGCATGGCCGGCGCATCTTGCCGCGGTATCGCTTTGACCGCGCCGAGGTCATTGTCAGCTTCGACGCCGACTTCCTGGGCACGTGGATTGCCCCGGTGGAATTCACTGCCGCGTGGCGCGCCGGCCGCCAACCGGACGCTGAGCCGCCGCGCATGTCCTACCACATGCAGTTTGAATCGCGGCTGTCGCTGACGGGCACCAAAGCCGACCGGCGGGTGCGTGTGGCGCCGCAGGAGCTAGGTGCTTGCCTCACCCACCTGGCCGCGCGGCTGGCGCGCACAGCGGGAGTTGCTTTTCCCGCCGGCGAACTCAGCGAGCCGCCCGTGGAGGCGAAGCAGCTCGAGGCGCTGGCCCAACGGCTAGGGCAGGCGCGCGGACGCAGCCTGGTGGTCTGCGGCAGTCAGGATGTGCCCACGCAAGTGCTCGTGAACTTCGTCAACCACCTGTTGGGCAACTACGGCGCCACACTGGACGTGGAGCGTCCCAGCCAGCAGCGCCAGGGCAACGACGCCGAACTGCTGAATCTGCTGGAGGAACTGCACGCCGGTCAGGTGGCAGCGCTGTTCCTGCTCGGCGCCAATCCGGTCGCCGAACTGCCCGGCGGCCAGCGGCTGGCCGAGGCCATCCGGCGCGTCCCGCTGGTGGTGGCCCTGAGCCAGCGCCGGGACGAAACGACCCGCCTGGCGCACTGCGTCGCGCCCGACCACCACTTCCTTGAATCCTGGGGCGATGCGGAGCCGGTCCGCGGCCTGGTGAGCTTGTTCCAGCCAGCCATCCGTCCGCTGGGCAACACCCGCGCGGCCATCGAGAGCCTGGCCGCTTGGTCCGGCCAGCAACAAGCTTCCTACGACCTGCTGCAGGCTTATTGGCGCGCAAACGTCTTCCCGAAGCAGAAGCGCGCCACGGATTTCCAGGCTTTCTGGGACGGCGCCGTGCACGACGGCTACGTGGAACGGGAAGTCGAGCCGGTGCGCGCAACTTCCTTCCGGCTGGCGGCGGTGAAACCTGTGCCGCCGGCCACGCCGGGCGGCGGTGCACTGGCGCTCGTGCTCTACCCCAAGGTCGCCGTGCTCGACGGCCGCCACGCCCACAACGCCTGGCTGCAGGAGTTGCCCGATCCCGTCAGCAAAGTTACGTGGGACAACTACGCGTGCCTGTCACCGGCGACGGCCGCGCGGCTGGGGCTCATGCAGGATGACGTGGTGCAGATCGAGTGCGCCGGCCAGTCCCTCGAGCTACCCGTGTACGTTCAACCGGGCCAGCACGACGGCGTGGTAGCCGTGGCCCTGGGCTACGGCCGCGTGGAAACCGAGCAGTTCGCGCACGTCGGGCCGCGCTGGTGGCAGGCGCGACCGAGCGTGGGCGCCAACGGCCGCGTGGGGCAGAACGCGGATTCGCTCGCGATATTTGCCCACGGCGCGCTGGGCTACGTGCGCTACGACGCGCGCCTGACCAGAACAGGGCGCAAGCATGCGCTTGCTTGCACACAGTCGCACCATACGATTGCCATGCCGCAGAACCTCCCCGTCGTCGGCGGTCAGCCGCGGCCCACGGTGCACGAGATGACGCTGGCCGGGCTGGCGGCCGGTGCCAGCCTCGAGAAGCACCTCGACGACCAGCGTGAAGACCTCTATCCGCCCGATCACACCTACCCCGTCCATCGCTGGGCCATGGTGATTGACACCAGCGCCTGCACCGGATGCTCGTCGTGCGTGGTGGCCTGCCTGGCGGAGAACAACATCCCCGTGGTCGGCCGGGACGAAGTGCTCCGTCGCCGGGAGATGCACTGGCTGCGCATTGACCGCTACTACGCGGGCAGCACGGACGAGCCCGATGTGATTCACCAGCCCATGCTCTGCCAGCAGTGTGACTATGCGCCGTGCGAAACGGTCTGCCCGGTGCTCGCCACCGTGCACAGCGCAGAAGGCCTGAACCAGCAGATCTACAACCGCTGCGTGGGCACGCGCTACTGCGCCAACAATTGCCCGTACAAGACCCGCAGGTTCAACTGGTTCGACTACCCGCGCGACGACCGCCTAGCCAACCTGGCCCTCAACCCTGACGTGACCGTGCGCTCCCGCGGCGTCATGGAGAAATGCACGTTCTGCGTGCAGCGCATCCAGGAAGCCAAGATCGAGGCCAAGCGCCGCGGCGAAGCGATGGCAGAAGGAGCCGTGCAGACGGCCTGCCAGCAGTCCTGCCCGGCGCAGGCCATCTTGTTCGGCGACCTACATGATCCCGCGAGCCGCGTGGCCCAGCTCGCGCGCAGTCGGCGCGGCTATCGCGTTCTGGCGGAGATGAACTTCCGCCCAGCCGTCACCTACCTGGCCGCGGTGCGCAACCGCGAAGAAACGAATCCGCCGCCTGCGGTGCAGGCCCAGGAGCCCAAACGCCATGGATGACGCGTTCCGCCCGCAACCGCTCGTGCTGGGCCAAAAATCGCCGGGGCAGGTGACCGCAGAGATCACCATGGCGATGACCGCGCGGCCGTCGGCGCTGTGGTGGGCGGGGTTCCTGACCGCGCTGACATTTCTGCTCCTCGGTGCGGTCGCCGTCACCTACCAGATGCGCACGGGCATCGGCACCTGGGGACTGAACCGCACCGTGGGCTGGGCGTTTGACATCACCAACTTTGTTTTCTGGATTGGCATCGGCCACGCGGGGACGTTGATCTCGGCCATTCTCTTCCTGCTGCGCCAGCGCTGGCGCACCTCGGTGAATCGCTCGGCGGAAGCCATGACCATCTTCGCCGTGATCTGCGCCGCGCTCTTCCCGCTGATCCACATGGGCCGTCCGTGGCTGGCGCTGTGGATGTTCCCCTATCCGAACACGCGCGGGCCACTGTGGATCAATTTCCGCTCGCCGCTGGTGTGGGACGCCTTTGCCATCGGGACCTACTTCACCATTTCGCTGGTCTTCTGGTACGTGGGGTTGATTCCCGACTTGGCCACGATTCGCGACCGCGCCCAGTCTGCTTGGCGCCGGCGCTGGGCCGGCCTGCTGAGCCTCGGCTGGGACGGCTCCTATCGCACCTGGAACCGCTACGAGACCGTCTACACGCTGCTCGCCGGGCTGGCCACGCCGCTGGTGGTCAGCGTGCACACCATCGTCAGCTGGGATTTCGCCACCTCGGTCATTCCCGGCTGGCACACCACTATCTTCCCGCCGTACTTCGTGGCCGGGGCGATTTTCTCCGGGTTGGCCATGGTGCTGACGCTGATGCTGGTCGCGCGCAAGGCCATGCACTTGGAAGACTACATCACCCCGCGGCACGTCGGCGCCATGTGCAAGCTCGTCATCGCCACCAGCGGCATGGTGGCCCTGGCCTACTTGACCGAGCTGTGGACGGCGTTCTACTCCGGCAATCCGTACGAGCAGTTTGCCTTCCTGAACCGCATGGCCGGGCCGTTCGGCTGGGCCTACGCGGTGATGGTCACCGGCAACGTGTTGGTGCCGCAACTGCTGTGGTTCGCGCGGGTGCGCGCCAATCTGCTGCTGGTGTTTATCGTCTCCGTGCTGATCAACGTGGGGATGTGGTTCGAGCGGTTCGTCATCGTGGTCACCTCGCTGCACCGCGACTACCTGCCCTCGAGCTGGACCGGCTATACGCCCACGTGGATCGAGATCGCCACGCTGGTCGGGAGCTTGGGGCTGTTCTTCACCTGCTTCCTGTTGTTCTGCCGGTTCCTGCCGGTGATTTCCATCGCCGAGGTGAAAGGCGTGCTGAAGGAAGGGCATGCGCGGCCGGCGCACCGTCCTGTGGCCAGCGAGCCCGCGGCGGTCGAGGAAGAAGTCCTGGCGTATCGCCGGCGCACGGAAGCACCACAGCCGCGCCTGCGTGCGAACTCGGTACAAGGAGCCGAAGGATGAGCCGCCGGATTGTGCTGAGCGCATTTTCGAGCGAGCACGACGCCCTGGCCGCCGTCCACGCGGCGCGCGCCCAGGGGCTGAAGATTGTGGACCTGTACGCCCCGTACGCCGTGCACGGGCTGGACCAGGCCCTGGGCCTGCAGCGCTCGCGCCTGCCCTGGGTCTGTTTCTGGGCGGCCGTGTTCGGCGCCTTCCTGAAGTTGTGGTTCGAGTTCTGGACCATGGTGGTTTCTTGGCCGGTGAACGTGGGCGGCAAGCCATGGAACTCGCTGCCGGCGTTTGTGCCCGTCACGTTTGAAGTGATGGTGCTCGCCGCCGGGCTGAGCACCGTGTTCGTGTTCTTCCTGGTCGAGCGGCTCTGGCCGGGCAAGCCGGCGCGCGTGCCCTACCCTGGGGTTACCGACGACCGTTTCGTGCTGCTGGTGGAGGAGACGGACGCAGCGTTTGACCTGCGCAAGGTGCGGCAAACGTTCCTGGCGCACAATGCCGTGGCCGTGGAAGAGCGCCTGGAGGAAGCCCGATGAGCCGCCGTGGGTGGAACGGCCTGCTGCTGGTTGTGTTTCTTGCTCTGCTGGGCCTGAACGTTGCTTTGCAGCCCGACCCAGCCGTGCCCAACGTCGAATTCCTGCCGGAAATGGTGCGGACGGCGCGGTACAACGCCTATTCGGCCCACGCGGATTTGCCCGGCGGCAGCACGTTGCAGGGGCCTGTGCCGGGGACGATTCCGCGCGGCTACCGCCCCCTGCACTTCACCGCTTCACCGCCGGAAGCGCTGCGCGCGGGCGAAGAGTTGAAGAATCCTTTCCCTGCCCCAGACGCAAAAGCGGTCGAACGCGGTCGCTTCGTCTATCAAAACTTCTGCCAGGCCTGCCACGGCCCCTCGGGCAGCGGCAACGGCCCGGTGGCCATGCGCGGCTTCCCGGCGCCGCCCTCCCTGCACGCGGCCAAAGCCCTGGACATGAAAGACGGGCAGATGTTCCACATCATCAGCTACGGCCAAGGGAACATGGCCTCCTATGCGGCGCAGGTTTCGCGCCAAGACCGCTGGAAAGTGATCGCGTTCATTCGAGCCCTCCAGCAGCAAGAGGGGCAAGCGTCCTCGCCACGCGCCGACGCTCGGCCCGGAAGGCCCCCAGCCGGAGGCCAACCGTGAATCCCGTGCGCCTGCTCGAAGCAATCGCCCCCCAGGGACCGCGCTACCTGCAAGCCCTGCTGGCCTGGGGAGCGCTCACCGTTCTAGGGGGCGCCTTCCTGGTGCCGCAGCGCGTCTGGCCGATGGTGCTGATGGCCAGCTATGGGCTGATTTGCCTTGGCCTGGCCGGCGGATTCTTTGTGGCCCTGCAATACGTAACCGGCTCGACGTGGTGCATTGCCATCCGCCGCGTCCCGGAAGCCATGACCGCGGCGCTGCCCGCCGGCGCCCTCGGGCTGGCCCTGCTCTTTCTGGTGCGCCCCCATCTGTATCCCTGGTTCGGCGACCAGGCCCACTTCACCGCGACCGAGTGGTTCAAGGCGGCGTGGCTTTCGCCAGCCTTTTTCTTTGCCCGATCCGTGACCTACGTGCTGGTGTGGCTGCTGCTGATTCGCCGCTTGGTGGGCGCGTCGCGCCAGCAGGACGGGACGGGCGATCCGGCTTTGACCGCTGGCAACCGCCGCCGCTCTGCGGTGTTCATCGTAGTTTTCACGCTGACCTTCTGGCCGGCCTGCTTCGACTGGATCATGTCCCTCGAGCCGCACTGGTACAGCACAATCTTCGGCGTGTACAACTTCGCCGGGCTGTTTCTGAGCGGCCTAGCGGTGATGGCCATTCTGCTCGTCTGGCTGCTGGAAAGAGAAAGGGGCCTACCCGCCCGGAACCAGCGGCTGCGCGGCGTGGTCACCAGCCAGCACCTGGTGGACCTAGGCCGCCTGATGGGTGCGTTCAGCACCTTCTGGGCCTACACTTGGTTCAGCCAATACATGCTGATCTGGTACGCCAACCTGCCGGAAGAAACCGGCTATTTCATTCACCGCCTGAAGCCGGATTGGGCGCCGCTGTTCGTCGCGAACCTGGCGCTGAACTGGACTGTGCCGTTCCTCCTGCTGCTCCCGCGCGCCACCAAGCAGAATCCGCGCGCGCTGGCGGGTATCGCGCTGATCGTGCTGCTCGGCCGGCTGCTGGACCTCTACCTGATGGTTGCCCCGCCGTTTGCCGGCTCCTCGCCGGTGTTCGGCCTGTGGGAACTGGGCGTGCTGGCCGGAGCAGGGGCGGTGTTTGCCCTTGTTTTCCGCCTGGCCATCGAGCAGGCACAGCCCGTGCCCGTGGGTGACCCGCAGTTGCAGGAAAGCCTGCACTACCACTAGGAGGCGTGGTGAAAGCCGCAGTGCTCGAGCAGGGTCGGCTCCACCTGAGAGAAGTGCCCGTGCCGGAGCCGGGCCCGGGCGAAGTGCTGGTGCGCGTGGAAGCCTGCGGCATCTGCCACACGGATTTGCACTACCTCGATCATGGCGTGCCGACGTTCAAATCGCCGGTGATCCTGGGCCATGAAGTTTCGGGCAGGATTGCCCAGCTCGGCCCCGGGGTGAGCGGCCCGTGGCGCGAAGGCCACCGGGTTCTGCTGCCCGCGGTGTTCACCTGCGGAGCCTGCCGCACCTGCCGCAGCGGCCGAGAAAACATCTGCGAACAAATGAAGATGCTCGGCAACCACGTGGACGGCGCTTACGCGGAGTACGTGGTCGCGCCGACGAAGGACTGCTTCACGCTGCCGGCGGAAATCCCGCTGGCCGAAGCCTGCCTAATTGGCGATGCCATGTCCACGCCTTACCACGCCGTGAAGCACCGCGCGCAGGTGCGCCTCGGCGAAACCGTAGCTATTTTCGGCTGTGGCGGGGTGGGCATGAATGCCGTGCAGTTCGCCGCGCTGGCCGGCGGGTACGTGATTGCCGTGGACATAGATGAAGGCAAGCTGCAACGCTCCCGAGAGTTCGGCGCGCGCGAGACGCTCAACCCGCGCGCCGTCGAGCGCGTGGACAAGGAACTGAAGAAACGCACCGGCGGAGGCGTGGATGTCGCCCTAGAGGTCATCGGCAAGCCGGAGACCATCCGCGCGGCCTACGACTCGCTGCGGCCCGGCGGACGGCTGTGCGTAGTCGGCTACAGCGCCGAGCCCGTGCCGCTGGCCGCCTCCAAGCTGATGTTCTACGAGCTGGCCGTGGTCGGTAGCCTGGGCTGCCGGCCGAGCGACTATCCGGAGCTGATCGAGCTGGTGCGCACCGGGCGCGCGCAGCTTCTGCCCCTGGTCACCGGACGCTACCCGCTCGAAAACATTTTTGCGGGGTTCGACGCGCTGCGCCGCGGCGAAGGGTTGCGCGGCATCGTTCTGCCGCAGGCCGCCTGAAAGGAGCAGCTGTGCGCTACTTTGCAAGCCAGCCGGCCGAAAGGCTGAGCTTCCAGTACCTGCTTTACACCAAAGCCCCGGGAGTCGCGCGGATCACCATCAACCGCCCCGAGGTGTACAATGCCTACAACACGCCCTGCCTAGTCGAGCTGCGCGACGCTTTCCGCGACGCCGCCTTTGACGACCAAGTCGGCGTCATCGTCCTGACCGGCGCCGGGGAGAAAGCCTTCTGCACCGGCGGGGACGTGAAGGAGTACGCCGAGGTCTATACCCGCACCCCGCGCGACTACTGGAAGTACATGACCTGCTTCCAGGAAACCCTCGACGCCGTGCGCAACACCGGCAAGCCGGTCGTGGCGCGCATCAACGGCATGGTGGTCGGCGGCGGAAACGAGTTGAACCTGGCCTGCGACCTTGCGGTGGCCGCCGAGCACGCCGTCTTCCGCCAGGTGGGGACGCGGGTGGGCTCGGTTGCGGCCGGCGGGGCGACCCAGTGGCTGCCCATTACCATCGGCGACCGTCGCGCACGCGAGATGCTTTTCCTCTGCGAGGAGGTTTCCGCCGCGCAGGCGCTCGAATGGGGCCTGGTCAACCAGGTCGTGCCCCGCCAGCAGCTCGACGCTGCCGTGGACGCGCTGGTCGAAAAACTCCTCAGCAAGTTCCCGGAATGCCTGCGCTACACCAAGCAGCAGGTGAACTTCTGGAAGGATTTCGTCTGGCACCTTTCCATCGGCCACGCGCGCGACTGGCTCACGCTGCACTTCACCGACACGGAGCCTTACGAAGGCATGACCGCGTTTGTGGAAAAGCGCCGGCCCGACTATCGCGGCCTGCGCCGACGCGCCGCCGAAGGAGGCTCCAGCGAATACCTGTTCGGGCCCCCGGTGAAGCAGTGCCCGAACTGTGGGGCCAAGGGCCTGCCGGAGAGCTTCGCTTTCTGCGGCCTCTGCGGGGCGGCCCTGAAGACGTGAATGGCGCGCGTGGTGCTCATCACCGGCGGAATGTCCGGAATCGGCCTGGCGACCGCGGAGCGCTTCGGCCAGGCCGGAGACAAGGTTT
>Ga0073934_10006226_pt1 | contig 17564 bp, 14 predicted proteins | sample LarsenN4metaG_FD_76834 | JGI IMG/M metagenome (GOLD analysis project Ga0073934, IMG submission 76834) | Hot spring sediment bacterial and archeal communities from British Columbia, Canada, to study Microbial Dark Matter (Phase II) - Larsen... ... | reverse complement strand
TACAACGCGCTGATGGCGACGCTGGACCCGGGCGACGAGGTGGTGATCCCCGCACCCTATTGGGTGAGCTATCCCGACATGGTGGAGCTGGCCGAGGGCAAGCCCGTGGCGGTGGCGGGGCCCGAGGAGAACGGCTTCAAGATCCGGCCCGAGGACCTGGACCGCGCCATCACGAAGCGGACCAAGTGGCTGATCCTGAACTCGCCCAGCAACCCGACGGGCGCGGCCTACACGCGGGCCGAGCTGAAGGGGCTGGCCGAGGTGCTGCTGAAGCACCCGCAGGTGTGGATCATGACCGACGACATGTACGAGCACCTGGTCTACGACGGCTTCGCGTTCACCACGATCGCCCAGGTGGAGCCCAAGCTGTACGACCGCACGCTGACCTGCAACGGCGTGTCGAAGGCGTACGCGATGACCGGCTGGCGCATCGGCTTCGCCGGCGGGCCCGAGAAGCTGATCCAGGCGATGGGGGTGATCCAGTCGCAGTCGACCTCGAATCCGTCCTCGGTCAGCCAGGCGGCGGCGCTGGCGGCCCTGACCGGGCCGCTGGACTTCCTGGCCGAGCGCAACAAGGTGTTCAAGGAGCGGCGCGACCTGGTGGTTTCCATGCTGAACCAGGCCAAGAGCCTGCGCTGCCCCAAGCCCGAGGGCGCGTTCTACGTGTATCCCTCGTGCGCCGGGCTGATCGGCCGCAAGACGAGCGCGGGCAAGCCGATCGGCTCGAGCGAGGACTTCGCCACCTACCTGCTGGAGAGCGAGGGCGTGGCCGTGGTGCACGGCACTGCCTTCGGCATGGACCCGTACTTCCGCATCTCGTACGCGACCTCGACCGCGCTGCTGGAGGACGCCTGCCAGCGCATCCAGCGGGCGTGCGCGAACCTGGTGTAGCGGGCCGTCGCGCGGGCGCCCTTGACGGGTTCCCCCCGGCAACCCACCCTTGGTTCAATGACCTCGTGACGGACGGGAACGGACCATGAAGCAGAAGAGCGCGGCGGCCGCCGACGGGCCGGGCATCGACATCGGCATCCCCGAGGCGAAGCGCAAGGCGATCGCCGACGGCCTGTCGCACATGCTGGCCGACACCTACACGCTGTACCTGAAGACCCACAACTACCACTGGAACGTCACGGGCCCGATGTTCCAGACCCTGCACCTGATGTTCGAGACCCAGTACAACGAGCTGGCGCTGGCCGTGGACCTGATCGCCGAGCGCATCCGCTCGCTGGGCGCCTACGCGCCGGGCAGCTATGCCGCCTATGCCAAGATGAGCAGCATCGCCGAGGAGAAGGGCGTGCCGCCGGCCAAGGAGATGATCCGCAACCTGGTGGCCGGCCAGGAGGCCGTGGTGCGCACGGCGCGCAAGGTCTTCCCCATCGCCGAGAAGGCGGGCGACGAGGCGACCTGCGACCTGCTGACGCAGCGGCTGCAGCTCCACGAGAAGACGGCGTGGATGCTGAGGAGCCTGCTGCAGTAGCGGGCGCGGCTCGCGGGCGCATCACGGCGGGTTGACTTGCCCGGAGGCGGCGACGGGATCATGTCGGGGGAGCGCCGCCGCCGACGCGGCGTCCCAACCGAAAGGTCCGCCATGCCGATACGCCGCCGCCGGGGCTGGGAGCTGCCCGAGCGCCTGGCCACCCCCGAGTCCCTGTACCTGAGCCGCCGCACGCTGGCCAAGGCGCTGGCGGCGGGGCCGGTGCTCGCGGCCCTGCCGGGAGCCGCGCGGGCCGAGGACGACCCCTCGGCCGGGCTGTACCCGGCGCCGACCAACACGCGCTACACGCTGGACCGGCCGATGACCGACGAGCGGATCACCGGGCGCTACAACAACTTCTACGAGTTCGGCACCGACAAGGAGATCTGGGAGAGCGCCCAGGACCTGCGGACGCGCCCCTGGGACATCGCCTTCGACGGGCTGGTGGAGCGGCCCTTCGCGCTGGCGATCGACGAGCTGCTGGCCAGGGTGACGCTGGAGGAGCGGCTGTACCGCCACCGCTGCGTCGAGGCGTGGTCGATGACGATCCCGTGGACCGGCTTCCCCATGGCGGAGCTGGTGAAGCTGGCGAAGCCGCTGGGCTCGGCCAAGTACGTCGTCATGCAGACCTTCCTGGACGACGCGGTGGCGCCGGGCCAGCGCGCGGCCTGGTACCCGTGGCCCTACACCGAGGGCGTCACGATGGCCGAGGCCATGAACGAGCTGGCCTTCATGGTGACGGGCGCCTACGGCAAGCCGATGGCGAAGCAGTTCGGCGCGCCCATCCGCCTGCACCTGCCGTGGAAGTACGGCTTCAAGTCGGTCAAGTCGATCGTGCGCGTGCGCTTCACGGAGGAGCGCCCCGTCACCTTCTGGGAGCAGCTTGCCCCCGACGAGTACGGCTTCTGGGCCAACGTGAATCCCGAGGTGGCGCATCCGCGCTGGAGCCAGGCGACCGAGCGGTTCCTCGCCACGGGCGAATCGGTGCCGACGCTGCTCTACAACGGCTATGGCGCGTACGTGGCCGAGCTGTATGCCGGCCTGGAGGACGAGCCGCTGTTCATGTGAGGCCCCGCGGCGCGTCCCCGGACAAGAAAAGGGCCGGACCCTTGCGGGTCCGGCCTAGTCATACAGGGAGGCTTCACGTCTGGGAGACGTAGGATCCGAAGACCCTGAACCCCGGCGAACCGGGGCACTCAGTCGTCGAGGGGAGGGGCGTCCCCGGAGACGACGCGGCGCGCACATGTTGCAGTGCAGCGCCGCCCGTCCGTATACATAGTTGCGCCCCCCGCCGCCTGCCACCCTCAATATGGTAAGGCAGCCATGCAAACAACGCATGGCTTGGCCGCAGGCAGCTGTCAAAATACGGATTCGGCGACCTTTTCCAGCAAGTAGTCGCGGAACACGGCGATGCGCTTCGAGCTCCTGAGGTCCTCGGGATAGACGAAGTACGCCTCGGTCGTGGGGCCCGGAACGTCGGCCAGGACGCGGACCATCCGGGTCGAGGCGCCGACGAAGTAGTCGGGCAGGGCGGCGATGCCGATGCCGCTCTCCACGGCGCGCAGCAGGCCGAAGCCGCTGTTCACCGTCAGCACCGGCCTGCGCGCGCGCCGCGTCTCGGCGAGCCGGCGCACCAGCCAGGAGGTGTCGATGATCTGGGCCAGCGGCCCCTCGCCGTAGACCACCAGGCGGTGGTGCTCGAGATCCTCGATGGTCTTGGGCGTGCCCCACTCGCGCAGGTACTCGGGCGAGGCGTAGGGGTGGTAGTGGATGGTCAGCAGGTGCCGCGCCACCAGGTCGCCCTGCGTGGGCTTGGCGAGCCGGATCGCCACGTCGGCGTCGCGCATCGAGAGGTCGAGCTCGCGGTCGTCGTAGAGCAGCGTGATCGAGATCTCGGGATAGCGGTCGAGGAACTCGACGAGGCGCGGGGTCAGCCACACGGCGCCGAAGCCGGTGGTGGTGGTGATCGTGAGCGGGCCCGAGGGGCGGTCCTTGCTCTCGGTCAGCTTGGCCTCGGTCATGGCCAGCTTGGCGAAGACCTCGCGCGCCGTGCGCGACAGCAGCTCGCCCTGCTCGGTCAGCTCCAGACCGCGGGCGTGGCGGCGGAAGAGCTGCACGCCCAGGCCCTGCTCCAGCCGGCTGACCTGGCGGCTGACGGCCGACTGGCTGAGGTTCAGCGCGTCGCCGGCGCGCGTGAAGCTGCCGGCCTGCGCCACGGCGTGGAAGACCCTCAAGCGGTCCCAGTCCATGCTGCTCGTCTCCCGCGGCGCATGCGCGCCGGCCCCTCGGGACGCGGGCGGGGCGGCGGCCCCGCCTCGCGGCTACGCCGCGGCCCCCTATTCGGCGGCGCGAGGGATCGCGTCCTCCGCCGCCGCCAGGAACTTCTCGGCCTCCAGCGCCGCCATGCAGCCGGTGCCCGCCGCCGTGACGGCCTGGCGGAAGACCTTGTCCTGCACGTCGCCGGCGGCGAACACGCCGGGCACGTCGGTGGCGGTGCGCCCCGGCCGCGTGAGGAGGTACCCTTCGGCATCCATCGCGAGCTGGCCCTTGAAGACCGCCGTGTTGGGCGTGTGGCCGATGGCGACGAAGACGCCGTCGCAGGCGAGCTCGCGCGCGGCGCCCGTGCGCGTGTCCCTGAGCCGCACGCCGGTGACGCCGGCCGGATCCCTGCTGCCCAGGATCTCGTCCACCACCGCGTTCCACACGATCTCGATCCTGGGATGCCGCATCAGGCGGTCCTGCAGGATCTTCTCGGCGCGCAGGGCATCGCGGCGGTGGACCAGCGTGACCTTGGTGGCGTGGTTGGTGAGGTAGAGCGCCTCCTCGACGGCCGTGTTGCCGCCGCCCACGACCACCACCGCGCGGTCGCGGAAGAAGAAGCCGTCGCAGGTGGCGCAGGCCGACACGCCGAAGCCCTTGAACGCCTCCTCGCTGGGCAGGCCCAGCCAGCGGGCGCTGGCCCCGGTGGCGACGATGAGCGCGTCGGCCGTATAGCGGTCGCCCGAGTCGCCGGTGGCCGTGAAGGGCCGGCGCGCGAGGTCGACGGAGACGATGGTGTCCTCGGCGATCTCGGTGCCGACGTGCCGCGCCTGGGCCTCCATCTGCTCCATGAGCCAGGGGCCCTGGATGACCTCGGCGAAGCCCGGGTAGTTCTCGACGTCGGTCGTGATGGTGAGCTGCCCGCCCGGCTGGATGCCGCGCACCAGCAGCGGCTTCAGGCTGGCGCGCGCGGCGTAGATGGCGGCCGTGCAGCCGGCCGGCCCCGAACCGAGAATGAGCACCTTGGCGTGCCGGACCGACGGCATGACGGGCCTCGCGCGGGCTTGGCGTTGGACGATGCCCGCACCCTATCCCGGCCCCGCGGGGCTGCCAAGATGCGGGCTGAGCGCAAGGCGCGCGGCGCCCTGCGCAGCCTAGATGGGGTGCCGGGTTCCGCCCCGCAATGCGGCGGGCGAGCGTCCTCAGCGGGCGCGGGCGGCCAGGCCGAGCTGATGGTCGATGTAGTCGTGGGCAAGCCGGATGGCCTCGCGGCGGGTGAGGGTGCCCTCCTCCATCGCGAGCTCGAGCCACAGGCCGTCGACCAGGGCGACAAGGCCCACGGCGGCGCTGGCCGTGTCGATGGTGGCCCCCACCTCGGCGGCGGCCAGCGCGAACATGCGGTCCAGCGTGCGGCGGTAGTCGACGTAGCGCTTGCGGTTGGCCTCGCGCACCGCGCGGTTGAAGCGGATCTCGTGCCAGAAGGCCAGGAAGGCCAGCAGGTTGGTGCGCGTGCAGACGCGCGGCGAGAAGAGCGCGGAGGGGTACATGCGGAGCCGCCCCAGCGCGGTGGGCGCGTCGCGCAGGCTGACCGCCCTGATGTAGTCGGTCGTCGAGTCGAAGAGGTAGCGGAAGGCGGCCGCCACCAGCTCCTCCTTGCTGCGGTAGTAGTGGCCGATCAGGCCCAGCGAGCTGCCGGCGCCGGCGCAGATGGCGCGCACTGTGGTGCCGCCTACGCCGTTCTCGGCCATCGAGCGGATGGTGCCTTCCATGAGCAGGCGGCGGCGGTATTCGTTGATCTCGGGCTGGGTGCGCGGACGCGCGCCGCGCGCCTTGCCCGGCTTCTCCCCCTTCGCGTTGCGCCGCCCCTCCACGGGGCAACCCTAGCATCGCGGCGGGGGGCGGCCCAAGGGCCGGGGCGCGACGGAATCGGGCGGCTTGCCGCGTCCCCTCGTCGGGCGCCCGGTGCGCCGCGGAACCGGCCGGGATTGCCGGGCCGCATCCTTTGTGCCGAGATTCGCCGATGGGTGCAGCCGTGCGTTCGGTTCTGGTCCTTCTGCTGGTGGCCGCGGGCCTCGCCCTGGCGCCGCCGCCCGCGCGTGCCGACACCGGCTGGTCGTTCGGCCTGGGCACCGGCTTCGGCCATGACCGGGGCGGCTACGACTGGGACCGGCGCTGGAGCCGCAACTGGCGCGGACGGGATTGGGACGACCGCTGGGACGATCGTTGGCGGCACGCCTGGCGGCACGACCGCTGGGACCGGCGGTGGTGGGGCCATCGCGCGTACCGGCCCTACGACGGCTACGCCGGCTATGGCTATGGACACGGCCACGGCCACAGCGGCTTCGGCACCTTCTTCCGTCTGCCCCTGGGCACGTTCGGCGCACCGCCTCCGCCGCCTCGCGTGGTGGCGCCCTCCGCTCTGCCATGCGTCGAATACAACGGCGACGCCGTCGTGGATGCCACGGGCGAGCCCTTCTTCGGCGTGGCCTGCCTGGGCGCGGACGGCCGCTGGCACATCGCGCGCTAGGCGTTCAAAACCCGAAGAGGTGGTCCAGGCTGAAGCGGCCGTCCGGGCCCTGCAGGGCGTGGTAGCCGAACAGCCGGCACGTCGTGTCGCGCACGATGACTGTGCCGCCGCGGGCGGACGCGAGCGCGCGGGCGCCGAAGGTCTCGGCCGGACGGAGCAGCAGCGAGCCCGAGCGCGGGATCGCCACATGGGCGCGGGCCAGCACGGCCCCGTCCGCGGCCACCAGCGACAGCGCCGTGTCCGACCGGTCGTGCCAAGGGCCCGAGGCGGGATAGATGAGCAGCGCCAGGGCCTCCAGCCCCGGCTCGTCGGGCAGGCGCAGGGCGAGCCGCGTGGAGAGGCCGGGCGCGCGGCCCGCGTAGGACTGCGGCTCGCCGCGGTAGACCACGGGCAGGTTGAAGACGTGCGACCCGAAGCTGGTGTCGGCCGCATGGCCGCTGGCGCGGTGGGTGCAGCGGGCGAGCGCATGCAGCCAGCCGTCGGCCTCGTCGCCGGCGCGGAAGTCGTAGACCAGCTCCAGGTGCCCGTGCCCGCCGCGCAGGCCGCCGGTGCCCTCCAGCAGCGCGTCGGCGTCCAGCAGCGTGGCGTGGTCGCGGGCGAGCGCGCCCAGGCTGCGCTGCGCCACCAGCGTGCCGTCGGCGTCGTAGGCGAGCGCCATCAGCGGCAGCACGTGCTGGCGGGTGGCCATCGGGGTGGGCAGCACCCGGGTGCGCCACGTGGCGGGCGGCAGCAGGGGCAGCGGCAGGATGTGGCCCTTGCCCAGCACGGGCGCGAGCTCGGGCAGGCGCGGATCGGGCTTCAGGTCGGTGCGCTCGACATTGGCGTGGGCGACGAGGCTGCGGCCGCCCTGCACCACCTCGTAGCGCGGCCGCACGACGTGGCGGCCGGCGTGGACCTCGACCTGGCCGGGCCAGCGCACGCCGGGCAGCAGGGCGCCCACGTCCAGCGCGCGGGTGCCGAAGGCGGGGAGCGGCTCCTCCCACACGGCGGATTCCTCGCCGCCCATGCGGTAGAGGCGGATGGCGCCGGCGGGGGCGGGCAGGGGGTGCGCGTTCTGCAGCCATAGGATCACGCGCTGGCCCGCGTCCGGCGCGGGCACGCCGGCATAGAGATCGGCGGGGAAGGCGTTGGCGTCGTGGGTGGTGGTGAGCGTGCCGCCGTCGCCGCCCAGGATGTCCAGTGCGTACTTGACCGTGTCATGGCCGGCGATGCCCACGGCGTGCAGGAACAGCGAGCCCGCGAAGGGCGGCAGGCGGAAGCGGCGGCGCACGGCGCGGCTGTCGATCACGACCGCGGCGCCCGGCGCGCCCAGCGGCTGTTCCCAGGTGGCGAGCGCCTTGCCGTCGGCGTCGAACAGGCGGAGCCACAGCCGGGGCGCCGCTGCGCCGTAGCCCGACCAGTAGTTGGCGGTGGCCAGCCGGGTGGCGACGCCGTCGCCGTCGCGGAACAGGGCCACGTTGGTGGCGAAGTTGATCGGATCGAGATAGCGGTCCGGGCGGCTCAGCATGCCCTGGGGCAGGCGGGCACCGTCGAGGTCGACGACGGCGGCCCCGGCGGGGACGAGGTGGCGGATGGCGCCAACGGTGCGTCCGGCGTCGAAGCCGGCGATCAGAAGGGCGGCCACGTCCAGGCCGGGCAGGTCGGTGACGGGGCGGGCCTGCAGGCCGAACAGCGTGCGGCCCAGATCCTCGAGGTTCTGCACCAGGTATTCGGTGGGCCGCCAGGGGACGGGGTGGAGGGCGAAGAGATCGGCCGCGTGGCCGTGCGGGTCGTAGACCGCCACGTCGCCCTTCGCACCCAGCCCGGCCAGCAGCGCGCGCAGGTCCGCCGCGACCAGCGGGTGACCTGCGGCCTTGAAGAAGGCGAAGGCGCCGGTGGCGTTGGAGAACGTGCGGATGGCCAGCGCCATGTCAGGCCGCCCCGGCCAGGCGCTTCACGCGGGCGGACAGGCGGTGGCGCAGGCGCTCGCGCGAGGCGGCCAGCCCGCTGCCCATCCAATTGACCTGCAGGCTGCGCCGCTCGCCCACGAAGGGGTGGTGACCGTGGAACGAGACGGCCGAGCGGCGGAAGGCGACCAGCGTGCCGGCCTCGGGCGGCACCTCCACCAGCATGTCCTCCAGGTCGTGGGCGCCGCGCAGCAGGCGCAGGCGGCCGCCCGCCGCGCGCCAGCCGGGGTTGAGGTAGAGCAGGGCGGAAACCAGCTTGGCGCCGCTGTCGGTGTGGATGCGCCCGTCCTCGGCGCGGCAGCGTCCGCGCACGGTGACGAGCGTGGGCGCGCGGGCGAGGTCGATCCCCAGCGCGGCACCCAGCGCCGCGGCCGTGGCGGGCGCGGTCATGGCGGCGACGAGGGCACGGAAGGCCGGGCCGCCGGCCTTCTCGGCCGGGAAACTGCCCGGGCCGCGGATCGGCGGGAAGGCGGCCAGCACGGCCTCCAGGTGCGCAGCGCGCACGAAGCCCGGCACGACGACCCAGGCGAAGGGCTCGCGCACGCGGGGCGCGGCGGCCAGCTTCTCCAGGTCGAGCAGGGTCTCGGTCACGCGGCACCTCCGCCGGCCAGCCGGGCGCGCACCAGTGCGCCGACGCGGGCCGCCTCGTCGGGCGCGGCGTGGCTCCAGGCCTCGAGCCTGCCCTGGAACGCGCGCGTGGCGCCGACGGCCGCCATCCTAGCGTGGAAGCGACGGAACTTGGCCGAGCCGCCGGGCAGGGCGGCGACCAGGACGGGCCGGCCGGTGGCCGCGGCCTCGCAGGCCATGCTGATCGAATCCTCGGTCACCACGATCGCGTCGGCCAGCGCCAGGATGGCGAGGTAGGGATTGGGGCCGCGCCCGTCCCAGACGACGTGGGGCACGGCGGCCACCGCGCGGGCGAAGGCCGCGGTGGCGGCCTCGCCGGTGCGGCGCGAGGGCGTGGCCAGCACGCTGCCGCCCGCGGCCGCGGCCATCGCGGCGACCTCCTCGCCCAGGCGGGCGGCCTGCACGGGCCCCAGGCGGAAGGCGCGGTTGGCGCCGCCCAGCAGCACCGCCACGCGCGGCCGGGGCAGGGCGGTGAGGGCGGGCCCGGCCGCCGCCGCGGCCTGGGCCAGGCGGGCCGGCGTCACGCGGTGCAGGGCGCCTTCCACGGTGACGACATTGGGGCCCGTGAGGGCGTCGTGCGCCCCGGCCACGACGAGGTCGAAGCGGGCACGGCCGGCCTGGGGATCCTGGACGTGGACGGCGAAGGTGGCGGCCCCGCCGCGCGCCTTCACGGCCAACGCGGGGGCGACCGTGATGCGTCCGCAGCTCACCACCAGGCGGGGCCAGGGCGGGGCGAGCGGGCCTTCCCGCACGGCGACGCCTGCCAGCGGGAAGGCCCAGAGCTGGGGCGGCAGCCAGCGCCAGGGCGCGCGGGCGGCGAGGTGCTTGACCTGGAAGGGCAGGCCCGCGGCCTCGGCCAGGGCCACGGCCTGGTTCTCCGATCCCGGATGGCCGTCGGACAGGACCCAGGCGCGGGCCTCGTCCGTCAGTTGGGAGCCTCGGCGTAGGACTGCAGCGGCGCCACGTCGAGCTCGGCACCGCGCAAGGCGCCCATCGCCTCCACCACCGCGCGGGCGCCGGCGATGGTCGTGTAGTAGGGCACCTTCCGCATCAGCGCGGTGCGGCGCAGGCTGAAGCTGTCGGCGATGGCCTGGGCGCCCTCGGTGGTGTTGATGAGGAGCTGGATCTCGTCGTTCTTCAGCGCGTCCACGATGTGCGGGCGGCCCTCCAGCACCTTGTTGACCACCTTCACCGGCAGCCCCTCGGCGGCCAGGAAGGCCGCGGTGCCGCGCGTGGCGACGAGGGTGAAGCCGTAGCCCACCAGCCTGCGCGCGATGGGCACCAGGGGCTGCTTGTCGCGGTCGCGGACCGAGACGAACACCTGGCCCGACGGCGGGATGGCGGTGCCCGCCGCGATCTGGCTCTTGGCGAAGGCGTGGGCGAAGTCGCGGTCCAGGCCCATGACCTCGCCGGTGGACTTCATCTCGGGGCCCAGGATGGTGTCCACGCCCTGGAAGCGGGCGAAGGGGAAGACGGCCTCCTTGACCGCGACGTGGGCGAGGCGCGGCGCGCGCAGGCCGAAGGATGCGAGCTTCTCGCCGGCCATCACGCGGGCGGCCAGCTTGGCGATGGGCACGCCGATGGTCTTGGCCACGAAGGGCACGGTGCGCGAGGCGCGCGGGTTGACCTCCAGCACGTAGATCGTGCCGTCCTTCACGGCGAACTGCACGTTCATCAGCCCGACCACGCCCAGCGCGCGGGCCAGCGTCTCGGTCTGGCGCGCGATGGCGGCCACGATGTCGGGCGCCAGCGAGTAGGGCGGCAGCGAGCAGGCGGAATCGCCGGAATGGACGCCCGCCTCCTCGATGTGCTCCAGGATGCCGGCCACGAAGACGCCGGCGCCGTCGGCCAGCGCGTCGGCGTCGACCTCGGTCGCGTCCTGCAGGAAGCGGTCGATCAGGATGGGGCTGTCGCCGAAGAGCGCCACCGCCTTGCCCACGTAGGCGGCCAGGCCCTCCATGTCGTGGACGATCTCCATCGCCCGCCCGCCCAGGACGTAGGACGGGCGCACGACGACGGGGAAGCCGATGCGGGCCACGATGGCCCTGGCCTCGTCCACCGTGCGGCAGGTGCCGTTCTCGGGCTGCATCAGGCCCAGCCTGGCGATCAGCTCCTGGAATCGCTGGCGGTCCTCGGCCAGGTCGATGGCGTCGGGCGAAGTGCCGATGATGGGCACCCCGGCCGCCTCCAGCGCCTGGGCGAGCTTGAGCGGCGTCTGGCCGCCGAACTGCACGATGACGCCCTGCAGCGTGCCGCGGGAGGCCTCGACGCGGGCGATCTCGATCACGTCCTCGGCGGTCAGCGGCTCGAAGTAGAGGCGGTCCGAGGTGTCGTAGTCGGTCGACACGGTCTCGGGATTGCAGTTGACCATGATCGTCTCGATGCCGGCGTCCTTCAGGCCGTAGGCCGCGTGGACGCAGCAGTAGTCGAACTCGATGCCCTGGCCGATGCGGTTGGGCCCGCCGCCCAGGATCATCACCTTCCGGCGGTCGCTGGGCTCGGCCTCGCACTCGGGGGGCGCGGTCCCGTCGCCCTCGTAGCAGGAATACATGTACGAGGTCTGCGCCGCGAACTCGGCCGCGCAGGTGTCGATGCGCTTGTAGACGGGGTGGACCGCGAGGCGCCTGCGCAGGGCGGCGACCTCGCCCTCGCCGACGCCGGCCAGCTTAGCCAGGCGCGCGTCGGACAGGCCCATGCGCTTCAGCGCGAGCAGCGTGCGGGCGTCGCCGGGCAGGCCCTCGGCGCGCACCGCCTCCTCGGCCCGGACGATCTCGCGGATGCGCTCGATGAACCAGGGATCGACGCGGCAGGCGGCGTGGACCTCGGCCACGCTCAGGCCCGCGCGCAGCGCCTGGGCGACGACCAGCAGCCGGTCGGGGGCGGGAATGGCCAGCGCAGCCCGGATGGCGTCGCGGTCGGTGCCCACGGCCGCGGGCTCGTCCAGGCCGGTCAGGCCGGTCTCCAGCCCGCGCAGCGCCTTCAGCAGCGATTCCCCGAAGGTGCCGCCCACGGCCATCACCTCGCCCACCGATTTCATCGAGGTGGTCAGCACGGCCTGGGTGCCGGGGAACTTCTCGAAGTTGAAGCGCGGGATCTTGGTGACGACGTAGTCGATGGTCGGCTCGAAGGAGGCGGGCGTGACGCCGGTGATGTCGTTGCCGATCTCGTCCAGCGTGTAGCCCACGGCCAGCTTGGCCGCGACCTTGGCGATGGGGAAGCCGGTGGCCTTGGAGGCCAGCGCCGAGGAGCGCGAGACGCGCGGGTTCATCTCGATCACGACCATGCGGCCGTTCTCGGGGTTGACCGCGAACTGGACGTTCGACCCGCCGGTGTCCACCCCGATCTCGCGCAGGACCGCGATCGAGGCGTCGCGCATGATCTGGTATTCCTTGTCGGTCAGCGTCAGCGCGGGCGCCACGGTGACGCTGTCGCCGGTGTGGACGCCCATCGGGTCCACGTTCTCGATGGAGCAGACGATGATGCAGTTGTCGGCGCGGTCGCGCACGACCTCCATCTCGAACTCCTTCCACCCCAGCACCGACTCCTCGACCAGCACCTCGCCCACCGGCGAGGCGTCGAGGCCGCCCGCCACGATCTGCTCGAACTCCTCGCGGTTGTAGGCGATGCCGCCGCCCGTGCCGCCCAGGGTGAACGAGGGGCGGATGATGGCGGGCAGGCCGACCAGGGGCAGGGCGTCGCGCGCCTCGGCCACAGTGCGCACCAGGCGGGCCTTTGGGCACTCCAGCCCGATGCGCGTCATGGCGGCGCGGAACTGCTCGCGGTCCTCGGCCTTGGCGATGGCGTCGCGCGAGGCGCCGATCAGCTCCACCTTCAGGCGGGCCAGCGTGCCGTCGTCGGCCAGCGCCATCGCGGTGTTCAGCGCGGTCTGCCCGCCCATGGTGGGCAGCAGCGCATCGGGCTTCTCGCGGGCGAGGATCTTGGCCACCACCTCGGGCGTGATCGGCTCGATGTAGGTGGCGTCGGCCAGCTCCGGATCGGTCATGATCGTGGCCGGGTTGGAGTTGACCAGGACGACCCGGTAGCCCTCCTGCCGAAGCGCCTTGCACGCCTGCGCGCCCGAGTAGTCGAACTCGCACGCCTGCCCGATGACGATGGGCCCGGCCCCGATGATGAGGATCGACTTGAGATCCGCGCGCCTAGGCATGGGGCGCCTTAGGCTCGAAGGGGGGCACAGAGCGGTATAGAATAGGCGCCATGTCCAAGCTGCTCGACAAGGCTATCGCCGAGGTCCGCAAGCTTCCCACCGAAGAGCAGGAGCGGATCGGGGCCATTATCCTGGACGAACTGGCCGATGAGGACCGCTGGTCGCGGTCCTTCGCGGACAGCCAGCCCATGCTGGATGCGCTGGCCGACGAGGCGCTGGCCGAACATCGGGCCGGACGCACCACACCGCTGGATTTCAAGCGACGCAAATGAAGTCGGTTGCGACGAAGCGGTTCTGGGACTGCTTCGATTCGCTTCCGGTCCACGCTCAGCGACAAGCCCGCACCGCCTTTGCCCTGTGGCAGGCCGACCCGGGCCACCGGTCGCTCGCCTTCAAGCGCATCCAGGGCCGTCATGCCATCGTGTCGGTGCGCGTGGGCCGGCATTGGCGTGCCGTGGGCGGCCAAGAGGGTGACACGGTGATCTGGTTCTGGATCGGGTCGCACGCCGAGTACGACGGGCTGCTTGCACGTCTGCGCTTCTGAGGTCCCCAAGGCGCCCCTACTTCCCGGCATGGCCGTCCATCAGGGCGACGAAGCGTTCGAAGAGGTAGTGGCTGTCGCGCGGGCCGGGGCTGGCCTCGGGGTGGTACTGCACCGAGAAGATGGGCTTGCCCTCGACGCGCAGCCCCTCGAGGCAGCCGTCGAACAGCGAGAGGTGGGTGGGGACGACGCCCGGGGGCAGAGTCGCCGCGTCCACGGCGAAGCCGTGGTTCTGGCTGGTGATCTCGACCTTGCCGGTCTCCAGGTCCTTGACCGGGTGGTTGGCGCCGTGGTGGCCGCAGGCCATCTTCCGCGTCCGGGCGCCGAGCGCCAGGGCCAGCATCTGGTGGCCCAGGCAGATGCCGAAGACGGGCAGGCCGCTGGCCACCAGCTTCCGGATCGTGGGCACGGCGTAGCGTCCGGTTGCCGCGGGATCGCCCGGGCCGTTGGCCAGGAAGATGCCGTCGGGCTTGTGGCGCAGCACGTCCTCGGCGCTGGCCTCGGCAGGCACCACGGTGACGCGGCAGCCCAGCCCGGCCAGGTTGCGCAGGATGTTGCGCTTGATGCCGTAGTCGATGGCGACGACGTGGTGGCGCGGGTTCTCCAGCCGGCCGTAGCCCTCGCCCAGCTTCCAGCCGGTCTCCTCCCAGGTGTAGGTCTGGCGGCACGTCACGTCCTTCGCGAGGTCCATGCCTTCCAGCCCCGGCCAGGCGCGCGCCGCCTCGTGCAGCGCCCTGGCGTCGGGCGCCTGCGTGCCCCCGTTCTCGATGGCCGCGTTCTGGTAGCCGCCCTGGCGCAGCCGGCGCACCACGCGCCGCGTGTCGACGCCGGCGATGCCGACCAGGCGGTGGCGCTGCAGCCACGCGTCCAGGTGGTCGGCCGCACGGAAGTTGGAGGGATCGGTGATCGGTGCGCGCAGCACCAGCCCGCGCGCGGCCGGCGTGGTGGTCTCGATGTCCTCGGCGTTGGCGCCGACGTTGCCGATGTGCGGGAAGGTGAAGGCGATGATCTGGCCGGCGTAGGAGGGGTCCGTCAGGACCTCCTGGTAGCCGGTCATGGCCGTGTTGAAGCAGATCTCGCCGACGCTGCGCCCGACCGCCCCGATGCCCTGACCCCAGAAAACCGACCCGTCGGCCAAAACGAGCGCCGCCGTGGCCGCGCGGGCCGGCGGTGCGGCGAGGTCGGTCAAGGTCAACGGCAAACCCTTTCAGGGCCCTGCGCAGGGGGCCGCGGCGGGGTATAAAGAAGCGGGGCGCCCGCGTCAAGCCCGTGACGAAAATGATTATCTTTTCATATCATAGGGTTAGGAGCCAGCCGCTTTGACGGCGCGCAGGGTGCGGCCCTATGGTAAGAAGACGACTCGACGCCCCGCGAGCGCCCCCGGGGCCGGGAGGCCGGAACCCGCCCCGCATGACCTTCTCGCCCCAGTTCCTCGACGAGATCCGCGCGCGCGTGGCCCTGGCCGACGTGGTCGGCCGGCGGGTCCGCCTGCAGCGCAAGGGGCGCGAGCACGTGGGCCTCTGCCCCTTCCATAACGAGCGCACGCCCTCCTTCGCGGTGGTCGAGGACAAGGGCTTCTTTCACTGCTTCGGCTGCGGCGCGCACGGCGACGTCATCGGATTCGTCATGCGCACCGAGAACCTGTCGTTCCCCGAGGCGGTGGCGAAGCTGGCGCAGGACGCGGGCCTGGAACTGCCGCGCCAGGGGCCGGAGGAGGCGGCGCGGGCCAGGCGCGCGGCCTCGCTCTACGAGGTGGCCGAGGCGGCCTGCCAGTGGTTCCAGGCCCAGCTCAAGGGCCCGGCCGGCGGCGTGGCGCGGGAGTACCTGGCGCGGCGCGGGGTGTCCGCCGACTCGGTCGAGCGCTTCCGCCTGGGCTGGGCGCCCGACCAGCGCACCCGGCTGAAGGAGGCGCTGACCTCGAAGACCGTTCCCGAGGCGGCGCTGATCGAATCGGGCCTGCTCGTCAAGCCCGAGGACGGCGGCGCCTCCTACGACCGCTTCCGCGGCCGCGTGATCTTCCCCATCGCCGACAAGGCCGGGCGCATCATCGCCTTCGGCGGGCGAATCCTGGGCGATGGCAAGCCCAAGTACCTGAACTCGCCCGAGACGCCGCTGTTCCAGAAGGGCGGCGTTCTGTACGGCCTGGCCGCGGCCCGTGTCGCGGCGCGCGAGAGCGGGCGCATCCTGGTGGTCGAGGGCTACATGGACGTTGTCGCCCTGCACCAGGCGGGCATGGCCAACGTGGTGGCGCCCCTGGGCACCGCGCTGACGGAGCGGCACCTGGAACTGCTGTGGCGCGTGGCACCCGAGGTGGTGATCGGCACCGATGCCGACAGCGGCGGGTTCCACGGCGCGGTCAGGGCCTACGAGCGCGCGCTGCCCCTGCTGTCGCCCGACCGGAACCTGGGATTCGCCCTGTGGCCGCCCGGCGAGGACCCGGACAGCCTGGTCCGCAAGCAGGGGATCGAGGCGCTGCGCCGCCTGCTGGATGCCTCCCGCCCGTGGTTCGACCTGGCCTGGGACATCCACCTGGTGGGCCTGTGCGGGCGCCCGGATCCCAGGCCGGAGGCCGTGCCGCCCCACCTGCGCGCCAAGCTGGAGGCGGACCTGGAGGCGCTGGTGCAGCGCGTCGGGCACGAGGGCCTGCGCCGCCACCTGCGCGGCCACGTGCGCGAGCGCCTGACGGCCCTGTTCCAGCCCGCCCGCGCCCGCGGAAGCCTCGCCCGCCGGCCCTTCGCGCCGGACCGCGCCGTTCCCCCGCCGCCCGGGCCGCCCCCGCCCAATCCGCTGGGAGCGCGCCGGGAGGGCGTTGCCGAGCGGCGCGAACGCGAGCTGGTGGCCGCCGTCGTCAACCATCCGGGCCTGGTGGAACGCATCGACGAGGAACTGGCCGGCCTGCGTCTGCGGACGCCCCGGCTTGACGACATGTGCCGGAAAATCCTAGAAGTCGCCGCTGCTGCGCCCGGCCTTGATTCGCCGGCGCTACAGCGCCACTTGAGGGAGTGCGGTTTTTCCGACGTGCTCGACGCCTTGTTCGCGCCGCGGCCGTGGTCGGAACGCGTAAGTCTGGGATCCTACGTCAGACCCGATGCCTCGCTCGCCGAGGCGGAGCGGGGCTGGCGTGCGACCTTTGAGCTTCATCAAGGGGCGCTGCTGGCCGAGGAAGAGGCGGCGGCGCGGCAGAGCATGGCCGAGAATCCGACGCCCGAGTCCTGGGAGGTTCACAAGGCGCTGATCGCGCTGAACCTGGCGCGCAAGCCGGCGGTCGGCGGCGAGGGGGGGCAGGCGTAGATGTCCCGAGCGAAGGAACGTCCCGGCAAGGCGGCGGCGGCGAAGGCCGAGCCGCGCGCCCGCAAGGCTCCGCAGCCGGCCAAGGCCGCGCCGGCCAAGGCACCGGCGACGAAGGCGGCGCCCCGGCCCCAGGCCAAGGCGGCGCCTCCTGCGAGACCGGCGCCCAAGCCGAGCGCGCTCCCGCCGCACAAGCAGGTTGCGGCCCGCGCCCAGCCGGTGCACAAGGCCGCCCCGCCCAAGGCGGCCGCACGGGTGGCGCAGCGGGTTCCCGAGCCGAAGGGCAAGCCGAAGCCGGGCCAGCCGGTCCAGGCTCACAGCGACGAGAAGAGCGCGAAGAACGCAAGGAGTGGCGAGCAGATGGCGACCAAGGCGGCCGAAGTCGAGGAGACGTCCGAGGAGAGTTCGGACAGCCCGCTCCTCGACTCCATGCAGGGTGCCATCAAGCGCCTGATCGCCCGCGGCAAGGAGCGGGGCTACATCACCTACGACGAGCTGAACGGCGCGCTTCCGCCGGAGCAGTTCTCCTCCGAGCAGATCGAGGACGTGATGTCCTCGCTGTCGGAGATGGGGATCAACGTCGTCGAGGCCGAGGAGGGCGAGGACGGCGCCGCCGCCGGCCAGGACGGCGACGGCGAGGCGCGCTCGGGCGGCAACCTCGACGACGAGGACGTGGGCCGCACCGACGACCCGGTGCGCATGTACCTGCGCGAGATGGGCTCGGTCGAGCTGCTGTC
>Ga0073934_10006225_pt1 | contig 17567 bp, 16 predicted proteins | sample LarsenN4metaG_FD_76834 | JGI IMG/M metagenome (GOLD analysis project Ga0073934, IMG submission 76834) | Hot spring sediment bacterial and archeal communities from British Columbia, Canada, to study Microbial Dark Matter (Phase II) - Larsen... ... | reverse complement strand
CGACGCCGGCTTCGTCGTTCGCGCTGGCGAACGCCTCCTGGGCGCTCGTGACGGCGGCGGCCAGCGACGGCTGGTCGGCCACCAGCGCCTCGTTGGACATGCGCTCGAGTTCGCGCGCGACGTCCTCGACCGGCACGTTGTCGCTCGCCGCCGAGACGGCCAGCGACAAGGCCTGCTCGATGAGCCTCGGCTCCACCGGCGCCGGACCCTCGAGCCCGCCGAAGCCCGAGGGCGTGACGCTGCGTCCCATCACCGGCGCCAGGGTGCCGCGCGCGCTGTCGTACACGAACAGCGACTTCGCGAGCTGCGGCTGCACGCTCAGCATGTCGATCAGGAAGCCGAGCGCGCCGAGGTTGCCGGCCAGCCGCTCGAAGCGGCCGCTGGCCGCCGCCGCGGCGGGCTCGAAGTCGGGCTGCACGATGAGCGCGTCGATCTCGTCGCGCATGCGCAGCACGGCCTGCGAGGCCTGGTCCATGCCCAGCACCGAGAGCACCCCGCGCATCGCCGACAGCTGCCCCGGCACGGGGATCAGCGGCTGGCGGTCGACCGGGTGGCGGAAGAACTGGTCGATCAGCTTCTCGGCCTCGGACAGCGACGAGCGCAGTTCCTGCACCACGCTGCCCATGGTCTGGCGGTCGGAGACGCGGCGGTACAGCTCCTCCATCCACGGCTCGAGCGGGCCGGCCCTGCTGCCGCGGCGGGTGCTGGCCACGCGCTCGGCCAGGCGGCGCACGCGCTCGCCCTGCTCGGGGTGGTCGAAGTCGGTGTCCTCGAGCGCGGCCTCGACGTACAGCACCGCGGTGGCGACTTCCATCGCCAGCTCGGGACTCGGCGCGGCGTTGGCCTGCGTGGTCTGCAGCACGGCCTCGTGCAGCGACTCGGCGAGCACCTCGCCGCTCGGGAACAGCCTGCGCAGCGAGTCGCCGACCAGCGAGAACTGCTCGACCAGCCCGGTCAGCCGGTGCAGTTCGGCGGCGGCCACCGCCGACCACGCGTCCTTCGCGCCGGCCACGCGCTTGCGCGCCTGCACGACCCACGCCGGGTCGTAGCGGCCGAGCCGCGCCTGCTCGTAGTCGACCGGCTCGATGTGCGCGAGCCCGTGCTGCGCGCGCACCGCGGCCAGGCGCGGCGCGCTGCGGCTGGCGCCCGGCGACGTGGCCTGCGCGCAGAAGAACAGCAGGTCCTGCGCGAGGCGCTCGGAGACCTCGCCGTCGCCGCGCTCGCAGATGCGCACCTGCGCGAGCAGGCGCGAGGCGACGCGCTTGGTGTAGACGTCGTTGCGGATCAGGCCCTGCGACTGGCCCTCGAAGAACGCCGCCGCCAGTTGCCACAGCGCGCGCTCGTGCATGCGGCGCGTGCCGGCGGCCAGCGACGCGAACAGCTCGCTCATGCGCGCGGCCGCGCTGGCGTCGCCGCGCATCAGGCCGAGCAGCAGCGACTCCAGCTCGGCGCGCACCGCCGCGTCGGTCGGGCGCGGCAGCACGGCGGTCTCGATCGGCAGCTCGCGCCAGCTCCAGTCGAACGACCACAGGTCGGCCGGATGGATGCGGTCGGCGCCGGCCAGCTCCTGCACGGCGCGGTACTGCGGGAACATCGCGAGCGCCGACACCGGCTTGCCGGCCAGACGCCGGCCGAGGTAGTCGAGCAGCGCGAACGAAGCCTTCTCGATGATGTCGACCGCCGCCGAGTCCGGCGCGTGGCCCTTGGTCGAGAAGCGCTGCACCGCGGCCTCGCTCGCGCGCAGCACGGCCGCCGCCGCGGGCAGGCCGACGAGCTCGAGCGCGCCGACGCCCTGGTGCAGCTGCGCGCGCGCGGCGCGCAGCACCGACGGGTCGACTGCGTCGACGTCGGAGCCGAAGGTCGACTCCGACTCGCGCAGGTAGCGGCGCAGCGACTTGTGCGCGGCCTCCAGCGTGCGGCGCAGCTCCTCGTGGACCCAGGCCAGCGCGCTCAGATCGTCGGGGGTGTCGGTGTCGCGGACGTGATCCATGCGGGCCCCTGGGGGTCAGGTCGGCATCGGGTGGAAGGACACGGGCGGGCGGACGGCCGGGCCCGGCCTCAGGAGATCTTGAACCGCGCCACCGAGGCCTTCAGCTCCTCGGCGGTCTTCGACAGCTCGCGCACCATCTGCGCCGTCGAGCGCGTGCCCTCGCCGGTCTGCTCGGTCACCGCGAAGATGTGCTGGATGTTCGCAGCGACGATGTTGGCCGACTGCGCCTCGCGCTGGGCCTGCGCCGAGATCTGCGCGATCAGGTCCGACAGCTGGCGCGTCACGCGGTCGATGTCGGCCAGCGCGGCGCCGGCCGCGTCGGACAGCTTCGTGCTCTCGACCACGCCCTGCGTCGAGCGCTCCATGGCGGCCACCGCGTCCTGCGTGTCGGTCTGAATGGTCTTCACCAGCGCCGCGATCTGGCGCGTGGCGTCGCCGGAGCGTTCGGCCAGCCGCTGCACTTCCTCGGCCACCACCGAGAAGCCGCGGCCCGCTTCGCCGGCCGACGCGGCCTGGATGGCGGCGTTCAGCGCCAGCACGTTCGTCTGCTCCGTGATGTCGGAGATCAGCTCGGTGATCTCGCCGATCTCCTGCGACGACTCGCCCAGCCGCTTGATGCGCTTGGAGGTCTCCTGGATCTGGTCGCGCATCGAGTTCATGCCGCCGATCGTGTTCTGCACCGCGTGCAGGCCGGTCTCCGCGGCGCGCAGCGACTGCTGCGCCACCTGGGCCGTCTGCTGCGCCTGCGCCGACACCTCGTTGATTCGGTTGGCCATCTGCAGCACCGACTCGCCGGTCTCGCGGATCTCGCGCAGCTGCTCGGTCGACGCGGCCAGCAGCTCGGTCGACGTGGCCTCCACCTGCTGCGTGGTCTCGGTCACGCGGGTCACCGTGCCCTGCACCTGCGACACCAGGTTGCGCAGCTCCTCCACCGTGTAGTTCACCGAGTCGGCGATGGCGCCGGTGATGTCCTCGGTCACGGTCGCCTGCTGCGTGAGGTCGCCTTCGGCCACCGTCTGCAGCTCGTTCATCAATCGCAGAATGGCCGCCTGGTTGGCGTCGTTCACGCGCTTGGCTTCCTGCTCCTGGCGTTCGGCCTCGATACGCTGCGCCTCGGCGAGCTGCGCGCGCTGTGCCTGATCGCGCACGAACAGCCGCAGGAAGCCCAGCGCGCCGATCAGCGACACCACGACGAAGAACACGAGGAAGAACAGGTTGGCGAACGAGAAGCCCGTCGCCTTCGACATCTGCTCCTGCACGGTCTCGAGGCCTTTGCGCAGCGGTTCGCTGTCGGCCACGATCGAGGCCTGCGCCTCGCGGGCGGCCACCAGGCCCTGCAGGTTGCCCAGGATCGCGCCGGCCTGCTGGCGCGTCTCTTCGTACTGCTTGAGCAGCGCGCCCAAGCGCTCGCGCGTCTGCGGGTCCTTCGTGGCGGGCAGCCGCAGCTCGGCGTTGCCGTTGAGCAGGCCGTCGGCGAGCTCCTTGAACGAGTTCAGGTCCTTGCCGAGCAGGAACACGGCCTCGGGCGACACGCCTTCCATCGTCAGGAACTCGTTGGCGCTCTTGCCGATGCGCTGCGTCAGCATGACCAGCTGGCCCACGGCCGACAGCTCGGCCGGCGTGGCGTCTTGCTGCAGCTTCAGCGACGACACGGTCTCGGCGGTCTCGAGCAGGTCGGACGACTGGCGGTTGATCGCGCGCAGCGCCTGACCCACCTGCGTCAGCGTCTTCTGCTGGCCGATCACGGTGTTGGCGTTCTTCTCGGCGCGGTCGATCAGCGGCAGCAGCGGCTCGATCGATTCGCGCACCTGGGGCGGCGCGGCCGGGATCGGGCCTTCGGCGCCGTTGAGCTGGCGCACGTTGGCGGCCATCACGTCGACGCTCTCGCGCACCTCGGGGAAGGCCTGCGGGCTGCCGATCAGCGCCTGCGACACCGACTTCGCGAGCCGCTGCGACTGCATCAGCGCCTGGCCGGCCGCGCTCACCTGCTGCGCGCCGCGGTTGGCCGCGTTCAGCGCCAGCACCGTCACGAGCACGAGGCCGGCGAGGCCGGTGACGATCAGGCCGCCCAGGATGCGCTGCTGCTCGGCCACCGGCAGGCGGCCGATCAGCGGCAGGCCCGTGCCGGCGGCGGCCGCGGCGGCGGCCTGCTCGGCGTTGAGGCGCGTCTCGCTGAATTCGCTGCCCTGCTCGGACGGCGCAACCTCGCTGATGATCGAGCTGTCGGGCGTCGCGGCGGCGGCCTGCGCAGGCTGCGCCGGCGGCGCGGCCATGGCGCCCATCGCGTTCATGTCGAGCGTGGCGGCGCCGTCGGGGCCGGGGATGATGTCATCCGCGCTGCCGATCTCGTCGAACGGCGAGGCGTCGTCGTCGCGCCTGCGGCGATCGCGGCCGATTCCCTTGATGCGGTCGAAGAAGCTCATGGAAGTCCTCACGCGTGATGGCGTCGGGGGTCTCGATCGCGGCGTCGGGTCCTCAACCCGCGATCCTCAGGAATTGCTCGTCACCGGCGAGCGCGGACAGATTCAGTTCCTGCCAGGTGCGCTTGTGCGCGTCCTGGTAGCGGTTGCCGACGAAGGGCGGGCGCGCGCCGCGCGGACCTTCGACGGCCTCGAGCTGGCCGGCGCTGCGCAGGCCCGCGAGGCGGTCGACCAGCAGCGCGCCGTTGACTTCGAGCGACGGATTGAAGGCGACCAGCCGCGACTGCTCGCGGGTCGACGCTGCCGCGCCGCGCACGCCGAGGAACGCGGCCAGGTCGACCACGCCGTGCAGGCTGCCGCGCAGGTTGGCCACGCCGAGGAACCAGGGATGCGTGTGCGGCACGGCCAGCAGCGGCACCATCGGGAAGATCTCGCCGGCCTGCGCCAGCGGGAACAGCAGCCCGTGCCCGGCGCACTCGACGGCCAGCCACGACTGCACGGTTTCGGCCGCGCGCGCGGCCTGCATGCGCTCGGCCAGGCGGCTCTGCAGTTCGCGCAGCGCTTCGCGTCGTGCCATGGCGGGAGCGGTCTCCGGTGCAGTGCGGGCGTTCAAGGGTGTGGCGTCGGATCCGCGGCGCTCAGTCGAACGCCTTGATCTTGCCGATCAGCTCGTCGGCGTCGACGGGCTTGACCACGTAGTCGCGCGCGCCCTGGCGCATGCCCCAGACCTTGTCGGTCTCCTGGTTCTTGCTGGTGCACATGATCACCGGCACGTCGGCGAAGCGCGGGTCGCGCGTGATGGCGCGCGTGAGCTGAAAGCCGTTCTGCCCCGGCATCACCACGTCCATCAGGATCAGGTCGGGCTTCTCCTCGGCGAGGCGGCGCATGGCCTCGTCGCCGTTCTCGGCGGTGCGCACGGCGTAGCCGCGCTTGCCGAGCAGTTCGGACAGGTGGTGCAGTTCGGTCTTCGAATCGTCGACCAGCAGGATCTTCTGGATCGTCATCGGGGGGTCCTCGGAGTCACGCGCAGCGGCGGTGCTGCTGCACGGCCTGCAGCAGCTGGTCCTTCGTGAAGGGCTTGGTCAGGTAGTCCTCGGAGCCGACCATGCGGCCGCGCGCCTTGTCGAACAGGCCGTCCTTGCTCGACAGCATGATCACCGGCACGTTCGCGAACTTGGGGTTGCGCTTGATGATGGCGCAGGTCTGGTAGCCGTCGAGCCGGGGCATGAGGATGTCGCAGAAGATCAGCTCGGGCTGGTGGTCGTTGACCTTGGACAGCGCGTCGAAGCCGTCCTCGGCGAGCACCACCTCGTGGCCGCCTTGCTTCAGGAAGATCTCGGCACTGCGGCGGATCGTGTTGCTGTCGTCGATGACCAGCACCTTGGTGCCGGTCGCGGCGGCGTTGGCGTCAGTGCTCAAGCAGGCTCTCCTCTCCTGAGCGGGGCGGCATCGTCGCCGGCGTCGGCCGGTCTCAGATCTCCACCATCTCGAAGTCTTCCTTCCGGGCTCCGCACTCCGGGCACGTCCAGTTCATCGGGACGTCCGCCCATTTCGTGCCCGGCGCCAGGCCGTGCTCCGGGTCACCGGCCGCCTCGTCGTAGATCCATCCGCAGATGAGGCACATCCAGGTGCGCGGTTCGCTCACGGCAAGTGTTGTTCGGCTCACTACAATGAAGAAAGATTGTAGCCACGCACTATCGCAAAAACGCGAGTGTGCATCGGCACATACGCAACATTCCTCACACTTCTCTGGAAGTCCGGCCGCGCCCCCGGAACAGCGATGAGCACGAGTACCGAAGCCAAGGCGCAGGACGCGCCGACCGAGGCGGCAGGCGAGCCGCCGGCGCCCGCGTGCGTGATGACCTTCAACGCCAGCGACGCCACCGGCGCCGGCGGGCTGGCCGGCGACGTGTCGACGATAGCGGCGATGGGCGCGCACGCGCTGCCCGTCGTGACCGCGATCGTGATGCGCGACACGGCAGAAGTCTTCGAACACGAAGCGCTCGATCCGGACACGATCGTCGAACAGGCGCGCGGCGTGCTCGAGGACGTGACCCTCGCGGCGTGGAAGGTCGGCTTCCTCGGCAGCGCCGAGTGCGTGAGCGCCGTCGCCGAGATCCTGTCGGACTACCCCGACGTGCCGCTGGTGGCCTACCTGCCGAACCTGTCGTGGGTCGACGACGACGACCTGCAGGCCTATCTCGAGGCGTTCCGCGAGCTGGTGCTGCCGCAGGCCGAGGTGCTGGTGGGCAGCCACAAGACGCTCACCGACTTCCTGCTGCCCGAGTGGGACAGCGAGCGCCCGGCGTCGCCGCGCGAGCTGGCGGTGGCGGCCGCCGAACACGGCACGCGCTTCGTGCTGGTGACCGGCGTGCTGCTCACGGCCAAGGGCGGCGAGCAGTTCATCGACAACGTGCTCGCGTCGCCGCAGGGCGCGCTGACCGGCGAGAAGTTCGAGATGTTCGAGACGACGTTCGTCGGCGCCGGCGACACCTTGTCGGCCGCGCTGGCCGCCTTGCTGGCCGCCGGCAGCGAACTGCACGACGCCGTGGGCGAGGCGCTGACCTTCCTCGACCAGTCGCTCGACGCGGGCTTCCGGCCCGGCATGGGCAACGTCGTGCCCGACCGCTTCTTCTGGGCGCTTCCGCCGCCCGAGGACGGCGAGGCCGGCCCGGCCGACGGGAGCGACGAAGGCGGCGAGGCGCCCGACGCCGATGCGCCACCGGCCGGCTCGCGCCGGATCCACTGACGCGCGCCGTGCGCGGCGACGCATCGCCGAGAGCCCCCACGAACCCACCGCAGCCCATGACCTCCAACGCCTCGCTGTTCGAGCGCGCCCAGCGCAGCATCCCCGGCGGCGTGAACTCGCCGGTGCGCGCCTTCCGCGCGGTCGGCGGCACGCCGCGCTTCATCGCCCGCGCCGAAGGCCCGTACCTGTGGGACGCCGAGGGCCGCCGCTACATCGACTACATCGGCTCGTGGGGCCCGATGATCCTCGGCCACGGCCACCCCGCGGTGCTCGAGGCGGTGCAGCGCGCCGCGCGCGACGGCTTCAGCTTCGGCGCGCCGACCGAGCGCGAGATCGAGCTGGCCGAGGCCATCGTCGAGCTCGTGCCCTCGGTCGAGCAGGTGCGCCTGGTGAGCTCGGGCACCGAGGCCGCGATGAGCGCCATCCGGCTGGCGCGCGGCGCCACGGGGCGCTCGAAGATCGTCAAGTTCGAGGGCTGCTATCACGGCCACGCCGACGCGCTGCTGGTCAAGGCCGGCTCGGGCCTGGCGACCTTCGGCCACCCCACCAGCGCCGGCGTGCCGCCCGAGGTGGTGCAGCACACGATCGTGCTGGCGTACAACGACGTCGCGCAGATCGAGGCGGCATTCGACGAGCACGGTGCCGACATCGCCTGCGTGATGATCGAGCCGATCGCCGGCAACATGAACTTCGTGCGCGCCGGCGTGCCGTTCATGCGGCGCCTGCGCGAGCTGTGCACGCGCCACGGCGCGCTGCTGGTGTTCGACGAGGTGATGACGGGCTTTCGCGTCGCGCTGGGCGGCGCGCAGAGCGTGTACGCGCGGGCGATCCCCGGCTTCGCGCCCGACATGAGCGTGTTCGGCAAGGTGATCGGCGGCGGCATGCCGCTCGCGGCCTTCGGCGGCCGGCGCGCGGTGATGGAGTTGCTGGCACCGCTCGGGCCGGTCTACCAGGCCGGCACCCTGTCGGGCAGCCCGGTGGCCACCGCCTGCGGCCTGGCCACCCTGGCCGCGATCCGCCAGCCCGGCTTCTTCGACACGCTCGCCGCACGCACGCGCAGCCTGGTCGACGGCCTGCTCGGCGCCGCGCGCGCGGCCGGCGTGCCGATGTGCGGCGACTGCGAAGGCGGCATGTTCGGCTTCTTCTTCGCCGATGCGCTGCCGCAGGACTACACGCAGGTGCTGGCCACCGACAAGGCGCGCTTCAACCGCTTCTTCCACGCGATGCTCGAGCGCGGCGTGTACCTCGCGCCGGCGCTGTACGAGGCCGGCTTCGTGAGCGCCGCGCACGGCGCCGAGCACGTCGAGGCGACCGTCGAAGCCTGCGCCGAAGCGCTGCGCGCCTGAGCCTGCGCGCCTGAGCCTGCACGTCTGAACCGGCGCACCCCAAGCGGCATCTGCGGGCAGGCAGCACGAAGCCGGCGCCGCTGCCGTGCGGCGGCGCGTCGGCGCTCAGCCTTCGCCGAGCGACACGCCGACTTGCCGCGCGCAGCGCAGCAGCGGGTGGTCGAGCGGCACGCGCCGGTTGCGCCCGGCCACTTCCGACAGCGGCGCGCTGTCGAGCCGGCCGCCTTGCAAGCTGACCATGCGGCCGAAGCGCCGCGCCCCCACGAGCGCTGCCGCCTCGTTGCCGTACCAGGTGGCCAGCACGCGATCGAACGGCGTCGGCACGCCGCCGCGCTGCACGTGGCCGAGCACCGTGGCGCGCACCTCGCTGGCCAGCCGTGCCTGCAACTGCGCACGCAGCACGTGCGCCACGCCGCCCAGGCGCAGCGGGTCGGGGCTCGCCTCGACCACGCGCTCGACGGTCAGCTCCGCGCCGCGGGCCTTGGCGCCTTCGGCAATGCAGATCACGGTGTAGCGCTGGCGCGACTCGCGTTCGCGGCACACCGCGGCCACCGCCTCGACGTCGTGGTCGATCTCGGGCAGCAGGATCACGTCGGCCGCGCCGGCGATGCCGGCCTCCAGCGCCAGCCAGCCCGCGTAGCGGCCCATCGTCTCGACGATCATCACGCGGCCGTGGCTCTGGCCGGTGGTCTGCACGCGCTCGAGCGCGTCGGTGATGGTGGCCACGGCGGTGTCGAAGCCGAAGCTGCGTTCGGTGCCCTCGATGTCGTTGTCGATCGTCTTGGGCACGCCCACCACCGCGAGCCCGCGCTCGGCCAGGCCGTGCGCGATGGTCATGGTGCCGTCGCCGCCGATCGCCACCAGCGCGTCGAGCCCGAGTGCGCGCACGTGGTCGACCGTGGCCTGCGCGGTGGCGGCCGACGCGAGCGGATCGAAGCGATTGGTCGTGCCGAGGATCGTGCCGCCGCGCGCCAGCAGGCCGCTCACCGACTGCCAGTCCAGCGGTCGCGCGCGGCGCTCGGCCAGGCCGAGGAAGCCGTCCTCGATGCCCAGGACCTCGGCACCGCACTGATGGATCAGCGACTTGGTGACCGCGCGGATCACCGCATTCATGCCGGGGCAGTCGCCGCCCCCGGTGAGCACTCCGACGCGCATCGCCGCCTCGACCGGTCGTGTCCGATCGGCGCAGTCTAATGAGCTTTCCGTCGTGCGCGACCGCACCACCGTCCGCTGTGGAACGCTCGACAGGCGCTCGCTGCGCGGGCCGCCGCGGCGGCCCGCGCCGTCAGGCCGGCGAGGAACGCAGCCCGTAGGCCTTGCCGCCGACGAACACGTACTCGGCGCGCAGCACCGGCTCGCCCTTCTCGCCGGCGAAGGTGAAGCCGAGCACGGCCACCTCGGTGCCGGGCTTGATCTCGGGCACGCCCCAGGCCTGCATGCGCGTGAGCGGCGCCAGCTCGATGTGCCACGTGCGATCGGTGCGCGTCGGCAGTGTCGCCTCGGCGAGCAGCTTCGCGCCGTCGACCTGCGCCTGCTGCGCCGGCAGCGCGCGGCTCGCCAGGTCGGCGGGCAGCTTCAGGCCGGGCTTGACCTCGAGGTCGAACTCGACGTGCGGGTTGCGCCATGCGACCTTGGCCGCGCGGCCTTCGAGGTAGATCGGGCGCGACAGGTCGAAGCTGCTCCAGCCGTGGTGCGCGCGCGCGGGCCCCGCGACGAGCGCGGCGGCGGCGATCAGGAACGGGCGTCGATGCATGAGGGCGTCTCCTTCGGCGATCGGTCGGGATGACGGTGAGCGATGTCGGTCAGCGATGTCGGTCAGGGCGGTCGCTCAGAGATAGGCGATCCAGCGCCCGCAGCCTACGACGCCCAGCCAAAGCCCCAGCGACAGCGCGGTCTGCGCGCGCGCGACGCCATCGAGCTTCGCGGTGCCGCCGCGCGCGTGGAACGCCGCCGCGTTGAGCCCGGCCGCGAACACCAGCGCCATCTTCAGCACGAACGCGCGATTGGCGAGCAGCTCGCCGGGCTGCGACGCGAACATCGTGAGCCCGCTGGCCGCCGCGAGCGCGAAACCGGCCAGCGCCAGCGGCAGCGCGAAGCGCGCCAGCGCGGGGGCCGGCAGCGCACGCCCGAGCCCCCACACGCGCAGCTCGAACAGCACCAGGTTGCCCAGCAGCAGCGCGATCCCGACGATGTGCACCGCCTCGAGCAGCGGGTAGGCGAACGGGTGCGAGACGATCCAGCCGAACATCGGCGCGATTGTGGCGCGGCGGCCGTGCCGCCCTCCCTAGAATCCGCCGCCATGCACATCCACATCCTCGGCATCTGCGGCACGTTCATGGGCGGCCTCGCGGCGCTGGCGCGCGAGGCCGGGCATCGCGTGACCGGCTGCGACGCCAACGTGTACCCGCCGATGAGCGACCAGCTGCGCGCGCTGGACATCGAGCTGATCGAGGGCTGGGGCGCCGAGCAGCTGAAGATCGCGCCGGACCTGTTCGTCGTGGGCAACGTGGTCTCGCGCGGCAACGAGCTGATGGAGGCGCTGCTCGACGCGGGCGCGCGCTACACGAGCGGGCCGCAGTGGCTGGCCGACGAGCTGCTGCCGGGGCGCCACGTGCTGGCGGTGGCCGGCACGCACGGCAAGACCACCACCACGTCGATGCTCGCGTGGATGCTCGAGCAGGCCGGCCTGGAGCCGGGCTTCCTGGTGGGCGGCGTGCCCACCAACTTCGGCATCTCGGCACGGCTCGGCAAGGGTCGCTGCTTCGTGATCGAGGCCGACGAGTACGACACCGCCTTCTTCGACAAGCGCAGCAAGTTCGTCCACTACCGGCCGCGCACCGCCATCCTCAACAACCTCGAGTTCGACCACGCCGACATCTTCGACGACGTGGCGGCCATCGAGCGCCAGTTCCACCACCTCGTGCGCACCGTACCGCGCAGCGGCCGGCTGGTCGTGAACGCGCGCGACGAGAGCCTGCAGCGCGTGCTGGCAATGGGCTGCTGGAGCGAGGTGCAGCGCTTCGGCGCGCGCAAGGAAGAGCCCGGCGTGCTGCGCGCGCGCGGCGAGCCGCACGCCTTCGACGTGCTGCGCGGCAGCCTCAAGATCGCGCGCGTGGAGTGGTCGCTGCTGGGCGAGCACAACCAGCTCAACGCGCTGGCGGCGATCGCCGCGGCCGAGCACGTGGGGGTCGCGCCGGAGTCCGCGGCGCAGGCGCTGGCCACGTTCGAGAACGTGCGGCGCCGGCTCGAGCTGCGCGGCGAGGCGGGCGGCGTGAAGGTCTACGACGACTTCGCGCATCACCCGACGGCCATCCGCACCACGGTCGACGGCCTGCGGCGCAAGGTCGGCCTCGAGCGCATCCTCGCCGTGTTCGAGCCGCGCTCGAACACCATGAAGCTCGGCACGATGAAGGCGCAGCTGCCGTGGGCGCTCGAAGAAGCCGACCTCGCCTTCTGCCACGCCGGCGGCCTGGGCTGGGACCCGGCCGACGCGCTCGCGCCGATGGGCGAGCAGGCCGTCGTCGCCGACAGCGTCGAGCGGCTGGTGCAGAAGGTGGTCGCGGCGGCGCGCCCCGGAGACCACGTGCTGGTGATGAGCAACGGCGGCTTCGGCGGCATCCACGGCAAGCTGCTCGACGCGCTGCGCGCGCGAGCGGCGCGGTGAGCCGCGTGGAGGGCGCCACGGTGCGCGGCGCGGGCGCCCCCACGCACTTGCTGTACCTGCACGGTTTTCGCTCGTCGCCGCGCTCGCTGAAGGCGCAGCGCATGGCCGCCTGGATGCAGGAGCACCGGCCCGACGTGCACTGGTGGTGCCCGCCGCTGCCGCCGTCGCCGCGCGAGGCGATGGCGCTCGTGGAACGCGGCATCGCGGCGTGGCCGCGCGACGGCATGGCGGTGATCGGCAGCTCGCTCGGCGGCTTCTACGCGACGGTGGTCGCCGAGCGCCACGGCTGCCGCGCGGTGCTGCTCAATCCGGCCGTCGACCCGGCGCGCGACCTCGCCGCTTACATCGGCGAGCAGACGTCGTGGCACGACCCGGCCGAGCACTTCTGGTTCCGCGCCGAATACGTCGACGAGCTGCGCGCGATGACCCTCGCGTCGATCACGCGGCCCGGGCGCTACTTCGCCGTGGTCGCCAAGGGCGACGAGGTGCTCGACTGGCGCGAGATGACGGCGCGCTACGCGGGCTGCCGCGTCAAACTCCTCGAAGGCGGCGACCACGCGCTCTCCGACTTCGACGACCATCTTCCCGACATCACCCGTTTCCTCGAGCTGTCATGAGACTGAAGGACAAGATCTGCATCATCACCGGCGCGGCGCAGGGCATCGGCCGCGCCACCGCGTTGAAGTTCGCGCGCGAAGGCGCCGTGGTCGTCGTGTGCGACCGGCACGCCGACGCGATCGACGAGGTCGTGGCGCTGTGCCGCGAGGCGGGCGCGAAGGCCGAGGGCTTCGTGGTCGACGTGACCGACCGCGCGCAGGTCGACGCGATGGCCGCGCGCGTGCGCGAGCGCCACGGCCGCATCGACGTGCTGGTCAACAACGCCGGCATCACGAAGGACGCGCGGCTGGTGAAGATGACCCTCGCGCAGTTCGACGCGGTGATCGACGTCAACCTGCGCGGCGTCTTCCACTGCGCGCAGGCCGTGGCCGACACGATGATCGAGCAGGGCCGCGGCGTCATCCTCAACGCCAGCTCGGTGGTCGGCATCTACGGCAACTACGGCCAGACCAACTACGCCGCCAGCAAGTTCGGCGTGATCGGCTTCACCAAGACCTGGAGCCGCGAGCTCGGCCCCAAGGGCGTGCGCGTCAACGCCGTGGCGCCCGGCTTCATCGAGACCCCGATCCTCGACACCATCCCCGACAAGGTGCTGCAGCAGATGAAGGACGACGTGCCGCTCAAGCGCCTGGGCCGCCCCGAGGAGATCGCGAACGTCTACGCCTTCCTCGCCAGCGACGAGGCGAGCTACGTCAACGGCGCGGTGCTCGAGGTCGCCGGCGGTATGACCGTCTGAGGCGGTCGGCGCCGCCGCAGCGGCGACAATAGTCCGCATGTACGCCCTGTTCGACGACGCCGGCAGGTTCCACGCCGGCCGCGTCATGTCCGAGACCGACAGCTCGTTGCAGATCGAGCTCGACTCGGGCCGCCGCGTCAAGGTGAAGTCGGCCCACGTGCTGCTGCGCTTCGCGTCGCCGGCGCCGGCGCAGCTGGTCGCGCGCGGGCAGGAGCTCGCGCAGCAGATCGACCTCGACCTCGCGTGGCAGTTCGCGCCCGACGAGGACTTCGGCTTCGCCGACCTCGCGCGCGAGTACTTCGACGCGAGCGCCGGCCCCGAGCATCAGGCCGCGGCGCTGTTCCGACTGTTCGAGGCGCCGCACTACTTCCGCCGCGTCGGCAAGGGCGTGTTCCGCAAGGCGCCGGAAGAGACGGTCAAGGCCGCGCTGGCCGGCATCGAGCGCAAGAAGCAGCTCGCCGCGCAGATCGACGCGTGGGCCGCCGAACTGGTCGCCGGCCGCTGCCCCGAGCCGATCCGCGAGCAGCTCTACCGCGTGCTGTTCAGGCCGGACAAGAACGGCCCCGAGTACAAGGCGGTGGTCGAGGCCGCCAAGCGCTCGCAGCGCTCGCCGCTGGACCTGCTGGCCGCGGCCGGCGCGATCACGAGCCCGTACCAGTTCCACTGGCGGCGCTTCCTGTTCGAGCAGTTCCCCAGGGGTACCGCGTTCCCGCCGCTGGCGGCGCCGGCCGCGCCGGTCGACCTGCCGCTCGCCCCGGTGCGGGCGTTCTCCATCGACGACTCGGCCACGACCGAGATCGACGACGCGCTGTCGGTGCAGGGGCTGGGCAGCGGCACGGTGACCTTCGGCATCCACATCGCCGCGCCCGCGCTGGCGATCGCGCCCGACTCGGCGCTGGACCGCGTGGCGCGCGAGCGCCTGTCGACGGTCTACATGCCGGGCTGGAAGATCACGATGCTGCCCGACGACGTGGTGGCCGCGTACACGCTGACCGAAGGCCGCGACTGCCCGGCGGTGAGCCTGTACGTCACGGTGGACGAAGCCAGCTTCGACGTGCGGGCCAGCGAGACGCGGCTCGAGCGCGTGCCGATCGAGGCCAACCTGCGGCACGACCGGCTCGACGACGCGATCACCGAGGCGTCGCTCGCGGGCGACGCGCCGGCCGACTACCCGTTCGCGGCCGAGCTGGCGTTCGCGCACCGCTTCGCCAGGGCGCTGAAGGCGCGGCGCGAGCAGGTGCGCGGCAAGCCCGAGAACTTCACGCGCCCGGACTACAGCTTCAAGCTCGAAGGCCGCGACGGACAGGAGCCCGACGGCAGCGAGACGGTGCGCATCGTGCCGCGCCGCCGCGGCGCACCGCTGGACCTGATCGTCTCCGAGGCGATGATCCTGGCCAACAGCACCTGGGGCGGCTGGCTCGACGAGCTGGGCGTGCCGGCCATCTATCGCAGCCAGGCCAGCCTCGCGCCGGGCGTGAAGGTGCGCATGGGCACCAAGGCGCTGCCGCACGCCGGCATGGGGGTCAAGCAGTACTGCTGGGCCACCTCGCCGCTGCGCCGCTACGTGGACCTGGTGAACCAGTGGCAGATCGTCGCCTGCGCACGCCACGGCCGCACGGCGCCGCTGGCCGCGCCGTTCAAGCCGAGGGATGCGTCGCTGTTCTCCATCGTCTCGGCGTTCGACGCGGCGTATGGCGCCTATGCCGACTTCCAGGCCGCGATCGAGCGCTTCTGGACGCTGCGGTGGCTCGAGCAGAACGGGGTGTCCGAGCTCGACGCCGCGGTGCTGGGCAACGGGCTGGTGCGCGCCGACGGCTTGCCGCTCGTGGCGCGCGCGCTCGGTGCCGACGCGCTGCCGCGCGGCGCGCGCGTGCGCGTGCGCATCGCCGGTGCCGACCTGCTGTCGCTCGACGTGCACGCGAGCGTGGCGGCGCGCCTCGACGACGCGTCGACGCCGGCCGACGACGCGCCGGTCGACGACGACGACGTCGAGTCCGCGGCCGCAGCGCCGATCGCGCTGGCCATCGACCTGGCCGACGCCGAGCTGCCGGCCGCGCCTGCATCGCTCGCGCAGGAGTGAGCACGATGCAGTGGCTGCGCAACCTCACCACCTTGCAGATCGCGCTGATCGTCTCGATCGGCGTGCACGCGGCGCTGCTGACCGTGCGCTTCGTCGACCCCGAAGGCTTCGAGCGCGTGTTCCGCGACACGCCGCTGGAGGTCATCCTCGTCAACTCGCGCTCCGGCGAGCGCCCCGAGCGTGGCAAGGAACAGGCGATCGCGCAGGCCAGCCTCGCCGGCGGCGGCGAGGCCGAGCGCGGCCGGGCGAGCTCGCCGCTGCCGCCGTCGGCGCAGATCGAGATCGGCGAATCCGACGAGGAGCAGCGCCGCCGCGTCGAGCAGCTGCAGGAGGCGCAGCAGCAGCTCCTCGCGCAGCTGCGCCGCGAGATGGCGCTGCTGCCGCCGCCCGACCCGCGCCGCGAGACCGGCACGCCGCAGGAGCGCGAGCAGGAGGAGCGCCGCCGCCAGCTCGTCGAGCTGCTGGCCCAGATCGAGAAGCGCATCAACGCCACCAACGCGCGGCCGAAGCGCCGCTTCATCAGCCCGGCCACGCGCGAGGAGTCCTACGCGCTGTACTACGACAGCCTGCGCCGCCGCATCGAAGACCGCGGCACGCGCAACTTCCCCGAGCACAACGGGCAGAAGCTCTACGGCGAGCTGGTGATGAACATCTTCATCGACGCGCGCGGCCGCGTCATCGAGACCGAGATCGTGCAGCCGTCGCACTCGCGCGTGCTCGACCGGCGCGCCGCGGCCATCGTGCGCGCGGCCGGTCCGTTCGGCCCGTTCAGCGACCGCATGCGCGCCGAGGCCGACCAGCTCGTGGTCACCTCGAAGTTCAGGTTCACCCGCGACGAGGGGCTCGCCACCGAGCTCGCCGCGCCGCGCTGACGGGCCCGGGCGTGGAGCGCTACGCGGTGATCGGCAATCCGGTCGAGCACAGCCGCTCGCCGTTCATCCACGCGCGCTTCGCGGCGCAGACCGGCGAGCCGCTCGAGTACGGCCGGGTGCTCGCGCCGCTCGACCGCTTCGCCGAGACGGTGCGCGAGTTCGCCGACCGCGGCGGGCGCGGCTGCAACGTCACGGTGCCGTTCAAGTTCGAGGCGCCGCGTCTGGCCGCGCGCTGCACGGCCCGTGCGCAGCTGGCGCAGGCGGCCAACGTGCTGCGCTTCGACGCCGCCGATGCGGGCGGCTGGCTGGCCGACAACACCGACGGCATCGGCCTCGTGCGCGACATCGAGCGGCACGCCGGCTGGCCGATCGCCGGGCGGCGCGTGCTGCTGGCCGGCGCCGGCGGCGCCGCGGCCGGCGTGCTCGGGCCGCTGCTGCAGGCGCGGCCGCGCGTGCTGCTGCTGGTGAACCGCACGCACGAGCGGGCCTCCGCGCTCGTGGCGCGTCACGCCGCGCTGGCGCGCGAGCTCGGCGTGGCGCTCGACGCTGCGCCGCAGCCGCCGCGCGGCGCGCGCTTCGACCTGCTGGTCAACGCCACCAGCAGCAGCCTGCACGGCGCCGCGTCGCCGGTGCCGGCCTCGGTGATCGGCCGCGACAGCCTCGCCGTCGACCTGATGTACGGCCCGGCGGCACGTGCGTTCCTCGACTGGGCGCGCGCGCACGGGGCGCAGGCGCGCGACGGCCTGGGCATGCTCGTCGAGCAGGCGGCCGAGGCGTTCTTCGTGTGGCGCGGCGTGCGGCCCGACACGGCGCCGGTGCTGGCCGAGCTGCGCGCCGAGGTCGACGCGGAGGCGGCATGAGACCCGCCGTGCGCCAGCTCGGCCGCTTCGTCGCGCTGGCGGCGATCTCGTTCGTCGCGCTGCAGGCGTACTTCGCGCTGCGCGTGGCGGCGATGGCGGTCGTCGATCCGCAGAGCACCACCTTCCAGCGCTCCGAGGCGTGGCGGCTGGCGGTGGAGCAGCGACGCATCCTGTGGAGCCAGGAGTGGGTGGACTACGAGCGCATCTCCGCGCACCTCAAGCGCGCGGTGGT
>Ga0073934_10006223_pt1 | contig 17571 bp, 18 predicted proteins | sample LarsenN4metaG_FD_76834 | JGI IMG/M metagenome (GOLD analysis project Ga0073934, IMG submission 76834) | Hot spring sediment bacterial and archeal communities from British Columbia, Canada, to study Microbial Dark Matter (Phase II) - Larsen... ... | reverse complement strand
CTGGCGTTCATGAGTTTTCCGAAGGCCCACCGGCTGCAGATCCACTCGACCAATCCGCTGGAGCGGGTGAACGCTGAGATCAAGCGGCGCACCGATGTGGTCGGGATCTTCCCGAACGAGGCGGCCATCGTGCGGCTGGTCGGGGCGCTGCTGCTGGAGCAGACCGACGACTGGCAGCTGCAACGTCGCTACATGCAGCTTGAGGGATTGCAGAGCCTGAGTGAGAATCAAACGGCCCGGCTGTCGGCGGTGATCAGCTGAGCCGGGTATCCAGCCACCGAAGGATCACGACACTTACACCACGGGCTGGGACACCATCCTCGGGGCCGCGAGCTACCGCGACGTCGAATGACGTTCCCAACTGCGCTCGACTCCAATGTGCGGCTGCCCCGCGACCGGGATGGCGCAGGCGAAGCAATCGGCATTTGCGCTCGTCTCCTGTATTCGCGGCGAAGCGCCCAGGAATCGGGTGCAGGGGAAGCCTTAAACTCCGCAGAGCGAGTCGAGTCTCGCGCATAGAGCGGAGCCCCCACATACCCCCTCTCGAGCCTGCAAAGCTGGACAGCAGAGCTGGGGCCGGGCGGTAAGCCGACACCCCGATATGCGTCCGCACTTCCGCCAAGGCGGACTACAGACCCCCGCGATTGACGGACGCGGGCCGTTCGTCCTCGTCCGGCAGTCACGCTGGCGCCGCCGCCGGCCCGATCCTCGACCGCTTGGTCATGGCCGGCGGCCTTCTGCGTCAGGCAGCGATTCGAAACTTCTTTACAATCGAGCTGAGTTCACTCGACAGGCCGCCCAGCTGGTCCGCTGCCTCATCGACAGTGGCGGCAGCCCGGGCGTTTTCCGCGATCAATGCAACTACGGTTTCAACGCTTTGCGAGACCTGCTGGCTGGCCGAGTTCTGTTCGGTGAGCGAGTCGGCGACGCCATCGATTGCCTGGGCAACCCGCAAGACGTTCTCGGTCACCTGTTCAACCTGCCCGCCTGTGTCGCGGGCGACGCCGAGCCCCTGCTGCACGCGAGCCACGGTATGGCTCATGAGCCGTGACACCTCCGAGGTGCCGACCTGTATGCTCGCGACGGTGTCCGAGATCTGCAACGCCGAGTGTGCCGTCTGTTCGGCGAGCTTGCGCACCTCGTCGGCAACCACCGCAAAGCCGCGTCCCTGATCACCGGCGCGCGCCGCCTCGATCGCCGCGTTGAGCGCGAGCAGGTTCGTCTGCTCCGCGACGTCACGAATTACCTGCACGATGCTGGAAATGGCCGACATCTCCGCTCCGAGCTTCTCGGAACGCCCCGCGCATTGCTCGATGGATCTCGTGACCTGCTCTATCTCGTTGAGCAGCGTGACGATGTTCTCGGAGCTACTCCGCGCCCGCTCGCGGGCGTGCTCCGAGTTGCCGCGGGCGTCCTGCCCCAGATTACTTACGTGCGCGATGGAGGTGGACAACTGCTCGAGCGAAGCGGCCATCGATGTCGCCATTTCACTCTGCCGCTCCGAACCGTTCCTCACCTGCTCCGTCACGGATTTCATGTTTGTCGCGACCTTCATGAGCTGATGCGTCGCGCCGGACAGTGCGCCGACGGTATCGCGCAGGGCGCTCTGCAGGGTATTAATCTCGCGCCGCAAGAACGTGATACAGTCATTCTGGTCGGCAGCCAGGACTGGTGTCAGGTCGCCGGTCGCCAGCGTCTTGACGTGGGCGATGGTCTCCTTCAAGGGCTGCACTATGGAGTTCGTAATCAGGTATGCAATGAACCCGCCCACCATCGGCACGAGCAGGGCGCTGATGAGGACGATGCGCACGGTTCGATCCGCGGAGTTTTCAAGCCTCGAAAGGGCCTGATGGCTGCGTTCGCGCATGCTGTGGACATACGCATCCACCTGCGCGGTGAGCGCGGCTGTCGCCGGGCTATGCTCATCGTGCAGCAGGGCGCTGGCAGCCTCCTTCTGACGCTGCACGGCCAGGGCAGTCACCTGCTTGGAGAGCGAGACGACGACTCCAAACTTCTCCTTGATCCGCGAGGTCGATGCGGCGTCCTTGGCGTCCGCGAGGGTCAGCAGAGATTCCAGCGCCAGGTTGCCGCTTTCGATGGACTCGCGCAATCCGGCATCGGCGGCCGCAAGGCTGTCGGCATCGACTGCGATGATCACGTTTCTGACACAGATCATCTGCTCTTCGATTTTCTGCAGCAACTCCATGGCCGCAGTCAGTCGTGGCTCGTTCCGCTGGGCGATCTGGTGCGAGATCGCAGCGACTCCCCTGGTCTCGAACAGAACGAAGATCGATACGGAGAAGGCGAGCAGGCACACCATCCCGAAGCCGAGAAAAAGGCGTGGACCAATCAGCATGTTGCGCATCGCGATGTCTCCCTTGCTGTCGAAGATTTGCCCCCGTACGCCGGATATCGGCTTTTCCAGCGAGGTCTTTAGCGGGCCAGAAGGGGCGATGTCAGCGGGTTATCACGCGTGGGCCGGCAGGTAAGTTTGGCGGGCCGTCGGCGGCTCGGGCGGTGAAGCGCGGAGAGGCCTCGAGTACCTGGCGGTCTAGGCGTAACTCCCATTCTCCTGCCGCACGGTACAGTCGCGTGCCGGGCGCTCGCGCCGGCATCCGACTGGTTTTCAATCGCTTCTCCGCGACTGCTCCCCCGGCCTGACTACCACCGCTCAGAGTGGAACGGCGTCGGAGTCGGTCATGACGAGTACCTCTCGATTCCCCGCGGGTCGCGGTCTACCGCGGCAGACCGGGTCGGCCTCAATGGGCGACGCTCGATGAGAACACGTTCAGGACGACGACCCCGCCGATGATCATGCCCATGCCGAGGATGGCCGGCGCATCGAGCCTCTGGCCGAAGAAGATCCAGCCGATGACGGCGATGAGCGCCACGCCCACGCCCGACCAGATCGCATAGGCCACGCCGACCGGGATCACCTTGAGGGTGAGCGAGAGGAAATAGAACGCCGCGGCATAGCCCACGACGACGATGACCGAGGGACCGAGCCGCGTGAAACCCTCCGAGGCCTTCAGGAAGCTGGTGCCGGCCACCTCGGCGACGATCGCGGCGGAAAGTAGCAGCCACTTGGACATGCTGATCAACCTCCTGGCGAGAGCGGTTCGGTAGAGCGGGGATGATACACCGCGGCGCGCATGTCTCCGCAGCGACCGCCCGCTCGCGGGCGCCCGCGCCGACACGGCGGTTGTGCGCGCGCGCCGCCGGCAGGTAGGATGGCCGTTCGCTCAGGCCGGGTTGTCCGTTCCAGCAGGAGGGAAGGATGATACTTGAAACCATTGCGACGGGCGGTTGCAGATCGTACCTGGTCGGTTGCCCCGACACCTGCGCCGCGGCGCTGATCGATCCGGAGCTCGGCCAGATCGATCGCTACGTCGGGCTGGCGGCCCGCAACGGCCTGCGCATCCGCTTCCTCATCGACACCCACACGCACGCGGATCACTTCTCGGCGACCAAGGAGATGGCGCGCCAGCTCGGGGTACCCGTGGTCATGCATCGCCACAGTCCGGCGCCGTTCGTGGACATGCGGCTGGAGGACGACGAGCTTCTGGCGGTGGGCAGGCTGCGCATGCAGGTGATGTACACGCCGGGACACACGCGCGACTCGATCTGCGTGAAGGTTGCCGACTGCCTCTTCACCGGCGACACGCTGCTCTCCGGTGCCACCGGCCGGACCGACCTGCCCACCGGCGACCCGGACGCGCTCTACGACAGCCTCTTCAACGGCATCCTGCGGCTCGATCCGACGTACAAGGTCTACCCCGCGCACGATCACCAGGGCAACGGACCCACGACGCTGGGGCGGGAGCTCGCGGTCAATCCCCGCCTGCAGCACCGCGAGCGCGGGGCGTTCGTGGAGAACATGCGCAGTCTGAACCTCACGATGCCCACCCATCTCACCGAGGCGCTGCGCACGAACATGAGCGGCGGCAAGACCGTCGACCAACTGCTCTCCGAGGCCGCTGCGCGGGTGCCGTTCATGTCGCTCGCCGAGCTGAAGAACCGCGTCGAGGCGGGTGACGGCGATCTCGTCGTGCTGGACGTGCGCGAGCGCGACGCCTACGAACAGGGACATATCCCCGGCGCGCGCCTGCTGCCGCGTGGCCAGCTCGAGCTGCGGGTGAACAAGGATCTGCCCGACCCCACCCGGCACGTGCTCACCTACTGCGCACTCGGTCTCATCTCCACGCTGGCGGCGGCGACGCTGCGCGAGATGGGCTACCAGCGCGCGGTGGCGCTGGACGGCGGCATGGCCGCGTGGCGCGATGCGGGCTACCCGGTCAGGACCGGTAGCGATCCCTGACTCCCGGTGATCGCGCCCGGAGGGGGCCGCCTGCGCCGCCTCGCACCGTACAGCGGCTCGTCGTTAAGGGTTCCTTAACCTGTCGCGCGCGCCCGTCCTCTCCTGGCGCCGGGCGGATTCCAAGGGCGTCGACTAATCTTTTCCGTACGGGGCGTAGAAGATCGTCACCTTTCGGACCCCGCGGTGTTTGTTGCACATCCGTGCAGACTGGTTGTTCGCAGACAGCGAGGAGATTCCGATGAAAAAGGCGAAACACGGTTTGGCGTTCGTGGTCGGCAGTCTGATACCTGTCGTCGGCAATGCGGGAGCGGTCAACCCCGAGGAGAATCCGTTCCGGATGGAGGAACTCGCCCAGGGGAGCATGCTGGACCCACGTGCCGAGGAGGTGATGCTCGCGCAGGGATATTGCGGCGGCATGCCGGGATGGCAGGGCGGTTACGGCGGAATGTACTGCGGCGGCGCCATGCCGGGAATGCGAGGCGGCATGATGGGTGGCCCCATGATGGGCGGCGGCATGATGTGCGGCGGCATGATGGGTGGGGGCATGGGGATGATGCGAATGATGGATACCGATCAGGACGGCAAGGTCTCGAAGGAGGAGATGGCCAAGCACCAGGAATGGATGATGAAGGCGCTGGACACGGACGAGGACGGCCAGATCGATGCCTCCGAAATGATGGGCATGGGCCACATGCGGCGCATGAAGTCGCAGTGAGACGGGCCGAGGCCGGCATCCGCCGGAATTGACGTGGCGCTGACGGGGCCGGTGACCTTCGAACATCGCAAGTCACCGACCCCCTCGGTGTATCGATTGGCGCTTGGCAGCGGGCGCGTCCTCAGCGGCGCGTGATCACGACCTCGAGATACTCCGCCGGCAGGACCAGGGTCTCGTCGCCCGAGCGGTTCATCCGGTTGAGCAGTCCCAGCAGATCGCGCGTGAGGGCCTCGCGCCCGACCTCCTCGAGCGCGGCGTAGGCGCGCTCCGTCGGTCCGTAAGAGGTGCGGAACACCTCCAGCCAGTGCGCCGGGGAGCGATAGCGGAAGGCGAAATGCCGGCGCGCGACACGGATGTCGGCGGCTTCGTGGCCGAACAGCTCCGCGAGGCGATGCTCCGTGCCCCACAGCATCGGCGACTTCACGCCCGGAGGCGGCGGCACGTGCCGGCCGATGGTCTTGAAGAGTTGTCCGAGGAATCCTTCCGGCGTCCAGTTCGCCAGCGCGATCCGGCCGCCCGAGCGGCACACGCGCAGCATCTCGCCCGCAGCCCGTTCCTGGTCTGCAGCGAACATCACGCCGACCACGGACATCACCACGTCGAAGGAGGAGTCGGCGAACACGAGTTGCTCGGCGTCGCCCACCTTGAACGTCACTGGCAAATGCTCCGCGGCGGCGCGCTCCTGCGCCCGCGCGACCAGCGCCGGCACGTAGTCGATCCCGACGACGTCGCACCACCGCCGCGCCGCGGCAAGTGCCACGTTGCCGCTGCCGGCGGCGACGTCCAGCACGCAGTCGCCGCTACGCAGATCGACCGACTCGCAGAGGGACTCGGCGATGATGCTCAGCGTCGCGCCGACCACCGAGTAGTCCCCCGAGGCCCAGGTCGCCTGCTGTTTGGCTTTCACCGCCTTCAGATCGACCGGCAGCGGGGGGGTGGCGCTGACGCCGGTGTCGAGGTGACTCTTCACTGCATGAGGTGCTGCCATTGCCATGATTTCTCTCCAAGCCATATAGGGTCATTGTCGCCAGGTGGCGGGCGTGAGGTCGGATCGGCGAGACCGTTCCGCGCCGCCATCACGTACAATTGCCATCGAGCGGCGCGCATTCTAGGGACTCGGCACCGGCGCCGACATGACCTGCCGTCCGCCGTTCTTGCCGGACAGTCCGGCATTTCCGCCGGCGCGACCGGAACGTGCGTTCCAGCGTCCCGAGGAGTCAGAACATGGGTGCCGATGCGTTGTCGGACGTGCTGCGTACCGTGAGACTGACCGGCGCCGTGTTCTTCGACGTCGATGCCTCCTCGCCGTGGGTAGCCGAGGCGCCGCCGGCGCACGTGCTTGCACCCTACATCATGCCGGGCGTGCAGCACCTCATCGAATACCACGTGGTGACCAGGGGCGCGTGTTGGGCCGGCCTCCTCGGCGAGGAGCCGATGCTGCTCAAGGCCGGCAACGTGATCGTGTTTCCGCACGGCGACGCGCACGTCATGTCGAGCGCGCCGGGCATGCGCGCGCCGATCGACATGAATACCCTGCCCACGTCGCCGCATCCGCCGCTGCCGATCAAGATCCGCCAGGGCGGCGGTGGGCCCGACGGCTCGCGTGTGATCTGCGGCTTCCTGGGATGCGACGCGCGGCCGTTCAATCCGCTGCTCGCCACGTTGCCGCGGGTGCTGCAGGTGAGCGAAGAGACCGGCGAGGGCTGGCTCAGCCATTTCATCCGCTTCGCAATGCACGAGGCGAGTCACGAGAACGCCGGCGGGGAGTGCATGCTGGCGCGCATGAGCGAGCTCATGTTCGTGGAGGTGGTGCGGCGCTATCTCGGATCGCTGCCGCCGGAGCAGACCGGATGGCTTGCGGGCTTGCGCGATCGGCACGTGGGTCGCGCTCTGTCGCTGCTGCACGATCGCCCGGCGCACCCGTGGACGCTCGATGAGCTTGCGCGGCAGACGGGGACCTCGCGATCCGTGCTTGCGGAGCGCTTCCAGCATTTCCTCGGCCAACCGCCGATGCACTATCTCGCGCACTGGCGCATGCAAGTGGCGGCCGGTCTGCTCACGCGCGGCACGGCCAACGTCGCCGGTGTAGCGACCGAGGTGGGTTACGAATCCGAGGCGGCGTTCAGCCGGGCCTTCAAGAAGTTCGTCGGTGTACCGCCCGCGACCTGGCGGCGGCAGCAGGCCGAATCCGTTTCCGGCGGCGCGGCGACATGAAAATGGGCCGGCGGCGGGCGACGAACGTCGATCACCGCCTGTTGCACTTCCATCACTCCGAAACGGACGCCGCGCCCGGCCGGAGTCGAGATGCCTTTTCGGCTACTTGGAAAGCGGCTTGTCGCCGGTGAATTTCCAGCCACCCATGGGCCCCTCGTCGCCCGCCTTGCACATCTCGAAGGTTCCATCGCTCGCGTAGCCTTCGGCCTCGTTGTGATACTTCACCGCGCGACACGGTCTGCCGTCGCGCTCGTAAGAGTTCAGAGGCGTGACGCTGCCGCTATGTCCGGTTTCAGTGTTCTTCCAGTCGGTGGTCGCCCCGTCCGCGCCGTTCAGCGCGTCTCTGCTGGCGGCGTTGAGCATCTCCCTGTCCTTGTCCGTGAAATATGCCATGGGGGATCGGTCCAGGAACTCCGTGAACACCGCTGATACAGGGGCGGCGATCGCCGTCAGCGCCGCCGTCAGAACGAGTGCGGGGATTCTGCGTTGCATGTTCGATCCTCCTCGATCGATTCGATATCGCGTTATGGTCGTCGTATTCTGACCGCTTATTGGGAAAGCACAACCTCGCTATGTGCTCGCGGATTGATGGCCGTCAATATCCAGGGAGCGGCAGATTCCCAGCGCCATGGAATGGAAGTGAGACCGGCTGAACTTGGCCGCCACGGCCTGGTCGCAGGGGGAAGGAGCGCGCTCATGCACATTGCGGCATACCTCCTCGTTGCCCTGTTGATCGGGGGCTGCGCGACCGTACCGGTGGATGCGCAGCGCGTCCTTGCCGAAGGGACCCCGTGGCGTACCGATCGTTACGGCGGCATCGCCTTGCTCGCTTCTCCGTCGTGGCCCGAGACCCACGAAGTCTGCACGAGTCCGCAGAGCGCGGCCGCGGTGAGCGTAGCGGTGCGTGATCGGCCGAGCCTGCGCACGATCCGGGACATGGTGCCGCGTCTTGCGGCAGGCGAGTGCGTGACCGTGACCGTCGATCGCGACCAGGACCTCATCGTGACGCAACTCGCCGGCGGCGCCACCGCCGACGGCAGATCGCTGCGCGTGCAAGGCACCGGATACAGACCGCCGGCGCCGGCATACCCGCTGATCTTCGGCGTGCCCCATTACCATCGCCGCCCGATTCCCTGAGTCCGCGGGCCAGGAGTCACGATCGCCAGCCAAAACTGGTACAGTCCGCAGGCGAAGGTCGTGCTACCCCGCGCGGCGGTCAAATTCTCCGGCTGTCATGCGCGCGACCGATGTGGCTACATGCGAGACGCCTGGGGGGGACTATGGATATCGTCTGGTTGTTGCTGGTGGGCCTCATCGCGGGGTGGCTGGCGGGGCAGATCGTCAAGGGCGGCGGCTACGGTGTGATAGGCGACATGGTCGTCGGTATCCTCGGCGCCCTGATCGGCGGCTACGTGTTCCGCAGCCTGGGTCTGGCCCACGGGTACGGGCTGCTGGGCAGCATCGTCGTGGCGACGATCGGCGCGATCATCCTGATCGTCGTTCTGCGCATCATCAAGCGCGCTTAGGGCGAGGCGGGACGCGGGCGCTCACTTCGCCCGCGATGGCAGGGATACCGTGCGCCCGGCGATCATGAAATCGCCCCTGCCCTGGTGATGGAAGGTCTTGAGCCGCGCGCGCCGCGCGGCGCGCCAGGCCTTCACCACCTCGAGGACGAAGAGGTTGTACCGGCTCGCCATGCGCGTATCGACGACCTTGCACTCGAAGTTGACCGGACATTCCGCGATCAGCGGCGCCTCGACGCATTGCGCCGGCTCCGCTGTGAGCTCGAAGGCCGCGAACTTGTCCGTGGCGCGGCCGGAGCAGTTGCCGCAGGCAACCGCCTTGGCCATGAGCGGCACCGTGGGGATGTTGATGACGCATTCCTTCGCGGCCTTGAGCAGGCCGAAGGTGTAGCTGCGATCGCTGACGACGCAACCCACGAGCGGTGGGTCGAAGTCGAGCATCGTATGCCACGACATCGTCATGATGTTGAATCGTCCCTTGCGCGCGGTCGTGAGCAGCACCACCGGTCCCGGCTCGATCAGGCGATAGACGCTACCGAGAGGCAGGCATCTCTTGATGCCCATGATCGAAGTGTAGACGTGGCCGGCGACTCCAGCGCGGATTCGTTCATGCGCCTCTCCTGGTCGTGGCGTTGCCGCGCCGCCTCCGCGCGCAGCATTTCATCGGTCGAAGCGGCCTTCGCTCGCACCGCGGGAGGAAGTCCCGTGCGGGCCACCGGCAGCGGACGAGCCGCGACCTTCCGCTCGCGATAGGTCGGTTCCCCGCCAAGGGCGATGCGGATCTCGCCCGCCCGCGGCCTCGTCGAGAGAGAACCAGCCGAGCGCGTGTCCGGCACCGGAATAGCGGAAGGACGCATTCGACTTGTAGCGCCTCACCTGCTGGCCCTCGAAATAGGGGCGCGCCCAGGTGCTGACGGGCTCATCCGCGAAGTACTCGATACGGACGAAGAGGGGCTCGTCGCGAACGAGCGTGAGCTCGCTGCGTGAGGATCGGTCGCGGCCACCCTCGCAAGAGCCCCCGCCTGCGCGACCCCGGTGGTCGCGCACCGGGAGATCAGCGCGGCCATGATCAGCAACCCGTGTCGCTTTCCGGATTGTTGCCGCTTCATCGGGGTCACCTCGGGGCGAGAAGCGTCAGCGGCCGTCATGCTTCCGTGCTCACAGGGAGCTGCCATCGAATTCGGTGACCGGTATCGAGGCGAGGTCGATGCCCTCCAGGCAGCGGACGTTGATGGCCGCCGTGCGCGTGCCGTTCGTATCCCTGCCCTCGGCGTAGGCATGGATGCCGCAGTTCGGGCAGAAGCGGTGCCTGATGAGGTGCCTGTGGAACGAGTAGGTGCTCGCGTTCTTCTCCGGCGTGAGGAGGCGCAGCCGCTCCCGCGGCACGAACCAGAGCAGCGAGCCGCGGCGCTGGCAGATCGAGCAGTTGCAGGACACGGCCCCGTCCAGCGTGCCCTCGACCTCGAACGCCACGCTGCCGCAGTGGCAGCTCCCCCTGTATTTCATGTAGTTACCCCTTGCTCGCTATCCATGCCAGTCTCCCCGGCAGCTAGCACGTTCTCTGCCACCGTGCCCGCCGTCGCGCCGCGATCAGGCCAAGAAATCCGACTTCGCTGCCTTCGAGCGCAGCGCCAGTGCCCGGCGGAACGCGTCAGCGATCTCGTCGTCCGTGAGACCGACATTCGTCACGGTGAAGGCCGAGGGAAAGTCGGCCGTTTCACTGAGCGCGTGGACCTTGCGGATCGTCGCGGCGTCCATCGGTATCTGCATGGACGGATCGCGGGCGGCGATGCGTTCGAGACAGACCTCCAGGGGAGCCGAGACGCGGACCGCCAGCCGCTCCGACGGAGGCGCGAGCGACAGCAGCCCCTCGAGGATCTCGTGCGATGCGCCGGTGGTCTCGACGCACACGAGATCGCCAGCGCGCAGCGCGTCGGCGATCCGCGGATGCACCCTGGCGATGCCCTCCGGGATGCTCGGCTCGCGGCCGGCGCGCCTGCACTCGGCGTAGTAGGCCATCCACAGCGGCTCGACGTGAAAGAAATGCGCGCCGAGCCTGCGCTCCAGCACCCGGCCGATGTGGCTCTTGCCGCTGCCTTTCGGGCCGACCAGCAGCACCAGAATACGCCTCGCGCTCTGTTCGGATCCCGAGATCGACACCGCCCTCGCCTCCCACCGCCGCGGACCACGCCATGATCCTCCAATAGCTTTGCACCGTTCGAACGGGCGGCCAAGCGGCGCCGCGGGCGAGACCCCGATCGTGTCCGGGAGCGACCCTGCGATCGCATCGATTGACGCCCTTCCGGGGCGCGCGCATGAACGTTTCGTACGGGCATGCGCCGGATTGAGAGTTTGTACGGTGGCGCGTCTGCTCCTGATTGGATGAGTGAGGGATCCGTCGTGTTTCCCACGTTCACATGCCGCGGCCCCTTCACTATCATCTGCCCGAGGAACAATGAAACGGGAAAAACTTCCATCATGCTCATTCTCACCCGCCGCGTCGGAGAAACACTGAACATAGGTGACGAAATCACCGTCACGGTTCTGAACGTGAAGGGCAATCAGGTTCGGATCGGGGTCAACGCCCCGAAAGACGTGACCGTACATCGCGAAGAGATCTACGAAAAGGTCCAGCAGGAGAAGTCGCAGCCGTCGAACTGAGGAGAAGGGGTGCGCGCCGCGCGCGCCTGGGCGCGGTGCGGTCGCCCCGGCGGCCATGGGGCGGCACTGCCCGCAGCCCCGGTTGCTGTCGGTGAGGCGAAGACTTCCGTCACCGCCTGGCCGGTCCCCGTGTATCGCGACGTCCGGGCAATTCGTCGGCGACGAGCTCGATGTACTCTGCCTCCGCATGATCGAGCATGTCCATCAGCTCCCGACTGCGAATGTCTTGGGCGTCCAGCTGGATGGTGTCGTCGCCGCCGGGCTTGCGGGTCGGATCGAAGGCGCGTCCTGCCGCTTCATAGCCTTTGCGTCTGGCCATGAGATCGACGTGCCAGTCTCTCAACTGCAACAGGAATGCCTCCTGCACTTCCCTGCCGATGCCCGCGGACGCCATGCCTTCCTTCAGCCCGGCGATGAGTTCGGGAGCACGCTCGACGAGCTCCGCCTTCTCATCCTCCGTGGGCACGGGCCTGACGCTCCAGAGGAGCAGGGCGGTCGTTTCCATGGCCGAGCGGACCTCGTCGCTGTCCTCGCCGTAGGAATCCAGGGTCAGTGTCAGATACTTGCACCAGTCGCCCAGCAGGAACTGAACGACGAAGGCGGGCGGGAGCGGCCCTCCGGAGGCCTGGATGGCGTGCCGGATCTCGCCGCTGATTCGTGCCGCCGCCTTCAAGTCTGTCGAGAAACGGGTCATAAACGGATCCTGTCGAGAGTTTCCGCGGGCCGCCGGTCTCGGCGGCTCATGAACCAACTGCGTTATCGGGAGCCTCCCCGAACGCACGCACGCGGCCAAGACACGTTCGCCGGAGCGGTGAACGATGTCGCAGAAATGGTCCGCCCAGCCCGCTCGCGTCCCTGCGAGCAGGAGGGGAGAGTCAGGGCGAAGGGGCCGGGCGGTAAACGGTTAGCGGCCCGTTGGCGCCAGCCTTGAACCGGGGGGCGGAGCGGACCGGCGACCGAGGCGTGGACCCGTACGTGTCCTCGCGCCCTTGGCAGTCAGCGAGCCGGTGCCCCTTTGCCGCTCTAGAGCAGATCCGCCACGTCCAGCCCCCACACCGTGGAGCTGCCCTCGTGGGCGAGCAGGGGGGTGATCTCCGCGCCCGCGCCGGTCGGCATCACCTGCACCACGCCGAAGTTGAACTCCTTCACCACCTCGCGCAGCGTCGAGCGGATGCCCTGGGCGACCGTGAACGCCTCGTCCACGTAAACGCCCACCAGCACCTCGTCCTGCTGCGCGCTGATGCCGGAGGAGGTCAGCGAGGCGGCCCGGTACTCGGGCTCCGAGGATTCGATGTCGAAGATGCAGCCGACGTGGATGTCGCCGGAGAGGAAGACGAGGCTGCGCGCCGCGCCGCCGCTCGTGTTGGCGGTACGCGCCGTGCCGGCCAGGCGCAGCAGCGCGGCCTGCTCGGGCCGTGCGTACTTGTGTGACCACTGGTCGCGTGCCTCGTCGATGTTCGAGACCTTGTAGTTGCCGAGGTTGAGCTGCCTGCCCGCGAGGCGCGAGAGGTGCACGTTGGCGATGGCGAGCGGTATGTCGGACTTCTCGCCCGATGACTTCGGGTGAAGCACGCCGTCGATGTCGCCGTGCCGGAAGGCGACGATGTCGTCGGTGCGATCGCCGAGCAGCTTCTGCACTTGTCCGCCGGGGTCCATCGAGGCGATCGGCGTGGCCGTCACCACCGCCAGCGCCTCCACGTCCGCCGGCAGGGTGTCGAAGACCTGTCTGATGAATCCCCACTGCTCGGCACCGAGTATGGGGAGTTCCTGGCGGAAGACGTCGCGGGCGCCGCGACTGTCCAGCACGAGCACCACCAGCCGCCCGCACCGGAACGCGTAGGGCATGGCCCGCCGCTGCCCCGGCAGCGGCGGCGCCTCGATATAGTTGGGCAGCGGTTGCACCGGCAGCGCCAGCGGATTGTGGCAGGCCTGGAAGTGCCAGTACGCGTCGCGGCAGTCTTCGAAGTAGGCGTTGCACTTGCCGAAGATCTCCGCGCCGCGCGGATGCTTCGCCAGCATGGTCGGGCTGTCGGAGGCGAGCGAGCCCCAGCCGTCGCGGATCTCGTGGTCGTCCCACATCATGTAGACGGGCACGCTCGCCATCACCTTGCGCACCGGCTCGCGCGACCAGTTGGCCTGGTAGGCCTCGGCGAGCGCCTCCCGCCGCGCGGCCGGCGCGGACAGGAAGTGGTCCGCGAAGACGTTGGGCTCGTCCTCGTCGATGTACGCCTGGTCGCCCACCATCAGCACGAAGTGCGGCTTGGCAGTCTCGATGAAGCGGCTGAACTGCTCCCAAAGGCCGTCGAAGTGCGTGGTGCTGCAGGAGATGACGCAGAATAGGAGGTTGGCCATGGAACCCGGCGCCGGCATCGTGCGGAAGCTGCCGCGCGAACGGGCGACGACGCGGCCCCGGCGCAGGACGCTGTAGCGGTAGCGCCGGTCCGGGCGCAGGCCGGTGGCCGTGGCGATGGCGGTGCGGAACTCGAGCCCGCCCTCGGTGCTCGCGAAGTCGAACAGGCCCGCGCCCTGCACCCGCAGCTGGTAGTCGATCGGATCGTCGAACACCCGGATCCACACGCGCGCGCTCGCCTCGTCGGTGTGGCCGATGACCGGTCCGAGTCGCAGCCGGCTGACGGCGCGCTTCCGGGGCATGGCTACTTCCGGGAGGATTCTTTCGCCATCTCGCCGGCGAGCCCGGCACCGATCGCCTGGCGCATCTCCGCGGCCTCGCGGACCGAGAGCGCGAGTTTCACTGGTTCGGCGGCGGCCGCCCTGGCGCGCTCGCCCTTGTGCAGGGCACGGCGCTGCCGCAGCCGCTCGTTGTAGCCATCGATGGCCGGGGCGTGTTTGATGGCACGCGCGATGCCGCGCAGATCGCTCGTGCCGGCGGCCTTCAGCGCGCGGCGGTGCGCTTCGCCCAGGTGCAGCGCCTTGGTCGCGGCGCCGAAATCCAGGTTGCGCGGATCGCCCGCGCGCAGCTTCGCCCATGCCTCGATCAACGTGTCGAGGATGCGCGGGTCGTCCAGGCGGAGCGGTCGCTTCCCCAGTGTTCGGCGGTTGGCGAGCAGCGTGGCGAGGCGGTTCTCGAGCAGGTTCCACCTCGTCACGCTCTCATAGGCGCGCTCGCGCGCCGCCGCGCGCGCGGAGCTTGCCGTGCTCGTGATGCCGCCGAGGTCGAACTCGCCCGGATCGATGTCGACGGGGAGCAGTGGAGTCACCGAGGCCGAGCTGCCGTTTACCACCGGTCCACCGGCGGCCGCGAAGGTGAAACAGGTGTCGAGCGCGCGATCCTCGCCGAGCAGCACGCCGCGCTCCAGCGGCGAGCGCTGCACCTCCCGGTCGTACTCGTCGCGCAGCGTCTCCAGCCAGATCTCCAGCAGATGCTTGTAGTTCACGGTCGCCCGCTTCACCGAACCCGCGAAGGGCAGCGGCGTCGGCGAGACGACGTCGATCAGCATGAGTCCGCTGCCGGCGATCACCCATTGCTCGAGCACCGGGCGGGTGAACTCATCGGGGTTGGGCAACGCGCCGATCAGGTCCACGTCGAACTCCTCCAGCGGTGTGCCCGGCGGATAGACGCGATCCAGGTACACGAGGGCGCGCACGAGGTCGGTGTTGAAGTTGAACCGGTCGTCCAGCGTGAACGGCCCCGGCGGGTTGTCGAGCACGCACACGCGCCGCAGCCGCGCGTTGACGCAGAAGTTCTCCTCGCGCGGCACGAGCACCACGGCCGTGAACTCCTGGACGCCCTCGATGCCGGAGGAGCGCCGCGCCAGGAGCTGGCTGTACCAGAGATTCGGATCCGCCGGGTCGAGCGAGAGCAGCTGCAGCGGCTGCGGAGAGAGCGAATAGCGCAGGTGCGGCGTGCCGACGTACTTCGCGTTGAGCAGCGTCAGCACGTTCTCGATGCGGGTGTGGTGGCTGACGAGCTCGCGCCGCTCCTGCGAGGCCGCGCGCGAGGTGGTGTCCACGACCTGGGAGACCGCGCGCTCGGCGCTCACGTCGGTAGACGTGCGCCGCGCGGACCCGCCGATCGACACCGGGCCGATGCCAATCCCGGCGCTGGCGCCGAGGGAGGTGGTGCGCGAGCGGCTGCTCGAGGTCTCGTACATCTGGCTGCCGCTCTTGCCCATGAACTGTCCGTCGGCCTCGCCCTCGTAGATCTCGCTGCCGACCACGCCGGTCTGAACCATCCGCCGATGCAGCGGCGCGGCGGCGTGGAAGTACGGACGGATCGTGCCGGTCGCGCCGGAGGGATTGCGGACCTTCAGGTCCAGCTGTACGAAGAAGCACGGCACGCCCTCGCCCAGCGCGGCGCCGGCCACCGGGGGGATGTTCGCGGGAAACGCGGCCGGGGAGATCGAGGTGGTGAACTTCAGGTACACCAGGCGCTGGTCGGGGAAGCGGCCGGTGATCTCCTCGTCATCCGGCTCGAACGTGAAGAGCGAGATCGCGGTCTCCTCGGGCTCGCCGGCGGCGAGCGGCTGCGTGGTCGAGGCGAGCTTCCAGGGGATCTCCAGCGGCGGCGGCAGGACTTCCTCATCGGCCATGGCGATGTTCCCTCCAGCCGGCATGCGGCTTCAGGGTGGACGCGGGCGGCGCACGTACCACGCGGATAAACGAAGAGTATAGACCCTGCGGCAGGATGTGCCCGCCGAGGGCCGTTGCGACCAGGGTGCTGAAGGCCGTCGTCAGGCGCGAGGCACGGAACTCCCGGCGGGCATCCTCCTCTGAATCCTTGCGCGGTACCTGCCGCGCGGATATCTGCTAAGGTTGCGCCAGGGCGGTCGCCGCCACCGCCATCGGAGAAGGTCATGACATCCACGTTCTTTCGCACCCGCATGCTCCTTGCCGCGCTGCTGCTCGCTGGCGTATCCGCTTGTGGCAAGGAGCCCGCTGCACCGGCGTCGGCAGCGAATGCACAGCCGGGAGCACAGGCCGACGTTCAGGCACCCGCCGCCACCGAGACGCAGCCCGGCGAGCGGCAGCCGGCACCGCCGCAGGCGCAGGGCGTAGCCTCAACAGCAGCCGGCAGAGATCCGGTCATGGACGTCTACAAGAGCCCGACCTGCCAGTGCTGCGAGAAGTGGATCGACCATGTGCACGCGCAGGGCTTCCGCACGGCGGTCTCGCATCCCGACGATCTCGACACCACGAAGGACAAGCTGGGTGTACTGCTCGCCTACCGCTCCTGCCACACCGCCGTGACGAAGGACGGCTACGTGTTCGAAGGACACGTGCCGGCGAAATTCATCCGGCAGTTCCTGGCCGAGAAGCCCGAAGGCGCCATCGGCCTCTCCGTGCCCGGCATGCCGGCCGGCAGCCCCGGCATGGAGGTCGACGACACGTTCATGCCCTACGAGGTGCTGCTCTTGAAGATGGACGGCAGCGCGTCGCGATACGCGTTCGTCGGCTCACCCGCCGATCAGGCGCACTAGGAGCGGGGCCGCAGTCCAGCTCTCGTAGCCGCATCCGCGCGGTGGCCGCCGCTGGTGCCGGTCTTGCTCCGCTCCCCCTCGCCTCGGGCATCGGGTCCCTGTCTCTACCCCTCTTGGGATACTACTGCAGCACCGTGTTTCGAAATGCGACAACCCTTTCCCCGGGGCAGGAACGGGTTCAGAATGCCCCCCGCTTAACCCCCGTACGGGTGAATTCCATGATCGATACCGCGGCACTCAGTGACCAGGAACTGCTCTTGTTCATCGAGATTCGTCACATCTGCGAGCGCGCCAAGGCCGCCAATGCTCGCGTCGAGCAACTCTTCAAGCGCGACCAGCGCTCGCAGTCCATGTTGAATGAGCCGGCGAAAGGCCACGATCGAACCGCTCGAACGTAAAAGCCCCTCGCCGTGTCCGCCGTAACAACCGCCTGTAATTCCCCGCCCCGCTCATTCTGGCCTCTCTGCACGCCCCGCCGCGCCGCGCGGTAGCTCGCTCGTGCGCGGCGGGGACTGATGCGGTCCTACGGTGTCTTGGCGACGGCCTTGTCCCTGGTCGCGGCCGAGCGCTTCTCGCAGTGCCAGCCGGTGTACTTGCCGCGGACCATCGGGACGCACGCATATCCGCGCGGCGGCAGTTCGTAGCCCGCCAGCTCGACCGTCGACGCCGGCGTGCGGGCGGCCGGCGCGGCATGTGCGGTGT
>Ga0073934_10006221_pt1 | contig 17575 bp, 15 predicted proteins | sample LarsenN4metaG_FD_76834 | JGI IMG/M metagenome (GOLD analysis project Ga0073934, IMG submission 76834) | Hot spring sediment bacterial and archeal communities from British Columbia, Canada, to study Microbial Dark Matter (Phase II) - Larsen... ... | reverse complement strand
CAGCAGCGGCCATGGCAGCTTCCGGCAAGGACGAGCCGCGTGAAAAGGCCCAGAAGCTTCTGGCGACGGCTCGGGCTCACCTGGTTAGGGGCGAACATGACCAAGCCCTGCAGATCGTTAATCAGGTTCAGGCCATGGGGCTAACCTTCCGTGATGGCGAGGACACTCCTGAGAAGGTCCGAGCAGCTCTCAGGGATCGCGCCGTCGTTCAGGCCGTAACACCATCGATTCAGGTCACCGAATCCAAGCGCCAGCAGGCGCTCAAGCATCTTGCAGAAGCACGCAGCCTCCAGAAGCAGGGCTTGCTGTTGCAGGCGCTGGCAGCAGTCGAATCCGCTCGAGAGTGTGGGGCCATCTTTGCTCCTGGGGACGAACTTCCCGAGGCCGTCCTCGCGGAGCTCAAGAAAGACTGCACCGGCCAGATCGACGCCTGCGTGGCCGTCGCTGACACGCTGGCCTCCCACGGCCGCTACCAGGATGCCGAGGCCTATCTCAACTACAGCCGCCAGCTCGCAATCGGCTTCAAGCTCCCTGCTTTCAAGATCGACGAGCACCTCATCCAGGTGAAAGCCCAGGCAACTCGCGGCCTTGAGGCCGCCGAGCCCGATCCGCAGGCCAAGGCGCTGGTCCAGGCCATCGAGCAGGAAGTCAAGCAAGGCCATCTAAGCGAGGCTCGTCGTCTCGCCGAGTCGCTGTACAACGGCCCCTTCGGGATGAAGCCTCAGGCTGCCGAATGGCTTGCCAAGCTCGACGACCTCGAGTTCCGCAAGGATTCCTACGAAGCCGAGGTCTACTACGAGCTGGCCGTGCAAGCCTTCATCAACAAGGACTTCGACGGCGCTGCCAGCTATCTCCAGGGCGCTGACCTGCGGCTGCTCGACAAGCGGAAGCAGGCCCATGCCCGCGAACTGCTGGCAAGCATCGAGCAGGTCAGGCGAAGCAAATAGCCCCTCTCGGAAGTGGTCCTGACTCTCGCCGCCTGAGCCTGGCTCAAGCGGCGAGAATCGTACCTGGGTCCTTTGGACACGAACTGCTAGAGCAACTCGCTGATCGGTTCCGGATCGTCAAGCACCGACACCGGTCGGCCGCTTGGGTCGAGCAGCTGAAGCTTCGGATCGATCCCCAGCACGTGATAGATGGTCGCATGGATGTTGCACGGCGTCACCGGCCTGCTGTTGGGGCGCGTGCCCAGCCGATCGGTCGAGCCGACAATCTGGCCGCCCTTCACGCCTCCGCCGCCCAGCAAGCAGAACATGGCGTGGCCCCAGTGATCGCGGCCCGGCGTGCCCATGCTCATCGGCGCGCCGCCATTGCCGCCGTCGTTCATCTTCGGCGTTCGGCTAAACTCGCCGCACAGGACGACCAGAGTTGAGTCAAGCAGCCCGCGCTCTTCGAGATCGGTGAACAGACCGTGGACAGCGCTGTCCACTTGCGGAAGATAGCGCTCCATGCCCTGCTTGAGGTCCCAGTGATGGTCCCAACCGCCGAAGTGGACGGTGACAAAGGTCGCCCCGGCCTCGACGAGCCGCCTCGCCAGCAAGGTGCTCTGGCCCCAGCTGTGCCTGCCATAGCGGTCGCGAACCCGTGGATCTTCGAGGTTGATGTCGAACGCTCGGCGTGCCGTCGGACCGCTGACGAAGTCGAATGCCTCTTGCTCGAAGCGGTCCATCACCTGGGCCTCGCTCAGGCTGTCGAGATGGCGGCGGGCCGAGTCAAAGTGCCTGGCGAGTGAGCGACGATCTTCGAGCCGGTCCAGGCTCAGCCCGCTGGCGAGGTTCAAGTTCTGCACCTTGAAGCCAGGGCTGTTGGCGTCGTTGACCGTTTCGAAGGGGTTGTACATGCCGCCCAGCAAGTGGCCGCCGAAATAGCCAGGCCGCAAGCCGATGCTCATCCCGTAAGGAATGGCCACGTAGCCTGGCATGCCGGGCTGCCGCGGTCCGCACTCCCGCTGGACAATCGCGCCGATGCTGGGGAACTTCTGCTCGGTGTTTGCCCCGCTGACGCCCATGTCCTTGGTCGTCAACATGCGGTGTCCGCCGGCGAAGTGGTCGCCGGTGTCATGGTACAGCGAGCGCACGATCGAGAACTTGTCGGTGATCTGGGCCTGGAGCGGGAACAGCTCGCTGATCTCGATTCCCGGGACGACCGTGCGGATGGGCATCCAGATGCCGCGGTACTCAGCCGGCGCTTCGGGCTTGAGATCGTAGAGGTCCATGTGGCTCGGGCCGCCATCGAGCCAGATGAGAATGACCGAGGTGCGTCGCTTCGACGCCCCGCTCGCCTCCCGGGCGCGCAACAACTGCGGCAAGCTCACGCTGGCCATTCCAGCCACGCCGAGCTGCAAAAAGCTGCGACGGGTGAGCCCATCGCAGTACCGGCCGGAACGGCCCAAATCGAGTCGGAACATACCCAAGGCCCCCCTTGGTTTGATCCTGGATACGAACAACATCTCTAATCTTATCAGTCTGGTGATCATGCCGGAAGAGGATTCTTCTCCGGCTTCACGAACCTCTCCAGCCCGCACCAACCCGCCGCGCAACAAATAGAGATCGGCATGCCGTGCCGTTTTCTGCGGAGATTCCTGGGCGGAACAGGCTCTCCGGCTTCTGTAACCGCATAAACCGCGCAACATCTTCGCAAGGGTCCTTGCCGGCCTCCCCTCGGGGGGTGAGTCGGGGCATTCGAACCCTCGCCACGACTGCCGGCGCAACAAAGAGAATTCCCAATCCGAGTTGTTTTTCTCGGGAATTGCAGAGCGTACGGCAGTCAGGCGGACCCGAGTGCGCAACAAATCCGCAACCCTGGAGGCCGAAGAGACCGCCAGCAGCCGTCTGCCAAACTGGCACCCGGCGGTAGCGTGCCGAGAACACACCTTGCCCACATCGCCTGTCATTTTTGCAGATTCCCATGAAGGAGCCTCACTGAGGCTTGTACCGTGGCATCTGAACGCTCGCTGCCACCTGATACCGTACAAATGACCATTTATTAACCGCGGTTCGATCGGGATTCCACTTTCTCGTTGCCCGCCAGCCTGCAAGGCGGTATCACAGTGAATGCCTCAGCCAGCTGCCATGACTTCCGGTGATTCATGCCCATCACGTTTCGCTGTGCTTCCTGCAATGCCAAGCTGACCGCCAAGGATTCGCAGGCCGGCCAGGGGCTTGCCTGCCCGAGTTGCCGAGCCCGCATCTCGGTGCCAGTTCCCGAGGTTCCAGTGACCTCTGCGCCGCCGCCGCCGACCGTGCCAGCGCCGGCCTTCATCATGGACCTGGAGCCGATTGATGAACCCGCACCGGCCGAACCCCAGAACGCACCTGATCCCGCGCCCGAGGAGCAGACCTACGCGCACGGGAAGTCGCGTTGGGGGAGTCGCCGCACCGGCCGGACCAGCACGGACGAGCCCTGGTATTTCGGCTTCCTGGAGACCTACGCAAAGATTCTGGTCATTCTCTTCCTGACGGTAGAGCTGATCGGCCTGCTCTTCATGGTGATCAGTTCGTTGCCGGCCATCAGCTTGCTTTTCTCACAGGATGCCGGCGGCGGTATCCTTGGGCTGATCGGCGTGATCATTGCCGCGGTGGTGATGATCATCATGGCCGCTGCGGGCTTCCTCTTCGTGCTGGTCCAGTGCGCCTTGGTCCTGCTGGTCGTGGACATGGGCCGAAGCTTGCGGGCGATCAAGGCCAACTCCAGCAGGCCTCCCAGTTCGTGAGGCATCCTTCCGATTGTCAGGAATCACGCCAGGTGAGCCGTTTAAGAGAGGGGCGTCCTTGCGGGCCCGCCGCGCTGTTTGGGCGAGAACGACCCTCGGCCGCTCCGGGCCGTCGGCGCGGCTTGTCGGGGTCATGGTCGGCGCGCGATCCCTGGGCCAGACTGCGAATCTCGTACGCCGCCGCCACGTTTTGTGGGCAAGTGAGCAGTCAGCCTCCGGTTGGTCCCAGATCGTAGTCGGCTTACGAAAAGCCTGAAACGACGCTGCCTCTGCTTTGGCGAGCATCCCGTGGCTTGGCTTCGATTAAGCCGGTATGATGGAGCCTGGGAGGTCCATGCGTATGCCTAGCACCGCCTGCCCTGACTTTGCGAGTTCCAGGCCGTGTCGCCGCCGCATCTTGCAGGCCGGTACGTGTGGGCTGCTTGGCCTCACGCTGCCCGAATTGCTGCGCGCGGAAACGGCCCAGGGCGGCCGAGCCCGGGCTCGCTCGGTGATTTTCCTGCATCAGTACGGAGGGCCAAGCCAGTTCGAGACCTTCGACATGAAGCCGAACGCTCCCGAGAACATCCGCGGGCAGTGGCAGCCCATCCCGACCAGTGTTCCAGGAATCCAGATCTGCGAGAAGTTGCCGCGCCTGGCCCCGCTTGCCGATCGGCTCACGCTGATCCGCACGTTGACGCACGAGATGAAGAACCACAACTCGGCGGGCTACTATAGCCTCACGGGTTATGCTCCGCCCACCGACGACCAACGGCTTCGCGACTCGCTCGATCTCTTTCCGGCCTACGGATCGGTGGTGGATCGCCTCGCGCCCTCGCGAGCGGGGCTGCCGACGTTCGTCGCTTATCCGCACGTCATCCGCGACGGCTCGATCACCCCAGGGCAGCATGCAAGCTTTCTGGGCAAGCGGCACGATCCGCTGCTTTTCACCAACGACCCGAACAGCCCTAGCTTCAAGCTGCCGGAGTTGAGCCTGCCTGCGCGGCTGACCCCCGAGCGCCTGGAGAACCGCCGGCAGGTGCTCGAACTCATCGACGAGCAAGCCCGACTGCAGGAGTTCTCGGCGACGGCGCGCGGCATCGACGAGCACTACCAGCGCGCACTGAGCATGCTGGCCTCGCCGGAGGTGAAGCGGGCCTTCGACCTGTCCGCCGAACCTGCCCAGCTGCGCGACCGCTATGGCCGCACCACGTACGGCCAGAGCTGTCTGCTCGCCCGCCGGCTGGTGGAAGCAGGCGTCCGCTTCGTGAACGTCTACTTTGCCGAGACGATCGGCGGCCAGAGCACCACGAGCGGCGGATGGGACACTCACGGCTTCAATGGCAAGAGCTGCTGGCCCATCCTGAAGGATTACCTGCTGCCCATCACCAACCAGACGCTGCCGACGCTGCTGGAAGACCTCGAATCGCGCGGGTTGCTGGACTCGACGCTGGTCGTGTGGATGGGCGAGTTCGGCCGGACGCCGCGAGTGAATGGCAATCCTGGCCGCGACCACTGGCCGCAGTGCTACACGGCGCTCCTGGCCGGCGGCGGAGTGAAACGCGGGTATGTTCACGGCGTCTCGGACAAGACCGGCGCCTACCCAGCCAGCGACCCGGTGCGACCAGACGACCTGGCGGCGACGCTCTTCCACTTGCTGGGCTTGGATCCGCGGACCGAAATCCACGACGCTCTCAACCGGCCGCTGCCCATTGCCAGGGGAAGTGTTATCGACGAAGTTGTGGCCTGAGGCCTGCCAGGGCGGGACGAACGCGATTCAGGCCCCAGGTTCCGGCTGGCTGGCCAACTCCCGCTCGATGCCGGCGAGCAGATCGGTGATGACCTTGCTGGCGGCAGCCTGGATCAAGCCGCGCGGCACGGCTTTCAGAAGCCCGCCCAGCTGCTGGACGTCGGCGGTCCAGCGCATGAGCGTTCCGCCGTCTTGATTGCTCAAGGTCATCGCTGCCAGGACGTCGGCGGTGCTGCCGATGCCCTTGGTCCTTGCCAGGAATGCGGCCCGTTCTGGCTCGGCGGCATCCTGACGAGTGAGGCTAAGCTGGAGTTCGCCGCGGATAAACGAGAAGCCTGGGCGCAACACCACGTTGGCCGTGGGATCCTCGATCGACTTGACCTCCGCCACGTCGGGGATGCAGCGGACGAGAAACTGCAGATCGACCAGCTTCCGCCAGACCTCGCCGTACGGCTGCTTGAGGAGCTTCTCGCCTTCGAGGTGCAGCATGACTCCTCCGATGCCGCGGTTCGCTCACCCACGGGGATGGGCAGAGGCCTGCGCTTCACTTGCCCTGCGCGGGCGCTGGGGGCGCCAGCCTGGTTCCTTTCTCCGTGGAGGCTGGGGCTGGGTTCTCCGGGGCGATCGCCGCGGGTTTGCCGCAGCCGCTAACCAGCAGCGCCCCCGCCAGGAACGCGCAAATCGAGAAGGCACGCATCGGCGACCGCTCCCTACTTCTTGGCGGGCTTGTTCTCCAGCTTCATGGTGAACTCGCCCTTCTTGCCCTTGGCGGTGGCGTACTTGCCGTTGAAATCGTTGCCGACCAGTTCCCCCGTCCACTGGTATACGCCTCCGTCCTTCTCGCCGAGATCGACCTCGCCAGCAAAGACGATGCGATTGCCTTCCTTCTTGCCTTTCATGGAAATCTGGAAGGCGTACTCGCGGCCGCAGTAGCCGGAGAAGACGGCGGAATAGTTGTCGCCATCCACCTTGCGGGCCACGCAGTGCAGGTCGCCGCCGTGGCCCGTGCCCCCGCCCTGCCAGGTTCCCTTGTAGATGAGGACGTCGCGTTTTTGCTGGAGCAGCCAGGAGTACAGCTCGGGGTTGTTGTACGTTTCGGTCCAGGAATCGTGCTCGGCCTCAGGATAGACGGTGAACTTCGGCTCGCGTCCCGCCTTCTTCAGGGCGTCGACCATCTCCTGGGAGCGCTTGAGAGGGACGACGCTGTCCTTGGCGCCGTGGAAGACCCAGATGGGCAGGTCCTTGAGCTTGCTTGCATCGGCAACGTTGCCGCCGCCGCAGATCGGCGCGATGGCGGCGAAACGCTCGGGATTGGCGGCAGCCCAGAGCCACGTGCCGTAGCCGCCCATGCTCAGCCCCGTCAGGTAGACGCGGTCGGGATCGACGTTGTACTTGGCCAGGATCTCGTCGAGCAAGCTGTTGAGTGCTTCCACCTTCCAGCCGAAGCTTGGGGCCTGCGGCGACACCACGACGAAGGGAAAATCCTTCCTGGTTTCGACAATCTTCGGCGGGCCGTGCTTCTTGACGAGTTCGAGGTCCGTGCCAGTCTCGCCGGCGCCGTGGAGGAAGATCAGCAGGGGCCACGGCTTGCCGTCGCTCTGATATTGCTCGGGAAGGAAGAGATGGTAGCCCAGCCGAACGCGGACGGTGATTTCCTTGTCCAGCTTCTGGGGCTTCTGGACGCCAGGAGCGGGCTTGTTTGAGTTGTCCGCCTTGCGGTCATCGCCCATGGCCGCGGTCTCCAGTGCAAGGAAAGAGGCGCCCGCCAGAACGACCCAAAGCAGTGCTTTCACGTGAAGACTCCCTGGTGAACCTGCAAGATGGCCTTTGCTGGAATGGAGCTAGTCGAGGATCGCCGATACGTCGCTGTTGTAGCCGTCCTTGCGGCCGGCGAGCTGCTGGAGCATGGCCCAGTCGGAAGAGGGCATGCCGGAGCCGAGCCAGGCGGTCTGGCCGTAGCGCACGCCGCGCGTCGAGCAATCGGCGAAGCAAAACTGAACCGAAGCGGGGTGGCGGGCGGAGAATCGCCACCAGTCTGCCCCGCCGGAGTACGGATCGAGGTTGCTGCGGCCGAGACCGAGCCCGGTGCCGAAGCCACCCATGCCGAACCAGGTCCAGCAGGTCTGGCGGGGGCCGACGCCGGCAGCACCGAGGCCTTCGCCGAACATTAGCGTGTTGCTTGTGCCGTCCTGAACGGCGAGCTGCCCCAGCGTGTTGTCCGAGCGATTCGCCAGCACGCCCTCGTAGCCACCCATGGTCGGGGCAGGGCTGAGTCCGAGCGGATTCGGCGCGGGATACGTGAAGAAGAACTTGCCGCCTGTCCCAGCGACGCCAGCGTAGTTGGTGCGGCCGAGTTGCAAGTCGCCGGCGAGGTTGCGAGCCATGTTGGGGTAGGCCCCGTTCTCAGCGTAGAGGTACAGGAATGCCGCGGCTACCGATTCATTTACCGAATCCGAGGGGCACTCGAACATCTTGAGCCGCGTTTGCGCGCCGACGTAGGCGGAGTTCAGCGTCCACCAGTTGGCATCGCCCTTCAGCAAGGAGAGTTCAACGCCGCGGTTCGTGCCCGTGCCAGGCTGGGTAACGATCTTGAACAGGTTGTCCTGTTCGAGGTAGGGCAGCAGCACTACCAAGCAGCCGGCATACTGGGCCTGGGCCGCGGGAATCGTCACGGGCGTATTGACGGGGCCAAAACCGCCAGGCGGCAGCTTGTTGTAGTCGTTGTGATAGTTGTGCGCGGCGATGCCAATCTGGCGCAGGTTGCTTGCGCAGAGCATCTTGTTGGCCGCCTCGCGGACTTTTTGAACCGCAGGAAGGAGGAGCGCCATCAGGATGGCAATGATGGCAATAACCACCAGGAGTTCGATCAAGGTGAAGCCGGTCCGGCGTGTCTTCACAGCAGATACCTCCAGATGCAACCGCCCTGCGAAATTGGTAGGGCTCAGGTGGGGCGAACAAACGAATCTATGCTATTCCAACCACCAGACATGTCAACTTTTCACCGCAATCCTTAAGAGCCTAGAACTCGAGAGGTTCGGGCCAGGCCGTATCGAGAACGAGGATCTTGCCGTCGCCGATGCGGCCGGTGCGGGCGGCACGGACCACCCGCTCGGCCACAAGGGAGGCCTGGCGGTCCGCAACCCAGACGCTGATCTCGACCTTGGGCAGGAAGGCCATGGTGTACTCGCTGCCAATGTAGCGGGCCAGCTGGGCCTTCTGTCGGCCGTAGCCCTTGGCGTCGCGCAGGACGCACGCTGCGACGTCGCACTCGGCAATCGCCGCCATGACCTCGGGAACGCGGAACGGCTTTACCACGATGATGAGCTGTTTCATGCCGGCCTCCATGCGGGCGTCGGCGCGCCAAGTACGCGGCTGAGGTACTCCCGAAGCGGTCGAGCTTCGGCGGCCTGGGCCCTGAAGCCGACGTACGCATCAGGCCGTATCAGGTACATGCACTCGTACCGCGCGCCGTACTGGCGGTGGGCGTCTCCCTCGGCGTCGATGAGGGAGCTTGCCGGCAAACTGGGCGCTTCCTGGCACACGACCCTGGCGCGAATGACGCCGGCGAAGTCGTGCTCGATGCCCTGGGCGAGTTGCTGGAGCGCGGCCAGTCGCTGGGGGCTCGGCTGGCGTCCAGCGAAGGCCAGGAGCTGATGCCGACCATCGCCGATCCAGTGCTCGTACAGGCGCTTCGGCTGCCCCGCGGCTTCCTTGAGTCCCTGTGCGTCGGGAGCGCGCTCACCTGGGTGGGGGCCATGATGAAAGTCCCAGCAATCGCCCAGGCCAGGGTGCGGCTGATCGGCAGCCAGCGCCTGCAGCCATTCGGCGGTCGTCTGGCGATGCTCGGCGACGACGGGGCTGTCGCAGTACTGAACGTCTAATTCGCTGACCCGACGAGCCAGGAGGCTCGTGAGCCCCAGTTCGCTCACGGCAAGCATGACGAGTCGCCGGAGTTCCACGGCGACGGGCTGCCTGAGGTTGACCATCCTCGTTGCCGGGCCCACGAAGTTGAGGAGGCGGCGAGCGTTGGCGTGACGCTCGTGGTTGTAGCTGTGCAGGAGCTCTTGCGTGCCGCGGCCCTTCAGCACCAAAGCCAGCTTCCAGGCGAGGTTGATGGCGTCCTGGATGCCGGTGTTCATGCCCTGGCCGCCGACAGGGCTATGCACATGCGCGGCATCGCCGGCCAGGAAGACGCGGCCGACCTGCAACGTCGGGACCAGCCTGGTGTTCACGCCGAATGGGCTGATCCAGACCGGATCCGAAAGTCGCGCCCGCAGGCCGACCCGCTGGCAAGCGGCTTGAACCTCCTCCAGCGGCACGGTTTCAGGAAGGACAGCAGGGCGCTGCCCCATGTCCACGACCACGCGCCAGCGGCCGCCTGGAAGCGGCGAGGCAAAACCGAAGCCGTCGGGCCCGGGGATCGCTACCAGCTCGTCGGCAGGCTGGTTCCACTCCATCCGGACATCCGCGGTTACCCAGTACACGTCCAGCGTCTCGCCTTCGAGCTTCAGGCCGAGTTGATGGCGAACCGTGCTCCGGGCCCCGTCGCAGCCGAGGACATAGGGGACGGCGACTTCCTCGCTGCCCTGGTCGGCGTGAGTCAGCGTCGCGGTCACACCGTTCGGCGTCTGGGTCAGGGCAGTCAGCGTGACGCCGCGTTCGATGGTCCAGCCGCGCTGGGCCAGCGCTTCCGTGAGCAGGCGTTCGGTTGCATCCTGTCCGATGGCGAGAAGGAAGTTGTACGCGGAGGGCAAGGAGTCGAGGTTGGGCCGCATCAGCGTCCGGCCCTGAAGGTCCATGATGTGGATGCCGTGGGCTTTCAGTCCTTCCCCGAGAAAGGCGTCCACCACGCCAAGCCGTTCGAAAAGCTCCAGCGTTCTGGCATGAACAATGGCCGCCCGGGACTGGTTCATTCGATGGGGCAGGGAGTCGATCAGGCGGATCGGTATGCCCTGCTCGGCAAGCACCAAGGCTGCCGTCAGGCCGACAGGACCAGCACCGACGATGAGCACGTGCGGCTGCAAGGCCATGCCCTCAGACTACCAGGTTCATCGCCAGGCCCCAGATGAAGAACGCCGGCAGAGCGATGAGCAGCGCATGCTGCCACTGGAACAACATTACCAGCCACAGGACAAGGAACCAAACCAGGAAGATGAGGACGTCTCCGAACAGGGCAAGCAGCATGGAGCCGTAGCCTGTGCTTTCCGTCGAGCCAGTGTAGAAGGAAGCTTCGGGAATTCGGTTTCCCTCGGAGTCCTGATACACTGCCCCGCCTGTGCGGCGATCGATGTAGCCGTCGGGGTCCTTGACGACTTTCAGACGCACGGTTTCTCCTTCGTCGGGCACGGCCAGGATCTCTGGGGGCGTGACCGGGAAGGGCCGCTGTTGCTCGTCACGAAACTCAATCAACCCATTGGGCGCCTTGACTCGGCGGTAGCGCGTCTCTCGGTTCGAGTCGTCGAGAACAATGAGCTCCTTGAAGAACGAAACCTTGGCGTCGGCCTCGTTGAGCATCAGCATTTCATCGAAGGTAATGGGCCATCTCGGTGCGCCGGCCTGGCCAAGCCCGAGGGGAATCACCAGTGCGACGAGCCAGATGATCCCAGCCGCAATCAGCGCCCGCCACCATAGTGTCGTCGGCACTTCGGTGTAGAAGACGCCCTGGATGAAGCGGCTCACGCCAAAGAGCAGGGCAGCGAGGGCGAGGTAGACGAGCACCACAAGAAGCACAGTGAGCATCACGCACCCAGAGGTACAAGGGACGGTCCGATAAGCCTGACGCCAGAAGATCATAAGGGATTGGGGGCGGGCTCGCCACATTCCAGCGTTACCAGGGCCAGCTGGGGCCGGCAGACCTCGTTTGTCTCAAGCCGAACGCTTGATAATGCGAGAAGTAAAGTGGGCCAGGAAAGCCAGGTAAGCCGCTGGCAGCCGACCGTATCAAGTGCGGTTGTGGCGATTGGGGCCCTTGCTATAATGCCGCTCACTTTAGGCCGCTGCCCAGGATGGAGAGTGGCCGTGAATCTAATCAACGAACCGGTTCCAGGTGCCATGCTGACGACACTGATCTTGTGGAGCAGTCTGGCGGTTGCCTCTCAGGCAGGCGAGCGCTCGGAATGGAACCTCGCACCCCGCCTGGCTCGAGGGCAGGAGCTGGTCTACCGCGGGACGGTGACCGAGCAGAACCTGAGCCGCGGCGTCCAGTTCAGTCGAACCTATCGGCTCGAAGTGCGCGGTCTTGTGCTGGAGCTCAAAGGTGACGCCGTCGATCTCGCAGTGCTAACCCGCCTGACCCAACAGCAGGCCACGACGGCGGATCGTCCCAACGACAGTGAACCGGCCTCGCTTCGCTTCGAATTGGCGGAACTGGATGGGGCTGGCAGGTTTATGACGAACCGAGGCCCCTGGCTTGTTCCCGATGGGCCAGCAACGTTGGAAGCGGGTTTCGCCATCGAGGTGCCGAGGACTTCCGTTCGGGTGAACCAAACCTGGACCGTGCAGGAAGCGAATCAGCCGCCTATCGGCGTCAAGGTCCTCGGCCTCGAATCGGTGGGGAACCTGAGTTGCGTCAAGCTGCTGGTGGAACAGGAATCGCCAGAGTGGAGCAACCCCCGAGCCGACGTCGCGGCATGGCGTCGTCAGGACACGCTCTGGATCGCCCCAAGGCTCGGCGTGGCTCAGCGGGTGCATCGCACCCTGGAGCGGCGCGAGGCTGCCCATCGGGAGCCGACCTACAGGCTCACCACCCAGTACGACCTGGAAAGCAGCCTTCGCTACGACGGACTTTTCCTCGAGGACCGCCGCCGGGAAGCGCAGGCGATCCGGCAGTTTGAAGACAGCATCCGGGCTCTGCTTCCCAAGCCACAGCAGAACGCTGGAGCGCTGAAACAGCTTGTCGCCCGGATCGACCAGTTCGCCGAGAAGTACCCTGCCACGCCCTACCGCGAAGCCTTGCACCGAACACGGAAGCTCGCCCTGGATGGCAGCGAGAATCGCGTTGCACCGCAAGTTGCCGAGGTGGCGACGCAGCGGCTGGCCGTGGGCAAGCCCGCCCCCGACTTCCTGGTGCAGGATCTGCGGACGAAGGAAGCGGTCTCGCTCCGCAAGTGCAAGGGGCGGACCGTGTTGATGGTCTTTTACTTGCCTGGATCGGAATCTTCGCGTTTGTTCATGCGTTACATTCAGGGCCTAGCGGAGGAGCACAACGAGAAGGACTTCATGGTGCTCGGCTTCGCCATGTCGGACGACGTCGAGAAAGCGGCGGAAGCCGCGGAGCGGATGCGGCTAACCTTTCCGACCCTGGCCGGCAAGTCTCTCAAGGTGTCCTACGAAGTCGAAGCCACGCCGCGGTTCGTCGTCGTGGATAGCCAGGGAATCGTTCGCGGCATGTACACCGGTTGGGGGCCCGAGATGCCGCCTGCCCTCACGAGCGCCATTCGGCAGTGTCTGCCGGCCGTGACCACGACGGGGGGACAATAGCCGAGGCTGTCCCCAGCAGCAAGTTGGGCGGCGGATCGACTACCCTATCTTGACTGACCGCTACATCTAGCATACTCGCGCACAGGGAAATCTCTCGACGGCTGGCAGCGGCTTGAAAGGTCGTCGCTCCAACGAATACTATGGTGGAGGCCTGTGCCAAGCTGACCTCGGCTGCTTCAGGACAGGTGGCGCCCATGACGGGTTATCAGATCCAAAACTGCACCTTGCGGTGTAGCCGGACGGGCCGAGAACTCCAGCCAGGCGAGAAGTACTTCAGCGTGCTCTACGAGAAGGATGGCGGATTCGTTCGCGAGGATTTCAGCAAGGAAGCGTGGCAGGGACCGCCCGAGGGGGCTTTCAGCTTCTGGCTCGGCAAGGTTCCGTCCCGGGAACAGTCGCGCAAGCTGCACATTGACGACGAGGTCCTGTTCGATTGCTTCCAGCGGCTGGCGGACGACAAGGAGCCGCAGCGGGTGAACTTCCGATTCATCGTCGCGCTGCTGCTCATGCGGCGCAAGCGGCTGAGATTTGAGGATACCGAACGGCGCCAGGATGAGGAAGTACTGGTGCTACGCGATAGTCGCTCCAAGGCCTTGCATCGCGTGCTCAATCCGCGGTTGTCGGAACAGCAACTTGCGGAAGTGCAGGAAGAGGTCCAGAAGGTCCTCGGCATCGCCTGACGCCATCCACCCTCGTCGCCGACGCGGGATTCAAGAAGGGGCCCACCCATGCGTCGATTCGCTTTAATTGCTGGTCTCTTCGGCGTGCTCTGCGCCGGCTGTGCGACAGGCCCGTTCGCCCGCCCCAGCACTGGGAAAATGACCGCGCCGACGGTCACGCCGCGTGCCGAGCAGGTGGTGGCCCATCTCAACCAGGAATGCAAGTCCATCAATTCCGTCGAGTTCGACCGTGTCAGCATCCAGGCGAAGCAGGGCCTGCAAACCTTCGGCGTCAACGGCATGATGGCCTATCAGAAGCCCAAGAACTTCCGCCTGATGGCTTCCGCCCTGAATACCACCTACGCGGACGTCGGCTCGAACGATCGCGAGTTCTGGTTCTGGTTCAACGAAGGCGAGAAGCTTCAGTACTACTGCGCCCACGAGGATCTGCCCCGTGCGCGAGGAATGGCGATCCCGATTCACCCCGACTGGGTTGCCGAGGCCCTCTGCTTGCAAGAGTTTGGGCCAGCCGATCAGTACCAGGTCCGCATGGGCAATCAGAAGCTCGAGCTCGTTAGCGCAACCACTAGCCCGCAGGGCCAGAAGTTGCAGCGGATCACCACCGTCGCCCTTTCGGGACCGATGGGAGGCCGAGTCGTCGGTCAGCAACTGCGGACCGCGGAAGGCACGGAGATCTGGTCGTCGGAAGTCACCGAGTATCAGAATGCGGGCGGTTATAGCATTCCCCGCAAGATCGTTCTTCGCTGCCCGAGCCAAAAGATGGAAATGCAGTTCAAGCTGGACGGCGCTCGAGTTAACAGTCTGAGCGCCACCGCACAGACCTTCCAGAGACCTGGGAACTACCAGGCGATCGACCTTGCCCGCGGCTCGGTCCCGATGGGAACGCCCCAGTCGATCCAGCGGGTGCGCGGCAGCTCCGAGTAGCGCTGTCTGCCGTACGCCGTACCCGGTGTAACCTAGTCATGCCCTGAGACGTAGAGTTTCAGCATCTGCTGCCAGAACGGCCAATCGTGCGCCCAGCCATCCCAGATGCGAAGTGCGTTGCCGATGCCGCGGTCCCAGAGCACTCCCGACAGTTTCTGATTGCTGGGGCAGAGCGGGTCGTCGCGGCCGACCGCCAGGATGATGTCCAGCTTGCGGAGAGCTTCCAGACGCCTCGGCTCGTGCTCGTGGACGATGAAATCCACGGGGTTATTGAAGTAGATGTTCTCGTCGTAGTAGCCATCGGTGAAGCGCCGGATGTCGCAGAGTCCGCTCATGCTGAGAATTCGGCCGACGTGTTCGGGGTGGCGCAGCCCGAAGTTCACCGCGTGGTATCCGCCGAAACTCGCGCCGGCCACAATCAGGAATGGGTTGCTGTTCTGCTTGAGGGTGTAAGGCAGCACCTCGTCGAAAACATAAGCGTCGTACTGCATGTGGCGCTTGACGCGATCGGCTGGGTGCTTCTGCTCGTCGTACCAGCTTTCGCCGTCGACGCTGTCCAGGCAGAAGAGCTGAAGCTGATTAGCCTCGATGGAGGCCGCGAGCGTCCCGACTAGGCTGCGGTCCTCCCAGTCAAAGAACCTGCCCTTCGAAGTAGGGAAGGCGAGCATGCGGGCCCCCCCCTTGCCGAAAACCAGCATCTCCATTTCCCGCCCAAGAGGGGTGCTCGTCCACTTGTGGTAGGCACGTTCCATTGGCAAGACTTCCCCAGTAGGAGACTGTCGGCGCAGGGCATGGACGGGTTTGAGTTATGGGGGCGGAGGTTGCCCGTCAACGAGAAAAGCCAGGGCAAAAGGAGCGCTCTCTCGCGAGCCTGGCTTCTTTCCTTCGCCAACCCTGCCATGCCGACCTGCGGCCTTCCCACGCTTGCAGTCGCCCCGCGCTGCTGTTAGAACTCAGGCCTTGAGCAATCTCTCCAACTCTCTCCAAGGAGCATACATGATTCGCATCCTGGTTCTGTTTTCCTCTGTCGGGTTGCTGGCGGCGGCAACCATCAACGCCGCGGCCCTGGACGACGCCGCCCCAATCGTCCCTCCCCGTTCCGGCAAGTCCGAGACCATCCATCTTTTCAACGGCAAGAACCTCGATGGGTGGGAAGGATACGACGACCTCTGGTCAGTGCGAGACGGCGTCATTGTCGCCAGGAACACCAAGCCCTTGAAATACAGCACGTACCTGATGACGAAGCGGAAGTTCTCGGACTTCCGCCTGGTCTTCTCGGCCAAGCTGGTCGAATCGGAGATGCACTCGGGCGTCGCCTTGTGGGGACGGAAGTTTGTGCCTGCTGACGTCAAGGATCCTGTTGCTGAGAAGGCCCAGCACACCTATCAGGGACACCTGGTCATGTTTCCGTCTGGGTGGGGCATGTACGATCTCTACCGCCGCAACGGGCTTCCCGTGGACGGCCGGCCTGCTCAGAAGGTGGGCAAGCAACATGACTGGAACGACATGGAGATCCTGGCCCAGGGGAACCGCATCCGGTTCGCCGTGAATGGCGTACAGGTTGTCGACTGGCGCGATCCGAAGCCCGAGCTGATCCAGGAGGGGCCGATCGGATTGCAGCTCCACTCGAACAACGTGCCCCAGGAGATTCACTTCAAGGGTCTAGTTCTGACGACTTTTCCCGAGGACAAGCTCATCACCGTCAAGTGAGTTCGGGACGAAACTGAATGACGCCCACCGGCCGCAACCGGTGGGCGTCGATGATTTACGGTCTAGGACCGAGTCGCGACCAGGCGACTACTGGCAGCATGGCCCGACGGGGCAGCAGTCCCCAGTGGGGCAGCAGTCGTTGCCCTTGCAGCAGGGGCCATCTGGGCAGCAGGGCCCATCTGGGCAGCACGGGGGCGTGCTGGTTCCACAGCACGCGCCGTCGGGGCAACACGCACTCTGGTTCTGGCAACAGCTCGGGGTAGCCCCTGAGTAAGCCAGGCCTAGGCCCAGTGCGGACAGCGCCAGCACAAAACTCCCTACCGCGATGAACTTCGCAAACATGGAATCTCTCCTCTCGCAGGACGCTCGAGCGTCCACGACCTTCAAATGGGTAAAGGGTAACTACACAGGGATGCGAGAGGCGTTAACAGAGCCAGACGCAACAGAGCATGTGCACCGGCCTGGCGAGGATCCTGGGCTCCTCGGCTGGAAATGCTGTTCCGAGCGGGGAATTGACGACCGAAGCAGGACTGACAACGTGGAGGTCAAGCTCGCAGTCGGTGGGGTTTTCTCTATAGGTCCGCAGCGGAACGCGATCCTCGCCCTGGCAACGACAAACCTGTGTCGGCCGATGAGAGCTTTGCGGCGTCTGCTTCTGCGTGGGAGCGCAGCGGACGCAGATGCGGCAACTCTGCACTGCCAGTCCCTGGCAACAGCCCTGGCCTTTGCCGCGTTCTTTCTGGCCTGGGGCGGCGCAGCACCAGCCGGTCGGAAGGGCCAGCAAGAGGGCTTGCAGGAGCAACAGGACTCGACACCAGACGTGCATCGGCATCCTCAGGTGAAACCCGATCGGATACGTCTAATCCTAAGCCTACATCCCGGGATGTCAACCGGCGTTACGCCTGACCTTGATACTGCTGGAGAATGCCTGACGTGTGAGCGTCCTCGTCCCTGCAGGCTGCGCAAGCATGCCTGGCGATGTAGCCATGGGCGTTTTCTGGCCCCCCTCGACAGTCTGCGGCCCGTGCAGGGGCCAGGCGGGGGGCTTTTTGAAACGCAGAGACCGCAGAGGACGCGGAGAAGCTCGTGGTCTGTCCTCTCCGCGTTCTCGGCGTCCTCTGCGTTTAGAACCGCGGCCAGCCCCAGAGTAGCGGCCAGGCGGGGTCTTTGTGAAACGCGGAGAGCGCAGAGGGCGCGGAGAAGCTCGTGGTCTATCCTCTCCGCGTACTCGGCGTTCTCTGTGTTTAGAACCTCGGCCAGCCCCACAACAGCGGCCAGGCGGGAAGGCCGTCCGCAGATTTCGCAGATTTCACAGATTTGTCTGCGTCATCTGCGAAATCT
>Ga0073934_10006219_pt1 | contig 17579 bp, 10 predicted proteins | sample LarsenN4metaG_FD_76834 | JGI IMG/M metagenome (GOLD analysis project Ga0073934, IMG submission 76834) | Hot spring sediment bacterial and archeal communities from British Columbia, Canada, to study Microbial Dark Matter (Phase II) - Larsen... ... | reverse complement strand
GCCAGCGTCTCATGCGCCTCGCGACTGATGGAGCCGAAGGACATGGCGCCGGTTGCGAACCGCCTGACAATCTCGGAGGCCGGCTCGACGTCGTCCAGAGGCACCGGCTCACCCGCCGGCCGAAACTCCAATAGCCCGCGCAGCGTCATCAGCTCGCGGCTCTGGTCGTCAATCAGTCGCGAAAACTCCCCGAACGTCTGGGGATTCTCCTGTCGCACGGCGTGCTGAAGCTTGCTGACCGTGAGCGGGTTCACCAGATGGCGCTCGCCCATAACGCGGTACTGATAGGCGCCGCCCACGTCGAGTTCGGTCTCCGACTCCGCCGGCGGGCGCATGGCCAGTTCATGCTTCATGACAGCTTCGCGGGCCAGAACGTCCATGCCCACGCCTTCGATGCGGGAGGCTGTGCCCGTGAAGTAGCGTTTCACTAGAGATTTGCTGAGCCCAATGGCCTCGAAGATTTGCGCCCCGCAATAACTCTGCAGCGTCGAGATGCCCATCTTCGAAAAGACCTTGAGCAACCCCTTGTCCACAGCCTTGAGGTAGTTTTTCAGGATTTTGTCGAAATCCAGCTCCGGCGGGAAGTAACGGCGCGCGAACAGATCTTCCAGAGTCTCGATGGCGAGATAGGGGTTGACGGCGCTCGCTCCGTAGCCGAGCAGCAACGCGAAGTGCATCACCTCGCGCGGCTCGCCCGATTCGACGATGAGCGCCACCTGGTTGCGCGTCTTCTCGCGCACCAGGTGATTGTGGACTGCCGTCAGCGCCAGCAAGCTGGGGAGCGGCGCATACTCCTCGTCCACGCCACGGTCCGAAAGGATCAGCAGGGTGTAACCGGATTGGACGGCGCGGGAGGCGCTCCGACAGAGGTCCTCCAGTGCGCGCTCCATCTCCTCCCCGCCGTCAACGCGGAACAGCATCGGGAGCGTCGTGGCGAGGAAGTCGCCCCAACTGACGCGACGAATCTTCTCCAGATGGTGATTGGTTAGGATGGGGTGGGGCAGCTTCAGGGTATGACAGTGCCGCGGCGTCTCATCCAGGATGTTACCCTCGGAACCGATGTAGCCGCTGAGCGACATCACCAGTTCTTCGCGGATGGGGTCGATGGCGGGATTGGTGACCTGGGCGAACATCTGCTTGAAGTAGTGGAACAGCAATTGGGGCCTGTCGGAGAGGCAGGCCAGCGGCGTGTCCGTGCCCATCGACCCCACCGGTTCCTGGCCCTCGACGGCCATGGGGCCCATAATCATCCGCAGGTCTTCGTCCGTGTAACCGAAGGCCCGCTGCCGCATCAGGATCGTCTCATGATTGGTGGTCTGGACTTTCGCCGGCGCGGGGAGCTGGTGGAGCGTGATCTGGTTTTCCTTCAACCACTGCGCGTAAGGACGCCGCGCGGCCAGCTCGCGCTTGATTTCTTCGTCGAAAATCAGCCGCCCCCGCTCGGTATCGACCAGCAACATCCTGCCGGGCGCGAGCCGGCCCTTGGCGCGCACATCTTCGGGCCGCGCCGGCAATACCCCCGCCTCCGAGGCCAGGATCACCATCCCGTCGGCGGTCACCACGTAGCGGCTGGGACGAAGCCCATTCCGGTCAAGTTTCGCCCCGACCACTCGGCCATCGGTGAAAGCCAGCGCCGCCGGGCCATCCCACGGCTCCATCAGCGAGGCGTGAAACTCGTAGAAGGCCTTCACGTCGTCAGGCATGCTGGGATCACTTTCCCAGGCCGCCGGAACCAGCATCTCGATGACGTGGGGGAGACTCCGCCCGGCCAGGGCTAGCAGTTCGACGGCGTTGTCCAGGTTGGCCGAATCGCTGCCGCCCGGCGCAATGATCGGCATGAGTTTCTTGATGTCCTCGCCGAACAGGGGCGAAGCGAGCACCGACTGTCGCGCATGCATCCAGTTAACGTTGCCGCGCAGGGTGTTGATCTCTCCGTTATGGCAGAGATAACGATAGGGATGCGCAAGCTGCCAGGTCGGGAAGGTGTTGGTCGAGAAGCGTTGGTGCACCAGGCAGATGGCGCTCACCGCCTCGGGATCCGACAACTCCCCATAAAAGGAAGTGATTTGAGGCGCCAACAGCAGCCCTTTGTACACAATCGTGCGCGAGGATAGGGAGGGCAGATAGAAGGTACCCTTGTTCTTCAAGTCGGATTGCGCCACTTCCGCTTCGGCCCGCTTGCGGATGACGTAGAGCTTGCGTTCCAAAGCGTCCTGCTCCATGCCCGGCGCGGCGCGCACAAAAATCTGCTCGATGTACGGTTGCGTCCCGCGCGCCACGCGGCCAATACCGCTCGCGTCCACCGGAGTATCGCGCCAGCCCAGCAACGACAGCCCTTCTTCGCGGATGATCCTCTCCAGAATGCCCGCACAGAACATCCGCTCGTGGCGTTCGACGGGCAAGAACACCATTCCTACCCCATACTTGCCCGGGGGAGGTAGTGCGAAGCCCAGTCGGACCGCTTCGCGGGCGAAGAAGGCGTGGGGGATTTGAATCAGGATGCCAGCGCCATCGCCGGTCTCCGGATCGCAGCCGCAGGCGCCGCGGTGCGTGAGGTTGATGAGAACCTGAATGCCTTTGAGAATGATATCATGGGACTTGCGGCCATCAATGTTGACCACAAAACCCAGACCGCAGGCGCCGCGCTCCTCGGGTCTCTGAAGACCGCCCCTCATGTCTCGGTTGGCAGGCTCGATCATAGGCAGACACCTGAAGCACCCAGGCGGCGTGTGGTCATCTTCCCCGCACCCTAACCCACACACATCGCGGCATTTGGCTATTCTGTAGCAAGTAAGCGAATCGTGTTAAATCAATAGTTTTTATGCTTTGGATAGTCAGAAGCACAGGCCGGGACTGGAGGTCTTAAGCCTCTTGGCCCATGAGCCGCGGAACTGCAAGCCAGAGGCGCTGCCCTCCTCGTAGCCCAGGGGAGGGGACACTTTTCACCGGGCCACTAGGACCTTAACTTGCTCTTGAACTTGGGAGCGCATACATTGGCGGTTGAAAAGGCGCGACCTCTCAGAGGATCTCTTGATGGCTACTTTCTCTAGGCGTGATCTGCTGGCTTCCATGCTGGCGCTGCCCGCGGCACTCCGCGGCGGTTCGGAGTGGATTCCACTCTTCGATGGTCACTCGCTCGACGGCTGGCGGGCCGCAGAGAATCCCCATTCGTTCCGAGTCGTGGACGGCCAAATCGTGGCCGCTGGGCCGCGCGCTCACCTCTTCTATACAGGCAAAGTGCGGAATGCCGACTTCAAGAACTTCGAGTTGAAAGTGAACGCGTTCGCACGGCCCGGCGCCAATTCCGGCATCTACTTCCACACCCGGCTGCAGGCGAAGGGGTGGCCGGAAAAAGGCTTGGAAGTTCAGATCAATAACACTTACCCGGGAGACGCGAGTTACCGCGAGCGCCGCAAGACCGCCTCGCTTTATGGCGTCCGTAACGTTTTCAAGCCGCTGGCAAGTGACAACGAATGGTTCCTGTTGCACATCGTCGTGCAGGGCAAGCAAGTGCAGGTGCGGTTGAACGGGAGGCTGCTGGTGGATTACATGGAGCCGGACCCACCGGTGCGCGTTGGTGACACGGCAGGCAACGTTCTCGGCCGCGGCACGATCGCGCTGCAATGTCACGACCCGAACTCGGAGGTCCATTTCCGCGACATCCTGGTGAGACCTCTGCCGGACGACATTCCGACGCCCACCGCTGAGCAGCCGGCGGTGGACGACATCTATCGCCAACTGGCGCACATGAATGCCGAGAATTTTCCGGTCGTAGATTACCACGTGCACTTGAAGGGCGGGCTGACACTCGAGGAGGCCCTGCGCGAGTCGCGACGGCTCGGAATCATGTACGGAATCGCCATCAACTGCGGGCTCGGCTTCCCGGTCACCAACGATGCCGCGGCCGAGGAGTTTCTGAAGGGCGTGCAAGGCCAACCGGTGTTCGTCGCCATGCAGGGCGAAGGCCGCGAATGGGTGAAGATGTTTTCCAGGGAAACGATGGCGAGATTCGACTACGTGTTCACTGACGCCATGACCTTCACCGACGACAGCGGCAAGCGGATGCGGTTGTGGATTAAAGAGGAGGTAGGCGAAATCAAGGACAAAGAGCAGTTCATGGCGATGTACGTCGATCGCATCCTCGGCGTGCTCAATCACGAACCGATCGACATCTACGCGAACCCCACATTCCTCCCCGAGGTGATCGCCGCCGATTACAGCCGCCTCTGGACGGCCGAGCGCATGCGGGCGGTGATCGACGCCGCGAAGGAGCACGATGTGGCCATCGAGATCAACAACCGTTACCGTCTGCCCAGTCCAGCGTTCATTAAGGCGGCCAAGCGCGCGGGCCTGAAATTCTCCTTCGGCACGAACAACGGCGACCGGCACTTGGGCCGGCTGGAATACTGCGTCGCGATGGTGAAGGAGTGCGGGCTCACCTGGCAGGACATCTTCGTCCCCAAGCCGGACGGCGAGAAGCCCGTGCAAGTGCGAGGTGTTCCGTAAGCCTGCTGCTGCTCCCGAAGGGAGGGGATTCAGGGCGCGCATCCCCAGCCACCAGCGCTCCGAGACAACGGCAGCTAGGGATGAGTGCTTGGCGAGGGCGGGTGAGGCCGCGCAGTTTTCTTTGCGGGGGCGAAGTACGCCGCGTCCACGACCACCTTGTATTGGGCCTGGAGTTTCTGGAGCACTTCTTCCACCTTCCGCTGGCGCAATTGCGCTTCCAGGTCCGGCCGGACCTCCGCCAGAGGCTTGACGCGGCGATCCTCGACCTTGATGATTTCGAACCCGTAGGGGGTCTGGATAATATCGCTGACCGCTCCCACGGCGAGCTCGTAGGCCGCGTTGGCAATCGGCGGAAAAACCTTCTGCCGATTTATGTAACCCATGTCCCCACCCGCTCCGGCCGTGGCGAGATCCTCCGAGTTCGCCTGGGCCAACTCCGCGAAGTCGCCGCCGGCCTGGAGCTGGCTTCGCAAGTCTTCGATCTTCTTGCGAGCATCCGCCTCGGGTAACGGCGGACTGGTAGGCGCGGCGGTCGGGCGAGCGGGGCTATTGTCGGCTCGAATGAGGAGATGGCGGATGTGCACCTCATCAAACTCGCTCTTCCGCTTTTCGTAAAGGCTTTGGACTTCCTGGTCGGAAACGGGCACCTTCTCTCCCATGCTCTTGCGGGCGGCATCCGCCAGAATGCTCTCGCGGGCAATTGCAATGGCCTTCTGGACCTCGGGTCGGTCCTCGAGCTTCTCTTTCTTCGCTTCCGCAGCCAGAATCTTCATCTGCACGATGTAACGCGGGAGCTGCTGCCGCCCTGGACCGCCGTAGTAGGAGCGGAATTGCGGCGGCAGGGCCTGAATGAACCTCTGGACGTCCGCGGAGGTCATCTTTTCGTCGTTCACGGTGATGACCGCAGGCTCGTCAGCCTTGGGTTGATTCCCAGGAGGTGGTGGAGCGACCTCTTCAGCCGAAATTGCGTGAGCACAGAGTACACTGAACAAGAAGAGCGCAGTCCGAGGTGGGACACGCGAAGACATCGTAACCTCCCTCATAGGGTCAATGAATGCCGCTGCTTTCCGTCGGTCGTTGGCGATTCGAGGTGGCACGGGGCCGGGGAGGAGGGCGGCTGGCGTTCGGTTGTGCCCCTTCGGCCTTTGGAGCCTCCCGGCGAGGCGGAACAATATAGCCGGTCACAGACAGATTGGTCCTCAGATTCCCGGGTTCAGTTTTTACAACGATCGTCTGCGCATAGCCTTTCTCGTAGTCCGCGGGGTCGAACTCGATTGCGATTTCTCCCGATTCCCCAGGCTTGTACACCTTCTGTTCCGTCTTTAGCCGCAGGCACGGGCACCCGGTCGCCACGTCGGTAATGGTTACGACGTGGTCTGTCACGTTGGTGAAGGGAAACCGGGCTACCTTGATTTGCCCCGGCTGAATGTTCGCGAAGTTGTAAGTGTGGCCCTTGAATTCCAACTCCTCGCGCGCGACCTCCTCAGCGGCTGTTTTCCCGGATAGTGTGGCGAACAGAGCTTGCATGGCATTCGGGTCGCGGGCCTGAACAACCACACGCCATTCACCTCCGACGCGACGCCAGCGAGTCGTCTTGACCGCTGCCATCTGGACCGGAGGCACCCCAGCAAAGAATTTCATCTGCACGACCACTGTCGCGTTCTGGCCGTCGGGGTCGATCTTTGCCGATTCAATTTGAAACCCCAGGAAGGGGTTCTTGTTCTGGTCTCGATATGATTCCAATGAATCTTCGGTCACGTAGGCTTCCGCCCTGGTCCATCTCCCATATTGCATTAGGCCATAGAACTCTTCGACCCGAGTCCGCAGTGCTTTCTCCTGATCCGTGTTCTGGCTGACAGCGGGAAGTGCCGCCAAGGTAGTCAGGCCCAGAGTTGCCAACACAAACAAGCCGACCCTGACTGGAGTAGCCACATCTCTTGACGAGGGACCGATCATGTAGTGAAGCCTCCTTGAAATGGCGCGAACGGGATTTTATCACATTAGGTTAGGACGCACGACAGCGGGTTTGGGGAGGCAGGGAGATCGAGCACTCAACGAGAAGAAACACGAGGCGTCCCGCCCATGGAACGCCTCGTGGCCCTTTGCGCCCTTACGGGCCTTTCCCCTGGTGCTTTAACTCGAAACTGCTTGCCCGTGACCGTACGGGGTTGTGGGGCGACTCGTCAGAGTCAGAGCCGCCCCTGGACACTTCACCCTTGCGATTTTTCTCGTACCTTACTGCGCCAGTCCTTCACCATACGGCGGTGCACCAAAGATGAAGTCGTCAGCAGAGACCGCCGCGGAACGACCGAGGAGCAGGATCGGGTCGGGGATAATCAGTGCCACATAACCTTGGGCTGTAGCCGGAGCTGCAACGCCGAAGTTGTCGGTGATGTAGGCAAACCCGTGCCCATATTGGAACCTGCAGATTGCGATGATGTATCCGGCCCACCCGTTAAACGCGGCGTTGCTGGCGGAAGACATCACCATCGTGAACGTATCCCCGGATCCGATGCTGGACGTCGTGAGCGATACGTTGTTACTGGTGCGATTGGTGACAACACCCACGGGATACCCGTAAATCGTGCATGTCCCAGCCTGTGCAAGCGTGCCATACGGGTCATCCGTGGTATTGGCAATCGCTAAGCCGGTGTCATACCCAGCCACGTTGGCCACCCACGGGAAGAGCAGGTTGGTCGTGCAAGGCCCGACGATGATGAACGGATCAGCCGGCACATTCTCCAGCGGGTGATTGTACCGGACCTCTGGCCCAGCCTGGCTCGGCGCGGCGGCCACGCCCGGCCACATCTGCCCCTGGCCGAGCGCCGTGCCGAAATCAGCCGTGGTCCCGGTCAGGGTGATGTTCGCCGCAGCAGTCAATGTGATGACGAAGATTTCGCCATTGATGTCGCTGACGGCTTGGTCCGGGGTCGAGAAGACGTACGTAGCGGTGTCGCCTGAGGTCGACTGTGACACGAGGTCGAGGACCGCTCCGGTCGCCCCCGTGCCCGAATCAGCAGCGCTGACTGCCGGCCATGCGACCGTGACGCCGGTTGGAAGCCCCGTGAGCACAATGTTGATCTGCGAGTTGCTCACGACCCTGGCGTCCGCCCCGATAAAGAGAGGCCGCGGGTTCGTCGTCGCAGGCCACGTAACTTCATTCGCATCGTCGTGGTCAACAAACGCAATGTTGAAGCCCTCGGTGACCGTCACGGTCGCGGTGCCGATGGTAGGAAGGCACTGCAACAGGGTCATTGGAGCAAACGCTATGGTCAAGGGATCAGCAGAGGTCGCCACGACTTCCGAAGTTGGCTGGAATGAGGCAATCGTGCTGGGCGAGGCGGTGAGCTTTGCGCGGATGTCCGTACCGGGAACGCTCGCCGCGCTCTGGTCAATGCGACCCCGCGCACCTCGGACAACCACCTGGTCGCCCGCGGCAAAATCCACGACCCCCAGGACACCAAAGGAGACCACGCCGCCAGCGGTTGTATTGGTCACCGTAAATGGACCGCTGATGTATGTCCCCGCCGCGTTGCAGGTTTGTACGGCGGCGATGATTTCGCAGACCTCGATACCGTTCGTCAGGACGGTGCCGAGGTTCGCGGTGGCGATGGCATTGTCAATGGCCACGCCCTGATAGAGAACTTGGATCGTCCCCGCGGTGCTTACGCAGAATCCATCGGCATTCGTGCCGCAGGTGGCGTCGCCGGTGTTGGTGACTTGGCCGAGGACCTCCGCCCGGCCGGTATTGGCAACGAAAGTGGGCGCGGTGCCGACGTTGAACACGACCGTCTGGGCCGACGCGACCACTGTCCCAAACAAAATGCACAAACTGACTAGCACCAGGTTGCGTTTCATCTTAAAGATCCTCCGTGTGTGCTCTCTAGATTTATAACTTTGGAACAAGGCCTCTTCGTCAAGCTGCATGGGTATGAGACTCTCGGCAACCTCGAAACGGGCAGGAAACTAACATCCTCGTTTCGTCATGTCAAGAACTTTCTTTCAATCCGCGCCTGCCTACGCGCCGGCGCGTTTTGCACTTGGGACCACCCACCATCACGGCGCATAGATGCTGGGTTTGGCTCCGCACGCTAACACCCGCGATGCAGGCTGTCAAGCCTTTTTTTGGGGATTTGGGGCAAAGGGAGATGTTCCTGTCCGCATACGCCAAGCTGGGAGACGTGCAAAAGGAGCTGTGAATTGGCCCGCAGCATCGAGACCGGTTGAACATGACACACGAAGCGGAAGATTCGTGAGTCGGTGTGGCTAGTGCCGTTCCAATTATTCGGGGCCAGTCCGTCTACTGACGGAGGCGGAGCAGACCCCGCGTCGGCGGGAAAATACTTCCAGGCTGGTCGAGATTAGTTGGAACGGCACTAGGCCACATCTCTCTGGTGGAAGGGTAAAGTTCTTGGGATTTGAGAGGGGAATCCCGCCGCCGGCATGATGAAAAGGTTAGGTCTAGACCTGCCGGCATGCAAACGCGCTGGGCAACGGTAGAAATGTCCGGTCAGGAGAGGGATTGTTTGGGGATATCGAATTCAGTGCATCTCGGAGTATCGTGCTCGCCTGCTCTTGGATCTTCATGGCAGTGGGAGAGGGTTCAGGCGAAGAGTTTTTCGTACTGGGCGGCGACCTCGTCCCAGTTGTAGCAGGCCTGGGCGCGCGCCTGCGCCTGCTGCTGCAAGCCCTCGCGCCACTCCGGCCGCGCCAGCACCTGCGCCATCTTCGCCGCCAAGTCCTCCTCCGAGGCCCGGAACGCCACCCCCGCCTCCGCCACCACCTCGTGGTTCTCCGGCGCGTCCAGGTACAGCACGCAGTTGCTCGCCGCCAACGCCTCCACCAACCCCGGATGCGTCCCCCCCACCTCCGAAGCGCAAATGTACGCCCCCGCATGCTGCTGCAACCACCAGTACCCGCGCCCGTACACCGGCCCCGTAAACACCACCCCGCGCCCCGCCAGCCGCTGCAGGTGGTGGTAATAGTCCCCGTCGTAGGGATTCCCCCCCACGATCACCAGCGGCCAGTCCGTCCGCACCCGCGCGTAGGCCCGAATCACCAGCTCCGGATTGTTCTCCGGCTCCAGCCGGCTCACATACAGAAAATACTTCCCCTTCGCCAGCGTCAGCCCCGCAGCTCCCGTCGCCACCTTCGCCCCTTCCAGTTCCTCCCCGCCCGCCAATACCTCCGCCCCGTAGGTGATCATGCTCGACCGCTTCCCGTACCGCTGCCAGTAGTAACGCTGGATCACTTCCGCATCCGTCACCAGGTGCGTGGGCGTGAATAAGGCCATGAGCTCACACAAAAATAAGTACCCCCGCCCCACCACGTTCCACTTCTTCCGCTTCCGGTCCAGCCCGTCCACGTTCAGCACCGTCGGCTTGCCCACCAGCCGCGGCAACCACGCAAACGGACTGTTCGCCACGTTGCACAGCAGCACCACCTCCACGTCCGTGAATAGCAGGTGCAAAATCGACAGCAACGTGTGCAGCGGCGTGTCCAAATACTTGTGCGGAATCGTGGGCAGAATCACCCGCCGTATCCGCGCGTCGACTTCGTCCGCTGGCGTCGTGAACTGCGGCCGACAGTACACCACCACCTCGTGCCCCCGCCGCACTAACCGGTTCGCCAGTTGCTCGGCAAACGTCTCAAACCCCCCGTACCGCGCCGGTATCCCTCGCGTCCCTACAATGGCGATTTTCATGACCTCGCCTGCGCTCGCGGCCGCCGCCCCAATCAGCCCACTAAATCTCCTCGCTCCCGTCGGCTGCTGGGCGGCCCGCTCAAAGCTCTGGCTAAAAGACCCCTCACAATAACAGAACTCCCCACCGAAACAAAGATAGTTTTCGATCTCCAGCACGTGCCTCCTGCCTCAACAACGCACGACGCCCCTCAGGAATTGGCAAGAGCGCGAGTTTCCCTGCTATGATGGCGCGTTCGTCGTTTCGGGTGTGGCAAGAGTTCTGCGATGGAACTGGACCTCGGACATATCAGGCGAATCTCACCACCAATACCCCCGGAGAACATCCCGGCGCATGAAGATTACGTCCGCTGCCACCGGCGCAGATTCTGGCTGTCCCTCAATATCCTGCAACCGACATTGTCGCCGGATTCCAAAGTCCTAAGCGTCGGAATAGAGCCGGGATACTTTGAGGCGTACCTGGCAATCAACCACGGCTGCGAAATGGTGGGGACAGAACTGCCTAAGCATCAGCCGGTAGGTTATCGGTATGAGATCGTGTTTGAAGACTCTCGCGCTCGCAAGACGGCGAAGATTCCCGTTACGATTTCCGAAGGTGGGAAAAATCCTCTGCCCTTCCGCGATTGCGAATTCGACCTTGTTCTATTCCTTGAGGTTATCGAACACTTTCTCTGCCGACCGGAGTTTGCAATCTCCGAGATGCACCGCGTCCTGAAGCGGGGCGGGTTCTTGCTGCTCTCAACGCCGAACGCTCAGCATTGGCACAGGATTGCTTACATTCTGGCGGGAAAACGATACCCGGACGCCGAGTTTGGAGACGACCCAACCCATCGCCACCACCAAGTTTTCTCCATGCGTGAGCTAGTTGAAACTCTGGAGAGAGCGGGATTTTCAATCGCCAGCTCCTTTTATAAGGATTGCTATGGCCTCGGCCGGGGAAGCAAATCGCTCTATTCCCTAGTCGCGCGGGGCCTCACGGCGCTGCCACAATATCGCAGGGAAAACATTTTCATCTTGGCGAAACGCAGCAAGGAATGAGCTGTATGAATGCTACTCAAGTGCTCGAAAAGTGATTTGCCCCACTTCAAACGTCTCTCCAGAATCAGTTTTGGCAACCACCCGCAAGGTGTGCCAGCCTTTGTTAGCGGTTTCGTATCAAAGCGCTTTAGAAAGCGATTCCGGAGAGGTACGGTGATTCCTATCCTGGCGAAGAAATCCGCGACGTCTGGACCTGCAATATCGTTTTGAACGGACCCGATGGAGCGACCGTCAACGAATGCTTCAACCTCCAAGGCTGAGCCTGAGCTGAAATCAATGGCCCAGCCCTTTATGCTTACCACGGCACGAACTTCGCCATTTGGCAGAGGCTCTTCAATAAACCCTTCAACGTGAGGAGCGTCGTCCGGCATTGTTAGCTGTCGGTCTAGATCTTTAAGGTATTCAATGTCAGCCGGCGAGTAAGATCGCCGCCGTAAGATCGTCTCCAACCGATGGGGAGGCGGATTACTAACTGGGTAAAGGACGGGGACTCCCTTCTCAACTGCATAGCGATGGAGATTTGGTCGACAGGCAAGCTGCTCGGAGTCCTCACCTGTGAGTACATCTAGCGGAAGTTCTTCGCCTAGCGACGCCTGGCAGTCGGGGCAACACAAAAGCTTCAGTATGTCGTCGCGAGGCGTGGCAGCTGGTTGGAAGAGGATTCCACTCGGCTGGACCTTTTCCCCCAGTATCAACTCGAGCATCGTCTCCTCCGGCAGCAACCCCTTATCGAGCGGAACGCCACCCTCCGACTTCACTACGATCCGCGCATTAGTTTTAGGCTCATCGAGGTGGCAGCTACGTAAAATAAGTTCGCGAGCGGCCTGCGAATCGTTTATCTCACTCAGCTGCGTTGCGTCGAGTGGAACGTGCTGGTCAACCGCGAATAAGTTCTCCCGGCCCAGTAGAATCTCCAGGTCCCTCCTCAGAAAGCAATTTCTGTCAAAATGAAACTGCACTCTGCGGGATGCCAGGCGCCTTCCCCGATCTTCTTCAGATAAAGAGAAGTTGACGGATGATATGACCAAGTGTCGTGAACATACCCTGCCCAGCTCCAAAATGCTCTCGAGCGGCGCCTCTAAATGCTCAATGACTTCAAGGCACAAGACCGTGTCGAAAGCCTTACTCAAGAAAGGTAAGTGCTGGGATACACCAGTGACGCCGTCTAGGTTAAACAACTCGCGTGCCCGGTGGTTTGCCTCCTTCGATAGATCGAAGGTCACGACTTCCACCCCCAATACCCTGCGGGCCAGATGGGCAACCAAACCCTCTGCGCCGCCCACGTCCAGAAGTGTCCGGAAGGGCATCATCCGGTTCAGCAAACGAAACACCTGGAAAATGCGGGCATACCGAATTATGGGGTAGCTTTCAGATTGTTCCTTGCCTTCCAAACCGTAGATTGGTTCATGCGCGAAATAAGAGCCATCCGCAGCACGGGCGAATCTTTGATCCAGCCATTTCCTGTTAATCTCTGTAAGGTCCAAGGTCTTTCGTTCCCTCGATCAAACAAGTTAAGCCGGGGGCGGTCTTAGCCCTGTCCGGTTGGCCACAAAGCAGACGATACGGCAGGAAGAGCCCTCTCACCGCCCCTGTCTTGCCGCAGCCGCCTTTAAGGCTTTAGAGCATTCGAAGCTATGACCGCATACCAAGTTTCGCCATGATCCTTTTACGTAGGTTCTTGCCATAGAGCAGCCTGCGGGCGAGTTTGTTCAACGGCATCCAGCGATAGAGCCAATCCAACTCCATCTGGCGGGCGGCGTTCTGATTCGCCAGTTCCGCAATTTGCCGGTCGCGGACAACAATTTCTTCCCGCAGCTTCCTCTCCAGGGTTTGGATCACTTCTCTGTGGGCGGCAAGGTTTTGGGCGTATGCGCGCTCGTTCTCTTCCCGCTGGTGGAGCAGCGCCTCAATCGCCTCCTGCTTGGCGTTGAGATCACGCCGGTGCGCAGCCAGATTCTCGGCGTACGCGCGCTCGTTCTCTTCCCGTTGGCGGAGCAGAGCTTCAACGTCCTGCTGGGTTTGGCGCAAATCCTGAGCAATCGCAATCTGGTGGTCGATTCCGCCCACACCCAGAACCCGCTCGACAGGCGCCTCCGCGGGTCGCGCGCCGCACACGCCGACAAAGTACTTGGCGGCGGAGTGGGCCGAAAAATCCAACACTTCCGTCGATCCCGGCGTTGGTGCGACAGCGCTCTGAATGCCCGAGCCGCTCAGCTCATGCTGATAGAGCAACTGAACCTGGGCGAAGTGAGGCCGCAACAGTTCCCGGAGTTCGTCTTCGCTCAGCTCCCTGGCATGATACGGGTTGGGTTCTTCGATGCCTCTGGTAGGACGCGCGATGTTGGGCGTCGACAGTATCAACGTCCCGTCCGGGGTCAACACACGCCGGATTTCCCGGAGCGCTTGATGCTGTTCGGGAATGTGTTCGATCACCTCAAACATCACGGCCAGATCAAAGGATTGGTCGCGGAAGGCCAAGGCGCGGCTATCCGACACGGCGAAATGCAAATTGGGGCGGCAGTAGCTCTCTCGGGCGAAGAGGATTGCTTCCGGGGCGTTGTCAATGCCCACCACCAGCGCGGCCGTCTCCGCCAGAATGGAAGTTCCGTAGCCGGCGCCACAGCCGATATCCAGGATCTTGCGGCCCCTCGCAAAGCGCGCGGCGAAACGGTAGCGGATGAGATGTTCGAGCACCAAAAAGGGTGGCGTCTTGCCCGGCACCACCCGCTCGCCTGAAAACTCAAGATCTTGCTCCATCTTCTTGAACTGCATCCGCTGGCTCCGCCTGCGAGGCTGGCGACACTCAACCTCGGGTCCGTATGATACCCCACTCAGGTCGGAGCTGATCAATGTTGCTTCCTGAGTCCTCGGGACGTGAGAGGCCGAGGGCGGCTACCCCTGCAGCGAAGTAATCGCATCCTTAGCCTCAACATCCCACGGTGATGGTACGATGGATAATCGACGCGGACAGGAGGAGAGGGTGCAGAAAGGCACTTCAGCGCTTGGCATGCTCGTGAGTCTCGCGGCGATCGCACTTTCCGAGCGATCCATCCTGGCCGCCCAGCCGGACGAGTTGCGGAGCTCGCCGCAAGTGAGCACGAAGCCTGACGCGGAGCCGAATGCGCAATTCGCTCTCAGCCTCATAAGTTCAGGGGTAGAAGCCGCGCGAGATTGTGACCCGGCCTCCCAGGCTATTGTCCTTCTGATGGCCGGAGGCGCCGTGAGGACACTCGATCCCGCCAAGGCGCTGACCTACTATGCGGGCAGTTTTGAAGCCGTCCAGAGCCTGGCGGGCTCGCATCTACGCCTTACGTTGCAGCGAATGCTCGTAGCTCAGATCACCGATGTGGACGTGGATCAGGCCGTGCAATTGGTCACCAGGATGGACACACCTGAAATTACGGCAAAACCCGATGTGGACAGTCGGGTGGGGGCGGCTCACAAGGTCATCAAGAAGCTGCTGGCAAGAGGCGCCCGCGACGACCCCGATAAAGCCGTGGACTTGCTCGAGTTTTTGGGGGACACGGGACAATACCCTTACGCCGCCGCCGGGGAGGCCATCACCTTTTTCCACCGGAAGGGCGAGGACGACCGAGCTCTGGACGTTTTCATGAGGGCCATGGGCTACGCTCGCCAAGACTACCAATTCAGGACCACTGCAAATGAATTCTTAGACTTGATCAAGACGAGCGAAGGCAAGATCGCCAAGAGCGTCTTGGTCAGCGCTTTCCGTCTGTTGACGGCAAGAGTCAAGGAAGCCGTGACGAGTCAAAGCAGCACGAATGTGGGTCCGACGCAGGGGCTGGTCAGAGGGAGCGAACAGATCCTCGGCCGGCTTCTGACGCTCGCCCAGCAGCTCGATCCGCCGTCTCGAGACGAGCTTAAAGAACTCTACCTCCGGCTTCACAATTCCGACAAGAAACAAACCAGTCCCGAAGATACAAGGAATGATTCGCGAATGGTAACCGACTCCGGAATCCAGCCCAGGGAACTCGTGGAAGAGGACGAAGAGGTTAAGGCGGCCGAGCAGGCGCTTGAAGAAGTTCGGAGCTTGGCCGCCAAGGACCCGGCTGCGGCGCTGGCCCGTGCCGAGGCGATCGCGCTGCCTGCATATCGGAGCCGGGCACTGGCAACGGTGGCGAAGAAGTGCCGAAATGCTGCACAGGCGACCCTAGCTCTCCGCGATGCCGAACGAGCGGCGACGCAAATCGAAGTTCCCCAGGGAGCCTCTCCGGAAGAGTTGGCAAAGGAGACGGCGCGCAGAGTGGAGGCGCTAGTGGAAATTGCGGAGGGCTGGGCGCAGTGGAGAGATACCGAACAGGCTTCGGCATCGCTCGGCTCAGGCTTCGCGTTGACCCTGGAGTTGATCCAAAAGCAGGAGGCCCTTAGGCCTGAGGCGCCCTCGGGGTTTGGAGCCTCCGTCAATTTGTTGCGGCGCCTAGCACAGGCGGAAGTGCGCCTGGGTCCCACACAAGCGTCTGAACGGGCCCAAACGATTTCCGATCCCCGCCTGCGGGCATACTTTCTAGTCAGCATGGCGACCGCGATCCTGGGGAACATCTGAGAGATGCGGTTCATACCCAGCGCGGATCTATTGCGACCTGCCTTCGCCCCAGGCTACGCCGGAGCGTCGGACGGTAACGGATCGAGCCTGTGCGGGCATGGACTGCCCCGTGCGCGATTCGTCACTTGATTCTGCGGAGATACTTATTGCCGTAGGAGTCTCCGAGGCGCGTCGCCCAACTCGGATCGTCAACGTAATCGTGGTTTTCAGCCAAGAACTCCTCGACCGCCTCACCGGGCCCGCGCTGCATTTCTGGCCGCCAAGTCTGCTTGCCCGTCGTAGCATCTTCCACAATCAGGTAACTAGCCGGCGAAACTAGTGGAGAGTATGCACGCAATTCTTCGAGGACATGGCTTTTCGCGTGGTTGGAGTCCAGGTCTACGACCACGACCGATCCGGGCGGAATGGAATCTCGAACTTTGCTGAGAATGACGGGGTCAATCGACGACCCGATCAGATAGGTGATGCGAGGGTGCACGGGTCTCGGCTGCCAGTCGGTGATGTCGATGGAAATGACCCGGCCCCTATCTTCGAGGTCCAGCAACGAGGCAAAGAAGAGCGTGCCGCCCCCCCGGTAAGTTCCCGTTTCGACAATGACGTCGGGCTTGACTTTGTAGATGATCTCCTGAAGAACGAGCATAGCTCCAGGCGCCTTCCAGACAGGAGCGCCGCGCCAGCGCGGGAGTTCCGCGCCAGGATGCGATAACGTAAAGCGCAGTTTCGCCACGACGATCAGGGCGATGGCAGCGAAGATCGCAACCGGCAGCAGCTCCAGCCACTTTTTCACGGATCGTGGTCTCCTCGCGTTCATCTGCCTAGGGGCAGTTTATGCATGCCCCTTACAGAGATAGCTTTGTGAGCACCTTGAGCAACAGCGCGAAGCTCTGGCCTCGCTGCATCTGTTCCTTGTACTGCATGACAGGATTGCGCAACTCGAAGTTGGCAAGGGCAGCGGGTTCGAGGTCTCTCTTATGTCGAGCAACTTCCCGAGCAAGTCCCGGAGCGCCAGATCCAGCGCGCTTTGCGCCCACATTTCTGTTCCGCCGGTCACCTGGACATCAAAGGTTCGCTAGAGGTCAGCCCAGATCCGCTCGAGATCGCGCGGGTCACCGCGCAGTTTGCCGAGGGCTGGAAGCCACTCGAAGCACCTTCGTTGCCCAATACGCTGCCCCTTAATCCCACACCTTCGCAGAAATCTCGACAGGCTTCTATCTCAAGAGAGCACACAAGTCAATTCGCGCTCGTTCTAGGTTCGGTGTGGACATTGAGGGAATTCGGGTTAGAATTGCGCTCTCGTCAGATCGCCGGGGCCCAAGTACGCCCCCATCGATTGGCAGAGCGGACGCGGAGCATTCCGGTCTAATGATCTCGTCGCCTCCGGCGGCTGAGCGAAATCTCCCTCACGAAGATCCAGGAACGGGCCGCATTGCGCGGTGGATGCTCTGCCTGCTTCTGGCTGCATCCCCTGGACAGAATCGAACGTGCCGACAGAATGCTGTCACAGACGCTTATGCATTCAGCGCCGGAAGCACCTGGCGCGGGCAGCAGCGGCCGCCCTTCTGGTCGCATTGTTCTCAGACTTTGGTTCCGCGCAGGAGGAGAGCCCTCCCCCCCTCCGTCAGGTGAAAGCCTACAGGCTCGAAGCCCCTCCGGCGATCGATGGGCGCGTGGACGAGGCCTGGATGGCGTTCGAGCCGGCCAGCAGTTTCATCCAGCAGCTCCCGCTCGAGGGCCAGCCCGCATCAGAGCCCACAGAAGTCCGCATCGGCT